>Ga0307516_10003696_pt1 | contig 19455 bp, 16 predicted proteins | sample 19_EM_MG_FD_203310 | JGI IMG/M metagenome (GOLD analysis project Ga0307516, IMG submission 203310) | Populus trichocarpa ectomycorrhiza microbial communities from riparian zone in the Pacific Northwest, United States - 19_EM | ecosystem: Host-associated > Plants > Roots > Unclassified | place...
CCCAATTCAACAGAGTCCAGAACATGTCAACGCCGCCGAGAGTTCCCTCCTCGCCGCGCCGCCTCCGCCGCCACCACATATCTAATCTATCCCACTAACCACAAGGAAACAAGAAATAGGAAAAATAAGAGATAGGTGTGATAGCGCTAATTTCAACACGGCTTAGGTCTGTCGATCGTTTCTTCCCACTTTTCATGGTTGGCGAGTTCACTGTCGATTGACTGAGAGGTTTAGTCGAAAGAGTATTGAGACTTAGGCTCCAAGAAGGTAGATAGTTCGAGTAGGTAAAGGTGGTTTTCGAAGTAGGTGTCGTCGAAGTAAGTCATGAAAGTAGGGTGATTTTTGAGATCAAGATTATAGTGTGACACTGGGGTTGTATCGTAACCGGAGTGTGGAGAGAATCAAAGGTAATCAGGCTACTTTCAATAATTCACAACGGAATAATCTTAGATCTTGGTGGGTTTCGTCAGTAGTGTTCCGTCTGGTTCTCCCTCTCCTCGGGGCGAGAAAGGTCGGCATATATAGGCGCGGGGTGGGGTGTGATCTTTTGACTCGGGCTAACTATTCCTCCAAGGTTGACGAACCCCCACCTGAGCGTGGGCCGGTCTGAGACTCCTATTGGTCCTGGTCGGTACTGGCGATAAGGTGAGAGGCCAGGTCCGATTGGCACCACGGAATTCCCTCAGTTCTAGACTGTGTTCTTTTTCGCAGCCCGGTAGCCGTCTGGAGCTGGGTGGCTATGACAAATGAGCTCTCGGAAGAGTCTCGACCGAGCTCTGTGGAGAGTCTTGTCCTAGCACATTCCCTCTCATGTCTCCGGTTTGCTGTGGCCCGCACTCCTGAATTAGTCCTTACGACCAATTGGTGGCCGTAACCTTTAACTCCGTTCTTATCTCCCGCCTAGACTCTCTAAGGTCCACCTATGAAGTAGCTAGCCATTGGTACGTATCTTCCCTTGGTACGTACCTCTCTAAGGATACGATCCTCCCTCCAGTACGTACCAGGGTACATACCATCCTGTGGTATTCCCGTGTAACAGATACCTCGGCGCTGCAGTTGATGACTCGGCATCGCAGTTTATACCTCTGCGCCGTATTTGATGACTCAGTGCCGCAGTTGATACCTCGGCATCGCAGTTGATACCTCAGCGCCGTAGTTGATAACTCAGCTCCGCAGTTGATACTTCGGCATCGCAGTTGATAACTGGGTGCCGTAGTTGATACCTCGGCGTCGCAGTTGATAACTCGGCTCCGCAGTTCATACCTGGGCGCCGCAGTTCATGCCTCGGCACCGCAGTTGCTAATTCGGCATCGCAGTTCATACCTGGGTGCCGAACTTGATACCTGGGCGCCGCAGTTGATACCTCGGCGTCGTATTTGATGCCTCGGCACCGCAGTTGATACCTTGGCGCCACAGTTGACAACTCGGCGCCGCAGTTAATAACTCGGCATCGTAGTTGATGTCGTGGCGACGCAGTTCATCCCTCGGCGCCGTAGTTGATAACTTGGCGCTGCAGTTCACACCTTAGGACGGCACTTAAAACTTTGGCACTGCAAATGAGACCGTGACGCCACAGTTAAGACCTTGGCACGGCAGTTAATACCTTGGCGCCGCAGTTGATACCTCGGTGCCGCAGTTGATAACTCAGCGCCACAGGTCATACATCGGCGCCACAGTTGATACCTTGGTGCCGCAGTTGACACTTCGGCGCCGCAGTTCACACCTTAAGGCCGCACTTAAAACTTTGGCATTGAAGATGAGACCGTGACACCGCAGTTGAGACCTTGACAGGGCAGTTGAAACCTTGGCATGGCAGTTGAAACCTTGTCATCGCAGTTAAGACCTAGGCGCCGCAGTTGATACCTCGGCGTCGTAGTTTATGTCTGCGGACCATAGTTGATACCTCGGTGTCGTAGTTGATGCCTCGGCGCCACAGTTGATACCTTGGCACCTCAGTTTATATCTTGGCACCGCAGTTGATACCTTTGCACCACAGTTGATACCTTGGCATGGCAGTTGAAACCTTGGCACGGCAGTTGAAACCTGGCACCGCAATTATGATCTAGGCGTTGCAGTTAATACCTCGGCGTTGTAGTCGATGCCTTGGCGCCGCAGTTGATACCTTGGCGCTGCAGTTGATAACTCGGCACGGCAGTTGAAACCTCAGCGCCAGTGTTGATACCTGGGCATCGTAGTTGATGCCTCTGTGCCGTAGTTGATACCTCGGTGCCGCAGTTGATACCTAGGTACAGCAGTTGAAACCTTGACACGGCAGGTGAAACCTCTGCACTGCAGTTGAAACCTTGGCAACTCAGTTAATATCCCGGCGCCGCAGTTGATACCTCGGCACCGCAGTTGATACCTTGGCACTGCAGTTGATAACTCGGCGTCGCAGTTCATACCTCGGTACCGCAGTTGACACATCGGCGCCGCAGTTCACACCCTAGGGCCACACCTAAAACTTCAACACTGCAGATGAGACTGTGATGCTGCAATTGAGTCCTTGGCATGGGAGTTGAAATCTTGATACGGCAGTTCAAACCTTGGCACTGCAGTTAAGACCTAGGCGCCGCAGTTGATACCTCGGCGTCGTAGTTGATGCCTCGGTGCCATAGTTGATACCTCGTCGCTGAAGTTGACAACTCGCCATCGTACTTGTTGCCTCGGCGCTGAAGTTGACACCTCGGCGCCGCAGTTGATAACTCGGCATTGAAGTTCATACCTCGGCGCCGCAGTTAATACCTCAGTGCCGTATAGGATGCCTCAGCGCTGCAGTTGGTACCTCGGCACCGCAGTTGATACCTCAGCGCCGCAGTTGATACCTCGGCGCCGCAGTTGATACCTCGGCGTCGTAGTTGAAGCCTCGGCGTTGCAGTCGATACCTTGTCGCCGCAGTTAATAACTAGCCGTTGTAGTTGATGCCTTGGCGCCGATGTTGATACCTCGGCGCCACAGTTGATAACTTGGCATCGCAGTTCATACCTCGGCACCGCAGTTAATACCTAGGTGGCGTATTTGATGTATCGGCGTCGCAGTTGATATCTCGCCGTCATAGTTGATAACTCGGCTCTGAAGTTGATACCTCGGCGCCGCAGTTGATAACTCGGCGTCGCAGTTCATACCTCGGCGCCGCAGTTGATACCTTGGCACCGCAGTTGATAACTCGGCACTGCAGTTCATACCTCGGCCCCGCAGTTAATACCTAGGCGGCGTATTTGATGCCTCGGCGTCGCAGTTAATAACTCGCCCTTGTAGTTGATAACTCAGCTCTGAAGTTGATTCCTCGGTGCCGCAGTTGATAACTTCTCGTCGCAGTTTATAGCTTGGTGCCGCAGTTAATACCTCTGCACCGTATTTGATGCCTAGAAGCAGCAGTTGACGTCTGGCTGCCGCAGTTAATACCTTGGTGCTGCATTTGATACCTCGGCACCGCAGTTGATACCTCAGCACTGCACTTCTGTCAAGATCGTGCCTTGACCACTCCATGCAGCTCAACAGGCAACGTAGGCTTCGTTCTTCATGGTGGGTGTCTCCACACTCACGGCATATTTCCGCGCCTCTCGTACTCACATTTCCGGCATACTATTTACACGCCGCTCGTATTCATACTTCCGGCATACTTACGTATGGCCCGTACTCACACTTCTGGGGTCCTTACGCGCCGCTCGTACGCAGAATTCCGACGTACTTACACGCCGCTAGTACTCACACTTACATCGTACATACACGCCATTCGTCCTCACACGCCTTGCATGGGTTTGTTGTCCTCGCAGTATCCGTCACATCCGGCATGCTCTCGTTGTGGTCTTCTCACCCACCTTGCGTGGGCTTGTTGTCCTCACAGTAGCTGCCACTCCCAGCGTACTCTCATCGCAGTTTTCTAATACGCCTTGTGCGGGCTCATTTTTCTCGCACTATCTGTCAGGCCCAGCGTGCTCTGGTCGCGGTCTTCCCACTCGCCTTCTATGGGCTCGCTGTTCTCGCGGTATCCGTTACACCCGGCGTGCTCTCGTCGTGGTCTTAACAAACGCCTTGCAGGGGCTCGTTGTTCGTATCGGGGTTGGCGCTTGCAGCACCGGTTTACAGGTACAGAAAGGTAGGTCTGTCAAGCGAGATAATATGCCGTTGATTTCGATTGTGCTTCAGTACTACAGACTATATGCACTCCACCACACCATACTGCCCCCATGGGGTTCCCATCTTTTGAAGCCACCAAACAGAAAATTTGCACCTGCGAGAAGGAAGCAGAAAGCAAGATTTGTATGACTGAGTTCAAGCCGAGAGGGAAAATAGGACAAGGAAACTGAAGGTGACTCCTCCACAACCTATTGTCTCCTTCATTATGAATGTCATGTTGTTGTTTCACGGTTCGAAGACACCAAAGTTTGGCTCAGGTGAGTCCGAGTCAGAATCTTCATCTTCTTGTGACAGTGTAGGTTGTTTGTCGTAACAGATGACTGCTAAGTAGCCAAGTCCAGTGGCTTGTAGAAAGTGTCGAAGTCCACCCCAGTTCGTCGGACTGGTGAGGAACGATAGAGATTGGACATCCCCACTGGTGGAGGGCTTCATCAGGGAACGCCGTTGCGTGAGCAGGGTACAGTTACGTAGCATCAGCAAAAAAATGAAAAGTTGAAGTATATTGCTTTTTTTTACAGGTGAGACATAAATTTGAACTAATATTTCTCGAGGTTTCAGCCAAAAATAAAGTACTTTTTGTTTTTTAAATCCTTACAGGAGCAAAATATAACTTCTCCTCTTATGGGAGTTAGCGATGCTTACGGGAGCTACAGGAGCCACAGGAGCTCCCTAGGAATTCTCAAATTTTTTGCTGATGTAGGAGGTGGTGAGATGTGTGTAGGTCTTGCCCACATGGACATGGTTCGGCAGTTTTATTCGGTGGTGGGTCTGAGGCAGATCGGTTGCTAAAGACATGCCAAAGTGCCCGTGAATCAGTTCTGTCTGCTCTGTATAGATGAGTTGGAAAGGTGAAGGAGGGGTGTGAAAGTGGAAGTTTCTTCTTCCAGCGTTGTCGGAGATGGACTCATGCCTGACTCTGTAGCCAGATTTTGGTTGTCAAGGCGTATTGACAGGGGGTATGGAAAGAGGTTCCCAGTTTGGCGAGCATGTCAGCCTGTTTGTTGCAAGGAAGGCCACAGTGCAATGGGCACCAGAGTGTATTGATTTGCCACCCCAGAATGCGGAATTTTGCCACAGACTCGAGTGCATGTCGGGCATATTCGTGATTGTCTTGGTTGAATTGGAGCGTATCGATTGTGGCCAGGTTGTCGATACAAAAGAAAATCGATGATAGTGGTGCAGTTATCGTGAAGAGGGCACTAGCAGCTTCCTGGATGGCATGTAATTCGGCATCATTGACCTCAGTCCGGTTGCCAGCATTGCAGCTTCCTTCTTTGATTTGAAAAAGTTGTTGGTTTCCAATGTTGAATATCACCCAGCCACATCCAGTTGACCCACTGTCTAGCTTTGAGCAATCAATATATATGACAATGGTGTGGTCGGGGAGTGAGAGAAGCCATTTTCCGTGCAGCTAGTTCGCGCGTGTTGTTTTATCGGGGTTGTGAGAGGTGATCTTTGGTATTCCGTCCGCTGTTGAGGTAGTCGTACGATCTTCAAGCTTTCCCATAATCAGATGCTTGCTGAGGGCATAGAGACGATGGAGACCTGCATGATTTTGGTGAGTTGTTTGATCCAAATGTAGCTGGCCAAGCACATGGTGTACAGATAAGGAGTGAAGTTGGATGGCGAATTGAAGAGATAGGTAGTCCAGATACGCTTCCATCGAGGGAAGGTGTGAGAGAGTGAGGAGGTTGGTGAGCCGGGTGTTGCACGGGAGACCGGTAATCCGTCTAGCTATTGTGTTATAGGCAATTTTGAGAGTTGAGGTCATCGTATGTCACGAAGCTGGCGCGACAGGCTCCTTGGCGCCGGCGCCTGTACCGCTCTCACCCTTGTTGCCCTGTGGTTCGGCCTAGTTTCTACTGCCGCAGACGCGGTCATCCTCCGTGCTTAGGCACCTCGACCGATCTTCGTCATATCGCTAGGGTAGCGATAGTATCCCAGACTGCTGACCAGTCTAAATCTCTCTCCTTCGTCTCCGTTACATTGCTTGCACGTCCTTCTCCTACAACTGTTACGAAGTACTGTTTCCCCTTAATTATGTTGTACGTCACTCTTCCTGTTTCCTTACCGGTACTGCTTGCACGTCCTTTCTCCTGTTGCCACGAGTAGAGTGTTGGCTGTGAGGCGGCCGAGTGCAATCATGTGTTTTTCTTGGGCGCGGCGATTGAGTTACGATGGAAGGAACTGTGTCAGTCTTGTGGGCAAGCTGTGATTCTACAGAGGGATGGGAAAAGTATAAAGGAGGAGTGCGGTTGCTAGTCTGGAGATTCTTCTCCACGCAATCTATTATCTCTCTCCACAGACCTATCTCTCTACATCCATGATGCGGCGCTGCAACCACTACCTGTAAGAACCTATTAGTGATTAGGGCGAAGTCATACCCCGCCATGGCGAAGTCGAATACTGCAACAAGACCACGCCAGGTGTGCAGAGATTAGGGCGAAGTCGGATACAGCCACAGCGAAGTCGAATACCGCAACGAGACCCTGCCAGGCGTGCAGAGATTAGGACAAAGTCGGATACCGCCACAGCTAAGTTGAATACCGCAACAAGACCACACCAGGCGTGCAGAGATTAGGGCGAAGTCGGATACCGCCACAGTGAAGTCGAATACCGCAATGAGAACACGCCAGTCCTGCAGAGATTAGGGCGAAGTCGGATACCACCAAAGCGAAGTCGAATACCGCAATGAGACCACGCGGGAAGTGCCGAGGACTAGGGCAAAGCCTGATACCGCGAACGAAGAAGACCACCAGGACAGCCTACGTTGCCTGTCGAGCACCACGGACTAGTGAGATAGGATCTTGACACTAGATTGCCTCACCCCAATTGACACCCGACGTAGCAGACCAAGGGACACAGTGGACTCCAAGGGCAAAAACACCCAGGACCATCTCGACCTCTGCGAATTCAGCGAAGTCACCGACAACCAGCGGGCTCCAAGTCCCGTAACACCAGAACCAAGATCAAGATCAGTAACCCCAGAAACACCAGAACAGCAGAGAAGAATGACGGAAGGACCCCACCTGTTAACAACAGAAATGTTGCAAACCCTCTAAGCAGCACGTGACAGACCGCTGCAGACCAGTTATCCAATGCTCCGGGACCGGGAACCTTTCGAAGGAGAAAAGGTAAAATTCAAAACCTTCCTGGCCCTGTGTGAACTGAAATTCAAAACAGAAGGGAACCGATTCGACGATGATGAGAAGAAAACTGGATACGTGTCATCTCTGCTCCGAAGAGTGGCATCGAACTGGGTGGAAACCTTCCTGAACCAGGAAGGAGGAATCAACCTAACCTGGGAAGAACTGAAAACTAACATGAGGCATGCGTTTGGCCAAGTAGACACAAAGGAAATCGCCTTTCGGAAATTCCAGAAAATCCAGCAAGGACATCGAACGGCAGCAACCTACTGGGCAGATTGCAGCGGATCAAAGCAGATCTCCCCTACTTAGATAACTTATGCATTGCACGATTCCGAGACAGACTACACCCCTAAGTCAAAAGACACTTGGTCATGAGCAAAGCACCAGCCATAGTCCTGGTAGACTATGCTACCGCTGCCATCAAAACCGATAGCCGCCTATGCAACCTCGGAGTCATCAGTCAACGGCCAGCTGCCAGCCCAGAAGCGCGTTTCCATGTCAACACCAGGGAACCCACGTCAGTACCCCCGGAGGACCCAATGGACCTCGACGCCACCCGAAGATTCAAGTTCACCCAGAGAACGCCAAACTGATTCCCTCGACGAACGAATTCAGATGAATGTTACAACTTCGGAAAGAAAGGGCATTTTTCGAGGGAATGCCCCCAACCCAAGAAAATACGACTGCCATGGAAAAAGCCATACAGAGCCGCAGAAGCCATGTTTGAAGAAGAAACAGAGGAAGAATGTTACACCTGAAATATCTCGAGTACGTAGCTAAGCTAGAGAGAGGTACATCAGGATGACGGAACGCACCCAGAGAGTCTAGGAGGGAGATAAGGTCCGAAGATGAGCTTACGGCCAAGACGGACCTGAGACACATATCTCCGGTGATAAGGGGAAGATTGCAAATGACGAGACGCTTGGGCTATGACCCTTCCTGAGGGGATGCCACGTCGCCTGCTGATGGCGTACGGACCGCCGGACTTCGGCTATGACCCCTCCCCCGAAAGGAGGGGATGCCACGTCACCTGCTGATGGCGCACGGAAGAGAGTCAGGGAGGAAAGCACCCTGCCCGCTTGCATGAAACCTCATCTCCCCATATCTACCCCCTGCCAGGACCAATGAGCCGCCCACAGGGTCCATGCACCTCGCAGGAATCCAAATCCGAGTCACCACTTCTCATGCAGGCTTCGCTCAGATATAAAACAGAGGTTTCCGCCCCGACGGAAGGAAAAAAACCAGCATGAAACATCCTCACCAACGATACCCCCGAGACCCACACACAAGATCTAAGATTATTCCGCTGTGAATTATCGAAAGTAGCCTGATTACCTTTGATTCTCTATACACTCCGGTTACGATACAACCCCAGTGTCACACTATAATCTTTGATCCAAAAAATCACCCTAATTTCCAGAAGAAGGAGACCAGCATATGCCCTACTTCAAACAAGATCACGAATACCTCCTCGAATATTCACACATATTCGAACCTAAAAAACAATACTCATTCGACTACACTTTCGCCTTGATCGACGACGAAATTTCAAAGTATGAGCAGTGGAAAGAATTCCCCGACGGACCAATCCCAGGAACTGCACAAATTTTTTGCACCCACGGCAACTGGTACACTCGGTATTGGTCGAATTGCGCATCTCGGCAACTCGCGGCCGACTTGATGGATACAAATTCCAAGAAATCTGCGATTATACCTTCGAGGATGATGAAACCATCTACACAGGACACTTCCTCGACCTCTATGAAACAATGACGACCTCTTCAGACTTCAACATTCTCCAGCTCGAGGCCCCCCGTGACCTGCTCCAAATCACCGACGGAACACCAAGACCAGAACAGGCGGTGGAAATAGCCAACCCCACAGTCTGGGTTAGGACCCTAGTGCGCCAGCAACAGCAGGCCGCGAGCGACTTACAACAGCTTACTCAGCTATACGGTGATGCCTTCGATAGAACCGACAGACGGACGCGGGAGACCAAACAGGCCTATCAAACCCTGGCGGAAGGCACAAGGTATGTATATGACCGTGTCAATGCTAACGAGAAAATAGCAAAGGAATGGATACGCAGTGAGCTGTCGAGCGCAGCAAACGCGTACCAATCCCTCGCCAGAAACGTCAGGCAAGCCATCATCGAGCGCACCAATGAGGCCAACGAGCGACAAATATGTCAGGCCACTCAGCTGGCTCGGGTAAACGATGCCCTGTCCTTCCTGGCGGAAGCTAACACGGCCCGAAATCAACACCTGGCCAACTTTCAGGGAAACGTGGAACTATGGGCAGCTGCACACCAGAACCGGGTATCCAACCTGGAGAACCAACTCCGGGAGGCAAGAGCAGAAATCCAACGCATTGCGACCAGAATCCCGTTGCCTGCAATGCCACCTGTGCCACTGCATGGAGAAGCCCAGTCCGGCAGACCAGCACCAGCGCCCCATCAGCCCACTCACAACCTGCATTGGGGAGCCAGCTACGCCTAAACCCGGGACTGACGCTCCGACAGCAGAGACCCCCGGCGATACCCACAACGCCAGAGATGAGGCAGCGACTGGAGCAACTCAGACTCTGCATTTCCGGAACGCCACCAGCACCCAAGCCCGCGGCAGTACAAGGAGGAGATTTCCCCTCGACACCACCCGGATCATCAGCGGGACCTCCCTCGGGCCTGCCGTCCGAACCACCCCGACCGCGTTTCCCGCACCTCCGCTCCGCTTTGCCACCTAGAGATCCCGTGCCTACAATTACCACGCAGGACTTCGTATGGCTAGTGGCAGAAGGAGTGGAACGGGCTCGACAAGACCGACTGGCGCGACCTGAACAGGGCAATATTGGCTGATTAAAAATGAAGAACCCGGAACTCTTCGACGGAAAGAGTTCCACCGCCTTCAATCAGTGGTGGGAAGCAGTCACCATGTTCCTTGGGTTCTACCTGGAAACGGGGGATCAACAGAAAATTGCCTGGGTAGGAACAATACTTTCAGATATGGCCCTAGTATGGCACCTACAGCGCTTCTGTGAGCTAAAGGGGAACGACACCTGGGTCAACTACGTGGCAGCCATTCAAGCAGAATATCGCAACGAAAGGGAAGCAGCCGATGCCCAACTGAAACTGGGCAGCTAAAATACCCAGGATCGATCCGCACTTACCTCATGGAGTTCCGAGCCCTGAACAACTTTGCAAAGGCAACAGGGGAAGGCCTGTGAGAGAAAATCAACCTGGCGATGCCAGACAGCATCCTGGACATGCGATTCAACCAGAACCCAGACGGGCCGACCGACGATGAAGGTTTCATGAGCACCACCTACCGAGCGGGAATCCAGATTGGAAAGAAAAAGGCACTCAAAGCAGCTAGGGAGGCATCGAAAGGAGGGCCCGCCCCAGGGCAGGAAGGGCAGAAGGATGATAAATGAAAGGACGAAGGGAAAAAGGTTAACTCGGACAAATGAGAACTGGAACAACGCCCAGGAAGAACCCGGGAATGGTGGGGCGGAAAGAACCTTAGGGCGTCGAAGGAGGAAGCCCTGAGAGGAGTCCCGCAAAAGGAACAAGAAGCGTACTTCCAAAACCGCGACGATTGCTGGCGATGCGGACGACCCGGGCACAGAACATTCGAATGCTACTCGTTCAACACGTTGCAAGGAACCGCGCTACCAAAAGCCCCTTGGAAAGCAGCGGCAGCCGGGCAAAAACTAGGAAGAGAAGATGAGGAGATTGAGAAGGCCCCTGCAACCAAACAACAAAAGGTCGCAGCAGTGGAAACCATGGAAACAGATGCTATAGCCCCGTTGTGGGAAGAATCTGACTCGGATTTTTAAGGGGTTGGAAATGGCCGCAGCCTAAGATCTCGACAATAATATGCGGACTGTCCAAGAAATGAAGGAACAAGGAACCAAGTGCTGGAACCCCGTCAAAAAAACCAAAGACAGCCCCCAGCGGCACACGTCCAATTATCACTATGATACTACACATGGGTGAGAAAAAACATCAGATCCGGGTACTACTGGATACCGGTTGCTCCGTAGCACTCCTTAATAAACAGACAGTGGAGAAGCTCGGGATTAAGAAGAAAGCACATCGGCAACCTCACAGCATAGAAAATTACAGTGGGGAAAGCGTCAAAGGAGCAGGTCAATTTTATACAGAACCAATGCTCCTCCAACACTGAAAACATTACTCCAGGGAGAAATTTGAAATCTCACCAATAGAACCAGAAATCGACGCCTTCCTCCCTACTGATTGGATAACAGTGCACCCCCCTCAGAGGGCCTGGAAAAATGAAGAAATCCGGTTGAACAGTGCGGAGTGCGTGGAGAAATGCACCTGGTACGAATCAAGCCCATACTCACAAACCTGGAACCAGTCTTTCGCAACCGATCCCAATGCCCAAATCATCGGATATGTAGCAGCGGCGGTAGAAGAGTACCCGCTCAAAGCCGTCCCAATGGAATTCCACCAGTACCTTGGAATCATGGGGAAAGAAGCAGCAGATGCCCTTCCGGAACATCGCCCCTACAACTGCAAAATTAACCTCAAGGAAGGGGAAACAGCGTCTTGGGGACCCATCTACCGGCTATCGGAAGTAGAACTCCAAACACTCCAAGAATGGCTGAAGGAAATGGAATGAACAGGGAAAATCTGGCGATCAACGTCCCCTGCCGGGTCGCCAATACTCTTCATGCCAAAACCCCACAGAAGTGGGTTACGCCTATGTGTCGACTACCGAGCACTCAACAAAATCACGATCCCGAACCGATACCCACTGCCGCTCATGCAGGAGCTGCAGGACCGCGTCCAGGGGGCGAAATGGTTCACGAAGCTGGACTTAAGAATGGATTCCACCTCATTCGAGTCAGAGAGGGAAACGAATGGAAAACAGCATTCAGGACCCGGTACGGGCTGTTTGAGTTCCAGGTCATCCCTTTCGGCCTGACCAATGCCCCATCCACTTTCCAAGACATGATAAATCATGTCTTCTTGGACCTACTGGACGTTGGAGTTTTAGCATACAGGCACGACATCTTGGTCTAGGCCAAGACCGAGGAAGAGCATGACTGCTTGGTCAAAGAGGTCCTAGAAAGACTCCAGGTCAACGGATTAGCAGTCTCTCAGGAAAAATGCGTCTGGAAGATCCAGGAGGTGGAATTCCTGGGATATGTCATCAGAAGAAACGGGATAGCGATGTCTCAAGAGAAAGTGGAAGCGGTACTAAACTGGGAAGAACCCAGGTCGATAAGTGAGACCCAGTCCTTCCTAGGATTTGCCAACTTCTACAGACGCTTCATCAAGGACTACTCCAAAGTAGCGCGACCCCTAACAGAATTAACAAAGAAAAGGGAAAAATGATCTTAGAACTCCGAAGCAGGAAAGGCTTTTAAGGAACTGAAACAGCGCTTTACAATGGCACCCATCCTCGCCCATTTTGATGCTCAGCAAACTGTCGTTATTGAAACCGATGCCTTGGACTTTGCGTTGGGAGCTGTCCTATCACAAAGAGATGACGAAAATCAGCTGCACCCAGTAGCGTTCCACTCAAGGAAATTCCAGCCCACGGAAATAAATTACGAAATCCACGACAAGGAACTCTTAGCAGTAGTGGATGCCTTCAAACATTGGAAATGTTACTGGGAGGGAGCAACGAACCAAGTCCAGGTATACTCCGACCACCAAAACCTGGAATACTTTAAGACAACTAAAGTATTAAACCGACGACTGGCGAGGTGGGCACAGGAGCTAGCCGGTATTGATTTCAGAATCATTACCGACCAGGCACTCAAAACGGGAAGCCAGACATGTTGTCAAGGCATTCGGACTACCGCCCTGAAAAGGGAAGGGTAGAAAACCAGCCGATCACATTGGTTTTGGGAAAAAATCAATTCGAGGATCGTTTAACGCGATCATTCGTCTGTTCCTCGGCACAACTGACATCATTCCAGGAAAGAAAGTGGACGGAGGATTTCCTGGCAGACGTCAGGGAGGAGGGGAAGAAGGACGAAGCCTACGAATAGGCAAGAAAACAGGAAGCAGTGACGGAGGAACCATCGCCGAAGGACCAAAGGGGCAAGGAATTAAGTTGTGAAAACAACCTACTGTACCGACAAAACCTGCACTGGGTACCGAAGGGACTGGTACAAAGGATTATGGAATCAGAACACAACACGAAGGTAGCCGGACACATGGGGCAGGACAAAATCATCGAACTAATCCAACAAAACATCTGGTGGCCAAAGATGAACGAACGAATCATCGACTTTGTCAGAAGCTGCCCTAAATGCCAACAGAACAAAGCGTCCCGGCACCAACCCTATGGGCTGTCCTCCCCACTAGAATTGCCCTACGCCCCGTGGCAATCCATAGCAATGGACTTCATCACGGAACTCCCAATCTCGTACGGTTGTGACAAACTATAAGTAATCATCGACCGATCCACCAAGATGGCGCACTTCCTTCCTTTGAGAAAAGAAGGAAAGACGGCGGCGGACCTAGCTGTCATCTTTGCCCGAGAAGTATGGAAGAATCATGGCCTCCGCACCGATATTGTGTCAGACCGCGACTTCAGGTTTACCTCGGAAACCTGGAAGGAGTTCCTACAACTCTCAGGAATTCGGCCTCGAATGTCAACTGCGTTCCATCCCCAGACCAACAGCCAGGCGGAAAGGCTCAACCAAACGATCGAAGCCTACCTCTAGGAGTTCGTCAGCAAGGAACAAGACGACTGGGTATGCCTGCTACCGATGGCCTAGTTCGCCTACAACAACTCGACCACCACAGGAAATGGTATGTCTCCATTCTACGCTAACTATGGCTTCCACCCGGCAGCCATGAACCCTGCGTCAACAGAACCCCTCAACCCACCAAGCCAAGTCTACGCCCACTGGATGCACACCGTACACGACGAATCCCAGAAGGGGCTGGAAGATGCACAGGAGCGAATGTGCTGGTACACCGATCCGACACGAAAAGAACCCCCGGCATACCAAGTTGGAGACTTGGTGACGCTCAACGGCCGCAACATTAAAACGTGCCGGCCATCAAGGAAGCTGGACCACAAGAATCATGGCCCCTTCCAGATCGAAAAAATCGTTTCCGCCCTGGCCGTCCGGGTCACGTTACCACGGAAATGGAAAATCCACAAAGTCTTCCATGTTTAGCTGCTCGAACCCTATCAAACGTGCGAACACCGCGCACCTCCCAAACCATCGAAGGTGCTACGCAAAGCAAACGACATTGAACAATCGGAGGAATATGATGTCGAGGAAGTTATATCCTCGGTCGAGTGCGGCCGGGGAAATAACAAACGAATCCTTTACCTCGTCAAATGGCTCGACTATCAGGAGCGAAGAACCTGGACAGAAGAATCATTCGACAACTTCTCAGTAGGTGGTTTGGAGTAACTCGGGAAGTTTTACTGACAAAATCCAGACGCACCGAGGGACTACCCGCTCACCGAGGGCTGAAACCAGTTCCACCGAGGACCTGGCGGTAGTGGGATGAAGAGGCGGGGGACTTCAGTACCAAAGCATTGCAATCGACGAAAAGACCCGCTTCTGGGGCAACCACGAGAAACCGCTGACCCAGTGTCCGGTGAAAAAACCCCGAAACGACCCTATGAACTAGACACGCTCCTGTACGATCATATTCTCCTTACCTTGAAACGGAACCGGCGACAAAGCAAGCATGACAATCACGCGATCTCCGAATAAGGTGCGGTCACTCCTACCTACACTGTAGAGCCCTAGATCAGGCCCAGTCACTTTCGGGTTACCGGACAAGCCACGAAGGATACCATGCCTCAGCCGCTCCTCTGCAACCTTTGTCGACCCCGGATCTTTAGTATGGGAAGCAGTCACAGCGAATGTGCGACGTGATCGAAGTTCATCAGAGACAGTATGAGTACGCACCAGACTACTCGTAGGGCCCAGTCTTTCCGACGGATTACAGAGTCATGTCCTGATCCGGCGACTGGGAGGGCTGTAGGTGAGGAGGACTACAGTCACGGTAAGCGACACCACACAAAGATTACCATGCGAAGCACACCCCCAAAAAGAGACGGGCTACCTAAATGGAAAGACAAGTGTTAGCACTCGGGACGAGGCTAAGGGAGAGGGGAGGTAGTGTTACACCTGAAATATCTCGAGTACTTAGCTAAGCTAGAGAGAGGTACGTAAGGATGACGCAACGCACCCCGCCCACTTGCAAGAAACCTCATCTCCCCTTATCTAGACCCTGCCAGGACCAATGAGTCGCCCATGGGGTCCATGCACCTCGGGGGAATCCAAATCTGAGTCACCACTTCTCACGCAGGCTTCGCTCAGATATAGGAAAGAGGTTTCTGCCCTGACGGAAGGAAAAAAACCAGCACGAAACATCCTCACCAACGCTACCCCCGAAACCCACACAAGATCTAAGATTATTCCACTGTGAATTATCGAAAGTAGCCTGATTACCTTTGATTCTCTATACACTCCGGTTACGATAGAACCCCAGTGTCACAAAGAACCATCGGGAAACGACAGCCCTCGGGAGTAGACCCTAGCAACAGTCACCCGAGGGAGAAGCCAGTTGCGAAAGAAGAAGAAGAACCGCCCTACAGAATCCAGACAACCCGATACGACCGAGAGGAAAAAATAATGATCAAAGTAAGCATCCAGGGAGCCGATGGCAAGGAATGTACCACTACAGCCCTGGTAGACAGTGGAGCATCTGAGAACTTCATCGATGGAGCGTATACGTAGGACAGCTGAATACAGACGCAACAAAAAGCAGTACCGAGATGAGTCCTGGCTGTGGACGGAAGCGAGGTCACCGGTGGGCCAATAACCCACAATGCTCAAATCCACCTCACGATCAACCATCATGAAGAAGACATCCTGCTACTCTGCATCACAATTGGAAATGCGACAATCATTCTAGGACTTCCATGTCTCAAGCTCCATAACCCAGTGATAGGGTGGAAAACTCATCCTGTGAAATTCCACTCAGACCACTGCGCCGAAAAATGCTTACCTAGTTCACCAAGAGCGAACATGGTCCCGGAAGAAAAGGCCACGGAGCAATACTACAGGAAAACAACGGAAAATTGGGAGATTGGCAAAATGGACCCATGGGAAGTATGCCAGACCGTCATCGACAAAATTAAGGAAACCTCCAAGACCAGCAAAAATCCCATTCCGCCAGAATATCATGAGTTCCTTGAAGTATTGACCAAAAAAAAACCTACGGCACCTCCGGCCCATTGCACTCACAACCACCACATTCCACTGGAGGAAGGAAAGATGCCCCAGTACGAGCCCCTGTGACCCCTGAATGAAGAAAAAATTAAGACTCTCAAGGAACTCCTTGAAGTAAATGAAAAGCGGGGATGGATCTGGGTATCCACCTCCCCAGCTGGGGCGCCAATACACTTTGTCAAGAAGAAGGACAGGGGGACTACACCTATGTGTGGATTATCGACACCTGAATGAGATCAAAATCGAAGACCAGACACCATTGCCATTAATCGGAGAGTCCCTGGATCAACTATCTAGTGCCACCATCTACACCAAACTCAATATCCAAGACGCCTACTACAACCTCCCAATCGCAGCAGGAGACGAATGGAACAGAGTCTTCCAAACCCGGTACGGACTATACGAGTACTTCGTCATGCCTTTTGGGTTGACGAATGCACCGGTGTCATTCCAACAATGGATGAATGAGATTCTGAGCGAATACCTTGATATCTTCTGTGCGGCATATCCGGATGACATCCTCATCTTCACACAAAATCTGGAAGACCACCGGAGACGCGTCCGGACAATCTTGAGACGAGTGGAGGAAACCGGGCTCATGCTGAAAGCATCCCACGGCAAATTCCATAAAATGGAAATAGAATACTTGGGAGACAGCATAGTACTGCAGGGACTGAAAATGCACGAAGAAAAAATCAGAACAATCAAGGAATAGAAAGAACCAACGAACGTCAATGGAATCCCTAGCTTCCTACGATTCGCCAACTTCTATCGATGGTTTATACAAGACTACAGCCAGATCACAACACCCCTCACCCGCCTGACAAGAAAGGAAGTGACCTGGGAATGCGGCGACGAATAGCAGACAGCTTTTGATACACTCAAAACAGCAATGGTTACAGAACCAATACTACAACAACTCGGGACGGAGCAACCGGTCACAAATGAGACGGACGCCTCAGACTATGCCATCGGAGCCATCTGCTCACAACCTGATGACAACAGGATCCTGCATCCATTAGCCTAATACTCCCGAAAACTCAAGGACCCGGAACGGAACTACAACATACACAACAAGGAACTACTGGTGATCGTAGACGCACTACAAAAATGGGACACATAATGCAAAACAACAGTGCCAAAAATCACGATTTCGTAGCGACCACAAGAACCTTGAATATTGGAAAATGAAGAAATACCTTAACGTACGGCAACCCCGGTGGGGCGAACGACTAGCCAACTATGACTTCATGATTAAATACTGACCCGGGAAATTGGCCGGCAAGCTGGACATCCTGTCTAGAGAGTCAGGGGACTCTCGCTGGAAAGGGGATATGAAACATTGGCAGAATAACGGCTGAATCCTGTTACCTGAGGAAGCTTTCGAGACGCCCTGAATCAATAACCACGCCAAAGTACTCCAAGCCAATACAACAGAAACCATCAGCCATGAAATAGACAAAGAGCTCCTGAGCAAAATCCGGACACTAGGTGCCACAGATAAAGAGATTCAAGAAATCCGGAGGAAAAAGGTGAACGGGACCACCCGCGACGGAAAGATCGCGCTAGGGCTATGCGAGGAAAACAGTGGGTTGCTAATGTACGACGGCCTAATATAGATCCCTGACAATGACACCCTGTGACTACGCATATTAAGAGACCACCATGACGTGTAAGCCGCGGGACACCCAGGCCAAGCAAGAACCCTGGAACTCGTTAGCCGAAATTTCTACTGGCCAAGACAACGAAAGTACCTCCACAGATACGTCAACCACTGTGACACCTGCCATCGCATCAAGCCAATCCAACACGTGCAATTTGGACTGCTAAAGCCACTCGAACTCCCAGACTGGCCATGGGACACAATATCAATCGACTTTATCACCACACTGCCGACTAGCAATGGAAAAGACGCATTACGGGTAATAATCGATCGCCTCATGAAAATGGAACACTTCGTCGCCTGCCATGGCACCATGAACCCCAAAGACCTAGCAGACCACTTCCTCCAACAGATAATCAGACCCCACGGACTGCCAAGCAGTATTAGATCAGACAGAAGGTCCCTGTTTACCTCAGACTTTTGGAAACGAGTAACGGAAGTACTCGGGATATCACGCAACCTTAGTACAGCCTTCCACCTGCCAACGGATGGACAAACGGAAAGGGCCAATGCCACCCTGGAGCAATATCTCCGGGCATACTGTGACCTTCAAGAGGACGACTGGGAAAGACTACTGCCAATTGCCGAATTCTGCTACAACAACACCCAAACCGGAACCACAAAAATAATCCCCTTCTTTGCCAACTATGGATACCACGTGCGATTTCTGCCAGATCTCAGCACCAGGAACGACGAAACACCAGAAGTATCAGAATACGTTAAGGCATTAAGGAAGCTGCATGAGGACCCCAGAGCAGAAATCAAAGAAGCGCAAATGGCTCAAACGGAGCAGGCCAACAAAGCACGACATCCGGACCAGGTGTTGAACCCAGGCGACAAAGTCTGCCTGCGGCGAAAACACATCCGAACAACCCGACCATCGAACAAGCTGGACCACAAGCAAATAGGCCCGTATACCATCCTGGAGAAAGTAGGCTCACGCGCCTATAAGTTGGACCTGCTGGCCACTGTCAAAATCCACCCAGTCTTCCATATCAGCCTCCTCGAACCCACAGCCAGTACAGAACCTATCCCTGGACATCACCAGCTGCCACCAACTCCCATTATCATCCAAGAACAGCAAGAGTGGGGAGTGGAGAAAATCCTCGACTCGCGACACCACAGAAACCCGATCCAGTATCGAGTCAAGTTTTTTTTTTTTTTTTTTTTTTTGTTTAATCATACTCGCATACGACCTATCTAGATCATGGCGGCGTACATTTTGCCCAGTTTTCCTGTCCGCAGTCCGCGCAGTGGCGG
>Ga0307516_10003697_pt1 | contig 19455 bp, 18 predicted proteins | sample 19_EM_MG_FD_203310 | JGI IMG/M metagenome (GOLD analysis project Ga0307516, IMG submission 203310) | Populus trichocarpa ectomycorrhiza microbial communities from riparian zone in the Pacific Northwest, United States - 19_EM | ecosystem: Host-associated > Plants > Roots > Unclassified | place...
CGCTCCATCAGGCTCCGCCCCGAACCGGGCCGGGTGCATCGACCGGCGCGCTGGGCGACGCGACCTTCGACGTGCAGGCGCCGCACACGGCGTGAATACGGCTTCGGCGGCGTCGGCCCCGACGCGAGAAACCCGTTCGACGTGCCCCTACTGCGGCGTCGGCTGCGGTGTGATCATCGAGGCCCAGGGCGCGCAGATCACCGGCGTGCGCGGCGACCCCGACCACCCCGCCAACTTCGGCCGCCTGTGCACCAAGGGCAGCACGCTGCACTTGACCGCGAGCCACAGCGTCACGATGCAGACGCGCCTGCTGCAGCCGCAGCTGCGCGAGCAACGTGACGCCGAGCGCAGCGTCGTCAGCTGGGAGCACGCGCTCGACACCGCGACGCAGCGCTTCGCCGATGTGATCAAGACCCACGGCCCCGACGCCGTGGGCTTCTACATCTCGGGCCAGTTGCTGACCGAGGATTACTACGTCTTCAACAAACTCGCCAAGGGCCTGGTCGGCACCAACAACGTCGACACCAATTCGCGCCTGTGCATGAGCAGCGCCGTGGCCGGCTACAAACAGACGCTGGGCGCCGATGCGCCACCGGCCTGTTACGACGACCTGAACCACGCCTCCACGCTCTTCATCGCCGGCTCCAACACCGCGTTCGCGCACCCGATTCTTTACCGCCGCATCGAAGACGCGAAGCGCGCCAACCCCGCGCTGCGCACGATCGTCGTCGATCCACGCCGCACCGAAACCGCCGAAGGCGCCGACCTGTTCCTGCAGATCCTGCCCGGCACCGACGTGGCGTTGTTCCACGGCATGCTGCACGTGATGCTGTGGGAAGGCTGGGTCGACAGCGCCTACATCGCTGCGCACACGAGCGGCTTCGACGCGCTGAAAAGCCGGGTGCGTGAGTTCACGCCGAAAGACACGGCCTCGATCTGCGGCATCAAAGAAGCCGACCTGGTGCAGGCCGCACACTGGTTCGCCGGGCTCGACGACCTGACCCCGGGTGCGGCCCGCAAGCCGGTGCTTTCGCTCTACTGCCAGGGCCTGAACCAGAGCAGCAGCGGCACCGCGAAGAACGCGGCCCTGATCAACCTGCACCTGGCCACCGGCCAGATCGGCAAGGCCGGTGCCGGGCCGTTTTCGCTGACCGGGCAACCGAATGCGATGGGCGGACGCGAAGTCGGTGGCCTGGCCAACCTGCTCAGCGCCCACCGCGATCTGTCGAACCCCGAACACCGCGCCGAAGTGGCCCGTTTCTGGAACGTGGCCGACGTGCCGTCGAAACCCGGCAAGACCGCGGTCGAGATGTTCGAAGCCGCGGCCGCGGGCGAGATCAAGGCGCTGTGGATCGCCTGCACCAACCCGGCCCAGTCGATGCCCGACCTGGCCACGGTGCAGCGCGCGCTCGAACGCTGCGAATTCGTCGTGGTGCAGGAAGCATTCGCCACCACCGCCACCTGCGCTTACGCCGACCTGCTGCTGCCCGCCACCACCTGGGGCGAGAAGCAGGGCACGGTCACCAACAGCGAGCGCCGCATCAGCCGCGTGCGCGCGGCGGTGCCGGCCGCCGGCGAAGCGCGTGACGACTGGCAGATCGCGACCGAATTCGCACGCCGGCTCGAAGCGGCGCTGCGCCCCGACGAGCCCAGCGGCTTCGCACACACCAGCCCTGAAGCGGTGTGGAACGAACACCGCGAGTCCACGCGCGGGCGCGACCTCGACATCACAGGCCTGAGCTATGCGCAGCTCGACGTGGCGCCGCAGCAGTGGCCTTTCGTCACCGGCGCCAGCACCGGCCAGGCCCGGCTCTACGAAGACGGCGTGTTCCCAACCAACGACGGCAGAGCGCGCTTCGTCGACCCACCCTACGTCAAGCTCGCCGAGTCGCGCGACGTGCGCTACCCGTTTTCGCTCAACACCGGGCGGCTGCGCGACCAGTGGCACGGCATGAGCCGCACCGGCAGCATCGGCCGCCTGTTCGGCCACGTGCCCGAGCCGCAGATCGAGATGCACGCACAAGACATGGCCCGCCTGCAGCTCGCTGAAGGGGACCTGGTGCAGGTCACTTCCAAGCGCGGCTCGATCGTGCTGCCGGCCAGTGCGAGCGGGCAGGTCGCCCCCGCGCAGACCTTCATCGCGATGCATTGGGGCCAGGAGTACCTGTCGGGCAGCACCAGCACCGGCGCCCGCGCCGCCGGTGTCAACGCCCTCACCTCGCCGGCGTATTGCCCGAGCTCGAAACAGCCCGAGCTCAAACACGCCGCCGTGAAGATCCTCAAGGCCGAATTGCCGTGGAAGCTGCTGTGCGTGGCCTGGCTCGACGACGACGCCGCGCTGCGCGCCCGTTCGCAGCTCGCGCCGCTGATGGCTGCGTTCCCGTTCGCGGCCTGCGTGCCCTTCGGCCGCGAGCGCAGCGGTGTGTTGTTTCGCGCGGCGGCGTTCGAAGCGGCCGACGAAACATTGATCGCGCGCATTGAAGGCGCGCTGGGTCTCGACACCCAGGGCGTGCTGCACTACGCCGACAAGCGCCGCGGCCAGCGCCGCAGCATGCGGCTGGCCACAGTGAACGGCGACACGCGCCTCGAAGGTTTCCTGCTCGCCGGCGACATCAGCGCGCAGGCCTGGGTCAAGCCGCTGCTGCAAGACGAGCTGCCGGCGCAGGCTTATGGCCGCTTGCTGCTGGTGCCGGGCGCGAAGGCGCCGGTCGCGGTGGCGTCGCGTGGCAAGCAGGTCTGCAGCTGTTTCGACGTGAGCGCGACGCAGATCGACGCGGTGCTGCAAACGGCCACCGGCAACGCCGACGCCCAACTCGCGCTGTTGCAAGGCCAGCTCCAATGCGGCACCAACTGCGGTTCGTGCGTGCCCGAACTCAAGCGCCTGGTGCAGTTGCGTCAGAAGGTCGCGTAAGACAGAACAGCAAAGGCTCGCCGCCGAGCGCAAAACTGCAAGCCCTTGTTGCGAGCACGTGTTCGCGGGCCTGAAAATTGCGATTCTCCGTTGAGGAAACAGCATGGCGATCGCAAACTACATCAGGGAAATCGGGCGCGGCAAGGAAGGCGCCCGCTCGCTTACGCAAGCGCAGGCCCACGACCTGATGAGACAGGTGCTCGATGGTGCGGTCACCGACCTCGAGATCGGTGCGTTCGCGTTGGCGATGCGCATCAAGGGCGAGTCGATCGCCGAGCTCGCCGGCTTTCTCGAAGCCGCACACGCGCGCTGCATCCCGGTGATTCCCACCGGCCCGAGCGTCGTGCTGCCGTCGTACAACGGGGCACGCAAGCTGCCCAATCTCACCGCACTGCTCGCGCTGCTGCTGGCGCAGGAAGGGGTACAGGTGCTGGTGCACGGGCCGATGCTCGATGCCGGGCGCGTCAGCACGGCAGAGATCTTTCACGACCTCGGCCTGCCTTTTGCGAGCAACACCGACGAGATCGACAACGCCTGGGCGCGCCGCGAGCCGGTGTTCATCGCGACCGAAGCGCTGTGCCCACCGCTGGCGCGCCTGCTCGAAGTGCGGCGGGTCGTGGGCCTGCGCAATTCGGGGCACACCATCGCCAAGCTGCTGGCACCCTGCCGAAGTGGCGCGTCGGTGCGCGTCGTCAACTACACGCACCCGGAATACGCCACGTTGCTGACCGGCTTTCTCGCCCACACCTCGGCCGATGCGGTGCTGCTGCGCGGCACCGAAGGCGAACCGGTGGCCGACCCGCGCCGCGCGCCGAAGCTCGATGTGTTCGTCGGCGGCCACCCGCGCGCCGACCTTTCGCATGCGGCGCACGAAGGTGTGCTCACCGAGCTGCCGCTGCTGCCGCGCTCGAACGACGCGGCCACGACGGCGCGCTACATCCAGTCGGTCGTGAGCGGCGAAAAGCCGGCGCCGGCGCCGTTGACAAGGCAGGTCGAGTGCCTGGTGCGCACGCTGGCTGCCATCGGCCAGCCGGCCCCCAAGGAGCAGACGGCATGACACAGGGCACGAAGGGCCACGTGGCGCTGGTCGGTGCCGGCCCGGGCGACGCCGACCTGCTGACGCGCAAGGCCGTGCGTGCGATCCGCCGCGCGACTGTCGTGCTCGCCGACGATCTGGTCAGCGACGCGGTGTTGCGCTTCGTGCGCCGCTCGGCGCGCATCGTGCACGTCGGCAAGCGTGGCGGCTGCGCAAGCACGCCACAGGCTTTCATCGAAAAGCTGATGGCCGCCGAGGCGCTGAAAGGCGAACGTGTGGTGCGACTCAAGGGTGGTGACCCGTTCATCTTCGGGCGCGGCGGCGAAGAGGCCGAACACCTGCGCGCGCTGGGCATCGAGGTCGAGATCGTCAACGGCATCACCTCGGGGCTGGCCGCGGCCACCGCGCTCGGTGCGCCGCTCACGCACCGCAACCACGCGCATGGCGTGATCTTCGTGACCGCGCACGCCCGCGAAGGCGGCACGCCGCTCGACTGGCCGACGCTCGGCGCAGCCGCAGCACAAGGCCTCACGCTCGTGATCTACATGGGCGTGGCGGCGATCGAAGCGGTGCAAGACGGCCTGTTGCAATCGATGCCGGGGCACACGCCGGCCGCCGTGGTGCAGAGCGTGAGCCTGCCGCGCCAGCGCCATGCGGTTTGCACGCTCGCCAGCTTGGCCACGACGACACGCGACGCGGCTTTGGCGAGCCCGTCGATCATCATCGTCGGCAACGTCTTGCACGGCCTGCAGACGCTCGCGCGGAGCGGCGAGCAAGAGCGCGCTGCCTGACCGGCAGCACCAGCCGCCCGCATAATGCGCGCCAGCATTCCGGGGCGGCGCGCATGAAAGAACTCGACAAACTCAACCAGCTTTCCGAGTCGCACGGCGCCTTGCGCCCCGGCAAAGGGCTGATCACCGGCGTGATCGCACTCACGCTGGCGGTGCTGTGTTTCCTGGGGGTGCTGGCCTTCCACTTCCCCGAATACCTGACCACGCCGCAACTGCGCAAGTCGTACAACGTCGACGTGCTGCGCCAGGTGATGTTCTGGGCCATGGTGGTAGCCGGCGCCTTGTCGCTGATCAACGTGATCAGCGGCCGCGCCCGCTGGCTCGCACTGGCCGCGTTCGTGCTGATCGGCCTGACGCTCGCGCTCGGTGGCCACAAGGTGCCGGTCAACGACTTCGCCGACAACACGCCCTACATCGGCCTCGACTGGTTCATCCTCGACCTGCTGGGCTCGACACTGATCTTCATCTTCATCGAAAAACTCTTCGCGTTGCGCAAGGACCAGCCGGTGTTCCGCCCCGAGTGGCAGACCGACTTCCACCACTTCATCGTCAACCACATGATCGTGGGCTTCGTGCTGCTCGCTACCAACCTGCTGGTGCACAAGCTCTTCGGCTGGGCCGCGAACGACGGCGTGCGCGGCTGGGTGCAGAACCTGAACTTCTTCGTCGCCGTGTTCCTGATCGTGCTGGTGGCCGACCTGGTGCAGTACTGGACCCACCGCGCGTACCACGAAGTACCGCTGCTGTGGCGCCTGCACGCGGTGCACCACAGCGTGAAGAGCATGGACTGGCTGGCCGGCTCGCGCCAGCACATCCTCGAGCTCATCATCACGCGCACGCTGGTGCTGGCGCCGATCTACGTGCTGGGCTTCAGCAAGGAAGTGATCGACGCCTACATCGTGATCGTCGGTTTCCAGGCGGTGTTCAACCATGCCAACGTGAGCGTGCGGCTCGGGCCGCTGCGTTACGTGATCGTCACGCCCAACTTCCACCACTGGCACCACTCACAAGACGACGAAGCGATCGACAAGAACTACGCGGCGCATTTCGCCTTCCTCGACCACCTGTTCGGCACCGCGGTGCAGTCGGAGCGGGCCTGGCCCGAGCACTACGGCGTGGTCGGCGACTACGTGCCGAACGGGTTCTTCAAGCAGCTCGCGTTTCCATTTCGGTGGAAAGGGTGAATGTCGATGCGGTGATCGTCGGCGCGGGTGCCGCTGGACTGCATTGCGCGGGGATCGCCGGCCAGCTCGGGTTGAAGGTGCTGCTGATCGACCACTCGGCGAAGGTGGCCGAGAAGATCCGCATCTCGGGCGGTGGGCGCTGCAACTTCACGAACCGCGACACCACGCCGGCGAATTTCATCTCGGCCAATCCGCACTTCTGCCGCTCGGCCCTGGCGCGCTATACCCCGCAAGACTTCATCGGGCTGCTGCAGCGCCACCGTATCGGCTGGCACGAAAAACACAAGGGCCAGCTGTTTTGTGATGACAGCAGCGAGCAGGTCATCGAGATGCTGCTGCGCGAGTGCGAGCAGGGCGGCGTGACACGCTGGCAGGGATGCGCGGTGAGCGCGGTGCGCAGCACGAGCCCCGGCTTCGAGCTCGACACCGACCGCGGCAGCGTGCGCGCCGCGCGCGTCGTCGTGGCCACCGGGGGTTTGTCGATTCCGAAGATCGGCGCCAGCGACTTCGGCTACCGCCTGGCGCGCCAGTTCGGCCACCGCCTCGTCGAAACCCGCCCTGCCCTCGTGCCGCTGACCTTCGACCCGGTGAGCTGGGCGCCGTTCGCCGCGCTGTCGGGCGCGGCCCTCGAAGTCAAGATCGAAACGGGGACCGGCAAGGGCCGCATGGCCTTCGTCGAAGACCTGCTGTTCACGCACCGCGGCCTGAGCGGCCCGGCGGTGCTGCAGATTTCGACCTACTGGAGCGCCGGAACGCCGATCCGGGTCGACTTGGCGCCGGCGCAGGAACTGAAGGAATTGCTCGTGGCCGCCAAGGCCAAGTCGCAGCGCAAACTCGGCAACGAACTCGCCGAGCTGATTCCGCGCCGCCTGGCCGAGGCCTGGCTGGCCGAGACCCCCGATCTGGCACAGCGCCCGATGCCCGAGCAGCGTGACCGCGACCTGGCCGAGCTGGCCACCCGCCTGCAGCACTGGGAGCTCAGGCCGCAGGGCAGCGAGGGTTACCGCAAGGCCGAAGTCACCGCCGGCGGGATCGACACCCGGGAACTGAGCTCGCAGAGCCTGGAAAGCACCCGCGTGCCGGGGCTGTTTTTCATCGGTGAAGTCGTCGACGTGACCGGCTGGCTCGGTGGCTACAACTTCCAGTGGGCGTGGGCCAGCGCGGCTGCCTGCGCCCGGTCCATGGCGGCCGCATTGCACGTGGCCTGAGCGCGGGCTATAATCGACGTTCTTTGCCGGGCGGGCGCCTTCAAACCGCGCTTTTCTGCAAAGGTGAATAAACCCCGCGCAGCGACGAGCCGTGCGGCCAACCCCAAGATTCAACCTCTACATGACTACGATTCGCGTCAAAGAAAACGAGCCATTCGACGTGGCACTGCGCCGCTTCAAGCGCACCATCGAGAAACTCGGCCTGCTGACCGACCTGCGTGCCCGCGAGTTCTACGAAAAACCCACCGCCGAGCGCAAGCGCAAGAAGGCTGCGGCCGTGAAGCGCCACTTCAAGCGCGTGCGCAGCATGCAGCTGCCGAAGAAGCTGTTCTGATCCAGCTGTCTTGAATCCGCGGTATTGAGCCTTCGGGCTCGCCTGCCCAAGCCCGCGCCCGCGGGCTTTGTCATTTCTGCCCTGGGAGTTCGCATGACCCTGAAAGACCAGATCACCGAAGACATGAAAACGGCGATGCGCGCGAAAGACGCGGCGCGGCTGCTGACGATCCGCGGCCTGCTCGCCGCCTGCAAGCAGCGTGAAGTCGACGAACGGATCGTGCTCGACGATGCGGCCGTGATCGCGATCATCGACAAGCTGGTCAAGCAGCGCAAAGACTCCATCACCCAATTCACGGCCGGCAACCGCCAGGATCTGGTCGACAAGGAAGCGGCCGAGCTGCAGGTGCTGGAAGCGTACCTGCCGCAGCGCCTCGGCGCCGACGAGATCGCCGCCGAGGTGGCGAAGGTCGTCGCCGAAGTCGGAGCGTCCGGCCCCGGTGACATGGGCAAGGTGATGGGTGCCGTGAAGACCCGCCTGGCCGGCAAGGCCGACATGGGCCTGGTGTCGGCCGCCGTCAAGAAGGCGCTCACGCCATGAGCACTCCGCAAGTCCAGCAACTCAGCGCCGACGTGTGCGTGGCGCCGCAACTCGACCCGGCCGCGATGGCCTGGGCCGCACAGGCCGGCTTCAAGAGCGTGATCAACAACCGGCCCGACTTCGAAGGCGGCCCCGACCAGCCCACCAGCGCCGCCATGCAGGCGGCCGCGCTCGCCGCCGGCTTGCGTTACGCCTGGCTGCCGGTCGCGCCATCGGTGCAAACGCCGCAGGAGATCGCCCGCTTCGCCGAGCTGCTGAACGAGCTGCCCAAACCGGTGCTAGCGTTCTGCCGCAGCGGAACGCGCTCCGGCAAGCTCTACCACGCCGCCACGGGTGCCTGAGCGCTTGCTTGGAGGGCGCACTCCTAAGGGTTAGACCGCGCGGTTCGCCGCGCGCGCTTGCCTAGAATTTGCCGACCCCGCGCAGCGGGGTCTTCCGTGCGGGTTCACACCCGCTCCATTCCCCCACTCTGCCTCTTGGGAGAAGCCGTGCCCCTGTTGCTTCAACTGTCCCGGTCGATCGACCGAATGAGTGAATTCGTCGGGCGCTGGGTGGCCTGGCTGGTGCTCGCCGCGGTGCTCATCAGCGCGGGCAATGCCGTCACGCGCAAGGCCTTCAACATGAGCTCGAACGCGTTCCTCGAGATTCAGTGGTACCTGTTCGCCGCGGTGTTCCTGCTGGCGTCGGGCTACACGCTGATGCGCCAGGAGCACGTGAAGATCGACGTGGTGTCGGGGCGCTTTTCCAAGCGCACCCAGATCTGGATCGAGATCATCGGACTGTGCGTGTTCCTGTTCCCGTTCATCTACATGATCATCAAGCTGTCGATGCCGCTGGTGATCAATGCGTTCGTCACCAAGGAGATGTCGTCCAACGCGGGTGGCCTGATCCGCTGGCCGGTGTTCGCCCTGCTCCCGCTCGGCCTGTTCTTGCTGGGCCTGCAAGGTGTTTCGGAACTCATCAAGCGCATTGCTTTCCTGAAAGGGCTGATCCCCGACCCCAGCAAGAAGCAGGGTGCGAAAACGCCTGAAGAAGAGCTGGCCGAATTCCTGCTGCAAAAAGAAGTGGCCGCGCGCGACGCCGCACTCACCGGAGCGCGCAAATGACGGCCTTCCTGATCGCGAACATGGCCCCGATCATGTTCGTCTCGCTGATCATCTTCCTGATGTTCGGCTACGCGGTGACCTTCTCGCTGGCCGCCTGCGGCCTGTTCTTCGGCTTCGTCGGCGTCGAGCTGGGCATGATCCAGCCCGCGTTCCTGCAGAGCCTGCCGCTGCGCATGTTCGGCATCATGCAGAACGACACGCTGCTGGCGATCCCGTTCTTCACCTTCATGGGGCTGATCCTCGAACGTTCGGGCATGGCCGAAGACCTGCTCGACACCATCGGTCAGCTGTTCGGGCCGATCCGCGGCGGCCTGGCCTATGCGGTGATCCTGGTCGGCGCGATGCTGGCGGCCACCACCGGCGTGGTGGCTGCGTCCGTCATTTCGATGGGGTTGATTTCGCTGCCGATCATGCTGCGCTACGGCTACGACCGGCGGGTGGCCGGTGGCGTGATCGCGGCTTCGGGCACGCTGGCGCAGATCATCCCGCCGTCGCTGGTGCTGATCGTGCTGGCCGACCAGCTCGGCAAGAGCGTCGGCGACCTGTACAAGGGCGCCTTCATTCCCGGCTTCGTGCTCACCGGGCTGTACGTGGCCTACATCCTGGTCGTGAGCTTCATCCGGCCGCAGTGGGTTCCGGCCCTGCCCGCCGAAGCGCGCACGATCCGTGAAGACGACGGCACCTCCGGCCTGCGCTCGCTCACCGTGCTGGTGGTGTTGTCGGTGCTGGCCGCGGTCGGTTTCGCCAAGTGGCGCCCGGCCGAAGTGCCCCTCGACGAGTTGATCGTAACCTCGATGTGCGTCGGCGTCGGCGTGGCCTTCGTCGCGTCGCTGGCCAACAAGTTGACCGGCCTGGGGCTGCTGTCGCGCATGGCCGAGCGTGTCACCTTCGTCTTGATCCCGCCGCTCGCGCTGATCTTCCTCGTGCTCGGCACGATCTTCCTCGGCATCGCCACCCCGACCGAAGGCGGCGCGATGGGCGCCGTGGGAGCGCTCGTGATGGCGCTGGCGCGCAGGCGCATCGACATGAAGCTGATCCGCCAGGCCATGGACTCGACCATGAAGCTCTCGTGCTTCGTGCTCTTCATCCTGATCGGCGCCACGGTCTTCAGCCTCGCGTTCCAGGGCGTGGACGGGCCGAAGTGGGTCGAACACCTGCTGTCGGGCCTGCCCGGTGGCCAGCTCGGCTTCCTGATCGTCGTCAACATCCTGGTGTTCGTGCTGGCCTTCTTCCTCGACTTCTTCGAGCTGGCCTTCATCATCATTCCGCTGATCGGGCCGGTGGCCGAAAAGCTCGGCATCGACCTGGTCTGGTTCGGCGTGCTGCTGGCCGTGAACATGCAGACCTCGTTCATGCACCCGCCGTTCGGCTTCGCCCTCTTCTACCTGCGCAGCGTGGCGCCGCACGAGGACTACACCGACAAGGTCACGAAGAAGCCGATCAAGAAGATCACGATCGAGCAGATCTACTGGGGCGCCGTGCCCTTCGTGTTGATCCAGGTCTTCATGGTCGGCCTGATCATTGCCTTCCCCGGGCTGGTCTCGAGCGGTCTGAGCAAGGAAACGACGATCGACGCCGACAAGGTGTTCCAGCAGATGCAGCAGAAGGAGCAGAAGCCGGCACCGAGCACCGACGCGGGAGGTGCATCAGGTGCGGCTGCCTCAGGGGCGGCAACGGCGGCGCCCGCCGACGACGCCAAGGAAGACCCGATGAAGGGTCTGATGGAGTCTCTGAAGAACGACCAGGCGAACCCGCCGAAGAAGCCCTGAGGTTTCTTCCCCCCACCCAACGAAAAACCCCGCCGCAGCGGGGTTTTTCATGCCTGCGAACAGGCCAGTGTGGCGTCAGAGCTTCTGCGCTTGCATGAAGTCGTCGAAGCCTGCTTCGGTGAAGCGGAACCACAGGTTCGCATCGCGCCGGAAGTTGGCGTAGTCGTCGTAGATCTTCTTCCACGCCGGGTTGCTGGCATTGAGCTCGGAGTAGACCTCCATCGCCGACTTGAACGCGGCCGCCATCACGTCTTTCGGGAACGGGTGCAGCTTGACACCCTGGCTCACCAAGGTCTTCAGTGCGGCCGGGTTCCTGTAGTCGTACTTGGCCTGCATGTCGGTGTGCGCGTAGGCGGCGGCCGACTCGACGATCGCCTTGTACTCGGACGAGAGCCCGTCGTAGGCTTTCTGGTTCACGTAGAGCGAAAGCTGCGGGCCACCTTCCCACCAGCCCGGGTAGTAGTAGTGCGGCGCGACCTTGTTGAAGCCGAGCTTCAGGTCGTCATACGGGCCGACCCACTCGGCCGCGTCGATCGTGCCCTTTTCCAGCGCCTGGTAGATCTCGCCGCCGGGGATGTTCTGCGGCACCGCGCCGATGCGTTCGATCACCTTGCCGCCGAAGCCGCCGACGCGGAACTTCAGGCCCTTGATGTCTTCCAGCGACTTCACTTCCTTGCGGTACCAGCCGCCCATCTGCGCGCCGGTGTTGCCCATCGGGAAATTCACGATGTTGACCTTGGCGTAGAACTCGCGCGTCAGCTTCAGGCCGTTGCCTTCGTACATCCACGAGGTCATCTGGCGGCTGTTCAGGCCGAAGGGAATAGCGCAATCGAGCGCGTAGGTCGGGTCTTTGCCGAAGAAGTAGTAAGGCGCGGTGTTGGCCATCTCGACCGTGCCGTTCGAGACGCCGTCGAGCACGCCGAACGCCGGCATCAGTTCGCCAGCAGCGTGCGTGGTGATCACGAACTTGCCACCCGTCATGTCGCTGACCTTCTTGGCGAAGGTGTCGCAAACGCCGAACAGCGTGTCGAGCGATTTCGGGAAGCTCGACGCGATGCGCCAGCGCAAGGTGGACTGTGCATGCACGATGGCCGGCGCGACGCCAGCCGCCAGCACACCGGCGATGCCGGCACCGTTAACGAAGGAACGACGCTGCATAAAGATCTCCTGTGGGGGAAAAGCGAGCCGAGGGTCGGCGCGTCGCATTCTAGAAGTGGCCGGGCAATGATCCCAACGGGACTTACCCGTGCGAGAAAGGCCTGTCAACCGCAGGTGCGCGAGCCGCAGTGAAGCCTCAGGAACCGGCGATCTTCATGCGGTCGATCAGCACCGAGCCGATGGTCTTGCTGCCCATCGTGTAGGCGTCGGCGCCGACCGCGGTGATGCCCTTGAGCATGTCGCGCAGATTGCCCGCGATCGTGATTTCGTGCACCGGATACTGGAGGCGCCCGTTCTCGACCCAGAAGCCGGCCGCGCCGCGCGAATAGTCGCCTGTCACGTAGTTCACGCCCTGCCCCATCAGCTCGATCACGAACAGACCGCGGTTGAGCTTTTTCAGCATCGCTTCCAGGTTGTCGCCCGCGGCGGTGAGGCGGCTGGTCAAGGCCAGGTTCTGCGAGCCACCGGCGTGGCCGGTCGTGCGCAGCCCGAGCTTGCGCGCCGAATAGGTCGACAGGAAATAGCCTTGAACCACGCCGGCCTTCACCACGTCGCGCGCCCGGGTGCGCACGCCTTCGTCGTCGAAGGGCGCGCTGCCCTTGCCGCGCGGCAGATGCGGGTCTTCGTGGATGTCGATGTGCTCGGGCAAGACTTGCCGGCCCAGGCTGTCGAGCAGGAAGGTCGACTTGCGGTAGAGCGCGCCGCCGCTGGTGGCCTGCACATAGGCACCGAGCAGGCCGGCCGCGATCGTCGACTCGAAGAGTACCGGCACCTCGCAGGTCTTGATCTTGCGCGACTTCAGCCGCGACAGTGCACGCTCCGACGCGTAGCGGCCCACCGCTTCGGGCGCCGACAGGTCACCGGCCGAGCGCATCGAGGTGTACCACGCGTCGCGCTGCATGTCGTCGCCCCCGCGGGCCGGCGTCGAGGCGATCGGCGCCACCGACAGTGAATGGCGCGAGCTTGCATAACCGCCGCCGAAACCGCGGGTATTACCGGCGTAGAAATGGGACTGCTGCGCCGACACGCCGGCGCCTTCGGAATTGGTGATGCGGCGGTCGACCGCGAGCGCAGCCGATTCGCAGCGCAATGCGATCTGCATCGCGGCCTCGGCGTCGATGGCCCAGGGGTGGAACAGGTCGAGGTCGCGCAACGCGGTGTCACCGAGCGCCATGTCTTCGGCGTCGGGCAGGCCGGCGGCCGGATCTTCGGCGGTGAAGCGGGCAATGTCGTGCGCGGCGCGCACCGTCTGCTCCATCGCGGCGCGCGAAAAGTCTGACGTGTTGGCATTGCCGCGGCGCTGCCCGACGTAGACCGTCACGCCCATCGACTTGTCACGGTTGCGCTCGACGTTTTCAACCTCGCCCTTGCGCACCGAGACCGACAGGCCCACACCTTCCGACACTTCGGCCGCGGCGTCGCTGGCCCCAAGCGAGCGTGCGAACGCCAGTGCGTCGTCCACGTACTGCCGGAACTGCTCGCGAGAGTAAGCGAACCCGGAGGGCGAAGACAGGCCGGTCGAAGCGGGAATGGACATGGAGTGTGAGTGAACCGTGGTGGTCGCGCTGTGCGCTGGGAGGGTGCCCGACTATGATACCGACCGCCCTCCCCGCAGCAACCCTACATGCCCGCACAGCCTCCGATAGACGACGAAGACCCCGGCGCCGAACCCTCGGCCGCACCGGTGCACGAGCGCCCGAGCAAGACCCGGCGCAAGGCCGATTCGCACGAACTGCAAGACCTGGGCGAAGCCGTGGTCGCCCTGCCCGACGAGCGCCTTGCGGGTCTGGGCATCTCGGAAGGGCTGCTCGACGCCATCCGCGCGTACAAGAAGACGCGCACCTGGGAAGGCAAACGGCGCCAGATGCAGTACATCGGCAAGCTGATGCGGCGCGACGACCCCGAGCCGATCCGCCAGGCCGTGACCGATATGCAGCTCGGCCGCGCGCAAGACTCGCTCTCGCTGCACCAGGCCGAACGCTGGCGCGCCGAGCTGATCGCCGAAGACAATGCCGCCACACGCTGGGCCGCCGAGCACCCGCAGACCGATCTGCAGCAGCTGCGCAGCCTGATCCGCGCCGCGCGCAAAGACGCCTCGCTGGTGCCCGAAAAACGCAGCGGCCGCGCCTACCGCGAGCTGTTCCAGTTCATCAAACAACACCTCGGCAGCACGCCGGCGGTAACACCATGAGCGGCTTCGACTCCATCCGCATCGGTCTGGTGTCGGTCAGTGACCGGGCGTCGAAAGGCGTGTACGACGACCTTGGCATACCGGCGCTGCAGACCTGGCTTTCATCGGCTCTGCGCAACCCCATCGTCTGGGAAACGCGGTTGATCCCCGACGAGCAGGCCGCCATCAGCGCCGCGCTGATCGAACTCGTCGACACGGCCGCGTGCGATCTGGTGCTGACCACCGGCGGCACCGGCCCGGCCCTGCGCGACGTGACGCCCGAGGCCACGCTCGCCGTCGCCCACCGGCTAATGCCCGGCTTCGGCGAGCAGATGCGCCAGATCAGCCTGAACTTCGTGGCCACGGCGATCCTGTCGCGCCAGGTGGCGGTGACACGCGGCAAGGCCTTGATCATCAACCTGCCGGGGCAACCGAAGTCGATCGCCGAAACGCTGGCCGGCCTGCCGGCACGCGACCCCCCGGTGCGCGGCATCTTCGCGGCCGTGCCGTATTGCATCGACCTGCTCGGCGGGCCTTACATCGAGACCGACGCCACGGTCTGCAAGGCCTTTCGGCCGAAGTCGGCCCAGCGGCCCGCACCGGCACCCTGACGATGGCTCGCGCGCGCACCCGGGCCACCCTGATCGCCCTGTGCGCCGCCGCGGTGTGGTTGCCCCCGGTGCAGGCACAGGAAGCGATGGTCGAGTTCACGGTTGCACGCGCCGACACGCTGATCGGCCTGTCGCGCCAAGTGCTGGTCACGCCTCAGGCCTGGCGCGAAGTGGCTGCGCTGAACAAGCTGCGCGACCCGAACCGCATCAACCCCGGCCAGGTGCTGCGCATTCCGCAACGCCTGATGCGCTCGGCGCCCGCGCCGGCCAGGCTCGTCAGCGTCGTTGGTGATGTGCGTGTCGACGGCACGGCCGGCGTGCTCGGCGCCGAGGTCGCCGAAGGCCAGAAGCTGCAGACCGCCGACGGCGCCTCGGCCGTGCTCGCGATGGCCGACGGCTCGCGCTTGCGCCTGCCCCCGTCGAGCCTGGCCGAGGTGGCCGCGAGCCGCAGCTATGGCGGCCGCAGCACCGAGCCGGGCGTGATGAGCGACGGCTGGTTTGCCGGCGCCTTGCGCGTGCTGCGCGGCTCGGTCGAAGTGTTTGCAACCAAGGTGCTGCGCGCCAAGCCGCTGGAGGTGATCACACCGACCGCCGTGGTCGGCGTGCGCGGCACGCAGTTCCGCGTGAGCTTCGACGAAGCGGCGAACGCCAGCACGCGCTCGGAAGTGGTCGAAGGCGTGGTGCGGCTCGACCCGGGGAAACAGGCGCCGGGTGTCGACCTGCGCGCCGGCTTCGGCGCCGTGAACGATGCAGGCACCACTGCACCGCGCATCGCCAAGCTGCTCGACGCCCCCGAGCTCGGCGCCGTGCCGGAGTTGTTCGAGCGCCCGCTGGTGCGCTTCACGCCGGCCACACCCACCGACGCGCTGCGTGTGCAGGTCGCCGAAGACAGCGCCTTCGACCGCATCGTCAGCGACCAGCGTGTGGCGGCCGGTAGCGACGTGCGCATCGCCGGGCTCGACGACGCACGCTGGCACCTGCGCGCGCGCCGTGTCGACGAACAAGGCATCGAAGGTTTCGACGCCACGCGGGTCTTCGTGCTCAAGGCCCGCCCCGAGCCACCGGCTTACCGCTCGCCGCGGGCCGATGCCAAGCGGACTGTCGGTGCGGTCGAGTTCGCGTGGGCCTCCAACGTGACGGCGCCGCGGGCGCACTTGCAGGTGGCCGGAGATGCATCGTTCAACAACCTGCTGCTGGAGCGCGACAAGTTGGAAGACGGCCGCATCAGCGCGCCTTTCGACGCGGCCGGCGTGTACCACTGGCGCCTGGCAAGCGTGCAACCCGATGGCGCGCGCGGCCCCTTCGGCGATGCGCAGCGCTTCGAGTTGCGACCGTTGCCCGAGCCGCCGCAAGGGGGCCTGGCCGCCGACGGCAGGACGCTGGTGTTCAGGTGGAGCGGGCGGCCTGAAGACCGCCAACAGGTGCAGCTCGCCCGCGATCAAAACTTCAGCGAAGTCGTGGCACAAGACGAGTTGACCTCGGCCGAGTGGGTGCTGCCCACGCCCGGCCGCGGTGGCAAGTACTTCTTCCGTTACCGCAGTGTGGAGCCCGACGGTTTCACCAGCCCGTACAGCAGCACGCTCAGCATCGAGCTGCCGCGCGACTGGAGCCTGATGTGGCTGATGCTGCCGCTGCTGTTCGCGCTGTAGCGCGAAGCGGCAGCGCTACTTAACGAGCCGGCTCAGCCGCTCGGCGTCGAAGGTTTCGGTCGTGTGGGCGTCCTGCGGCACACAGTCGGTCGACGGCAGCTCGCGCGAACGGGCCGAGAGCTTTTCGATCGCCTGCCACAGCAAGGCGATCTGGTGCTCGTGCCCCGAAGCGTTGTCGATCAGGCCCTTCATCGCATGCGACACCGGGTCATCGCCTTGCGTGATGCCGTAAGCCGAGAAACCCATCTTCGCGGCCGCCTGTTCGCGAACCGCGTCGACTTCCTTGTGCAGAATGCGCGCCGGGTTCCCGACTGCCGTGGCGCCCGGTGGCACTTCCTTGACCACGACGGCGCTCGAGCCGATGCGTGCACCGTCGCCGACAGTGAAGCCGCCGAGCACCTGCGAATTGGCGCCGACGATCACACCTCGGCCGAGTGTCGGGTGGCGCTTCGTGCCCTTGCCGAGCGAGGTGCCGCCGAGCGTCACGCCCTGGTAGATCGTGCACTCGTCGCCGATCACGGCCGTTTCACCCACGACCACGCCCATGCCGTGGTCGATGAAGACACGGCGGCCGATCGTGGCACCGGGGTGGATTTCAATGCCAGTCAGGAAGCGGGCCACATGCGAGATGAAACGCGCCAGCCAGTGCAACCCGTGCGCGCGGCACCAGCTCGCGCGCCGGTGCAATACCAGCGCGTGCAGACCTGGGTAACACGTCAGCACCTCCCAGGTGCTGCGGGCAGCAGGGTCACGCTCGAGGATGCAATCGATGTCTTCGCGGAGGCGCTGGAACATAGGAATCACGGAAGTGATGTGTTTTTCAGTTTAGCCGTTGCGCCCCGATCGCGCTGGCGGAGCCTCAGCGCCGCGCCTTGTCCATCGCACGCGCCACGCCGCGCAGGATGTGCACCTCGTCTTCGGTGAGCTGGGCACGGTTGAGCAGCTGCTGCAGGCGCGGCATCAGCTTGCGCGGCACCTCGGGGTCGAGGAAGCCGATGTCGACCAGCGTCTTCTGCCAGTGGTCGAGCAGCCCCTGCACCGCCACGCCGTCGGCGCGTTTGGCGTCGACGGTGCGCGGCAGCACCGGAAAGCCGCCGAGCGCCTGGCGCCAATCGTAGGCAAGCAATTGAACGGCCTGGGAGAGGTTCAGCGATCCGTACTCCGGCACGGTCGGGATGCTCAGGCACACGTGGCAGCGGTACACGTCGTCGTTGCTCATGCCGAAGCGTTCGGAGCCGAACACGAAGGCCACGCTGTGCGTACCCGGCGCCAGCTCGGCAAAGAGCTCGCGCGGCGCGCGCGTGGGCGGGCCGAAGTCGCGCGGCGTCATGGCCGTGGCGCAGGCGAAGCTGATGCCGTCGAGCGCTTCGGTCAACGTGGCCACGATACGCGCGTTCGCCAGCACGTCGGTCGCGCCGCTCGCCATCGCGGCCGCATCGGCCTGCTGCAGCACGTCGGCAAAACGCGGCGCCACCAGCACCAGGTCGGTGAATCCCATCACCTTCATCGCCCGGGCGGCCGCACCCACGTTGCCGGGGTGGCTGGTGCCGATCAGAACGAAGCGGGTGGTGTCTCGGGCGGGCATGGGGCAGCAGGTAAAATGCCGATTATCCGCACCGGGCCCTTGTGCCCAGCTTCAAGGTGCAACGCTCTTTCTTCCTGTCAGCCCCCTCTGCCCTCGCCTCGATCGGTCGCACCATGTCCCAAGCGCTTCACCCCATGCTCAACACCGCCATCAAGGCGGCCCGCAGCGCCGGGGGCATCATCAACCGGGCTTCTCTCGACCTCGACCTGCTGAAGGTCAACACCAAATCGCCGAACGACTTCGTCACCGAGGTCGATCACAAGGCCGAGGCCATCATCATCGAGACCCTGCTCGGCGCCTACCCGGGCCACGGCATCCTCGCCGAAGAATCGGGGCGTGTGCACGGGGCGAAAGACAGCGAGTTCGTGTGGATCATCGACCCGCTCGACGGCACCACCAACTTCATCCACGGCTTTCCGGTCTATTCGGTTTCGATCGCGCTCGCGTTCCGCGGCCAGGTGCAGCAGGCAGTCGTCTACGACCCCACACGCAACGATCTGTACTACGCGTCCAAGGGCCGCGGCGCCTTCTTGAACGACAAGCGCCTGCGCGTGTCCAAGCGCATTCGCCTGGCCGACTGCCTGATCGGCACCGGCTTCCCGTTCCGCAAAGGCGACAACTTCAAGCGCTACATGCAGATGTTCGAAGTGATGTCGCAGAGCTGCGCCGGCCTGCGCCGCCCCGGCTCGGCCGCACTCGATCTTTGTTATGTGGCGGCGGGTTACACCGACGGCTTCTTCGAAACCGGCCTGAGCCCCTGGGACATCGCCGCCGGCTCGCTGCTGGTCACCGAAGCCGGTGGCCTGATCGGCAACTTCACCGGTGAGGCCGACTACCTGTACCAGCGCGAAGTGCTGGCCGGCAACCCGAAGGTCTATGCGCAGATGGTGCCCTTGCTGGCGCCGTACAGCCACGTGATCACCGACAACACGCCAGAAGCGGCGGCGTCTGCGCCGGCCGCAGCAGCCAGTGACGCGACCGACGCCTTCGTGGCCACCGCCGCCGCGGCACCGCCCCCCGCGCCACGCAAACCGGCGGTGCGCATCCGCAAACAGGACATCGTGCGCTGACCGACGGCCCGACCCCGCGCCCTGTGAACGACCCCGGCCCGCGCATGACCGAGCTCGCCGCTCACACGCCGATGATGCAGCAGTACCTGCGCATCAAGGCCGACTTCCCCGACACGCTCGTGCTCTACCGCATGGGCGATTTCTACGAGTTGTTCTTCGACGACGCGCGCAAGGCGAATCGCCTGCTCGACATCACGCTGACGAGGCGCGGCCAGAGCGCCGGCGAGCCCGTCGTGATGGCCGGCGTGCCGGTGCACTCGATCGAGTCCTACCTCGCCAAGCTGATCAAGATGGGCGAAGCGGTCGCGCTGTGCGAACAGGTCGGCGACGTGG
>Ga0307516_10003698_pt1 | contig 19455 bp, 26 predicted proteins | sample 19_EM_MG_FD_203310 | JGI IMG/M metagenome (GOLD analysis project Ga0307516, IMG submission 203310) | Populus trichocarpa ectomycorrhiza microbial communities from riparian zone in the Pacific Northwest, United States - 19_EM | ecosystem: Host-associated > Plants > Roots > Unclassified | place...
TTCAGGCGGACCATGAGGAATACAGTGGTGGGTGTTTATGTGGTGATCTACAGTGAACATCACTGAATCTTCTCGGGGCTAGCGTCAACAACACACTGCCACCGGCATAAGTCCCTCTGCGGTCGCGTGTCAAGCCATTACGCTTGCCAGCAACGCCATACGAACCTATGGGAGGTGATTCAGTGAACGTTTTTGCCTTGCCAGGGCTCTGAAGACGACACTCACGAATAAACCGTATCGCATCTGTCGGAAGTACACCGCCCTTCTAGAATCAAAGTCCACCTCAGGGTCGATTTCTATCTCGAATGCATCAGTGGATCGTGACCCTAAAAATGGTGTGACAACTACATACCGTTAACTCTTGGCAGGGGGTGCATGATAATCATATCTTCCTTCGCCCGTGAGAGTACGGAGTGGTCGACACGATACAGATCTTTGACCTTTTCCCACTCTTCCTCACTCGTGAAACGCTCCTTCTGCACCCTCGTCACGTAAAGGACGTCCGTTTCTTCGAGGACCTCATCCAGGGACTCGCATTGCCATACCTGAACGCCTGCCTTCTTTGCGGCAGAGATCACGCTTGCCGGCATTGCCAGTGAAGCAGGTGATACGAAATTCAGACGAACGGAGTACATCATACACAGTAGGTTGACCAGACTGTGAACAGTTCTCCCGTTCTTCAGGTCCCCTAGCATGGTGATGGACCGACCATTCACAGTTCCCAGTTCGGACCGAATGGTATAGACATCGAGCAGCGCCTGAACGGGCTTAGGTGAACGGAATACAATGGATAATGAGATACTTACCTGAGTGGGGTGTTCGCCGATCCCATCACCGGCGTTAAGGATTGGAACGGGCGAGAACTTGGCCGCCAACTGAGAGCTGCCTACATCCGGGTGTCTGATAACGATGGCGTCCGCATAACTTCCCAACGTCCTGATTGTGTCTGGCAGGCTTTCTCCCTTCCTCACTGATGAAGCGTCGGCAACTACCTGAATTACTTGTCCTCCACATCGCTTCATAGCAGCATCGAAAGAAGCTGATGTCCTAGTCGACGGTTCGTAGAACACCGTCGCAAGGACTTTCCCTTTGAGAACATCTAGCGTCCCGTTTTTCTTGACTTGCAGTTGCATCTCGTGAGCAAGGGAGAACAACTCGTGGATGTCCTCTTTGGCGAACTGCTTCACCGTAAGTACGTGCTTCCGGTGGAATCCTGGAAGTGGTTTCCAATGGCCGGTCAAGTGGAGGTTCATTCCGGACGACTGGAGGGGTAGGGTGGCTTCTGGAAGTCTGGGAGCCACAGGCTGGGGTGGCGTTGGCTCAGGTTTCACCGAACCCACCCGCGAGGGTGGTCGCTCGATAACGTGATGTGAAACGGTGGCACCTGAGACATCCCTTCCGGATGGAGAAACTACGATCGCTCCGTCGACGAATGCAGTTTGGTCATGGATCAAGACCCTATGGACCATGCCATTGACAATCTGGCCGTTCAGTGGGGACCAACTCAGGTGACCGTTTGTAAACAAGGTCTTCCTTCCAATGACAACCTCGACGTGCGTGTGGGTCTTGTCCGGGAGTCCAAAAATGCGAACTGGATTGTCGTGGAGCCGCTTTTGGATGTCATCCAGCGTGAGCCGCCCTTCGCTGACCGCCGTAAGTAGCAGCGGCAGTGCCTCCTCAACTCCAGACCACGCAGATGCCGGCTGTCCCTGTTCCGCCGACAGGAAGTACGGTACCTCCCCGATCGAGAATGCGTCGATCACCCCGATGTTATCCCAAAGAGCTCGCCTGTCCTTCGCGCTGGGTAGTCGAGTTGATCCTGGAAACTGATCACGATCGAAAAACAATGAATAGGTGGCCACGTCACAGGTGACTTTGAGCCCTTTTGCCTTGCTGAGGGACATGAGAGTGATGTCATCTTCACCCTGGACGTCTACGACGTGCAGGGCTCGGTTGTGAAGACTGGCAAGTAGTAAACAGGAGGCGAGGTCCGGTCCTTTGGCATCTGTAGCAATTAGCTTGTCCGCAGTCCAGGAGCCGAAGTACGCTGCGATGACAGAGAGAGGAGTTGGTGGGTCTTGTCTGAAGGGTATGAACAAGAATTTGGTATCATCCTGCAATTCCTTGTCGATAATGTTGACGTTGGCGGAGGTGGCGGTAACACCCAACGCGTAGTCGCAGTGCGCACCACTAGCCACGTTGAGAAGAGCGTAGTCAAGTGAGCGCCTATCCTCGATCTGATTCTCAAGCGCCTTAGGAAGGACTACCGTCGTGGTGAAGCCGGAGCTGAGTGACGCCTTCGTAGACTCCAGAAAGTCGGAATTATCCTTTAACGTCAGACCCGGAACGAACGCAGCGATGTTAACGAATCCGGGGAAGGTATGTGTGGTATGAGAGGTCTTGTAGTCGGTAGAGGATACTTCGAGGGGGAACTTTCTGACCAGAGCCTCGATCAGGAGCTTGGCGACCTTGACGTTCGTGATCAGTGGGACCGCGAAGTCGACAGCGAGACGGCGAGTGCGGTATCCCTTGCTGGCGTAGGTCGCAGGGCGACGATAGTGGTTCTTTGAGGGAAGGTTTATGTACATGTCGATCATATGATTCGCCAGGTGCTGGGTGAGGGAGTACTCGGACTTTTGCTTATCGCTGCTTTCACCGCCAAGCGTTTCGAGGTACTGTGATGGATGGCCATAAACGCGGGATACAGTGTTAATCGTGAAAAACTGGCGTTACCTTGCAAGGGACGCTGTGTTCGGTGAGGAAATCTGCGGTACCTGCCGTCGCAAAGATGCTGTATCCAGCGGAATACAGCTTCTGTACGGAGGGCAGAATCTCCAACTTCTCCTTGAAACCTCCAATGGAAAACAAAACGTTCTTCTTTGGGAGCTCGATTCCGGTGGAGATTAGCGCCTTAATATATGCCTCATACTTGTCTTTGCCAAAACACGCCACTTCCCCGGTTGACGCCATCTCTACACCCAAGATTGGATCTGCGCCAGACAGCCTGCTGAAACTAAATTGCGGGACTTTGACACCGACGTAATTCGGAGGGATATCCGCGACGGGGTAAGCCTCAACAGGGATGTCCAACATAACCTTGGTTGCCAGCTCTATGGCGTCAATACCGGTGGTCTTGGAAACGAAGGGGAAGGAGCGAGCAGCACGAAGGTTACACTCTATGACCTTGATCTCATTGTTCTTGGCTATGAACTGGATGTTAAAAGGTCCGGTGACGTTCAGTGCACTCCCGATCTTTGTCGTCGCATCCACGATCTGTCGAACGGTCTTCGGATCGAGGTCCTGTGGCGGATGGATCAACGTAGCATCTCCGGAGTGGACGCCGGCATTTTCGACGTGTTCTGAGATGTAATGCATAACGAGCTCGCCATTCTTCGCTATTGCGTCAACCTCGATCTCCTTAGCCTGTTCGATATACTTGGTGATGACGACAGGGTGGTCTCGCGAGACGGCGGTGGCTTGATTGAGGTAGCTCGATAGGTCGTCTCTGCTGAAGACGACGTTCATTGCCGCACCGGAAAGAACGTAGGACGGCCGGACGAGGACAGGGTAGCCAACAGCATCACAGAACTGCTGAGCCTCTTCGAAGCTGGATAATTCCTTCCACTTCGGCTGGTCAACACCAATCTCGTCCAGCAATCGGGAAAACTTGAATCGATTTTCGGCGGTATCAATCATCTCCGGGGAAGTACCGTAGATGCGCACGTCCTGACGGTGTAACGGAAGCGCGATATTGTTCGGAGTTTGGCCACCCATGGATAATATAACGCCCCGGGAGCGTTCAGTGTCGTAAATGTCCAGGATGGTCTCAAGGCTGATGTTCTCGAAGTACAGCCTATCGGCTTCGTCGTAATCCGTGCTGACCGTTTCCGGGTTGTAGTTGACCATCACCGTCGGCAAACCACAATCTCTGAGAGTTCTAATCGCTCGAACCGCACACCAATCGAACTCGACGGAAGAACCGATCCTATAAACACCGGACCCGAGGACCATAACTCCACGGTCTTGGAACTCGATATCATGCTCCGCTCCGTTGTATGTGGTGTAGAGGTAATTTGTGAAGGCCGGGAATTCTGCGGCAACGGTATCGATCTGCTTTACGAGCGGCGAGATGTAGAGCTCTTGGCGGAGTCTGCGGACAGCAAGTTCCGTGCTTTCCATACAGTTGGCGATCTGTCGATCGGAGAAACCGAGTTGTTTCGCCTTGCGCAACAGGGGTTTTGAAACCGACGGAAGATTACAGTGCCTGTTGCCATGTGAGTGAAAGGTGTAGGGGAGATTGAATGGAGGGCCCCTACGCGAGGTACTGTTCCATGTTATGGATGTTGTGTAGTTTGTTCAAGAACCACTTGTCGATGTTCGTCATTTGCCATATCTTCTCGACCGCGTACCCACGGTAGAAGGCTGCCGCGATGGCGAATATCCTCTTGTCCGTAGGATTCGTAAGTTCGGTATCGATGTCCTCGACGAAGTCATTCTTTGCCAGTGGGTCAGTAGAGATCCGGTAAAATTGGTGAGGGATTTACTTTGGCAAATCCGGTGAACTGATCGTCAATCGCACGAATCGCCTTCTGGATTGTTTCCTCGAACGTCCGACCGATACTCATAACCTCACCAACACTCTTCATGCTGCTGCTGAGGAGGCGACTGACGCGGCTGAACTTCTTGAGATCCCAACGAGGAATCTTCACAACGACATAGTCCAAACTTGGTTCAAAGCAGGCTGTTGTAACTCTGGTGACGGAATTCCTGATTTCATGCAGGGGGATGTTGAGACCGAGCTTGGCGGCGATAAAAGCAAGCGGGTATCCAGTGGCTTTTGAAGCAAGGGCTGAAGATCTTGATAGACGAGCGTTCACCTGGAGGAGGGTCTATGATCCAGCTCAAGCAACGAGTGCGGGTCTTTACCTCAATAATACAATATTCCTTTGAAGTTGGATTCAACGCGTATTGGATGTTGCATTCACCAATCACACCAAGGTGACGAATGACGTTGATCGCGGTGGTCCGGAGCATGTTGTAGTCGGCGTCGGATAGGGTCTGAGAAGGGGCCACGACGATAGAGTCTCCCGTGTGGATTCCCAGTGGGTCAAAGTTCTTCAATGGTAGGTCAGAACCTAAACTGGGGTGATTTATTCGAGTTGTTTACCCACCTCCATGTTACAAACGGTAATGCAGTTATCCCTGCAATCCCGTACAACCTCGTATTCGATCTCCTTCCAGCCCTTCATACTTTTCTCGACGAGAACTTGTGGACTCGTGGCAAAGGCTTTGCTGCACAACGCCTTTAGCTGGTCTTCGTCCTGAGCAAAACCGGAACCAAGGCCACCGAGAGCGTAGGCCGCTCGGACGATGACAGGGTACCCGATAGTACTGGCAGCAGAGACGGCTTCCTCGAGGTTCGTGGCAGCCTTCGACTCTGCGCACTTCTCTCCGATTGAAGCCATTGCAGACGCGAAGAGCTGTCTATCTTCCGTCGTTATGATCGTCTCGATGGGTGTTCCGAGGACGCGAACCCCGAGTGCGGCAAATTCGTCCTTGATTTTGATACCGACGTTGAGGGCAGTCTGTCCTCCGAAGGTAACATAGATGCCATCGGGACGCTCATACTTGATGATCTTTAGCACGAACTCTGGAGTGACTGGCAGGAAGTAGACTTTGTCGGCGAGCCCCTTGGAAGTGGCGATGGTGGCGATGTTGGGGTTGACCATGATGGTATAAATACCTTCCTCCTTTAAGGCCTTAATTGCCTGCGACCCGGAATAGTCGAATTCTCCGGCTTGGCCAATGGAAAGACCTCCAGATCCGAGAATGAGAACCTTGTGGACCTGTGCTCTTGGAGTCCTCTTCTCGTTCTCCTCCTTGGTACCGCCTGGCATAGATATAGGAACAGGGGAATCAGTGGTGGCACAGTCGAGGATGTTCTGGATGAAGACGTCGAAAAGGAACTCGGTATCCCGTGGACCAGGTGTTGACTCGGGGTGGAATTGCACCGAGAAGTGGGGTTTGGTCTCGGAGTAGATGCCTTCATTGCTTCCGTCGTTTGCATTTCGGAAGAGCTCTTTCCATCCAGGTTTGAGGCTGGACGTGTCAACCTGGAAACCGTGGTTCTGGCTTGTGATATAGCACCGTCCGCTGAAGGAGTCAATACAAGGGATGTTATGACCGCGGTTTCCGTACTTCATTTTGGAGGTCGTCGCGCCAGCGGCCAGGGCGAGCAGCTGGTGGCCAAGACAGATACCAAAAATCGGCGTATCCGAACGCTCTATGAATGCGGAGAGTCGGGCAACGGTGGCCTCGACCATGGTGGGGTCTCCAGGCCCGTTCGAGATGAAGAGGCCATCGAAGGGTTCTTCGTCATTACCCAGGAAGTCATGGTCCCAAGGAACGACTTTCAACTCGACACCTCTGGATATAAAGCATCTGATCTGGTTGTACTTCATTCCGACGTCTATCGCCAACACTCGCAGGGGCCGGCCGGAGGGGTGAAGAAGCGGGGATACATTTTTTGAGGGTTTATACAGCCTGGACGACTTGGTCGATACCGCAGCGACGAGGTTGGTCTGATTAGGGTCATAAAAGGGGATATTGGGTTGTTCGTCGTTAAAGGGAGTGGGAGAGGGGACTCTTGAGGTCGGGACTGATTCGGGGACCACTGAGAGGCTTGCGCTTTTTGGGGGTGACGGACCGGGTGAGTGGGCCAACAGCTTCCCGAGCATAGAACCCTTCTCTCGGATCTTTTTGGTAAGCGACCTGGTATCAACGCCGTAGATCGCAGGGACACCATTTTCCTTGAGCCACGCCCCCAAAGATGACGTAGCCAGGAAATGACTAAAGTCTTCAGAATAGTAACCGACCACCAAGGCGGCAACGTGAATCCGAGATGATTCAAACTCGTCAGGAAGATCATCAAGGTTTTTTTGTCGTTGGGGGATGCCGTAATTCCCGATGATGGGGTAGGTCAAGACCAGGATTTGGCCTTCGTAGGAGGGGTCGGTCAGTGATTCGGTATAGCCGACCATGCCTGAGGGTTCACTGATTAGATAAAACTTGTGCGGACGCAAAGATCGTGTCGAGCGGGGTGCTTACCGGTCTGAAAAACGCACTCTCCGGCAACGCTTTTGCCCTCGGTACCGAAACTGATACCGCTGAAGACTGATCCATCTGCAAGGTGCAAGGCGGAATCTGAGGGCGGAACGTCTGGTCGGGGTAACCCTGGGGAGGACATGGCTTCTGGGGATCGAGGGAGGGTTCGAGAAGGGTATATGCGGCGAAGAAATTTTCAAGGGAATTTTGCCACACGAGTAACCCGGCGATCCCAATCGAGGACGGTCGAGCGCCGGTTCAAACGTTCAGGGACCAAGCCAACAGTTCCGCACATGCCCATAAACAACGGGGCCAGACTCGAACGTTGGACGGGAATAAACATGAGTACGATAATTGGGCATCACTCCATCAGCAAAACGTCCCACCTCTACCCGACCGCTTAAGGTACACGTCATTCAGTTCATGGCACCCACCAGTTGGGGGTCGAAAGAGCTCGAACAGTCCTGCCCGGGATGGAGGATTTTGCTGACATCAAGAGATCAATATTGAGAGGTAACCTATAATTACAGCCCTTCCGGGATCCGCGAACGACAACACCATCGGCAAAAGGGGAGCACAACAGGAAAGCTACGACCTAGAAGACATCCTCTGTCGCGGGCCCAGAGCAACAGGCACCAAAGGCTTTCCTTTGGAGTCGATCTTGAACGGGAGCCTGGCTTCGGACCTCCTCCTTTTCTCCTTGAGATGATCCAAATTCCAATCTGAGGGAAATTTCGGTCGCGACACGATGGCCAGATCAGATGAACCGTTGACCACACTTGGGTGAATTCCTTTCGATTTCTTGAATGGGTTGTGATTGGAGGATTTGGAGGATCGGTCGGGCGGGAGGACGACGGTGGGGGACATCTTCCACGGGATAGGTTCCCGTACACATGTGATGAGGTTATGAGTTCTTGACACAAGCACACGTTTGGTGGGCGGAAGCGGGGATGGGGATTGGCCGTGGGCGAGCAAAGGCGAAGCGTCGCCGTCATCTATTTCATCCAATCGTCTCTGTGAGAGCATTGTCAGTTGTGAAAGCATTACCGAAGACTCTCATGCCCGTACCTTGCCATTTGAGGCGCGTTTTGAGGACCTCAGGAGCTGTACATCTGGTTAGAAGGGGAAAAATACAGGAAAAGTGCCGTTACCTCGTTCAACCGTTCGATTTCGGCTTGGCGTTCGTCGCATTGTTCTTTCAAGTCAGCTATTTCGTTACCCCTGGAGAATGATTGCCTAAGGAGACGTGCAACCTCTTTGGAGAGGGATTCCACTTCTTGTGCCTTTTGGAGGGCGGCGAGCTTGACAGCATCCCCCCTTTCCCTCAACTGTTCCCCGGCTCGGAGGGCCTCCTCTAGGTACTGCTCTGCCTGCTGTTTCTCAAAGCCGAGGGACCGAAGGCCGTCCCTCAATCGTACGGTCTACGAAAACAATTGGAGTCAGCCGAATGGTGGACACTGATTCACATACCTCTACTTTGAGTGATGTTATCTCCTGGTTTTGGTGCGACACCCGCTCAAAAACGGGCCGCACGCGGCATTCAAGGTCATCCGTGATCGCTGACAGTTTCTACCTGAAGGTGAGAATCACGTATCTATAGTGAAGGGCATGGTACTGACCTCTATGACGCTCTTCACAATCGGCTCGGTCTCGGCATATTGCGATTTAGAAAGTGCGTCCCGAGAATTAACGACACCTGACATCGCCCTTGTCACTTGGACACTGCTGGAAGCGGGGGTTATCGTTTGAACGGAATCGCGGGTCAAGTTAGTTTGCTCCGTGATCGTGTTAACCAGCCGAGTTTGATATTCCGAATCTTCGTTGAGCACAACGGTTTCAACAAACATGCGACCCAAGTCGGATTCACGTGCGGGTTTGCGACACGTAGGGCAGTGCAATTGTCGTAACCTCCTGTGTGACCCGACGCGATTTGATTCCAGCCACTCGCGCATACATCCATCGCAAAAGCCGTGGTCTGGGAGAAAAATTGGGAAGAAAGGAAGGCAAGCGAGGACATGGACTCACAGCAATGAAGGAGTCTACATTCTGCGAGGGGAACCGCCGAGAGACATAGGACGCAGCGGAACCCTATCGGGCTGGGAGACATGACGGTGGTGGAGGAGCGCGTTGAGTTTGGCGGCGATCACGCGGGTGCTGGCGCTCACGCAGCTGAAGCAAATTTACAGAGGCTCCCGCACGATCCTGGACTCTTCAACGAGTTCTCCGAACCCTTCCGCATTATTGGTTGTAGGTATGGCCTCTGGGGGGGAGTGGTTTGTTAGGCGGTTTCTGCACGGGTTTTTGCAGAGGAGTTTTTGGGCAACCCTAAACCACGCTCACACCTTCTCCAGAGTCCACCATCTAACTCACTGTCCATATCTCTCCAACTTGCTGCCATGCCCAGGGCGGTATCCCCCAACAATTGCTTACATCGGCAATGGGGGTGTTGAGGTTGGACTGAGTGAACAGGAGATGAAAGGTATCTCGAGCCGACACGTGTAGTAGCCTGAGTTAGTTGTGTAGTATTAGAGCCCCCAGGAAACCTTTCTGTGTTCTCTGCTCGACAACGCCCGAGCAATCCGAGAGAGGCACGTGTGTTCCGGCCCTACTACGAGCCCCGAGCGCTGTGGTCACACTGCGTCAGCTTGGAACAAGTTTGGGGGGGATGTCGTTGGTATTCGGACGGTGGCGAGCCCTCACTATCATTCGTTCCCTGAGGCGGTGTAGGCGGCCATGTGTGTGTGTGTGTGTGTAAGTCTAGTAGGCGGCCATGTATCTGCACTGTAAGGCTCCGTTTCCAATTGCGCCAATGTGTTTTGGGATCGAAACGACAACCAGGAGGGACAGGAATGCCACCAACGGTGGTGGCGGACACTCCTCCATCCCCATTCCATCAAGCGTCGAGGCCATAGTATGTTTTCCGCACCCATTCCGCCCCGCTCTTGTCGACCCAGTCGGAGACAGCTTGGGAATGTTTCTCGTCCTTGTTGATGCTCTCCGCTTTGTCACTGCGGATGGAAGCCATGAAAGTCTCGTAGTTCATCACCGCGTCCCGGCGTCGCTCGTCCTTCTGGCTCCAGTCCCACACGTATCTCCAGCCCCCTTCCGCAGACACCCTTTCACCCTTCTCATCCTCGCCCTTGTCCCCCTCTACCTCCCCCTCCCCGTCACACTCGTCAACAGCCACTTGGTGTATAACGCCATCGATGACTTCGAAAGTGCTCTCGTCCGTCAGGCCCAACTCCCTCCGTACCAGCCTCCTCCATCCTTTGTAAAGCATGTACACCCACGTCAAGAGCTCTCTCTGGGCGCTCTTTTCCGGGCCATACATCTCTCCCTTGTACCAGTGCAGGTGTGCGAAAAAGCTCTCCTTCTCATCGGCAAGTTCTTCGGGCTTCAGGTTCCCCCACCTGCGAGTAATTGACCCTTTGGCACTGTGAAACTCCGCTGGGGGTGAACGGAAGCTCGTGAGGAAATGCAACAAGATCCAGAAGAACGATTCTAAGTCGTGGCGATACTTGCACTCTTCCGCAGAGCCCTCCAAGAGTTGGATAGATCCGAAGTGTAGGCCACTCCCGAGTGGGTGGACGGCGGGAATTTCGGCGTATCGAGGTGGGCCGTCCGTACGTGGAACCTCCCTGGTGAATTCTTTCCGAAACTCGCGCTCTTTGACGGTGAATTCTGGATCGAAGAGTATCCCGGTTAACTTTTCCTTGTCGCGATAGAATGCCATGTTGTGAATCTCAAGGTCGCAATGGAGGTACCCCGCCTGTTCATGGGCTGCGTGGTGCGCTTGAACGAGAAGGTATCAGAGGATGCATTTCTCTGACCGGTAACTTACTCACCTGTAACAATCTCCACGAATACACCTTTCACCTGGTCTGGCGAGGGAAGCGTCCCCAAGCCTTCTAGTTGACGAAATTCGGTCTCGTACTGGGTTGGTACCTCTTCCATCGTCAGGTCTGCTTGGGGGAGGGGGGGCTGTCGTGAGCACCCATTCCACTCCTGCGCCTCAGACGTACCCATAGTGGTCGAGGGGAGACCGCGTGGACGAGTGGCTCAACTGTGGTCCACGCCCGTGGGCACCGAAATAGGCAATTCCCTTACCCAACCATCATCTCCCTCGGCTCACACGAATCGACCGTAGATCACACCGATGATGGGTAACCGTGGAATATAGCTAAACGAGAGATGTATGACGATAGTGTCAAAACTATAACAAAGACAATACAAATGAAAGAGGTGCGAGGGTGAGAGAAAGACAGCGAGGAGAGGAAAACAACAAAGAGAGGGAACAGCCAAATCTCCTTCCAAAAACACATAAATCGTTCAACGATCCTCCATGTGTTTCTTCAACTCTCCGTAGCCTGGCAGGCCAAACCAGCTGGGTATCGATTTCCACACGTCCTGTCTCGCATTCCTGATCACGGCCCGAAAGTCCGATTTGCAGGCTGCACAAATGTTGAGGCTACACAAGACCTTCGGGTCTATGACGTCTGCGTAGTCGGTGCGATCTAGCATATCTTCCGTCTGGTTGAGGGTGAACAGAGGGTCCGCGTCGCGACCAAAGGCGATTCCGTTGATGGACCGGAGGGCGTTGAGCATGATGAAGTAGAATGCTGCTCTGCAGGTCTGACTCTGGTACTCCTGGTTCAAGCAACGAAGGGAAATTGGTGGATCGACCAGAGATTTCTCGATAAATGATATCATAAACCGCTGCCCTTGTTCTCTCCCAGCGAGTACGTTGATGGCATCCTGGGGCGATAGGTAAACAGGATCCTTGGAGATGCCGAGAGCGGGGCTGTCCGTCGTTGGGAGGGTGGGGGAAGACGCAGGTGAAGAGGTTGGCGAGTCGAAAGTCAGGGGCAGAGGGGCCACGGCTCCAGAGACAATCTTCTTGGGTCCATAGCGGGAGAGGTCATAGAAGGCGGATGGTAGCACAAAAGCAAGGTGGTCGATTTCCCGTGCCAGACTAATCACAAGGATAGGGTGTGGAGCAAGTTCCCTAGGAGAGTATTTTCCCTTGTCGTCGACCGCGTCGCGCTCTCGTGCTTCCCACTTGTCCAGGGTCAGCGGCCAGTCAACTGCGAGGCGACTCAGGCAACGATGTCGCAGATGCTCGATGAAGTATTTGCTGGATAGGCGCAGAACCGCTTCGATCGCTTGCCAGTCGTTTGCGTAAGGCTTGTAGAAGTACCTGCCGAGAGACAGGGGTTCAGTATTACCCTTTACACGGCGTAGACAGTACGCTTACAACCCGTCATAAAGCGCTCGCAGCAGGAAGGTGACGTCAGACGGCGAGTCGTAAAGCCGGACCATCGGAAACCCTTGGAACGCAGGCTGATCGACAGGCTGTGGGAGAGAGAACAGGTCTCGGAAGATTTCCGAATGTCGTTCGAGTTGTCCCCTGTGCACCCTGAACGCGACATCCCCAGCGACGAGAATTATGTTGCCGTCTTCGAACCAGATATCGGACTGGGCGAGAACGTCGGGGGAGGCTTCCATCCCAGTGAAGAACGAGATGGGGAACGGGAGGTGTGGAGTCGAGGACGGTTGGCGCTGCCTAGAAAATGGTAGGGTGTGCAAGACAAGGAGGAGAACAGCCTGTGTCTCTGGTCCTTCAGATAGTCATGTATGAGGTTCGGAGGGAAGAGAGGTCTAGGAGAAGTGGTTCACGTGACGGACGGAGAGCCAGCCGGACCGGCAAACGAGGAAACCGGGGCAGCAAAATATTTATTCATTTCGTCCCTCGTCCCTCGCACCTCGGCCTCTCGTGCTCAGATCCAACCTCTGCTACGCTGACGGAAACGCCCCTGCGAATTTTCTCTTCGTGTGGCAGCATGAAGCTTCGGCAAACGCCGTCGGGAGATCGGATGATCATCCGCCCGGTCAGCTTCCGTCTCCTGTGCGACGTGGGGTTTCGCCAAAGACTCATGGCCCTTTCCCCCTTTTCCGCAAAACCCACCGGCTGGTGTCTTGCGCAACTATCCTTCTTCCGTCGTCCCTTCTACTTGACGGTCTCGCCTGGTGCAGATTCGCAGTTTCATCCAAGCGATGAACGCTTCACCCCCTTATCTACGGGTTGGGCCCGTAGCAATACACATTCGTTCCCAAGGGGCAAACCGCCAACCCGCTTCACCCTCGAGTGACCATCCTTTTGTTGGACCCACGCTGGACGTTCAGGGCTCGGTCCTCTTGTCCCCGGATAATGGCACATCCATCGAGGAGCTAAACGGGGTGGTGGTAAGTGAATTCCTGATCTACTAGGGCGGATATCTTACGAGGAGAGTAACCAGGTACCTTCCAACACCGCCAATACTTCTCCGTCGATCTCCCCATCGCCCGCGCCATCGCCACCCTCGGTGGCGTCCACCCCTTACCCTCAAATTTCCTCCCCGGCTGCAAACGCAGGCAATGTAAGTGCATCGCAGCACCTAGGGAAGCCCACGACTCATCCCTTATGAGCAGTCTCTCGCGCCAACTCCAGCTCTAATTCCCTCTGGCGTTACTCCGGTGACCCCAACTTTTTCGTAATGAATAGGACCCACGGTTAACCGACATCAATCCCAGGTTCAGGAACCTAATGTCCATCAGAATTCGAGCCCAGGCTCCCAAGTCGCACCTACCCCGACACCTTCACCAACGCCCCTGTTGGGGACGGAGGGTAAACCTTCGAATTCAACCCCCGTGATGACTTCAAACTCTGTCCCCGCGTCATCTCCACCACCTGGAGCTAATCGCCAACCTACCGTCCTCGCTGGCCCGATGACGGCCGTTCCCTCGGACCTTAGTCTCTCCGTGGGTACGACCTCGACGAGTTCCCTGGGGACTGCATCTCCCACTGTCGCTTCGGTAGCTTCCACGACTAGCAGGAACACCACGCCGATTATCGTGGGCTCGATATTGGCTGCGACCCTTGGCGTTGCTCTAATAATCGCCATCATCACTTGGTTTCTTCGCGTGCGCTCCCGGAGAAGGTCCGAAGACGAACTTTCTTGGGACCCAGAACCTACTTCGGGCCACATATACGACAACGATAGCTTCTTTGATTCCCCTTCTCCGTTTCAGGTTAGCCAAGACCGAATCATGCCGCCAGCACGTCCGCGTCCACCCGGTCCAACCATCGGGTTCCAGCCTGACTTTCCTGGGCTACATACTGTGCAGTCCCCTTACTCTCGCCTGGCCACTCCCGAGTTGGCGCATACGACTGGTCCACTCACTGTGACTAACTTGATGCCTGGCGACGTTCCTCTATCCGCTAATACAAGTATCTTCAATGGAAGCCGACCAGGATCCACACAAGTTACTCCTCGGATCGACAACTCTGCTCCTCGGTTCATGCGTCTGCAGGATGGCGGACTCCCTGTGCCTTGGCCTCACGGTATCCCTGAACCAACGAGGGGGATTCAAGCTGTCGCTCGACCTAGAGCTTGGCCCTCTCGCCTCTCAGCCGCTAGCCTGAAGAAAGCCTTTTCGTCATCCCCTCCAAAATTTGCCCAGCCTGACCCACTCCAACCCCATACCTCTACTGCGAACCTGAGGACTCATTCCAACAATACAGACGATAGCGACGTCCGGCTCCCTGAACCTGCTAGGACTGCGGATCGGACTTGGCCTGGGTCTATTCGAACCGGGATTACGAATGCGTTGAATGCTGTGATGAGAACCTCTCTGCGACCGCCAGAACCACCAGACCGTAACCTGACTCCTATCCCCCCACGTCCCAATCGTCGACTCTCCTCCAAGACCGGGATATCCACCCTTGCCAGCATGAGCAGGACGTCTGCCCCGTTGGTGGCGGTTGGTTATACCATGGAGGAAACGAGTGAGGGTCGCGGTGTCGTACACCTTCACTCGCTGGGCAGCCTTCGTGAAACACCTCGTTTCGATGGGATCGCCGAGGAGAAGGGAGCCGAGGACGAACGTGGCACGGGTAGGTTACCGTTCCCTGTTCTTCCGTCCTCAGAGGATGCTCCAGCGAACGTAGTCACCATGAGGGCGCCTCCAGTCCTGGAAAATCCCCGTGTACCGGACGATGTCGCGGATCGATTTCCGTCTGTACCAAGACTGCCGACCATCCGCCCGTTATCCAGAGCGTGGACGCTGAGAAACGAAGGATTCATCACACTTCCGGAAAGTGACGATGGGTATCGAAGCGCGTTCAACCAGATGATCAACGAACGAAAACAAGAATACGACCTTCGTCTCGCGGAACTCGAGGTCGTTGCCGCTGAGGAAGCTTCGAGACCAATTATGTCTAGGGCCTCAACAGCGAGCCTTATGACGGAGAGCACGACTCTGTCTCGTGAGTCGAGTATCATGGATGAGGAAGAGAGAGAGGCAAAGAAGGTGTTGAGGATGAGGAGGAAACGAGCGATGGCTTTGAGCGCTGCTGGAGTGGGGAACGGAAAGATCGTCGGGAAGAGGGCGAGCTTAAGAAAGAACGCGATGCTCCGCGGGTTGTAGGAGTTTATACTATGCTATTGTAATGTTATGCGTGGGCACGGGTAACATATGAGAACGTACATCGAACAAACGGGCCGGGATACCGCGGGCGAGTAAACCAATTCAACGTCAATTCTTGCGCAGCGGCTTGGGCAGGCGCACTTTCATTACAGACCAAGTACGAAAACGCGATGATACTACAGATAGTGGTGCTAATATATATATATATATATCCGCCTTCAAGTTTCTTAGACCTAGAGTCCCCATGTTTCCGCGTTCACAACTTGGAGGTGAGGTTGGACTCGGAGAGCCAAGCCAAAACGTCCTTCACCACGTTCTCCTTCTCCTGATGCATGAGCCAATGACCGGCGCCCTCGTAGTTCACAACCTTGGTTTCGGGGAGGAGCTTCTTGATCAAAGCAACGCCGCTCTCAGGGCTGGTACGGTCTGCAGTCCCACGAAGGAAGAGAACGGGAACGTTAACCGCATAAGTTAGCGGGAGGTTACCGGCTAGAGTTTCAAGTGAGTAAGCTCGTGCAGACGCAGGCAGGGAGTACGCTTACCTTTCTCCTCATCGAAGCGAATCTTGCTGGTTCGGTAGTAGTTCAGGGGACCGTGGAAGGAAGCATTTTGAGTGACGTAGAGTCTCAATTCCTGTGATAGTTTTAGCCTTACAAAGCCCGGTAACGATGGTGTCAAGCAGGGCCAACCTCATCACTCAAGCTGGTCTTGACAACACTGGGATCAACCTTGACCTCTCCATTGAGGATGCGGGCGAGGTCACTAATGGAACCGCTACCGGCACCAGGAGCGGCAAAGAGGGACCTGTAGAAGACTTCGATCTGTAATTTAGGGAGTGTCAGCCTCTTCACGAGGTTGGAAAGGGAGGAATGGATCACATTATCCTCGATCTTCTTTGTGGTCGCGGGATCAGCGAAAAAGAGCTGGTACGCGAAATCTGGCATCTTCTTGACGACCTCTTCCAGAGGAACGTACTCCTGACTGGGAGGGAAGAAGCTGACGCTCAAGCTGTAATTGACGAAGGGTTGGGTTGGTGTCCTGAGCGTCGAGTCCAGAGGACACTCACTGGACGACACCCAGCACCCGCTGGGGATGCCAGAGAGTGAAACGAGCGGCAACGAAAGAACCCCAGTCATGCCCGATGATAACCTGGAGGGGAGCAAACGTCAGCGGTTTCCACCGGTAGTCGGGTGGTGAGACGCACAGCATTGGGGGACCCGATGTGGTCTAGAAGAGCAGCGAGATCATCAGAAAGCTTCTTGAGTGAGTATTCCTCAGGTTCATTGGGTTTGGCGGTCTGGCCATAACCCAACATGTCTGGTGCGACCACGCGGTAGCCAGCCTCAACCCAAGGTACGATTTGGTTTTTCCAGGCAGCCCTGGCCACCCACGTATGATAAGCAGGCTATAATATTTACTCGGAAACGAAGGCATACCAGAGGTCCGGGAACCCGTGAACTAGGAGAAGAGTGACGGTCTTATCAGCATCATAGTTGGCAGGCAGCTGATCGACGTAGTGGTAAGTCCTGCCAGTCGACAACTCGGTGGACTGGTGATTGAAGGAATCGAGGTTGGACGGGTTGGGCGACATTGTCGACGATGGGATGGAAATCTGCCTGTTCCGCCCAGGGGTGGATTTATACCCACACGTCCAAACCGGGCGGGTACCGTTGCGATCCTTCACATGCAAACTGCCGGCCTCCATGTCGGCCCGTGGTCGTGATTTTCGGCCCACATCTCGAGTGCTCTGATCGGTAGGCGCCTAGGCGGTCGCGCTGATCCGTGCCTTCATCCCATCCGTACTTTGAGGGTGGCCTGCGTACTTACGGCAACGAACTTCAATGCGGTCGACGAGATTCCGCCACCACAGCGACAGCCCCTCCTCCGCTACACACCACATGTGCCACCGAGCAATCCATGTAGTCCACGAACCCCTTCTCTACAGCTCTACGCGCGGTTCACACAGGCTTGATCATCCATTTCGGTTAGACACCAAGTATCTTGGCGTTCCAGACGTGAGACATCAAGATATATGCGCACCTTCCCTACACGATGTCGCGTGTTGCCTAGGATTCCAATACTTAAACGTTTAGCACGCAGACCGTCTCTTAAAACCCCGCCCACTTGGAGCGTTTCATCTCTCTGATTTCAATCCCACCAGAGAGCCGATCCGAATGGCAACTTGCCCCGAAACTCACGCAAACAGACCGGATATGCACCTGACGGAACTGTACTTCCTCGAGCCGGGCGGAACCACGGGGAAACCAAGGATACCAGGAGGACGGTAGGGGACGGGAGCTAGCGGTATGGCAAACGTGATAAAACCTGATGCTACGACTCACAGAGCCCAATCAGGTTGTGACGTCGTCCACCCTGCTCGACCTTGCGGGGAGATCGTGGGTTCCTCTCTGAGTACACACAACGGGCTTCCGGCTACCCCGCTCTAACAATACGGGAGAACATGTGTAGGGCGGGATACTTTGCGTCCAGGGGGCACGATTCTATGCGAATATGCCTGATGTGGCGGATTGGACGTGTTTCGTGGTCGGCCTTGAGCGTATGACTCTGGTTACCACCACAGTGGACACACCTACGGGGTTTGACGCCGGGGCGCCTCTCCTTGTGGTCGGGAGCTGGCAATTATTCGTGTAATCGGTGAATCCGTAGCCCCTGACGCGGTAGTGATACTGACATGCGTTCCGGGTCACAATGACGAGCCGGGTGGTTTGTATAAGATGCACCTCCTTTCCTGGCAAGTTGTTCTTCGCAGGTGTGATGGTTCGGTTACGTGCTATGCAGTGGGAGGAACAGAGGCGGTGGGCGGGAGTCCAACCGTGCGTGTCGGCGCCGAGCGCGTCAGCGGCCGAACTCTCACAAACGGGTCAGGGGTTGTGAGACGACGCGTCGGAACGCATCTCCAGCTCCATACACAGCCAATTACGGAAGCCGACGCCATGGCGTGGGGCGGGACGGCTTCATCTTACCGCTCGGTCCCGAGGTGCTTTATCACCTCGAGATCAGATGGGTATGCAGATGGTGACCGCGATCAATCATCACCGACGCTGATTAGATTGGTCGAGTGTCCAGAACGAAAAACATTTGGGAAATACGTGGGCAATGGGTGCCGGGGTATCCAGGTACGCCCTTGGCTTCAAAAGAACGCTTGGGCCCGACGCTCTTCTTCGTGCTGATCTCGAATGATTAAATTTTGGTTTCTGGTTAGAACGGATAAACGATTGTTGTCCCTTCGAATTCGTTCGCCATCGCCTGTAACTTATGTAGAGGTTACGTTCATCAATGGCCATCACCAATTGTACCTTACAAGCTCTCCGGGAATCAACAGGCCTCTGGGTTCTCTGTTCATCGGTCCTCCGGTCCTAGCAGCAGCTTCCTCAAAGGGGCAAACCACTCACACCAAACAGGACCAGGAACGGTGGCCATGCATCTTCAGGCACATCCGAGACCAACCCCCTCAAACCGTAATGAATGCACGGTAGCTCAGAAGGTACGAGTATACGGGAGCCGTTTATAGGTTCCATGCTTGCTTCCTCTACGCAGCAGGTTTGCCTGAGGTTGGTTTTTCCGGCAAGTAAGTGTTGGAACGCTGGGTACCTGGGTCTTAGACCCTCGTGGGCAAGATCCCGTAATTTTTTCGGAGCCATGTCGGATAAGCCACACTCATGGGTCGCCTGAAGACCTTCGGCCTGGGGCCTGATGTGACAGATTGCTCACCCCCGCCAAACGGGTTTATTGGCACATCTCACGCGAGCCTACAGACGGACTGCAGCTGCCGTGCACATTGGGGAGCTCGATGTGGCTGGTTCCACAGGTCTGGCCCTTAGCAGGACACTCCCCGGTGAGCATGTGGGTTTGGTCATGGGGACG
>Ga0307516_10003699_pt1 | contig 19448 bp, 6 predicted proteins | sample 19_EM_MG_FD_203310 | JGI IMG/M metagenome (GOLD analysis project Ga0307516, IMG submission 203310) | Populus trichocarpa ectomycorrhiza microbial communities from riparian zone in the Pacific Northwest, United States - 19_EM | ecosystem: Host-associated > Plants > Roots > Unclassified | place...
TCATTGAGGATGAACGAGCACCTTAACCACCTGATACCAAGAGATGGGGTATTATTGACACTCTTTTTCATGGTGCAAGTTCTGTTTTCTTTACGGTTTAAAACAATTCGAGGTATGATTTAAGTGGGACTTGTTGTGGAAGCTTGGAATTTGGTGTGAAAAGTGGGTTTTTCTCCGAGTATTCAAAGATTAAATATGTTTGTTTTTGTGAGCCAAAGGAAGGCTCTTTTGGTTCATCACTGGCTTTAGCTTCGACATTGGGGCAACAAGAAATTGGGGATGGGTTTCATAGAGTAATCCCAAGTTTAGATGATTGGTCATCCTTGAAACATGAGAGAGATAAAAGTGATAATGATTTAGAAAGAAATGATGATAGTAGTGATGAGTAAAAAAAATAGGGAAGTGAAAGTGAGGGAGAAGTTGGGGAAGAACAGGATAGAAAGATTGGTGTTCTTGCGCTCGCTTGGAGCTTACATTTCACGAAAACTGTGGATGATATAGAAGAGTGTTCTTAAGAATCTTAAGGATGTGAATTGCCAGTTCAAGCGTACTCAGCCATGATTAGAGGTTTTGGCTGGGACAAGAAAATGGAGCCTGCATTAATGGTCCAAAAATTTTACATGAAGTCTATTGAGTGCAGTGAGACGGTCTGAACAATATGAAGAAATGGAAAAAATCTTGGAACAAAGGATAGGGTTGCTCCAAATGTGGTACCTTGTAACATTTTGATGGTTATCTATGTCAAGCTAAAATGACCCTTGATGTTCTTGAAGAGATGCGTATGAAGGGTTTTTCCTCATTTGCTGCATCACATTATTCTGCTTTGTTGACTTATCGAAAAAAGGAAGGCGGGAATGGAGCTCTCAAGTTCTTTGTCGAATTAAAAGAGAAGCATTTGGAAAGGGAAATTGGAAAGGATGCTGACGAAGATTGGGAAAAGGAATATTTAAAATGTTAGAGAATAATATATATTATATTTTGAAATTTTATCTAATAATTTAAGCTATTGGGTTGAGATGGTTTTTTGACATGGTATCGGAGCCTTAATAACTAAGCGGTCACGAGTTCGAATCTCACCATCCCTATCTCTATTTATTTGATAAAAAATCAAACACAAAATAATGTGAGTCTGTGTAAGTTTGAAGCTTAAAAAACTTTTACTTGAAGAGGTGTATTAGAGAATAATATATATCATATCTTGAAACTACTTAACAACTTAAACTATTAAGTTGGAATGATTGTTTTACATAAAACTTAAAAACTTTACGATTTGTGCTTGCTGCTAGGTTACGAGGCGGTGGTTTGCAAGGCATGAAAACTTGAACACAATGTGTTGAAGCTACTGACAGATATGGATAAAGGCCGGTCTTCAACCTGGTCAGGCAGATTATGAGCGCCTTGTATGGGCTTGTACCCGTGAAGAACATTATTTCGTAGCAAAAGAAATGTACATTAGTCATATGGATTAGAGAAAAGGTGCTCTGATATAAGCTTCCAGTCTGCAACCATGTGATTTTGTCAATGGGGAGGGCTAAGAAGTGGTAGGCATATATAGACACACACGTATACATTCAAGGGTTCGTGAGGCGAGGGTCCAAAGCCTATTGGAAACGAGATGTCCGGTTGCTATAAAAGATGGAAGAGAAAGGCCTACAGCCAGGAAGTAGGGAATGAAGAGCAGTTCTTCTCGCTTATTCCAAGGCTTCAGAAACTGCAGCTGTGTTCAGATATTTAGAAGATGGTTAAGCAAGGAGAAAAGCCTACAGTTATCTCCCCTCGTGCAAGTTTAAAAATACGATAATAATTATAATTTAAAATATTTTTATTTAAAAATATATTAAAATAATTTTTTTTTAATTTTTTTATGTTTTTAACATCAACCTATTAAAATGATTTGAAAACATAAAAAAATTAATTTAAAAAAAATTTAAATTTTTAGAAAACACGGTTTCAACCATATTCCCAAACATTGTCTTAGTGCCTTTGAAAAGGGTAAACTGAATGACGAGGTTGTCTTTATTGGTTATATGTGACATTGATTTTATTCATATAAATATATGTAATTTATTAATAAAAACTTATTTGTCTTTAATATTCATCAAATATTTTATAAATGAATATAATGTTTTTTTAATGAATCTAGAGTAAAGATAAAGTTCTTGAAACAAAAATACTTTGCAAAAAAAATTAAAAGTTATAATTACAAGATTCATATAGCATCAAATAATTGTTCCTAATTATTCTTGGTCAATGCTTTATTAAGATTATACATTAATTAGAGTTGTTGAGATTGATATATAGTATGTTTTTTCCTTTATGAAAGAAATCAGTTATTCTTATAAGCTGATATATGAGGGATACCTAGAACTAATATGTAAGTGCTTGTCATAAGACATGTACACTGAATTAACTTGCATGGGAATTTCATATGGAGAGATCATTTATATTTAAGAAAAAGCTTACGTGACAGTTGTGTAATTGATAGTTATACTTCAAATCACTAAGTATTGATTGTCTAATCTTATATATATAAAATTATGTTTTGATCCTATTACACGTGGTCCTAATCAAGAGTAACAAATGGACATATATTGTATATAACATGAACTTTATAAAGATATTTAAGTAATCAGGAGAGCATTCATCATCTTAGGTGAATTAGAGAAAACATTTCATCTGTTTTTAAATAGTATTGATTGTAAATCCTTGTGTAAGGTGGAATGAGATTTGAAAAGAGTTTCAAATCATATTCAAAAAATAAATGACTATGGTGTTGAGAACAAACATGATTTGACACAGTAGACACACTCAATGCTACAGTATCTAAATCGAAACATTGTTAATAAAAGAATAATAATTATTTGAGAAGTCAAATCAAAACTGGTCATTAAAAGGTGAAGTCAAACCACTTATAAGTGGTCATTTTTCGTGATTGCTTCTGCGTTTGAAGCCAACCACGGAAAACAAATGTTTGGTAATGGCTGAAAACTTAATTCATGTGCGTGGGCCCCAACAATTCCTGTGTTAAAAACACAGGCTCACTGAAAGCAGCTCAATGCTTCTTTCAGTGTGGAGACATGTACCACTGTTCACGTGAACAGTGATACATGTCTCTACTGTTCCGGTCGGACCGGGTCTGGTCCAAAGCTAAATGCATTGAATCGGGTCCGACCCAGTAAAAAAATTAAATTAAATTTTTTTATTTTTAATTATGTTTTATTGATGACGTAGCATTTGTAGAATTTGATCGCAATCCCAATTTTGTTCCTGATTATATTTTACCTAATGTTGTTACGCGCTTAAGAAATTAAGAAAACTGTAGTCCTTGTTGAATGTATTTCATAGTGATGGAATTTTAGATAGTTTAATTGAACAATAAAAAATATTTTATATAAAGTATTATTTATTTCATAATGTAATAGCAATAGTTAAATCTACAATATTTAAATTAAAAACCATCAATATATATATATATATAATTATTTTATAACCTCAATTTGAAAAGTAATTTTTTAACCAAACATATTAAATTACTTTTTGTTCAACCTCAAATTCAACCACAGTTTAACCAAACATATATAAATACCAAACCAACCTCAACTAAAAGTACTTTTTATAAAACAACTTTTTTCAAACCACAACCACAAAAGCTACCACAATACCAAACACTATATCTTGGGGATCATGACAGGTTGCTAGAAATTGTATTTAATCTTCAAATATAAATCAATCAATTATTGAATTGACAATAAATTAATTTGCTTAATTTATTTAATCCTATTTTATTTAGAACTATGATTTATATTTGGGTTAACTTATTAGGAAATCTAATGGTTCACACATATAAGAACCATTTGTTAGCAATTAAAATGTGATGATTAATCAAGTGTGACTTGACTATAGATAAATTTTAGAAATTAAGGACCAGAATGTAATTAATATAAGAAATTACAATTCTATACCTAAAAACAACGAAGTAAGGATTTGATTGAATAAATATCTAAAATTAACCTAAAATAATATGTGTGATATTATTTAAGAGGCAAATTGATATTTTATCATTTATAGGGTTTTTAGGTTTTTCTATAAATAGAAAGTTATGCCTCTTATTTTCTGTGAATGAAGTATAGTATAGAAATACCTAAAACATAAAAGAAAAGACTTAGCACACAAAGGTATAGCAATCCTTTTTTTTTAAGAGATTCAAAGATTTCTCACTAGCGGTTCGTGTGGATCATCATGAGAGGCTGGACACTTGGACGACTTATAGTTTACGATAACCCAACCTTAAAGCAATTATTCAAAACTTAAAAGAAAATTTGATCTTCAGATAATCTTCATATAAACGTTAAACAACCTTAGATCTGTCTAACAGGATCTTTGGGACTCCCAAAAAATTTTAAATTGTATAGTTTTCGCTACATGTATATGTTTCGGGAAACCCAACAGTGGTATCAGAGTCATCGTCAGACAATTAAATTTGTTGATTGCATGTTTTAATTATTATTGACATTAAATGACAATTAAATTTGTGTACAAAATTATTTTTTTTCTCGTGCCTTTTTTTAAAAAAAACAAATTCCTTTGGTTATTGTTCCTGTCAAATCTGGTCAGAATCCACCATTGAAATTAAAAAAAATTCATATATTGGTGGGAAAAAGCACCAGCGATGACCAAGTCGTCGTTATAGGAAGGACAACAACCAAGGGTTGCTTCCTTGCCATAGCAGCACCAACAAGCTGGCACTGCTCTGTAATGAGTTGTGACAACCTTAACTATCACTGCTAGCACTGCCAGCATCAGATGGAAGAGAGGAAGATGAGGGGTAGAATTATGATTCGGGCCCTCCATCTTTTATTATAATACTTTTAGGGTTTTAGGGGTTAAATTACAATTATACTCTTACACCTTATAACTTATTACATTACGGTTTTTAGGTGTAATCCAATGCGTTTACTCCTGCAACTTATTCCCTATTACAATATGGTGTATGAGATAGAATTATGATTATACCTCTTCTTATATAAAATGTTGATTTTATATCTTAAAATTAAAACCTAAATTAAATTAATTATGTAATTAATTTTTCTAATAGGATTATGATTGAATTAAAATGTTTAATTCAATTTTTTTTTGTTATCCTAACTAGATTAGGATTTAATTACATTGTTTACATAAAATAGTTTTTTTAAAAATAGTTTTTCTAAATAAAAGATTCTAAAAAAAACTAGAAAGTTTTATTTAAATGATCCTAAAATAGTTTAGGATGTTAATAAGAATTTCAATATGATTAATTTATTTATTAAAATTTGAAAAATATTTTTTCACAGAAAAATTGTATTAAATAAGATTTATTTTGTTTGAGAAATTATCAAATTGGATTTAATTTAGTATTTCTAAGTATTAGAAATATTATTTTAAAATTGCACATAAAACCAATAATTAGAATTGAAGCATGCAATGTATTTAATTATGCATATTAATATGTTCTTATGCATGATGGATAGTTATGAATATTTAAAGACCAATGTGATTTTGTTTTTATGACTGAGTGGTTGTAATATTAAATAGAGCATGCATGTCTTTCCTTTTCTCTATTTTTCTTATGAGTTGTAAAATTCTTTTCTCATTTAATTCATATCGAATATAACTTGAGGTTTATTATTCAATTATGTAAATGTTATGTAATTTAGAAGTATAGAAATTTAGATAAGAAAAACTATTTTGCAATCCAAGATGAAGAAAGAACTTATGAATCTTTGGAATAACTACCTATGTTTTAACCATCTAATTCCTTTTGATGACTTGAGGGAATTAGTTTATATGATTTGGATGAGTTCCTTATGATTATATAATATTAGAGGGAGTAGTTAGACCAAACATATATGATATGTTTAAACAATAGTTGTCACCTAATTGATTTAGGAGTCACATAAAAATATGATTGATAAGCTATATTATCTACCTAATTTAATTTAATTTAATTTATTGAGTTACTTAAGGTCATATAAATTAAATGAGATCCTAATCCACTAGAAGATTTAAGTGAGATTTCTTGAATTAATAGCGAGAGCAAATTATAATTAAAGACATTATCTAAATTTGGTTATACATATTTATGTATGAAACCAAAACTATATATCTTTACATTAATAGGTTGATATATTACCATGAGTAAAATAAATATATCCCTGCGTAGCATACTTAATGCTAATAAGTTAATTGAGCCAAACTTTTTGAACTAGTACCAAAATATGAGAATTGTTCTTAAACAAAAAAGAAGGTTGTATGTTTTTGAAAATCCAATTCCTCTTGTCCTTAATGAGAACATTGATAATGTAGTTAAGACTAAATATCAATATCATATTGATGACGATGAGCAGACTACTTATGTGATGTTATCCATCACATCACTTGAATTTCAAACATAGCATGAGAATATGGATGCCCATATAATAACAATGCATCTCAAAGAGTTGCTTAATATGACTAGTAGGATTAAGAGATATGAGACCTTTAAGGAATTGTTTCACTGCAAGATGATAGAGGGTTCCTCGATGAACACCCATGTGTTGAGGATGATTGGCTATTTTAAGAAATTAGGTCTATTAGGCTTTATCATGGACCATAAGTTAAAAGTTGACTGGTCTTGTAATCCAAACATAAAAGCCTACTTGGAGAATGAAGAATAACGTGGGAACTTATCATCATTGTGGCAAGGAAAGTCATTATAGGAGGAACTACAAAGATTGTCTTACAACCATGAAGGCTAAAAAGCTTATTAAAGCTTTTGCTTCATGTGAGTTTATGCTTGAATAAAAGTAAAGTGGACCTACATGTTGGTAATAAATCACAGGTTGTTACATTAACTTTGCCAAGTGGGTTGTCATTAGAACTTGATAATTGTTTTTTTGTTATAATACTGTCTAGAAACATTGTATCTATTTTTAATGGATTTAAAATTATTATTAAGGGAAAATATTTTTTTCTTCTATAATAATGATGTTTAATATGAATCTGATACTTATACAAATGATTTGTATATATCTGATCTTAAAATGCTTAGGTTTAATATAAATTGCAAGAAGAACAAATTAGATAATCAATATCCATATTATTTATGGCATTATAGACTAGTTCATATCATTGAAACAAGAATATTAAGTTATATAAAGAAGGATATTAGATCCTCTTGATGATGAATCATATGAAATTTATAAAGCTTGTTTATTAGGTAAAATGACCAAAACACCCATTACTAAAAGAGTGAAAGATCTAGTAAGTTATTAGGTCTAATTCATATAGATGTATGTGGACTAATAATGATTCATGCCATAAGTGGATATACATGTTTCATCATTGATGATCATATTGGATATGGTTATGTGTATTTGATGAAAGTCTGAATCATTTAAAAGGTTCAAAGAATTCAAAATGAAAGTTAAAAAAAAAAAACTAGAAAGAGTGTTAGTATACTTCAACTAAGATTTTCAAGATTATCTATAATAGAATGAGATTCTCTTGTAATGGACACCTCCTGAAAGGATCAATTGCATTCTATTGGATATAATGTAGTCCATGATAAGTTATACAAACCTTTCACATTTATTATAGGGTTATGCCTTACAAACTACTATTTACTTTTTAAATAGGGTTCCATCAAAATATATTGATAAGAATTCATATGAGATATGAAATGGTAAGAGACCAATCTTATTATATTAAAAGATTTGAGATGTGATGTTTATGTGAAGCTTATTGTATCTAAAAAAGCTAAAAGCTAAGTCAAATAAATATAAGTTTGTGGGATATTAAAATAAATTATTGGATATTATTTATATCATTCCGTTGAGAAAAAAAGTTTGTCTTAAAATATGCTACTTTTCTAAAAAAAAAAGAATTTATTCTTGAAAGGAGTAGTCAGAGGAAAATAGAACTTGAAGAAGTTCAAGAATCACAAACTGACATCCAAATGGAACTTAAGCTTAAGGCTATAGCATTGGATGTTGAGCCTGAATCTTAAGAAACATAAAACTCTGCAGATTTAGTAGAACATGTCATGCACCAATGAGATTTGAAATTTTCATGAAAGTTGAAAATAACAAGTTGCTCATACTTGATAAGCTTACCAATTACATAAAACCAATATTTGATATTGATTCTAAAAAAACAGCTTGAGGACATGAAATCTAAATTGGATTCCATGTACACCAATCAAGTATGGACCTTAGTTGATCCAATTTAAGATAAAGACTGACATGAATGAAAATGTACAAATGTACAAAGCTAGATTAGTAGACAAAGGATACAAACAAAGATAAATAGGTTGACTTTGATGAAACCTTCTTATCGGTAACTATGTTAAAATCGATAAGGATTTTGCTTGCTATAGTTGCATACCATGATTATGACATTTGATAAATGGATGACAAAATTGTATTTCTGAACGAGAATTTTCAAAAAAATGTATATGTGTCATAACTTGAAAGTTTTGAATCTAATGAATTTGTCAATAAAGTATGTGAGCTATAAAAATCCATTTATGAACTTAAGTAAGCTTTAAGAAGTTGAAATATTCATTTTAATGAGATAATTAAACAATTTGATTTTAGCAAAAATATGGATGAGACTTGTGTTTATAAAAAGGTTAATAGGAGTGGAGTTCTTTCTCTAATATTATATGTAGACAACATAATATTTATAGAAAATGACATTTCTTTACTATAGTTAGTAAAAATCTGGTTGTTTAGGAATTTCTCCATGAAAGATATACTAGGAATAAAGATCTATAAAGATAGATCTAAAAGGTTGCTTGGATTGTTCCAATTCATATACATAGATAAGATGTTGAAATGATTTAGCATGAAAAAATCCAAAAGATGATACTTATCTATTTCACATATGATACTCTCTCCAATGATGCATGCCCTAAAACAAAATTTGAGAGAGATAGGTTGGAAATGATTCCATATACTATGGATATAAGATCCATAATATATGTGATTCAATGTACAAGACCAAATGTATCTTATACTTTAAGCATAACAAGTAAATACCAATCTAATCTAGGTGAGAGTCACTAGAAAATAGTTAAAAATATTCTTAAATACTTACAAAGAATTAATAATGTTTTTTTGGTTTATGTAGGAGATGAATTAGTAGTTCATGGTTATTTGGATGGTAGTTTTTAATAAGATATTGAAAATAAAAAATCAAGTCTAGTTATATTTTACTTTAAATAATGGTGTTGTAAGTTGGAAGAGTCTCAAATAAAATACTAAAATAGATTTTACAACTAAAGTTTAATACATATCTGTGTTTGAGGAGACAAAAGAGGTTGTTTGGATCAAGAATTCCATCATTAAATTAGGTGTGGTTTATAGCATTATTGATCTAATAGCCTGTTACGATGTGCCGCGGTTACATAAATTAAATAAACAAGATAGTATAGAGCAAATAAGGAGTCGATCCCACGAGGAAGGTTTAGTTTAGATTTTTATGCTATACGATATCCAATTGGGGGGAATTATGAGGTTATCTAGGCTATAGCAGAATAAAACAATCAAGCTAAATTAAATAAATCAGAAAACTATCAAAAGAATAAACCTTGGTTTCAAGTAGACATCCACCTACAAAAATCAGAACCCATCATTGAAATAATACATCAATTTATATTTTGAATATTAACATTGGTTAGTTAACAAATCTGTCATATAACTAACCCTAATTATCAAACAACCACAGTGTCCGCACTAGTAATTTAATTCAATGACAACCTTATGAACTAGATAAGTTCATTAATCTAGACAACATAATTGTCTGCAATCCATGTTTGATTTGACAAAATGTTTTCCCTAAGATTAATAACCTAGATCCATCACAACTATTAATCTTAGTTGCTTCACAAGTTTAAATACCACAACTTCGGTTTTGATAGCAAACTTAGCAATAGATTATTTACAATAATAATTTAAAGTCCGCTCTAGCAATTAAAATAAACAATCATAGAAAATAAGCATAGGAAAACAAGCATGTTCATCATATAAATTGAAAAGAAAAGGTGAAATAAATCTCACAGTTCTTTAAATATGAAGGTTTCTATGTCCTTGCAACCAAGAAAAAAAGCTTAGTCTTGCATGTCTATTGAACAACTAATCAAAGGGAAAGAATAATGCATGATTTCGGGTTTTTAGAGGAAAGAGTGTGTTTTTCTTCTCTGTTCTGGCTACCTCTTTTCCTTTCTCTCTTTCTTTTTATTTGATAGGAAACCCTAATCCCCCTTTCCTACAAAATAGTCCTTTTCTAAGTAGACAATTTACATTTAAGTATTTCAATAACTATTTTCCTAAAAAAAAAGGAAATAACCTTGCATAAAATCTTCAAGCTTTCACTTTTTACTTAGAGGAGCTAAATTGCCAAAATAAAGACTTGAATGTCGGTTTGGATCCTTTGGGAAGTACTTTGGACTTATTTCTTCACTAAACCTGTCTGCTAACAAACTTTATGTGTCATCTTAGAAAACTCATATATCTCTCATATGAACTCCTTTTCTACTGACATTTGGTATTCTGATAGGTCTTCGAGTCAAGAATCCAACAAAATTGAGTTTGCATCAAATGGACTTCTCTAGTTCAAGATATTCAAGTCGGAATGGCCGAAAGTCAACATTGGCAGAATGAGAGATTTGTCTTTGAAGGCTGCAATTTCCATGCTCTTTCTCTTTTTATTTTTCTTGCCATATATTTATAGAAAATTATGGATGTTAGCTTTCTAATTCCACTAAAATCACTTCATTTCGACCTCTAGAGCTTAAGCTCTGCACAAAACATCAATTGGAGGTCAAATTTGTCGATTAACTCCAATTTACTTCTTTTTGAATCTTTCATTCAAAAGTGCCTTCAAAATATAAAACAAAGAATATCAAGGCATTTTATATATAAAACATAGGCAAAATACTAGGTAAATATGGGTAAAACTATCGAATAATATGGTTGTATCATAGCCCTATATTGTGAACAAAAACATAGAAGGTGTGAGAAAAGGGATGAAAGAGTCATTGGCCAACAACTATACCAACTTCCTCTATGCTTTTAGCTTTTTCTATCATATATATGTAGGAATAGCATTTTGGTTGGTAAGAGAAAATAGATTTTGGCTATTGTTTAAGCTATCTTGTTGGAGTCGCTAAAAGAGGAGAAAAAAGCTAAAATGATAGATATTTGGGTTTGGCTTTTTTTCTTTTTTACCTCTACATTGGAGATGCTCTAAAAGTCCAGGACATCTCACCAAATGAAATCACCTATGACATGCTGATTGAGGTTCTTGCAATGGATGGCAAACAATACTTGTATAAGATTTGTATTTGAGGGCTCAAAATGAGAGCCTTAAACTCTCTCTGAAAGCTTATGACACAGTTATGCATTCTTCTTATACTTATGAGGCTACTATTGACACAAGTGTTTTAAGACCTTGGCTACCAGACAAAAAAAAAAAAAGAATTCAATTCAGGAAGACTTTGACTTAATTATGTAACTTGGTTGATGTTCTATGGAGATGCATGTCATTTAACAATATCACGAAACTTAATTATGCTTAGTTAAAGGGAAGTTTTTTTTAAAAAAAATGGTTCATGCTTTATTTGTAAAGTATTTGATAATTTGTTTATTTTCTTTATTTTCTCATTTTGTTTAGGCATTTTTTAATGGCTATAAAAGATAGTAATAAAGTTTTCATCTTTTTTTTTTTAATTTAACGTGGGTGTCCGGGCCAGCTTGCGCGCAACTCGACTAATCCCACGGGCCCTGAAGTTAACGACCATGTAAGCTTCCAGTGGCCATCATATGAGCAAAAGTTTTCATCTTTGATGAAATAAAAACGGGAAATTTATGGCTCACAGCTGGAAGGAGATGTTGGGTGTGTACTACCATATGATAGGTTGATAATGTATTATTTCCAAACCTTTGTACATTTGGCTTCATAGATAACCGTGATAGTGATACCACAATGTTTTAGTTTCAGTTCTTAAAAATGTATTGATCTTTCTAATATAAAGAATTATGCAAACTTGAAAACTGGCTAAACTGCTAATTCAATAGGCAAAATGCGATATTGACTTGATAAGAAATAAAAATTTACTACGTTGGGTAGAGCCTAGCTTTGTTTTAAGGTTTCTTTTTTGTTATTATTAAGATATTTGAGTTTGAATTATGATTATTTCAAATATTTATTTATTACTTTTATTTATTCATGATAGCTTATGTTCTTAACACTCTTCCTCCTTTGTCATTATCTTTTCAGATTTATTAAGTGATTTACACTTGATATCATCATTTGTCTTTGATTTTTTTGTTATTACGTGTGTAGTAATTCGGATCCAATTACTCTATTGTCTTTTCTAGATAAACATGATACGGCAGTGGGTTTTATATACATTGCAAGCCTAAAACATTCTCATTCGAGCAAGTGCAACGGTGATTATTAATATTATTCATAGTTTTTATATATTTATTATTATTATTATTATTTTTATTGCACGTGTGCGGCGTCATGATGATATTTCACTTCATGTATTGTATCTATCTGACAAATATGGTGAGACAAGAAATTCTTGTCTTTTATCAGTGGAAAGCGGGAAAGAGAGTCGCCACCTAGTATTTCGGTCACTAGAAACTCTAACTGGTCTCAAAGATCAGGTACGGGAATTGATTGCCTAAAGGGAAGGTATTAGCACTTCAAATACACTCTACCCAAGGTAAGCTGTATTGTTTAATTTTCTGATAAAAAACTAAGGTCTTGTCATGTTTTCTAATTGTTAGTCTGTATAAGGTTTAAAAAAAGTCTTCCTCCATAAGAAGATCCTTATCTTATCGAGTAAAAGTTTATCCGTTCTAATGTCTATATAAAAGAAACTACATTTTTAATATCAGGAATACGTTTTACGTATAAATTCGTAATCCCAGATACTAAAAGAAAACAAAATATTTTTTTGGTGTTATTTAAAATATTGGCCTAGTTCTCAAGGCTTTAATAAACTCGTTATTAAAGCCAAAATGCATGCTAAAACATATTTTTGATTTTTTTTGTTTTTTGTATGAAAATACAATATGATTTTTTATTTTTTATTTTTATCTTTGAGAGACTTGGTCGTATACATGAAAACAAGATATTTTTTGTTTTATAATTTTTTGCAATGTTTCAACGAAAACCGGATATTTTAATACCAGACTTGTATCTTTACGGTATAAAAAGACAAATCAATATTAAGCAAAATTGATAAAAAATAAAAGTGGGAAAATCACAAAAAAATTTGAAAGAACTTTTTTGGACTAGGTCGGACCCGGCCCAACAATTTTGGTCTGGGCCGGACATCGTCGACCCAGTAAACAATGGAGATGCTCTCCATTGTTCACTTGCAGAATAGTGGAGGCAGTGAAGATGAAGAAGAAGAAGGAAGCTGACCTGGTGGTGCTGGTGGCGGCTCTCGGTGGTGTTGTTGTGGTAGCAAACGGTTGTTGCTGCCGGTTTTTGTTTTTTTCTTCTTCCCTGTTGCTTTCAGTTTTCTCGGCTCCTTCCCTATGTTTTTATGTTCTTCTCCTTTGTTCTCTAGTGGTGGCAGTGCTGGCGGATCACAGTGATGCTAATGGCGGTTCTCGGTGGTGAAGGTTTTGGCGGCTAAAGGCCGCGGTGGAGAAAGAGACAGAGAGAGAGGAGAGAGGTTCGGCTGGGAGCAGAAATGAAGGGGGAGGTTGGTTTTTTGTCGATTTTGAACTCAATTCTCCTCCCCTGGACCATGAAAATCAAATCTATTTATAGGCGATAGAAAAGGGACACTTTGTCTCTTCTGGTGCCAAATCTCGGCCCTTGGATCGACCCGAAAGCATCCTAATCATTGGTTCAAAGTAGCAATGATGAACTGTCAGTTTTGTGCAGGAAAATGGTTGGTCGGGTTGGCCACTTTGGGACGGTGCCACCGCCTCTGTAACCTCGATCAGCCCGAACGGCTTACATTATCGTGTAGTCAAGTGTCACGAAATCGTTTGCGTGTACGTTTCGTCTAATTTGGTGAAGAAACGAGGCATCAAATGCCTTAGGAAGGAGGCCCCTCAAGCAGCCTCTCTGAAGAAGAAGATGAACAATATTTTTTCTGTCAATTACGCTTTAGTCCTTTAATTTGTGATTTATCTCTAATTACACCCCTGATTGGCCTCAAACTTTCAATTTTGTTAATTTCACCCCTGACAAACTTCAATTAAAACCCTAGATTTTAGCGCCTTTTTCCAGTTTGGTCCTTAGTTTTGAATTTATTTAATCAAGTCTCCAATTGGCCATTAAACTTCAACATTCTTTCATTTCAATCCATGCACATGCATGACTGTGATTCTGAATTGTAATTTATATTAAAAACATGATTCAGAACAGAAACTCTTTTCAAACTATGTTGGATCCTCGTATCTTTTTCAAGTAATATCATTCATCTAAAACTTTCTTCTAACCATGTCATTTTAAAAAAATCAACAAATGAAAGTCAGTACTACTAGGGTTGCCAATTTGACTCCACCCACCACACCTTCACTTGCATCACATACATAAGTGTGATTTGAACCTTGCAATTAACCTGAATGAAAGTCAGTACTACTAGGGTTGATGTTCATGCCCATATAATTAACTTGTGTCAGTTTGGATCTAGTTTTTACATGGTTGGCTAGGTCCACGCTATAAAATCTGAATGAGATTACAAAAACATTTTAATTTTATAAATTATTTCAAGTAAAATAAATAGTAATAAAATAGAAAGAAAACCAAATTTAATGATTGGTTTGAAAAAATTGAGGGTTTGGCGTGAGAATTGAGAGGGAAAAAGACAAAGAAAGAAAAAGATCGCCAAACTGACGGTCCTTTGATCACACAAACTGCTCAAGCATGGAGGGAATGCCAAGCACTTTCCAACAATGCCCCTAAATCTGGTATTTGGCCAACGAGTGACGCCGCACATGCCGCACGAAACCCACGGGCTCAACCCATGCACAGACACGTGTAGCGCATGCATCAACCATCTTTTTTAATAATGTTTATATTTATTAAATTACAAAATCACCTTCAATCCATGTGATAATTACAAAAAAATATATATAATGAAAAAAATGAAAAATCCCTTAACAATAAGTTTAATATCATTTTGCTTTTAAGGATAATTTAGTCATTTATTTATTTTGAAAAAAATAAAAAGACCAAAAAGCCCCTAAACAATTGGGTAATTTTTTTTTTCTTTTTAAGGGTAATCAAATCTTTTCACTATGCTAAAAGAAGTAAAATGATCAATTTAGCCCTGGTCAATGTGATAACACCAAATATGAAAAAAACTATTTTGCCTCTCAATTTGCACTTTCTTGGCTTACACTATAGAGGGCAAAACTGTTATTACATTGTAGCAATATACAGTACAATAAATCTTAATTCATAGTGTTTTATTAATTCCTATTAGATTTTTTTTATAATAGTATATATATTATTCAAAAACTAATACACTGAAACATTTTATTCCTCTTCCTCGTGCACAAGCTGTTGTGCAACTCTTCTACTATCATATAAAGCAAAAAAAATAATTTTATCCAAATATATTTTTAACAAATATATATTTTTAATTTTTTTTAATAAATCTTTAATAAGAGAAAGATTTATTTATATCTTCTTTAAAATACCTATATTTTATGTTATTTTAAATAAATATAGGATCCTTGTAACAATAAGAAATTATTTTTGAAATAAAAATGATTTTTAAATTAAGGGTAAAATTATTAAGATTGATAATTCAATTCATATATATATATATATATATATATATATATATATATATATATTCAATAGGTATAATTAAATTTAATTATGTTGTTTAGTATTTTATTTCAAACATAAAAATTGTAATAGGTTATTAATTGAATTTTAGTTTTTTATGAATTAAATTCATTTCAGCATGTTATTTGGTTCCCATGCATGCTGTAAAAGTTTCATGATAAAGAATTCTTATAATTTGATTTTGTTATTGAAGTAACAAACCGAAGAATGAAAATTCATTTGTTGTGAAACAAATACAAAATTATAAGTAAAATTACTTGACACTTATTTTTCATAAACAAGTTTTTTGGCCCATTTATTTTATGGAAAGTGGTTTTCAGGAAATCACTTTTCAAACTTTCATATGTTTGTTTACCATTAGAAAAGTTGATCAATAGAAAATACTTTTTAGTCAAAGAAAAATTTGACTTGGTTTCCATAAAAGTATTTTTCTTTTATTTTGTGTAGAAAACACTTTTCAGAAGTTGTAAGCAATTTAAAAATGTCTTGTTATTTGTTAATTATATTAAATTTGATTCTCAATCTTTTGATTACTATATATTTTGTTTTGAATTTTTTTTTTCAATTTCATCCCTTAGAATTTGATTTTTATACCAATTTTGGCACTTGTTCTTTTAATTGTTATTTTTTTTCTCTTATCCTTTTATTAATTGAATTTTTTCTCTATAAGATTTTATCCTTATTTTTTTTATTGCTATTTATTTTATTTGAAATAATTTATGAAATTGATTTTTTTTTTAATTTTATCCTCTTTTAATTTTTTTATCTGTCAGATTTGGTAAATTGGTCTCCATTATTTTGATTGTTATTTGTTTTATTTAAAATAATTCATGAAATTATTATTTTTTTCAATTTCATCATCCTTCAAATTTCTTACCTGTCAGATTTGATTTTCATTTTTTTAATAAACTTGAAAAAACAATAAAACATTAATAAGTTATTTTCTAGATCATTTTCCATGACATAGCCAAACGCTAGAAAGTGTTTTTCCAACTCATTTTCTATAACACTACCAAACATCAAAAAATAATTTACTTTTCAAGAATTCACTTTTCATGAAAACCACTTTCCAAAAACAAAAAAAACTACTTTCCGGCAAAAAAAAAAAAAAAGATTTGATTGCATTTGATTAGTGTTTCAAGATGGAAGAGACAAACACATAAATGACAAAAAAATGTTTGATTAAAGAGACATAAATAAAGACATACAAATAAATTTATCTTTAGACAATTTTTGAGTAAATATTTGTCTCAAAACATGAAAGACATGAGAAACGTATCTCTAAAGAGACAATATATCATTATTTTTGCCAAAAATATTCTTGTAAAAGTTTTTTAATTACTAACTTATACTTCTTTTTACTGCTTTGAGTTAGAAAGTAATGAGAGCTGTCAAGATTTTTTTTGAATTTAGCACAAAAAAAAACACAATCAAGAAAATATTTAGAAAAAAAACACGGTTTAGAGTGTCGTAGATGACATCACTCGCGAGTCGCATGTATCATTACCGACTCTTTTAAATTGTTAAATGGCTCATCACAAATTACAATGAAGAGAAAGAAGAGAGAAGAGTGAAAAGACAAAAAAAAGAAAGAAAAAGACTTCAAAGTCGCATCAAAACTCCAATAACGACACTACCAATACCGTAAAAAGGATCTCGACGAGATGTATCCAACAACATAATGAAAGGTCATTAACAATAACTTGAGCGGTTCACACAAACCGTTCAAAAACAAGTGAGCCTCTTCTATATTTAGGCAGCTTGTATGATCCACTCTAGACTTTGTTAATGATATTTTTTGATATTATTAAATTTTTTTATCGAGATTTTTTTAATAATACGAGTGATTTTATCATGAAAACTTTATTATGCTTTTGATTTTATTTTTATTTTTTTCTCTATCTTCATTGTAATATTTTGCAAGACCTTTAACAATTTAAAACACATGCGACTCGTTAACTATGCATTCCAGGATATTTTCTGAAATATATTATTTGCCTTTTTGTTTTTTCTGTGCTAAAGTAATAATAATAAAAAAAAACCCCTCGAGAGCCGTCCTTTTCTTCTCAGTCAACAATCCTCCTTCAATCAACAATCCTCCATTCTGTTGTGAAAGCTGAGTTCACAGAGGCCTCGACTTCCTATCAGCATCGGCAGAGACGCTATGGTGGACGACATTCATAACTGCGCGCATGCCATTTAGATTTCTTATATTATTCATATGAATTCCATCTCTGTCGGGCAAAGCTCTCTTCACCGCTTGTTGAGCTTCAGCTGTGAAGCCCAGCATAATATACTCAATGCCATTGTATGATCCAGGGCACTGTATAATATACACATTTTTATTAATTAAATAAAAAAGCTTTGTTTTCCACACGCTACGACTGTGTTTCTGTTCGGATTTCTTTCCTGTTCTCATCGAGTAAAGTGGCAAGTGGGGTTTCTTTTTAAAAAAAACATTATCACAGTAAATTTATGATTGTGATACGAAATGATTGATTTTATTTTAATTCAGAAAAGTGATATTTCTAAATATTACTATTTTAAATTGTGACATCTTAAAAATATATTATTTCCCCAGATTCTTTTCTACTACGTTAATCTACCATTTATTTATATTTTATAAGCCAATTGTATAGTTTATCCAGTAAAGTGCAGATCGACATGAATTTTTTCAAAGAAGATTCTACGAAATCAAGATTTCTTTTTATTTATTTTATTAAAATAAAAATAAATATACTGATCAATTTACACGTAAGTTAACTAATTACACATATTCTAAAATTAACTTAACTAATTACACATATTCTAAAATTAACAACATATATATATATTTTTTAGTTTATGGCGTGGTGGTAAAGAAATGCCTTGGTTGGATAGTCAATTCTTTCAGCTGGTTTGGTTGTCATATCATGAGATGTAAACGTATGTTTTTTCTTTTAGGGTATCTTCGAGATTATAATAATTATAACAATTTAAAGTAATTTTTATTTAAAAATATAATAAAATTATATTTTTTTTAAAAAATTATTTTTAACATTAATAAATTAAAATGATTCAAAAACCAAAAAAATATATTTTATTTTAAACAAAACAAAATTTTAAATTTAAGGGAACATGGTGCGAACCGCGTTCCCAAGTTTTAAGGGTCTGTTTGGGAATGGTTGCGGTTGTTTTCATAGTGTTTTTCACTTAGAAATGTATCAAAATAATATATTTTTTATTTTTTAAAAATTATTTTTGAAATCAGCGCATCAAAATAATTTAAAAATACCAAAAAAAAAATTTGAAGTAAAGAAAAAAATAAAATAAAATTTAAATTTTTTTAAAAATATTTTAAAAACACAAAATAAACATGTCATAAGACTGTCATTCTATATTTGTTGGCCATTTTGCAGGGCAGCAGGGTGAGGAATTTATGCGAAGCGAATACCTTCCCTGCAACTAGTAAAACTTTGTCCCCAACTTAAATAATTATCAAGAAGGGAAACAAAATAAATCACAGCTCTAAGTGAAGAGCTATCTCGCAATATATTTTATTTCATTTGCATTTCAGAATAAATCACATCTGTAACCTATGATGGTTTAAATATTTT
>Ga0307516_10003701_pt1 | contig 19447 bp, 24 predicted proteins | sample 19_EM_MG_FD_203310 | JGI IMG/M metagenome (GOLD analysis project Ga0307516, IMG submission 203310) | Populus trichocarpa ectomycorrhiza microbial communities from riparian zone in the Pacific Northwest, United States - 19_EM | ecosystem: Host-associated > Plants > Roots > Unclassified | place...
TATCCACTATCACTATATGCAGGAATGCATCAAGGACAACAAAGCCTCCATTGTCTTCATCCCTGGAAATGACAATCTGGCTGATATGTTCACAAAGAATTTAGATTGCCTTAAATTTGTCAAATTCCAAGAGGAATTAGGTCTTACCTTCAGACCTTCTAAGAATGCTTAACAAGGTATTTACCACCATATTTAGCAAGGGGGTGTGTTGAAAGACAAATGTCCGAGACATGCATGTGATGTCATCACATGATGCATCATATGATTCTGGTATTGTCTTACATACCGATGATGCCATATATAGATAAGATTACTATCATTACTATATCTAGACATCTTGGGCGTATATAAGGGTGCTCAGTTCACCTATACAATCTAACTTGCTTTCCTGTGAGTTACTCCATAGTCTACTCCTAAGTACCCTCTACAATCAGGTAAGGTAGTTGCACTCTTCCGTAGTGTACCTTCAATAGGATCAATCTGTCATACCTGCATCAGCAAATCCTGTGTGAGTCTGAAGACACTATATACTAGCTCTGCAGACCTTTACAGACCTCCACAGATCTCCATTCTTTGGTCTTAATGGAGGTCTGTGGAGGTCTGTAAAGGTCTGTAAAGGTCTGCAGAGTTAGTATAGTGATTGTCATGGGTCCCCCATGGGGAATTTGAGGTCAACCCACACCCGCACCCGTCTGCACGGGCATGGGTTATCACAGGAATGGGTCACGGATTTGGGCGGGGTCAGCGGGGTCGGCAGGTATGATGGGTATGATGGGTATGAAGGCAGGGATGTCATGAAATATGTGTATTTCAACCGAACTGCTGTTTACCACTCATCCTCGAGCTCAATATCACCGACTTCACTCTCGACTTCAGCTGTCTTGGTAACAGCCATGATATCCTCATCCCGCACATACCCCATATGGCTCCAAGTCCTGAGGCACATGACTGCACACATTGACTGTGCCGAAAGGCAATTTCTGATGTGGGACAGGATGAGGCATCCCTTGTTGAAGACACGTTCAACATCAATGGATGTAGCTCTATCTAGCCATCAGCTTCGGAAATCGACAGCAAGACAATCAGGTAAGACATACCAGGTATTGAATGGTAGTTCAGGGCCATCCGATACAGGCAAGGATAGGTTCGGCAGTTGGCAATCCACCACGCGATGCAGGTATCGTGGGCAGATGTAGCATCATATTTTTGACATCGGCGCAGGTGTTACAATAATTATTGAATTTCTGACACATGTACGTATATAGAAGTTTAATACTCATGTCAACTGTCATCGATCAGACCAGTTGAGGCCCATCAGCTGGTGCTGAAACCCGCAAAACCCGTACTGGCAGGTACGGGTTTGAGATGGGTCTACCAGTGATGACCTGGCCTGGCCCTGTACAAACCTGCACCCGCAACCTGCATGGGTTTTGATACCCATGACAATCACTAAGTTAGTATATAGTGTCTTCAGACTCACACGGAATTTGCTGATGTGTCCTCCTGTGTGACTCAATGTGCAAGTGCCACCAGAGACAGCATGAGGGAATCAATCCTTCTTGCCCTTCAGGGTTTTGAACATCAACACCTTGTACTGAGATTCATGATGGGAACATACCTTTGCGAGAGGAGCATACCTCAACAACACTGCACCGAGATAAGCAATTTTTCTAGCTTGGTCATGTGAGGAATCTGGTGCCACCTTATAGCTGCGTCGAGTTCTTCCTGCATGAGAGGATGGATATAAGATGCAGCACTGTGGCTGAGGCCTTGATGGACTGCTCGGCTGCAGGGGAATGCAGCGAGGACAATGAAAAGTTCGAAGTGGATCTGGCGATGGAGATTGGGGGAATTCATCGGTAATAAGACCTAAAATGTATTCGGATACATCACCAAATTCTGATCAGTTCCTGCTCACTTTTTGGATTTATACTTTTCAGTTTACTACCAGAATCTCGTTCTATAAATAGAACTCGGAATCATCTTTCAAGTTCATCTGTCTTCCCATCAGGCACTCTGCAAATAATGCAAGATATCATCATCACGATCGTCCAGGCTATTTTCTGCCCCGACTTTTTCTCTTTCCCCTTCAACCCCACACAGTAAAGAACCTCAAGCGCCCGCTGGACACGTGTCCCGTTCTCCACAGCAACTTGCAAAGCCAGAGGTGATCAGTTAGAGAACTCTTGAGTGAAACTCTCAGTATGCCGGAACATAACAGGAGTCATTCAACTCTCAGGTTAACGATTGTTTTACATACAGCCAAGATATTGATATCGCAACCTTAGGTCTAGTAGTAGGTTGGATCATTCAAAACATGCTGGAGACCAGGGGGCAGTTTCGCAACTGGTTGATGCACCTTAAGCCAGGAAATCGGACTCTGAGAATCTGAGTGATCCCTGCCACCCCACGCAGAGTGATATGAAGGATTCTTTTTCCTCTGAGGTGTGGGCATTCACCTCCCATCATAAGATTGGCTCCCGCCATCTTCACTCAGTTTAAGTGGCCAAGTCTCGTGTTGGTGCTAGTTGGCTGGTGGTTCGCCATAGTGTTTAGATCAGCCCTTGCCATCGTCAGGTGGTCTCAGGGGGCAAGTCTCATACTGGTGTGGGTTGGCTTGTGATTGGCGATGATGCTGCCCCCCATGTCTAGGCTGGTATGAGTTGACAACAGATGAATGCTGCCCCGTAGATGGGGTGTGGTGGGCATGGTGGTAGTGCTGGGAAATGGGTTGAGAGTACCTAGGTGGCAAGCCATTTTGATAGCCACTGTAGTACTGACCGTACGGGGGCCCAGTGGAGGACACGGAACCCGTTAGAGTAGTAGCAGTGAAGGCGGGAGCAACCACAAGAGTGCAAAGGCAGACGAGGTAGTTGAGGCGCATTTGGGGTGCGTGATGAGAGACCAGCTCTGAACTTGAAAAAATGTCATCACACTGTTTTTCTGTGCAACATTAAATGTAATACATGGCATTGGACCATGCCTCAACTATTCAATGTCCCAACGGTAACTTAGCCCTGTCCGGGATCAAACCCATTGCCAGCCAAATTCAAGCCAATCTGGATTGAAACTGTACTCGCCAATTTTGGTGGGCAACCAGATGGCGACAGGCTTGAAAACTTGATCCCGGAGATCCCATACATCCCCAAACTTGGAGTTTGGCAACCAGGTGGCATGATGTGGGCCGGATTTAGTTACATACCAATGTGACATTTGGGTCGACTGGGGTACATAGTACTGCAGCTGGTCCCAGCACCGAATTGAGTGTGGTGGACACTGCTGGACGATCGAGTGATATATCAGTGGATGCACAGTCTTTATATCCAGGGTACTCCAATACAAGTGTATGATGAGTTCAATCCAAGTTTGAACTCGGAATGTCAGACTTCCATGTCAGTTTGCAATTGCGTCATGGAATGTCACGAAGGAGCTTGATCAATAGCTGCACATGCATCCAGATAGCATCTATGGCAATAGAACACCTGTCGATCTCCAAAGAGACGACCTGCACAGGAGAATTGACAATCAGCCAGGTAGCTCCTGTGCTCTGCCTAAACAGCCAACACAGAATCCTATCCCCAGATCTAGTCATGCACTGCCTCCTCTGCATCAGACTACAACTGACACTGATGACAACACAGGAGAAGACCCTGTGGAAACCTCAGGCCAAGTGCCTTTAACCACCTAGTCCAGGAAGGGGGAGTTGAATTCATTGCCTTTCTGCTGAATAAAGCAGTACCATTGGCAGTGGATCAACCAGTCTTTTACAAAGACATAGCTAGATTACCATCTCAGCTTAGGGAACAGTGGAAAAAGGCATGCCAGGAGGAGTTAGAGGCCCTCCGTAAGTGCAAAGTCTTTGAACTAGCCGATTTACCTCCCAGCCATAAGGCAATCAGAAATTGCTGGGTATTTACAACTAAGAGCGATAGTCATAAGAAAGCCAGGCTTGTAGCCAAAGGCTTCTCTCAGGTTGAAGGCATAGACTTCGATCAGATCTTCTCACCAGTAGTCCGGTATGAGTCCATATGCTTATTATTAGTGGCTGCTGCCTTAGAACGGTGGTACATCAAGGGACTCAATGTCAAGAGTGCCTTCCTTTACAGGCATCTTGATAAAGAGATCTATATGGAACAACCTGAAGGGTTTAAGATCCATGGCCAGGAACAGAAAGTCCTCCGTTTACGCCAAGCCATCTATGGGCTCAAACAGGCAGCCCTAGCTTGGTGGAAAGAGCTGCTCACCTCTATGGGAAAAATAGGCTTTGAGCACTCCCAATCCGATGCTGGGATCTTCATTCACAAAGCCTCTAATGGAGATATCATAGTTGCAATGATTTATGTCGACAACTCCAGCTTTATGGGTAATAATGCGACCCTTGTGAAAGAAAAGAAAAAAGCATTCATGGGCATATGAGAATGCCATGATCTTGGTGAACTCAACAAGTTCCTTGGAATCACCATCAGACACTCTGGTCACAAAATCATACTAGATCAGAGAGCGTACCTGACCAAGGTCCTTGATCGCTTTGGTATGACAAATGCCGTAACAGCGAACACGCCTCTGCTGCACCATTACACACCTGTCACACACACCGGCAACCCTGACCCCACACTTCGGACACAGTGCCAAGCCATAATCAGCTCACTGTTGTACCTGATGTTAGGCACTCATCCTGACATCACTTTTGCTGTGATCAAGCTATCACAATTTAGTGCCAATCCTAGTAAAGAACACTTTGAATGGGCTAAGTACATTTGCTGCTATCTAGCAGGTACTCAAGACTATACTATGGTCTTTGATGGCAATACTAATGAAGGCTTGATTGCACATTCTGATAGCGATTGGGCCACAGACATTAATAATCGCCGCTCAATCACAGGCTACTTTTTCAAGTTAGCCGGGTCATCGGTCTCATGGCTCTCACAAGCCCAAAAAAGCATAGCCCTCTCTTCCACTGAGGCTGAATACATGGCAATCTCAGGTTGCTGTCAACAAGCCATGTGGATTATCAATCTTTTTGGAGAAATTGGATTTCCCATATCGCCGATCACTATTTGTGGCGATAATCAGGGTAGTCTATTCATCAGCTCCAACCCTGTACAAGAGAAGCGGACTAAACATATTGATATCCACTATCACTATATGCAGGAATGCATCAAGGACAACAAAGCCTCCATTGTCTTCATCCCTGGAAATGACAATCTGGCTGATATGTTCACAAAGAATTTAGATTGCCTTAAATTTGTCAAATTCTGAGAGGAATTAGGTCTTACCTTCAGACCTTCTAAGAATACTTAACAAGGTGTTTACCACCATATTTAGCAAGAGGGTGTGTTGAAAGACAAATGTCCGAGACATGCATATGACACCGGTATATTGTTACATACCAATGATGCCATATATAGATTAGATTACATATCTTACCATATCTAGATACCTTGGGCATATATAAAGGCGCTCAGTTCACCTTAGCAATATAACTTGCTTTTCCATGAGTTACTCCTGTAGTCTACAACTAAGTACCCTCTACAATCAGGTAAGGTAGTCGCACCCTTCCATAGTGTACCTTCAACAAGCTGTTCCATGGCACAAGGAAGCTGCAACTCTCTGCAAAAACCATTACACCTGTGTTTTCTCCTCCATTCATCAATTTCTGGCTTGCCCTCATCCCAAAAGCCCAGGGATTTGCCATCTCTGATATGAAAGTATCAGAGAACAGTAGGAATAGTTATTGGTATATAAAAGGCTCACAAATGTGCTTGTGGATCAAAGAGTGTCACAGACTTGTCAGGACCTACCACACCTAACAATGGTGTGATCTAATATTGACGAGATTGACAGACTGGTAACATACCTTGGAGATCTGACAAAAGAATTGTTCCTTCACTATCAACAAGGATGTGATAAGCATATGCATCCATCACTTGACCAAGAACATCATCATTCTTTCCTGGCATACAGCTTCCACTAAATTTTTGCTCAGTGTAGAGTGGTGTTGTTGGCAGACACGGTGTAGCCAAAAACATGTCAAATAGTAAGGCTGGTCCTGTTGGCTTATCTCCAGAACTTGTTGGTCCATATAAAATGGTTCCCAGAAGGAAGCGATCTGCATTCCAGGTAACAGAACCTATGAACAAATTACTCAATAGATATCTGGGAAAGAAGTGGTAGTTACATGGTATCTCAGCATCAAAAGACTGAGCACGGTGGGTGAAGAACTTTGCGAAGAATTGTGCATACTGTAGGAGGTGAAGCTCATCATACAAATCTTGATAGTTTTGTTGTTTGGTGGCTTTAAGTGATTTGCTGAGCAAAATAGCATATTCAACATCATTGATTATTCCCTGACTGAAGAGTAAGTAATGGTATTATAAAAGATGTCAGACCATACCAGGAATGCATATTTTGTTGCACTTTGACTGAGAAATCCATCACCAGGATGGTCACTGATGTGTTTTTGCCAGTCATGCAAGAACTTGATGTCTTCAGGATCAACACTATTGACTTCCTTGATATTTCCAGATCCATCAATAGTCAAAACAAGGCATGTAAAAGCATAGTCATCATATTTGACAGTTATATCAGAGGTAGAGAGCTTGCATGGCCGAAACAAACTTTTGTACATATCGGCTCCTGTGATACCTGTAAACCAACGTTAATACTCACTGACAGAAGTAAAACACAATGCCCACTCTTCGACACCTTTTGCTTAGTATTTGAGCGGTTTGTTAATGTCCCTCCCAAACACACATTACTCTCTTTTGGACGGTGGCAGGAACTACGACAGACAACAGAAAAACAAACATCACCATTATTGTCATCGGAAAGGTTCTGAAAATGCCATTTTAGTTCATCAAAAACAAAACAAGAGTAGAAATCCTTTACAACCATGGCAGGGGCAATCTTGTAAACATAGACCCTTAAGTGGAGTTCACAAGCCCCGATTTCTGCCTCTAAGAGCTGGGACTTTTTGCACAGATCCTCAAATAGGTAGTCAAGGGTTTTATTGGTGTATTCAGCATGTGCAAAATTGTGGGCAACTTTATTACCAATTCCAAAGGCAACACTAGATGAAATGATCACTAACAAAGCACAAGCATATTGATTGTAGAGAGACATACTCTTCGAAGTTGAACTTCCCCAGCTCAGGATTTCAGGCACCAGCACTCTTAATCCATGTAACTTTCAAGTCATCACAGGCCTCATATAGAGCCTTGTAGGCACTGCTGTTACTATAGTGACTGAACATTGTTGGAAGAAGTTGTGTCTATCCACAGATGAAGGCCAGTATAAAGAGACTCAGGAGTCAGAGGAATGTAAATCAATCACCTTCTTCGCCACACCTAGTTTCTTTGGATAATACCATAACATTGCCTTGATAGTAATGGCATCACTCTTATTGAGTTTCTTCAGACTTTGAATCTTGTTTTTTGTGGCTGCGGCTGCTTCTAACCCAGGGTTGCATTCACATTGATTGAGGTGCTGCTCAGATGCAACTGCCTGGTGTCCAAGAGTGCTCAATACAATTTCCTGTGCTGCCACTTGTCCCTCAGCTGCTAGGTCTGCATGAATAAGAGTTGGGAGCAAGACAAAGTGTGATTATCAGAGTGTATCTACCAGGAATGTTCATTCTCCCTTGTGAGGCACTAGATTGGCCACCTGAAATTCATGAATGAACGATGGTAGAGAATGAGAATGATATTCACAAACCTTTAGCACAAGCGCCACAAATTTCTGTTTTTATATAGGGATATACAACTGAACATTTGCTGCATTGTGGCTGGGCCTACCACCACATCAGTGGGCATTTCAGGGGAAGACAACATGAAACCCAAGTACCTCAATGGCTTCACACTCGGGCTTTGACTTTGCATTTTGCAGCTTTCAGCATTTCATGCAGATCACCTGCTCTAGTGTGTCGAAAAATGTAGCACATAGACTACAGAGTCCCATACTTTCCAGCAACAAATAGAAGATGAAAAACAAATGTGTCAGATCATCCACAATGATGTCCACTTTCTCACAGATGAAACCCTGCTATTGTGTCAGGCAGAAAGAGATGTGGATGACCCACCATGGTCCATGGGTTCAAAAGTCAGTGCCTTGGTTTTCTTCTGAACTGGGATATGAGGGAATGGATACTGAATCTCTCCTACAAGCATCTGAGTGGTAGATCTCGAGACCTTGGTTCCAGTCTTGCTGCTAGTGTTTTAAAGTTTGATTCAGTTCAACTCCTTACCCTCTTTCAGGAAAGTCGGACTGAAGTCAGTCACAATGTTTCCCAATCTCCAGGAAACCTGACTGAAACTGATTGTGATTAATTAGGATATTAGAATTGTGGTTACCAACCAACTCTAACTGGTCACAGTCGGGACTGACTGTCAACCTGAAAAGGTTGACATAAGTCGATCTTTTCATCCACTTGACTGACCCTCTAGTCAGCAGCTGAAATTTACGTGCTAAACAATCCAACAAGTATATAGGAAATACAGATCAGCAACCAGGTACCAGCGAGAATGTCTGGAATACACTATGAGAACAGGAAAACAGTTGACAAACAACGAGCCAGCTGGGATGGGCAATGTATAGCAATCATGCTTGTGGGCAGAGTGGATTGTGGCCATGGCAAGTGCCTGTGAGGTGGGCACCAGACAGACAGGCCAGACAGGCCAGCGGCGACGTGGCAAATGGAATGCTGGTGGATATTAAACGAGCTCTGGTGAAGACAAAGGGACAGGGTACTTACTGGGAGCAACATTCAGATGTCGTTGACACAAAAGTAAGGGTTGTAGTAGTACATGGACATGGAGGGCCGGAAGATTGGCAGGGTGGCTGTTGACCAATGGTTAGCAATAGCAATCGTTAGGATGGTGAGAGGGAAAAGTACTTACTTGGAATCTATGTGGTGCCGCTGATGGCCATTAGTGTATCATCAATGTACCATCAATGGATGTAAGCAGAGGGCAAGAGAGATGTAGCATGGTGAGGGGAACTGCAAATGGTGATGTGGTGACATGGCAGCCAAAAAAGCGAAGTATAGTGGAATCAAGAGAAATGAAGTGGGGTGAGAAAAGAGAATCAATACAGGAGAGTCGGGGAGTGAGAAGGGAGGTGCTTGGGGTGTTGGAATTGGGCAAGATTCCATGAGCCCGCCATGCCACACCACCACCACATCAAATTCCTGCATACCTACTGATTTTGCCCCTTTCTTTATGTTCCCCTCTTTTCATACTAATTACAATTGAGTACTTTGATATTCCTCAACTTTTATATTAGATCTCATTATCAACTACTTCGAGTAACAAACATTCCTTTAGCTATATATAAACAAACACTTTCCGTTCCCTCTCCTCAGTCATTTGACCCCACTTTTGCATCCAAACACTGAAGTGAGAACATTAATTAATTTTGCTCATTAACTGTTAACTAATTTATACCATTACCTGGTCCCGTGTCTAGGTAAATATACAGTCGTTTGACCCCACTTTCGCATCCAAACACTGAGTCTCGTGTCTAGGATTCTTACAGATTATTGGGCCCCCGCTTTCTCTGTGAAGAACCCCATCTGTGACCTCTCTCATCATCCACTATGTCCGCCGTTACTGCGACTGCCCTTGCTGATACCCTTCCTTCATCTGTGCTGAAACTCGAGGCATCTGGCCTGAACTGGGCAATTTTTTCCCTCCATTTTCAAGATGCCATCAAGGCAAAAGGGTATTGGGGCCATTTTGATGGCACGACACCATGGCCTCTTGTCGCCAAGCCCGAGGATGCCCCTACTGCAGCCGAGACCACCGAAATGACAGCTACTCAGTCTGTGGCCTCTAGTGCTGAGGAACTAGCTGCTGTTGCTCAGTGGGATAAGGATGAACAATCAGCCAAATTGTTACTCACCCAGAAGATTCTGGACTCCGCATTGATGAAGCTTCAGAACAAGAAGTCCATCCAGGAGCACTGGGACACAATTGTCAGGGAATACACAGAGAAGGGTGCGTTTTCCCAACTGGAACTCTGCACCCACTTCCTTGAGATGAAATGCCCTGATAAGGGTGACATCTGACAGTATCTTGACGATCTACATGTCAAACTAGAAGAATTAGTGACCATGGGCATGGAAATTGATGAGAAGGATTACTGTTCAACCATCATTTCCTCCCTACTCATCCATCTGTCCAACTTTGCCTCGAATCAGCTTGCCATCGCAAGGCTGTATGCCCCTACCAAAACTATTGACCCTGATGCTCTTATCTCTTTGATCACCAAGAAATCCGAACATCAGCGCTCTCAGCGCATGCACAGAGGCAACGGTTTGGGGAAGTCGAAGTACGATGACAAAGACAAAGCCCTATCTGTCACTCAGGGGCAATCGTTGAGAGGAAAGGATGGACCACACAGATTTCCATGTGGTGTTTGCTGGAACTGTGGGAAAAAATGACATTTCAAGGATAAGTGTCTGAAGCCTGCAAAGAAAGACAGCAACTCACCAAAGAATGGTGGCACTGCCAATGCTGCCATTGCTTCCAATTTGGAAGGGGAAGGGGCTTTCTTCATGGAGCCTGAGAGTGATGAGGACTCTGATTTTGATGACGAGTCTATAGGGGAACATAGAAGTGACAGTGAGGATTGGTTTTCGGAGGCCAGTGAGGATATGGCTGACAGCAGTTGGGATACCGAGGAGCTATCCAGGATCGATTGGAGCAAGTGTGCCTTGCTCATCGATGTTGAGCCTGATGAGATCGCTGCACAGGTTAGTGCAGGGAATGCTGATGCACCTCATGCCAAAATCTACAATTCCAGCTGCTCTAAACATCTCACACCATACTGAGACATTCTCGAAAATTTCGTTGAGATTCCTCTGAAGTCATTCTGTGCCGCAAACAAGCAAAAAATGAGTGCTGTTGGCATGGGTGAGATGATCATTGATGTACCTAATGGTACCGACATATCAAAACTGAGGCTCACAGAGGTTTTATACTCTCTGGACGTGGGCTACACCTTGGTCTCAGTTGGAAAGCTCAATGACAAAGGCTTCGAGCTTACCTTTTCAGGCAGAAAATGCACGATCCATGGACCGATGGGGGAGCACATAGGTGCCATCCCCAAGGCGAGACAGGGTCTATATCGCATGGCTCATGAGGAGCCTATAGCTGCAAATTCGGCTGAGGAAATTCTCATCTTGGATCAGTTTCATTGCCGAATGGGGCACATCTCACCAGGAATCACCCACCGCCTTGTTGAGAAAGGGTTTGTGACTGGTGTTCACTTGGAGCCAATGCCGTCTGGCAACCCTGTGTTCTGTGAGTCCTGTGTCTATGCCAAAACCACACGGAAATCAGTCCCGAAGGCCTGGGAAGGTGAGCACACCAAGATGTTTGGCGAAGAGGTCCATTCTGACCTCTGGGGACCTGCACCTGTTGAAAGCAATATTACATCACATACACTGATGATTGCACTCATCTAACCTACATTTACCTCCTCCGTGCCAAATCTGATGCTTTTGACTCATACAAAGAGTACGAGGCATGGTGCAATTGGCAGCTAGGTGTGCTGATCAAGGTTCTTCACTCTGATCATGGAGGGGAGTACCTGGACAAAGCATTTACTCTGCAACTCAAGCAGAAAGGGACAGAACAGAAACTCACCATACATGACACCCCTGCCCATAATGGTGTCACCGAGTGACGGAACCACATGATCGTTGAGTGGATCCATGCTCTCCTACATGCTAGCAACCTCCCAAAATTTTATGGTGAGAAGCTGCTCGTCACATCATCTGGTTAATGAATCGGATGATGACCAAAGCAGTCAATGGTATGACACCGTACGAAGCTGTTTTCAGAAGAAAGCCAGACCTATGGAATGTGCATGAATGGGGCAAGAAGGTCTGGGTGTGGATTGAGGGCAGTGACAAACTGGGTGGCCATGTACATGAAGGACATTGGATGGGTATTGATGAACAAAGCAAGGGTGTCCAAATTTATTGGCCAGACAAGAAGACAGTATCTGTCAAATGGAATGTCCATTATAGAAAGATGGATGTGTCAGCCTCTCATCTCGAAGGGGAGATTGACAGGATTATTGAAACGAAGGCTAATGACTCCCTGAAGCTTCAAATCAGCTAAACAAATCCATATCCCCTCCACATGTTGAAACACTGGCTTCTAGCACACCTCCTTGCATTCCTTCACCTCCCTCAGCTTCGGAATTTGCCCCCGAAGAGCCTCCTGCTGAAAAGTGCACCCGCAAGCCAAGTCAGTGTGTTGTCAACCTTCTCGAATGACATGGACACACCTCCAACCGCCCATCAGATCCCATTGTAACCTGCGGTATTCAAACTCCAACTGAAGCACCTAACATTGAGCTTGAAGGGAAGGGGCAAGCCAACTGGATGATGGCTGCTGATTTTGCTACAGAGTATGCATTAGTGGCTGAAATCAGTGAGACAGAAGCTTTGGAACTACATACCTTGGCCGAGACAAAATGCTGCCCTGATTGGCCATTGTGGGAAAGAGTGATTGAGGAAGAATTGGAAACCCTTTGCCTGGCTGGAACATGGGAGTTAGCTGAGGCACCAGTTAGGTTGAATATCGTCAGCTCGAAATGGGTTTTCCGTGTGAAGAAAGATGCTGCTGGCAATGTTATACGGTACAAAGCTTGTCTCATCGCCCAGGGTTTTTTGCAGGTACCAGGTGTCAATTACTTTGACACATTTGCACCTGTCGCAAAGCTTGCTGTAATCTGCTCCATTCTTGCCATGGCCGCTGCTGAAGACCTAGAACTTCATCAGATTGACATCAAGGGTGCATACCTAAATAGAGAACTCACAGATCGAGAAGTTATCTACATGCAACAACCTCCTGGATACCACAAACCTAACTCTCCTTACTTTGTTTGCTGACTTCGAAAAACTCTTTATGGCCTGAAGCAGTCAGGCCGTCACTGGTATCAAAAGTTGGTTGATATCATGCTTACTCACCTAGGGTTCCAACAATGCGACGTCGACCAGGCAGTCTTCTTCCATTGTCAAGGCTGAGCCATCATCATCATGCTCATTCATGTCGATGACTGCACAATTGCAGCCATATTGATTGTGTTGATCACTGACTTTAAGGTTCAGATTGCCAGGCATGTGAAGATTACCAATCTCAATGAACTCCACTGGCTCCTCGGCGCCATATCCAGGTATGCTTTCATGATTCATGGTGGTGCTGTTTCGTGGAGTGCTAAATGACAGGAAATCATCATCCTATCAACAACCAAGGCCGAATATGTCGCGATAATGCATGCCACCAAAGAAGCCATTTGGCTTCGTTTCTTTATCTCACAAGTCTTTGACATAACCCTCGACCCTACCACCCTCTTTTCGGACAACAAATCCGCCATCAAGCTCACTAAAGATCACCAGTAACATGCACAAACAAAGCACATCAACATCTGCTTCCACTTCATCTGTTATATTGTCGAAGAAGGCTCCATTCAACTTATATTTTGTCCCACTGATGACAACACTGCCGACACATTCACAAAAGCCCTGCCCTCGACAAAGGCGAAGCATTTCGCATCCCAACTCGGACTCTCGGCATCTTGAAGGGGAGTGTTGGAATCGGGCAAGATTCCTCGAGCCTGCCATGCCATGCTGCCACCACATCAAATTCCCACATACCTACTGATTTTGCTCCTTCCTTTATATTCCCCTCTTTTCATACTAATTACAATTGAGTACTTTGATATTCCTCAACTTTTATATTAGATCTCATTACTGACTACTTCAAGTAACAAACATTCCTTTAGCTATACATAAACAAACACTTTTTGTTTCCTCTCCTCAGTCGTTTGACCCCACTTTCACATCCAAACACTGAAGTGAGAACACTAATTGATTTTGCTCATTAACTGTTAACTAATTTATACCATTACCTGGTCCCGTGTCTAGGTAAATATACAGTTGTTTGACCCCGCTTGCTAGAGCAACACCAAAACCAGCAAACTCAATGGCACACTCAACAGTGGCCAGAGCACTAGCATTGTGGGCTCACACATAGAATCAAACAATAAAGGAGTGAAATGAGATAGTATTGACATTAGAGTCACACACTGGTTAGGTGGGGATTCCAAGAGAATACAACTAGAGTTACAGGCTTCTGTGCTACTCTATATATACTATTCTAGCTTAAGCTTATCAACCAATAGGATATAGTCCAGATATCCTCCAATGGGATATGATCCTGCTATCAGATGGGTCAGAGATAAGAGAGTCAAAGATAAGAAGATAAGGTGTGAAATAAAGAACATATAAGGAAATGGCTGAGTAAGAATAGAGTTTGGCTGAATCAGAATAAGGTTTGAGTATAAGCAGTATGAAGTAATGGCTTGGCATTGAGTCAGCAGTGTGGAGTAATACCAAGCACCTGTCAAATCTTATAATAATGTCCACAAGACCAAACAATGAAAAGATGGAGAATATTGAAAAGGAGTTTTAATGCCACTCCCTCTTTAGATAGGTGTTATCCCCTCTTCAGGTTTGTGTTACTCCCTCTTTAGGTTCTGATTATATGAGAAGCTAGTGCCATTCCATAACACCGCTTTCACATCCAAACACTGAGTCTCGTATCTAGGATTCTTCCATGGGGAACTGCAAATAGTGACATGGTGACATGGCAGTCAAAACAGCAGAGTACAGCAGAATTGAGAGGAGCGAAGCGGGGTGAGAAGGAAGAATCAATACAGGAGAATTGGGGAGTGAGAAGAGAGGTGCTCAGGGAATTGCAAATGGTGATGTGGTGATGTGGCAGTCAAAAAAGCAGAGTACGGTGGAATTGAGAGGAACAGAGCGGAGTGAAAAGAAAGAATCGAGACAGGAGAGTCAGGGAGTGAGAAGGGAGGTGCTCAAGAGTCGAAGGAAGAGTGAGAATTGGACATGGTGGAGGAGAAAGGATAATCACAATGATTAGATCAGACTTTGGTGTTTGTATTGATGGTGGACATGCCCATGGAGGGCTTACTATTACAGCATGAGATACACTATGACATGATATATAGAATTCTGATGATTTTAGTTTAATTCATTAGTGTACAATAAAGTTGACTCTATTGGTTCGACCCTATCAGTTGTTGACCAACTTCGACTCCAACCGGTCATGACCAGTTGCTATCGACTTTTTTTTTAGCTCTTGCTGATGTGACTGAAATCAAAGGTCTGTAAAAAAAATAGAAGAACCAGAGTCAATGGTTCAGTTATGATCAGTTATTTTCAGTTTCAGTCCAGTCCAGTTCCAACTCTGGAACTGAACTTTGAAATACTATTTGCTGCTAAACCATGGGCCCAAAGAGTTGAAAAATGCAATGACATTTGAAGAGGGTACAGAGGTAGGGGGGGTCAAAGTAAAGAAGCTAGTACTATCATCTGAAATTGAAGTCATTAAAAGAGTGCGGCCATATGTGGGGAATAGTCTGGCATGGGAAGCAGTATACATATGACATGTGACTCATAAAGGTCCATGCGCCTGCATGTGGCACTGCACAAGCAATCACAATTACTGTTAAGCCTCACACTCATCTTTGTACATACTTCATACTCAATACCTCATTCACCTCAACTCTCAGGTCTGGCAGAATGAAAACGGACCGAACAATTGCACCATCATGGGCCAGATTCAGTGCCTGTTGCATGACTATCCATGAATTGAAATGAAAAATCCTGCCTGGAACAGCTGGTGTACTGCACCCTTGACAACCAGTGGAGAGGCCATATGTGCATTTTCAGGCCCAACTGCCAAGAGGAGAAAGAAAGGACATGTTCTGGCAGTCCAGGGAACGAATGAAGAGGCACTCCAACCATGTGTCCGGAGAGGAGATTGGGAGTCCTATTCTTTCTCTTTGGTGGATGCAAGAGGGTGCGACTCCCAGTGGCCCACATGGTGAGGCCTGTAAGATCACTATCTACAAACCAAAAATAACAAGAATCAATGAGTGACTTCCTGCAGGATTCGGAAACCTACTAGTAGATTATTTTCTAAACAGCCTAAGTGACATCAGCTGAGTTCAGCTTGCCAAATGGGTCACCTCACTAATCGGACTATGAAATGACACCCTCATTCAAATTTCAACTGGTGAGAGTGGGCCACTGCAGAGCATGGCAATTCCAAGTTTGAGCCTTTTGGATAGTACTCCAATATCACTATTGTGCAACCGTACATGTCATCTGAGGCTAATCCTTGGGTGGTCACATGGGATCATTCAGGCAGTATCACCTAGTGCTGTTCCAGCCCCTAATTTCTTTCACCTCCACAACATGCAAGAGTCTCCTCTCAATTCCACAAGTTCCACCATGAATCCCCTTCAAGCACAAGCTCATTTGATGTAAAAACCTCTTATGATTCTAGTACAGGGCACACCACACAAGCAATCGATATCATGACTCGAGACCAGTCCATGTGTTAGAGCAACACCAAAACCAGCAAGCTCAATGACACACTCAACAGTGACCAGAGCACTAGCATTGTGGGCTCACACATAGAATCAAACAATAAAGGAGTGGAATAAGATAGTATTGACATTAGAGTCACATACTGGTTAGGTGGAGATTCCAAGAGAATACAACTAAGGTTACAGTCTAAACTACTGACTATATATACTAGTTGGAGAACATGTGTTAGCAATGAGGCATTCCATGGAATCCTTATGTAAGCAGTTCCAGAATGTTCCACATGCGTTATAAGTGAGGTGTTGCACAGCAACATGTGTTTACCATGTGTCCAACATGTGTCCACCCTTGAACCTTATAATAAAAAAGTCCACAACACCATTTTTTTTTTTTTTTTTTTTTTTTTTTATCAACAATTTATATAGCAGTGTACTCTAAACAGTCCGCTTGGTACAGTAAACTACACCTAAGAATCCCTGACGGGAGCGAACATAAGTCCGAGTTTGCGCATATTATTACCCCTCGCGCTTGGGTTGATGGGTTTGTGAAACAAAAACACGTTAATATGTGCAGAAGTTAACGCTTCTGAGCGATGTGAGATTTGTCCACACAATCCTTTTTCAAAGAGAACGTGGCCTATGGGGATAGATCTGGGTGGTAGCGCCCTACCTCCCAACGAGCCCTTCCGAGCTCGTGACTTAGCCATTCGGGTACGCGTGCTGGCAGGGGCACCCTTAGCCCAGCGCGCGACCGTCCTGGTTCTATCAACCATAGTTTGACTGTAGGCTGGACCATCCACAAATGCAAAAGCAGTGGGATTGTTCATGATGAACTTACCGAAGTGATCCCAGTAAGGGGTGGCTTCAGTAAAGCGAGGCATGTCTGGATGCCTTGTGGGGTGCTTCAGACATTTGAATAGGACGTGCTGGAAGGTCTCAGGAGGCCCTCCTTCACAGTGTGGACACGATTCATTTTGGTCTCCCACCTTGAACCGTTTTCTGTAGTGTCCAATTGGTGCGTGACTGGTGAGGCCACGAACCATTTGGGCTGTGAGGGACGAAGAATGACCCACGTCCTTAAGCCATGTTCCACCGTTTAGATGCAATAGAAGCTTGCATTTGGCCCCAGCATGGTCCTGTCATCTGACAGACCATCTGGGGTACATAAAGTGTCGGCCGACGTATTGAGAGAGTCGGAACTGATTGGCCCAGTTGCTCATTATGTCGTCCGTGATTTGCTTTGTAGAGAAAGCAATGGTGCGCGATGGAGCCCCGCCTGCCTCAATTTTAGTAGAGGTGGCCAGGCGGTGAACTGCTCGATGTGGTTCGAACACGTAGTCCTCACAATCAGGGACATGGTGTAAGAAGATATGATGGTCAGCGTTCTCTTTCATCCAAGGGAAGAGAACGCCAAGCGATTCCAGAGCATATAGCTGTGCGGAATGGATGGACGGATCCAGTGCGTGTTGTAGTGCATGCGTTGAGTCCGAGTAGATGTGAATCTCATCGATATCACTAATGGAGTCGAATTTCTCTGAGAGAGCATTGAGGGCTCCTCCGATGGCGTTCATTTCTGCGTCATTGGAGGTCGCAAGTCCACCTGACCTGAAATCTCCAAAGTAGTGACCTGAGTGCCAGACATGCCATGCCGCAACGGCTTGGTATCCGGTACTCAGTAGAGGGACAGAGGCATCGGTCACAATGACGATGCATGAGTCGGAGGTGGAGGAGCGTTCAAATGACTGGTTTAGGGTCAGAAGGCGGGCTTCTCTTGCTTTCGCTCTGTCCTTGGCAGTTTTGCCTTGGATTAGAACGATATCATGGATAACACGATCAGGGCATACATCCACAAGACGGCACCCCGGCGCATTGTATTTATTATAGGGTAAGACAAACACGTCGACCAAATTTTCGTTGGCCCACATGTCTACTAGGGGTGACTTGCATTTATTGCGAAGCTGTGAGGGGTGATACCTGGTGATGTTGGTTTCGTTTCCACTAGCCGCCATCAAGCATGTAATGTGTGAGTCCGCAAGCATATGCATGCAGATGTGGTTACGATATACTAGCTTCCGAATTTGAAGGTGAATCAGAATTAAGCCAGCTAAAGATTCTACCGCTCCTGTAGGAGAGGATTTGAAGGCGCCCAGGATCCAGATGGTCGCTTGCCTCTGAATCTTGGTGAGTTCTTTCATGGTGCCCTTGAGCCGGGCTCCATCGAAGTACCAGAGGCGGATGCCATACAATGCGATCGGCATGACGCACGACCTGTACAGTAACCGCTTGTGTTTGGGTTTCAGCCCGCGGGCAGAGTTTCCTAGGGAGAGCATGGTCCTCGTTGCAGAGAGGGCTTTGCGCGCATAACGTTTCGAATGCTCCTTGAAAAGGAGCTTTCGGTCGAAGAAGAATCCCAAATATCTCCAGATTTTATTTGGGACGAGAGGGGTATTTCCAGTGTGTGGAACGTACCCGAGGTCAACCGGAGGGTTTAGATCCCCATGCTTCCTAGAAAAGTGGAAGGCCTCCGATTTCTTGTGCTCCAGGACCAGGCCAAGAGCGGCCGTGAGCTGGAACACAGTGGCATAAGCGCTTTTGAGCTTAACAAGGTTTTCGTCCCATGTTTTGGACTGGACGATAATCGTCCCGTCGTCAACGTAGGAGATGAGTTGCACGTTGGGTCTCTTGGTATGGAACTCCCAGAGGACAGGCGCTAGATAGAGGGCAGAGAGGATGGGGGAGAGGGCAGAGCCCTGACCCACGCCGACCGCCGCTGGAAACGGCTCTGAGAGTTGGTTATCCCAGAACAGCTTCGTGAATCGTCCCACTAGATAATTCGCAAAGAACTTCACCACAACATCGGCAAAGCCCATACAATCTAGAAGGAGTGTGATAACTGAGTGATTCAGTGAGGGGAAGTATTGGGCAAGGTCAAATGCCACAACACTGGTTTTAAGACCTTTAGTCCATCCTGCTCGTACGAGGTGGGTAAGGTATGAGCCCGCATCTTCGGTGGAGTTCTGAC
>Ga0307516_10003702_pt1 | contig 19440 bp, 11 predicted proteins | sample 19_EM_MG_FD_203310 | JGI IMG/M metagenome (GOLD analysis project Ga0307516, IMG submission 203310) | Populus trichocarpa ectomycorrhiza microbial communities from riparian zone in the Pacific Northwest, United States - 19_EM | ecosystem: Host-associated > Plants > Roots > Unclassified | place...
CTGGCCGCTCTGGCCAACATGGCCAACGCCCAACGCTGGGCAGAGGTGGCCACGCAACACACGGTGGGCGGGCTGCCGGACATCGAGTCCGCGCTGCCGCTCGCCGAGCGGCAGGTGCTCGCCCGCGCTGTGCTGGCGCGCTGTGACGCATTGGACGGCCTGGCCGACGGTCTCGTCCACGACCTGAAGGCCTGCCGCACCGCCTTTGACCCGTTGCGAGACTTGCCTGTGTGCCTCGCGGGGCGCGACGGAACCTGCCTGAGTCCAGCGCAGATCCGCGTCGTCGCTGCAGCCTTCGCATCGGTGCGCACCCCCGGGGGAACCGCGGTCTACACGGGCTTCCCCTTCGATCCCGGCATCGTGCAGCGAGACTGGGCCGAATGGAAGTTCCGCAGTTCGTTGCGGCCTGGGCGCAACCCCGTGTCGGTGGGCTACATCTTCGCAACGCCGCCGGTCGCCGACCGCGCCATGGCGACCGATGCAGGCAAGACCGCAGCCTACGCCCTGGGCCTGGACCTTAATGTCGAGTTTTCCAAACTGCAAGCCACCGCTGGCGTCTATGCCGAAGCCGCGATGTCCTTCATGCCGCCGCCGGATGCCTCGCGGCTCGACGCATGGCGCGCACGGGGCGCAAAGCTGCTGGTATTCCACGGCACGGCCGACCCGATCTTTTCGGTGGACGACACCGAGGCCTGGTACCGCGCGCTGGACGAGCACCACCACGGCAAGGCACGAAGCTTTGCCCGCTTCTACCGCGTGCCTGGCATGGGTCATTCACGCGGCGGGCCCGCCACCGACCAGTACGACGCGCTCGATGCGCTGGTGGCGTGGGTGGAACAGGGTCGCGCGCCCGAAGCCATCGTCGCGAGCGCTCGCGGCGCTGGCAATGGCGGCGGCGTCAACACCGAACTGCCGCGCGACTGGTCACCCAGCCGCACACGCCCCCTCTGCCCATTTCCGCAGCTTGCACGCTATCGCGGTGGTGACCCCGAGGCAGCCAGCAGTTTTGCCTGTGAGGAGTGAATCGTGTCACTCACTGATCGTCGAAGCTGCGTCTGCAGGCTTGGGTGTAGCCCTCAGTCCGCTCGTACTCGCCGTTGAGAGGTGGAACGGGGAAGCCTGTGGCACCTGCGGGCTTCGACGCTGACGGCAGTCGCCGGTCGGCACCCTACGCTCCACCGTGCCAGCGCGTCGATTTGGGCGACGCACCTTGTCGCCTTTCCATGTCGTGCGACGACGATCAGGGTGGTTCGGCTCTTGCTCCATTTGCACTATCGCAAACAACGAGCCAAAAAATGTCACCGGTATCAAGAAGAATGAGTGAGCCGTCCATCGTCCGTTCGTCGCCAGCTCCATCGCCGATCCCTCGCAATCCGCATCGCGCGCGGCTCGTCGTGATCGGCCTGCTGAGCACATGGGTCGCGGCTTGCGGCGGTGGGTCGTCGGGCACTTCGGCAGAAGTGCCGGTTGCAGGCACACCAGCTCCAGCTCCAGCTCCAGCTCCAGCTCCAGCTCCAGCTCCAGCTCCAGCTCCAGCTCCAGCTCCAGCTCCAGCTCCAGCTCCAGCTCCAGCTCCTGCTCCAGCTCCTGCTCCAGCTCCGTCGATCAACGCAGCTCTTGGCGTGCCCAGTCGGCTTCTCGGTGGCCTGGGCGCGGGCAATGCAATCTCCGACATGACGAGCCAGCAGATTCATCCGGACATCATCGATACCTACCTCGTCGGCGCCGGCAGCGGCTCGTGGCCCTACTGGAACAGCCCTGACGGCGCCTACGTGACCTATGTCTCCGCGAACGTCAAGGCGATCGGCGCCGTGCCGATGTTCACGCTGTACCAGATGAACGCCACTGGCAGCAACATGGACGTGATCAACGACGCAACGTTCATGACGACCTACTGGTCGCAGGTCAAGCTGATGTACCAGAAGATCGGCGCAACCGGCCAGCCCACCCTGGTCAACCTCGAACCGGACTTCTGGGGCTTTGTGCAGTCAAAGGCAACTGGCGGCGACCCGACGACCTTGCCGGCTCGCGTCAGCATGGTCACGGAATGCGCCACCCAACCCAATACCGCCGTGGGGTTCGCGGGCTGCCTGTTGAGCCTCGGTCGGACGTACGCGCCCAAGGCAAGGATGGGCTTTCCGCCGTCCTTCTGGGGAGGGGATGCCACCAGCGTAGGCAACTTCATGAAGAAACTTGGCGCAGACAAGGCCGACTTCATCGTGGCGCAGACGAGCGACCGTGATGCCGGTTGTTTTGAAGTCGCTTCGCCGGTGGCGGAGTGTGCGGGGCGCGGCAATGGGCCTTTCTACCTGGACGAGAACAACGTCGCGACACCCAACTACAGTCAAGACCTCGCCCGGTGGAGCACCACGCGAGGCATTCTCGGCAATCTGCCCATTCTGTTTTGGCAAACGCCGATGGGTGTGCCCTCTGCCACCCCAGGCGGCAGTCCGGGCCATTACCGGGACAACCATGTTCAGTACATGCTCACGCACGCATCGCAGTACGCAGCGATCGGCGTGTTCGCGATTGTGTTCAGTGCCGGCGGCAGTACGTCGGCAACCATCACGACCGATGGCGGACAGTTCGCGCGCCTGTTCAATGCCTACCTGGCAAATCCGGCTCTGCTTCCCGACTGAATGTGCCCGCTACGTGATCGCGAAGGACGCCGCCTTTGACATCCGCACGTGGGAAACACCACGGACTTCCAGGCGCGCATCCAGGAGGTGTGGAGGTGTCGGCGCTGATGGACTCGACCAATCCCGATCTCGTGGCCTTCCGCGCACGAGGAGGCAACGTGCATTGGAGCGCGCGGGGATCAAGGACTTCCGCTTTCACGACCTTCGGCATACCTGGGCCTCATAGCATCGGCAGACGGGAACGTCCTGCGACGAGCTGAAAGGCCTGGGCGGCTGGAAGTCGCGGAAGATGGTGGACCGCTACGCCAAATTCGCTGCCGAAAATCTGTTGGCCGCAGCGTCTCGAATCGAGACAGAGCGTGACGCGAAGGTGATCGAAATGTCACGTTTCCGTCACGGCTAGAAAGACAAACGGCCTGCCATTTCTGGCAAGCCGTTGTTTTTACTGGTGGGCCCTGAGTGACTCGAACACTCGACCTACGGATTAAGACAACTTACGGATTTGGAGACCTTGGGCGACCTGCATCAGCCCGCCTCAAGAGACAGCATCCGGCCTCGCCAAGAATCAATAATCTTCAATAGAATCAACAACTTAGGATTTGAATTCCGCACGATATTCGCTACATTGGATTCTTGAACGGCAACACGAAGGTGACCGTTGGGGCAACGCGGAGCATGGCATTGTGAAACAACCTGAACGACTCACCATCTCGAGAATTGCGCGGGCCAAGGCGGCCGGCCGGAACGCATGGCCGCACCAGCAAGTGCGAGCATTGAACGGAAAGTCACCGACCCGACGACGAGGTGCTGAATTCAATCCCGCTTGATGTTGGCCGCCTTGATCACGCGGGACCATTTGCCGCTCTCGGCACGAACGAAGTCGCCAAGTTCCTTTCACGCCTCCGCTGACCCCCAACGCGCCCATCTCGGCCAGGCGCTGGCGGATGGCTGGCTGGGCCACGCTTCGCGCATTTCACTCTCCATGCGCTGGACGATGTCGACAGGCGGGCAGGCGTCGCTGCCGGCGCCCAGAACGCGTTCCACTCGTAGGCGCTGAAACCGGGCAGACCCGACCGACTCGGCGATCGTCGGCAGTTGCGGCATTGAGCCGCCGAACCTGAAGGATCGCACCAACTACCGGTGGGCTCTCAGAAAGCCCGCGCGACGCGGCGGAAATCGAGGCCTGGTCTGAGGCGATGGCCGATATGTTGTGCGCCTACCTGACCAGCCTCGGCGCCGGCCGCCGCGCCGGGCCGCAGGCTGCCGGCTGACAGTCGATCTCGCCGCACGGATCGCCTGTCCGGGCGCCTCTCGGCCAGCATTCGGCGCGCATTCAGGCCGCTGCAGCCTGCTTACCGGGGCGGGTCACGGCAGCCAGGGTTTGCCGGATGCCTTCCGCATAGGGCGTCTTTCGGATCGGCCCGATGAGCCGCTGCAGTGCCGAGTCGTCCATGATCAGCGGATCGGTCATCAGGTAGTTCATCTCCACCATCTCGCGCATGAAGGGGTTGAACAGGCCGATCAGGCGCAGCATCAACTTGCCCGCCACCCGCAGTTTGAGCTTCTTGCCGGTCTGGCGCTCCATCTCGGCCACCAGTTCGCGTTGCGAGGTCACGCCCGCGCCAGCGAAGTTCCAGATCTTGCCGAAGGCGGCGCCGGTATCTGCCAGCCTGGCGACCACGGGGCCCACGTCAGGCACGAAGACGAACTCGTGCGGTCGGTCGATGGGGCCCACCATGTCCGCGGTGCCGCCCCGCACCGCGGCCTGCGCCGCGCCGTTGAGCAGGCTTGCTTCCACACCGGGGCCGTAGAAGTCCGGCAGGCGCAAGACGCTCGCTTGGATGTGGCCCTCGGCATGGGCCTGCATGACCAGATCCTCCTGCGCCTTGCGCATGCGGCCTTTGAAGGTGTGCGGCGCGCGCGGATGGTCTTCTCGCACCGGGTTGGCACCGGGCATGCCGTAGGGGTAGACGGTGCCGATGAGGATGATGTTCTTGACCCCGGCGGCGATGGCACCGGCCAGTGTCTTGCGCATCAGGTCGGGGTGCAGCTCGAACTGCCAGTAGTTCACACCCACCATGTAGATCAAGGTCTCAACACCGGTGGCAGCCGCTTGCACGGAGGCGGGCGAGTCCGGATCCCAGGTGACGATTTCGGCGAGCGGGTCGGCACCGAAGGCCTTGCGAAGGCTTGATTCTGAGCGGCCGACCGCGCGGTAGGGCTGCCCCTTGGCGCTGAGCGCCGAGGCAATGCTTTGGCCGATGACGCCGGCGGCGCCGAAGAGAGCTACTTTGGACATGATGACTACCTGAGGCTGGGTTTAAAACGAGGGCTTGCGAAAGAATGCGGCGGCGATCGACGAGGCGCGCGATAGCGCCTCGTGCAGGTAGCTATCGAGCACCGGTGCGACCGGCACACGCAACCAGGACTCCAGCGCCGCCACGGTGATGGCGAACAACGCTGCCCCCGCCCGGCTTGCCATGATGACGGCGCTGCAATCGCGGCGACATACGGCGCCGCAGGGCAATGGCTGGGGGTTGGCGACGGGCTGGTTCATGTGGGGCTCCGGTGGTTGCGTGTGTTCTGCTGTGTGAGGCTGCAGTTTGCGAAATCTGGGCTTAAATGAAAATTGCCTAGAATTGCATCGCAGCTATAAACAAATGAATGCCATGACTGAGAGCGAACCGAACTGGGAGTGGTACCGGACATTCCTGAATGTTCTGGAGACAGGTTCTTTGTCGGCTGCCGGGCGGGCGATGGGGCTGACCCAGCCCACCGTCGGGCGGCACATCGACAGCCTGGAGACGGCGCTCGCGCTGAAACTTTTCACGCGGTCGTTCGATGGCTTTGCGCCGACCGATGCCGCGCTGGAATTGAAGCCCTATGCCGCTGGCGTGGCGGCCACGGCGGCGGCACTGCGGCGCGTGGCCACCAGCCACGGGTCAGGTGTGCGAGGTACCGTACGCCTGACTGCCAGCGAGGTCATCGGTGTCGAGGTGCTGCCGCCCATCCTGGCAGCGTTGCGCAGCGAGCATCCGCAATTGATCGTCGAACTCGTCCTCTCGAACACGGTGGACGATCTCCTGCATCGGGAAGCGGACATTGCCGTGCGCATGGTCAATCCGACCCAGGACGCGGTCGTCGCCAAGCGCGTGGGTGGCGTGGAGATCGGGCTGCATGCCCACGAGCGCTACCTGGCGCAGCACGGCATGCCGAAGTCGATGAAGGAGCTGGCCGGCCACTCGATGATCGGCTTCGACCATGAGAATGCCTTCATCCGCAAGCTGCAGGCCCAGTTCCCGGCGTTCGCGCGGGCCTCGCTGGCGTTTCGCGCCGACAGCGACCTGGCGCAACTGGCGGCCATCCGGGCAGGCTTCGGGATAGGCGTGTGCCACGTGGCCCTTGCTGCCAAGGACAAGTCGCTGGCTCGCGTCCTGCAACCCAAGTTCTCGCCCACGCTGGACACCTGGATCGCCATGCACGAGGACCTGCGCGAAAGCCCCCGCTGCGCGGCGACCTTTTCCGCACTCGCGGCGGGGCTGAGCGCCTACATCGGGCAGTCGTAGCGGCCGCATACGCCTTGCGCTGGCTGCCGGCCGCGCCACATCCTCAGGATCTGCTTTGGCCTCAACTCAGCGGCTGAGCAGGCAGCTGCGCATGCCCATGCATAGATGCATTTCACCTACGCTTATTCAGGCAATTTCACTTTGCGATGCGCAGTGCAAAGTTCACCTTTCCTGCCGCTGCCGCGTGAGCGAATCGTCATTGAAATGGACGCAGCTGCCCCGATCCGGCGCCCGGATCACGCGACCCGTGCGCTCTCGAATCCCCGAATCTCGTCGATGACCTCGTTCAGCGAAACATTCGCCGGATCGATGGGCATATGCGGCCTTAGAGGCGTGTTGTTGCCCACGCCACCATCGACATATTTCTCACCTCGAATCTCGACAGGGGGAAATTGAACGGAATCGCCGGTTATCTTTCGACCTGCGCGGCCGAGGCCGACACATCCATTCTCAGCGCACCCGGCCGAGGCGAATCATGTTCCAAGAGGCCGGCGCCAGCGTTGCGCGCATGCGGTCGGGGGCAAGGCTCACGTCTTTCAACGCCGTCGGCGACACGTTGTCGGGCCGACTCTTGGTGTTGGTCGCGCGCAGGTTCGAGTGGCGCAATTGCAGCGCCTCGATCAGCACTGGTGTGCCAAAGCCGCGCAGTGTGATGTCCAATGGCATCGGCTCGCTCAGGTGCCGGTTCAGCGCGAAGACCGTGACCGCGCCGGTGCCTGGGTCTTCCACAGCCGCCATCTTCAAGTACGGGACCGCCGGCAGCGGGTAGTGGTTGTACACGTCGACCGCGCCGCGAGGGTCGTGGTAGTTGGCCGCATAGGTCGGCGAGTCGACTTCAGCACGCAGCACCCGGCCCCGGCCGAAGTTGCTGAACTGCGCAAACGGATGGAAGATGGTCTGCCGCCAGGCCGGGCCACCGGTCTCGGTCATGATCGGCGCGATCACATTGACCAGTTGCGCCAGGCAAGCCACCTTCACACGATCGGCATGGTTGAGCAGCGAGATGCACATGCCTCCGAAGGACAGCGCATCGGCCATCGAATAGATTTCCTCCAGGATCTCCGGCGCCACGGGCCAGCCGGGCTTGGCGCGCAGCGCCTTGTCGCGGCGCGTGCGGTACCAGACGTTCCATTCATCGAAGCTGAGCATGATGCGTTTGCTCGAATGCTTGCGAGCCGCCACCGAGTCGGCAATGGCCACCACCTCTTCAATGAAGCTGTCCATCAGGTCGGGCGCCGCCAGCAGCGCTGGAGCGTCTTCGGCGTAGTCATTGATGTAGGTGTGCAGCGAGATGTAGTCGACATGGTCGAAGGTGTGCTGCAGCACCTCGTCTTCCCAGGCGCCGAACGTCGGCATGCTGCGGGTCGACGAACCGCAGGCCGTCAGTTCGATGCGCGGGTCGATCCAGCGCATCATCTTCGCGGCCTCGGTCGCGATGCGGCCGTACTCGTGGGCAGTCTTCGTTTCCATCTGCCACGGGCCGTCCATCTCATTGCCCAGGCACCAGAGCTTTACGTCGTGTGGTTGTTCCCAGCCGTGCACACGGCGCAGGTCCGACCAGGCCGTGCCCCCAGGGTGGTTGCAGTACTCGAGCAGGTTACGCGCCGCGTCGCCGTTGCGTGTGCCCAGGTTCACCGCCAGCATTGGCTCGATCTTCGCCAGTCGGCACCAGTCGATGAACTCGTTGTTGCCGAAGGTATTCGGTTCGGTCGACATCCAGGCCAGGTCGAGCCGGCGCGGGCGCTTGTCCACCGGACCGACGCCGTCTTCCCAGTTGTAGCCGCTGACGAAGTTTCCACCGGGGTAACGCATGATGGTCGGTGCCAGTTCACGCACCAACGCCAGCACGTCGTGACGGAAGCCTTGTTTGTCCGCCGTCTTGTGGCCGGGCTCGTAGATGCCGCCATAGACGCCGCGGCCCAGGTGTTCGACGAAGGCGCCGAACAGTCGCGGATCGGTCTCGCCGATCACCGCATCGGATTTCAACATCACGGATACCTTGCGCATGGGGTTCGCTCCTCAAGTAGATGACATGCCTACGCCGGGCGACAGCACGGCGTTTTTCAGCTCAATGGAATAGGGGTGCTTCGGGTGGTCGAGCGTGCTGCGCGCGTCACCGGCTTCGACGACCACGCCGCGCCTCATGATGATCACGCGGTCGCTGATGCTGTAGGCAGTGGCCAGGTCATGCGTGATGTAGATGATCGAAACGCCCGTCTCGTCGCGCAGCGTCTTGAACAGGTTGACGATGGCGGTGCGCAACGACGCATCGACCATCGACACCGGCTCGTCGGCGACGAGCAGCGCGGGCGATGCGATCAACGCACGGGCAATGGCCACGCGCTGCAACTGGCCGCCCGACATCTCGTGCGGATAGCGTCCCTTGACCTCGCCCAGCGACAGGCCCACCTTGCGCAAGGCGGCGTCGCTAGCGGCCTGGGCGCTGGTGTCGCTCGACGCACCAGCGAAGTGCCGTGCGGTCATCAGCAGGTAGCGGTCCAGGCGCTTCAGCGGGTTAAAGGCCTCGAAGGGGTTCTGGAAAATTGGCTGCACCTGGCGCATGAAGTCCAACCGCTGGCGCCTGCCGCGCAGTTCGGCAAGGTCGAGGTCCTTGAAGCGGATGCTGCCGGCGCTGGCGCGCACTGTCCCCAGGATCATGCGTGCCAAGGTGGTCTTGCCACTGCCCGATTCGCCGATGATGGCCAGGATTTCGGAGCCATTGGCGCCGAGCTCGAAGCTCACGTCGTCGACTGCGCGTGTGCTGCGCCCGAACAGGCCGCCCCTGGCGTAGCTGCGCACGACATGGTGCAGCACCAGCAACGGTGCACTCACATCACCCCCACAGGGTTGACCGCGAAGCAGGCCACACGGTGCCCGGGTGCGGCTTCGACAAATGCCGGCGCCTGCTGCTTGCACACATCCATCGCCAGGGGGCAGCGGGGGTGGAAGCGGCAGCCTGCGGGCGGGTCAGCCAGGTTCGGCGGCGCGCCGTCGAGCGCCTTGATGGTGGCGGTGTGGCCGATACGCGGCAGGCTGGCGATCAGGTGCGCGGTGTAGGGATGGCGCGGCCGGCTGAAGATGTCGCGTGTGGCACCTTCTTCGATCAGCCGCCCGGCGTACATCACGCCGAGCCGGTCACACAGGTTGGCATGCACCGCCATGTCGTGCGTGACAAGAATCAGCGACGATTTCAGCTCGCGCTGCACCTCGCGAATCATGCCGAGCACGCCCTTCTGCACGATCACGTCGAGCGCGGTCGTCGGCTCGTCGGCGATGATCAGATCGGGTTTGCACACCGTCGCCAGCGCAATCGCCACGCGCTGGCGCATGCCCCCCGACAACTCGTGCGGATAGGCCTGCAGCACCTCGGCGCCCAAGTGCACGCGGGCCAGATGCGCGGTGACGATGTCCATGAACTGCGGCATCGGCTTGGCAATGTGGCGGAACGCAAAGTCGACGAACGAATGCCGCACGCGCCGCACCGGATTCAGCACACCCATCGAACCCTGCATCACATAGGACAGGTGCTTCCAGCGGATCGCCGCCGCAGCCTCTGGGCCTGATGCGTAGAGGTCGAGCTCACGGCCGCCGAAGTTGAAGACCACGCTGCCGCCCTGTACCGCCAGCGGTGGCCGGATCGCACCGGCGATCGTCTTGATCAACGTGCTCTTGCCGCAACTCGATTCGCCCGCCAGGCCATAGATCTCATTGGACTGCACCTGCAGGCTGACGTCGTCGACCGCACGCACATCGCGTTGCACGCCAAACTGATTCGTCTGGTAGTAAGCGCGCAGCTTGCTGACCTGGACCACGGCTGTCATGTCGGCCCCCGCCCAAACCGGCTGCGCGGATCGATGAACTCGTTCATCGACACCGCCAGCAGGAACAACCCGATGAAGGTCATGATGACCAGCGCCACCGGAAACGCGATCCACCACCACACGCCGGCGACCATCGCGGTGTGCTGGTTGGCCCAGTAGATCATCGAGCCGATGGTGGGCGTGTTGATGTCGGTAAAACCCAGCACCGACAGTGTGACCTCCAGGCCGATCGACCAGTTGATGTTGTTCATCGTCGTCGAGAAGACGATCGGCATCACGTACGGCAGGTGTTCTTCTACCAGGATGCGCGACATGCTCATGCCGGAGAAGATGCTGGTTTCGGTGAATTCGCGGGTGCGCAGGCTCATCGCCACCGAGCGGATGAGCCGCGCGTCGTAGGCCCAGCCCAGGCAGGCCACGACGCCGGCCAACGCCACCCAAGACATGTTGTCGCGCATCACGAAGTAGAAGAGCACGAGGATCGGGAACAGCGGGATGACAATGAAGGTGTCGTTGATCGACATCAGCACGCGGTCCACCCAGCCACCGGCATAACCCGCCACCAGGCCGATCGTCAGCGACAACAGCCGGCTGATCAGCGCCACCAGCAGACCGAAGGCCAGGGTGTTGCGTATGGCGAAGCTGAGCATCCAGAACACATCCTGCCCGCGCGACGTGGTGCCGAGCAGGTGCGGCCAACCGGGCGGCATGTCCGGCGGCACGACATAACTGTCGAGCGGGTTGTAAGGCGACACGAAGGACAGCGCCGCGATCAGTAACACGAAGCCCAGCAGGAACACGCCCCAGGCGAAGCCGCGGTTGTGGCGGAGCAGGTCGCGAACTACGGTCCACATGGCTTCAGGCGACCTTGACGCGCGGATCGAGCAGCGGATACAGCATGTCGATTGCCAAGACCGCGACAGACACCGCGACGATCGACACCGTGGTCAGCCCGAGCACCAGGCTGTAGTCGCCGGCATGCACCGCGGAGATCAATAGCGCGCCGATGCCGGGGTAGCCGAAGACCTGCTCGGTGATGATCGCGCCGTTGAAGATGCCACCCAGCGACATCGCCAAGCCCGTGACCTGCGGCACCAGCGCATTGCGCATCACGTACGAGCGCAGGATGCGGCCACGCGCCACGCCGCCAAGTTCGGCATAGACGACATAGTCCTCACTGACGATGTTCGACACCAGTGAGCGCATGCCCATGAACCAGCCGCCCAGGCCCACCAGCACCAGCGACAGCACCGGCAGCACCGAGTGCTGCAGCACGCTGAGCACGAATTCCGGGCTCCACCCGCGCGCCATGTTCATCTGCGCGCCACCGGTGATCGGCAGCACCGGCCAGAGATGGCCGAAGACGATCAACAGCAGCAGCGCGACGATGTAGTACGGGATCGGGTGGAAGCCCATGAGCACCAGGCCGGTGACACGCAAGCTGCGGTTGTCGCGCAGGTAGCCGGCCAGGCCGCCGAGCAGATTGCCGAGCACCCAGGTGATCGTGGTCGAGACGATCAGCAGCCCGACGGTCCACGGCAGCGCACGCCAGATCAGTGCCGACACCGGCGTCGGAAAGGCCGACAGCGAAGGGCCGAAGTCGAGCACCAGCACGCGTTTCCAGAAGCTGGCGTACTGCGGCCACAACCCGCCTTGCACGCCGTACAACTCGCGCAGCGACTGGCGCATCATCGCGATCGCTTCCGGGCTGGTGCTGCCGAACGCGGTGGCTGCCGCGATACTCTGCTCGACCGGGTCGATCGGCGTCGCGTGCGTCACCACGAACGCGATGTTCATGCCGATGAACACCACCAGCAGGAACTGTCCGAAGCGGTGCAACAGGTACGCCGCGTAGGCCCTCATGCGGAACTCAGCAGTCTTCTTCCGATGCTTCGTTGAGGGCTATTGCCTGGGCCTGAGCTTGACCATCATGTATTTGGTATTGCCCCAGTTGGGCACCGGGTCGGTATACGGCGCGGTGGCAGCGTTGGGGTAGCCGGTCCAGTAGGTTTCGTCCATGACAGTGAAGACGTTGTACGACATCAGCGGGATGCTCGGCATTTCGCGCGCCACCAGCTTGACGTATTCGCGGCCTAGTTCTATGCCCTTCGGGTCGTCGAAGCCGATGCCGCGGACCTGTTCGATGATCTTGTCCAACTCGGGGTGGGCCCAGCGCTGCCAGTTGCGCAGCGGCTGCGGTTTGCCCGGCTCGGCGACGAACTGCGAATGCCAGCTGTCGAGGAAGAAAGACAGGTCGGGGTGACCGCCCCAAGTCTCGACGCTCCAGCTGATAATGGCGTCGAAGTCACCGGCCGCGCGACGCTCAAGCAGCGTGCCCTGTGCCACCACAGTGCTGGCCTCGATGCCGAACTGGCGCCACTGCTGCGCCACCATCGAGCCGGCACGCGTCATCACCGGCCGGCCTTCGCCCTCGACGGTGATCTTCATGACGAAGGGCTTGCCGTCGGGCGTCATCCACTGGCTGCCGACCTTCTTGAAACCCGCCTTTTCGAGCAGTTCGGTCGCGGCCTGCGGGTCGGGCTTCCACCAGCCCATGCCGAAGGCCTTGGCGATGTCTTCGGGCTTGTCGGGAATCTGGATGCCCAGGCTCGGGCGCAGCGAGTCGGCTATCTGCTTGCCGACGGTGGAGTCATAAGGCTTGATCTTGTGCTTGCCGGTGTCGATCTCGAAGCTCTTCAACCAGGGTTCGATCGGCCGGTGGTAGTACTCGGCATGGGTGCCGGTGGGCGGCACGCCGATGGCGGAGATGGTCGCCGCACCGCGGTACGCGGCCATCGACACCGCCTTGATGTCGATCAGCAGCGCCAGTGCCCAGCGCACGTCACGGTTCTTCAGCAACTCGTTCTGCGTGTTAAAGATGACTGCAGCCAAGGTCGGGTCGGGGTGCGCATAGGGGAACCCGGCGAACCAGGCACGCGACAGCCGCGACTGCTTGGCCAGGGTGAACATACCTTCGGGCGAGGTGTCGTGGATGATGTCAAGCTGGTGGTTCATCTGTGCGATGACGCGTTTGTCGGGCGGGCCGGCATCGACATAGGCCACGTACTTCGGCCCCGGCTGGCCGAAGCGCGCCAGCGTCGTGCGCTGCCAGTCTTCACGGCGCTGCCAAATGAACCACTTGCCGTTCGCATCGAAGCTGTTCAGCACATACGCCCCGAGCGAGACAGGCGGGTTGAAGGCGAACTTCAGTGGGTCGCCCGCCTTCTCGAAGATGTGCTTGGGCATCATCCACATCGCGTTCCAGCGCACTGTGAACAGCGCATGGAAACGCGAGTTCGCCTTCTTCAGCTTGAACACCGCGGTGTACGGGTCGGGCGCGGAGATGCTGGCCACGTTGATCTGGATCGGCGCGCTCCAGCGCAGGCCCTTGGTGTCGAGATGCGTCTGCACCGTGTAGAGCACGTCGGCGGCGCTGAACTCGACACCATCGCTCCAGTAGATGCCCTTGCGCAGCTTCACCGTCATCTCGGTGAAGTCCTTGTTGTAGATCGGCTTTTCCGAGGCCAGCGAGTTGTCCCAAACGCCGTCGATACCCTTGTTGGGATCGATATACCAGAAGGTGTCCATCGCCAGCTGGTGCAGCCCGGTGGATTGGCCGCCGGCGTTGATGGCCCAGATGTTGAACCAGCCAGCGTTCTTGATCGTGCCCTCGGGGTTCTCGACGATCAAGGTTTCCTTGCGCGGCACATTCGAAATCAATTCCTGTGCCACCACGCTGCCGACGATCGACAGCATAAGTGCGCCGAACAGCAACCCTTTCAGAACGCGTTTCATAGGGCTTGTCTCCACCTTATTCGACGTCATGCGCTGGTTGAAGTCATACTAAAAGTAGTCATGGCAGGCGCTGACAGGGGATACGCTTAGGTTTTATGAAATTAAATCTGACTACATATTTGCGCGGCGAACACGCGGGGGATGCTCAAGGGTCGCCATGCTGGTCGGGCATCGTGCTGTAGCGCTCGATCATGTTGACGATGGCCTTCGGATTGCAGCCCTCCGCAAGCGTGCGCAAGTGGGCGGCGAATGTCGTATACCGTGGGTCCAACTCCTTCACGTAGTCGGCCCGATCACGGATAGAGCGCATGTTGCCGATCCAGGCGAGTCGGCGCAGCACCGACATCTCTTCGGGCGGTGGCGGCACCAGATCGCCAGCGTCGGTGCTAGGTGCTGTCTCGGGCGGGGCTGCGGGCTCCTGGCGAATCCAGGTCAGGCTCAACGCAGCGGCGACTGCATTCAGAAGGGCCGACTGCTCGATGGGTTTGCCGATGAAGGCGTTCGCGCCGGCCTCGCGGCTGCGCAGGTCCATCTCTTCCGATGCACTGGCCGACGTTGCGATGATGGGCACCTTGGCGGTAGCCGGCGAGAGCCGCAGGCGCCGCGTCGCCTCGAAGCCATCCATCACCGGCATCATGAGGTCCATCACGATGAGGTCGGGCCGCAAGCGCAGCGCCACCTCGAGCGCCTCTTCGCCGTTGGAGGCGTCCACCATCTCGAAGCCCAGCGTGCCCAATGCATCGAGCAACATCGCGCAGTTCTGAGCAACGTCATCGACCACCAGGATCTTTCGCCGCGGGCCTTCGTAACCGATCGGCGCGCTTTCTGCCGGCCGCGTTGGAAGCTGCGCTTGCACGGCGGGCACCTCGATCTCAAATGCGAACGCGCTGCCCTGGCCCGGTCGGCTGCGCACCTCGATGTCGCCACCCATCATGCGCACCAGCTGCCGGCTGATGGCCAGACCCAGCCCGGCGCCGCCCTCGCGCCGCATGGTGTCGCTCACCTGTTCGAAGGGCTGGAACAGGCGCGCCATCTGGCCCTCGTCCATGCCGATGCCCTCGTCTTCCACTTCGAAGCGCAAGCTCACCAAGGCCTCGCCCTCAGCAGCAAGGGCCCGCGGCAGCGCGAGCGCCGCACGCAAGGTAACCTGCCCCGAGTCGCTGAACTTGACCGCGTTGGACAGCAGGTTGAGCAGCACTTGGCGCAGCCGCTTCTCGTCGACACGGATGGTCGCGGGCAGTTCGGGTGCCGCCTGGCAGGCAAACAACAGGCTCTTCTCCTCCGCCTTGACGCGCACGGTGTCACACACCACCTGCAAGAACACCCGCAGGCTGACCTCGGCGGGAAGCAGCTCGAGCTTGGCCGCGTCGATGCGCGCCATGTCGAGGATGTCGTTGATGAGCATGAGCAAGTGCTGCCCGCTGTTGTCGATGATCTTCAGCCCTCGCGCCTGACGCTCGCTCAGCAGTTGGTCGCGCTGCAGGATCTGCGCGAATCCCAGGATGCCGTTGAGCGGCGTGCGCAACTCGTGGCTCATGTTGGCCAGGAACACGCTTTTGGCCTGGTTGGCCGCTTCGGCCGCGTCACGCGCCTGCGCCAGCGCCAGCGCCTGCGCTTCGAGGCGGCCAACCAGCGCGTCACGCTTGAGCGCTGCACCCAACAGCGCCGCCTGCAGCGTCAGCGATTCGGTATCGAAGCTGAAGTTGCGCTCGGCAAACCCGCACAGCGCGAGCACCCCCAACTCGTCCGCCCCGACCCGAACCGGGCACAGAATCGTCAGGTCTTGGCCCTGCAGCGCGGGCAGCGGCAGGGCAGCCAAGGGTGGGTATGCGGTCGCCCGAAAGCGCTCGCCCACCATGGGCCGAGCGGCGCCACCCACCTGATAGACGCCGGCGACCACCAGCGCCGCCGGCGTGTCAGGCCGCGGCACCGCCTCGTGCAGGCCCAGACAGCCCCAGATGAATTGCGTGCGGCTCAGCCAGGCCAGGGTCTGGGCCGCCTGGCTCGACAGCAGGGCCAAGCTGACTTCCTGGACTCTCAGATCCGATGTCGTGATGTACGCGCTCTTGGCGGCGTCGTGCGCCAGTCTGGCGCGCATCATCGCCGAGCGGAACTGGCGCAAGAGCGCAGCGAGGGCCGGGCGCCGCGACTTTCTTGCCCGCGCGAGACGCAGCTCCGCCATGTCTTCGAGCAGCATCAATGCTCCGTCAAGCAGTTCCTGGTTCTGAGTGATCGCAATAGCTTGCTGCCAGGCAGCCGCAATGCCGGCATCGAGGTTGCTGTAGTCCCGACCCTCAAGCACGGCCTCGATCGCGGCGACCAAGTTGCGGACCTCAGGCCACACCTGGGATGGCGTTGCGCCGGATTCGAGCGGCATTGGATAGCGGATAACTTGGACCAACTGACTGGCCAAGTCGGCTTGCCAGCCCTCGGCTGCGGCGACCACGGGCGCACCTGGGACACGAATCGAGTCGAAACTGGCACAGCCGCAGGAACGACGGCGCATGGCGGCGGACGGTGCAACGATCTCCTTCGGCTGCGCATCCTGCTCCCCGTTCAGAATCGCCAGCAGATGTTCGGCGGCGGTCCGACCCAATTCGTCGAAGCGAGTGCAAACCGTCGACAGCGGGGGCTGCGCACATTGCGCTGCTGCAACGTCGTCGTAGCCCACTATCGCCACATCCTCGGGAACCCGGTAGCCCGCCGCTTGAAGCGCTTCCATCGCACCAAGCGCTATGAAGTCGATGTTGGCGACCAGCGCAGTGCAGGGCATGCCTCGCGCGATCAGCGCTTGAGCGGCCACTTCGCCAAAGCGTGCATTCATACGCGGGCCGCCGACGCCTTGCTCGAGCAAGCCCCCCTCCCCATCGACGACCAAGCGTTCGCCGTCGATAACCAGTGCCGGGTCCATCGCGATACCTCGCTCGCTCAGGGCGTCCAGGTAGCCGCGGTAGCGCTCCTGGGCCCACTTCTGGTCGCGGTCCTGGGCCCACTTTTCCTTGTGGGATACGTAGTGGGCGATGTAGGCGATCCGCCGGTGGCCATGATCGATCAGGTGATGCACCTGCGAACGCATGTTGCCCCGGTCATCGCCGACGACCGAGGCACAGGCGACATCGGCCGGGGGGTACCCAATCGTCACTACCGGTATGCCGGTGCCGATCAGCGCCGCCAAATTGGCGGCATCGCTTTCCACCGGGTGGCTGACGATCCAGCCAGCAACGTGGTCGGCGCCGAATGGGGGGATTTGCACATCCTTGAGTGCAGCCTGGATAACGATCAGCGGGATGCCGGCCTGGCGGGTGACCCGGTAGATGCCGTCGAGCATCGAGCCGAAGTAGTAGCCGCCGACATACCTCTGGATAACGCCAACCGCCTGCATTGGTTCGCTCCTCGAGCGCCAACCCTAAGGCAGGGACCCACAGCTGGCAATTGGTGTCCGCCCCAGAATTTTGAGCCCCTGCCGATCCAAATTTCAGACATCCTGATCTCGACCCGCGAGGAGGTTCGATGCAGGGAAACTTGGTAGGTACTTTTGGCGCGGTTCAAGTCAGGGTTCCACTCTCTTGATCGGCGTCGCGGGACTGGAAAACGCTGGGCCAGGGTGAACGAAGCCGCGGGACGCCGACTCACCAGACCGCCGATCACTGCGGACCGCTTGCGTTCGCCTGTGCTACCCGAAAATGACCGAAACTGATGGCCCGCACCTAGGAAGGGATGTCACTGTGAGTGATGTACATGCCGATCCGGACGACGTCCTTGTAGTTGACGACACACCGGCCAGTCTCAAGCTACTGGAAAGCGTCCTGAGCAGCGCGGGCTACTGGGTGCGGTTGGCTACCGACGGCGAGGGGGCTCTTTTCAGCGCGAAGCTGCACCCCCCTTCGATGATCTTGCTGGATATCAAGATGCCGGGCATGGATGGTTTCGAGGTATGTCAGCGCCTCAAAGAGGATGAACGAACCCGTTCCATCCCCGTCATATTTCTCAGCAGCCTTGAGGATGAACGTGAAAAGGTCAAGGCTTTTCAGGTTGGCGGCGTAGATTACATAAATAAGCCGATCCGCGCCGAGGAGGTGCTTGCGCGGGTCAATACGCACCTTGCGCTACGGCATGCGCTCTCGGATCTGGAAGCGCGCAATGCCGAGCTTGAGGCGGCCCGCGATTCGCTGGAGGAAAGGGTCAGGGAGCGTTCAGCGGAACTGGAGCTAACAAACCGACGGCTCCGTCAGCAAATCGACGAGCATCTTCACACCGTTGAGGCGCTGCAGGAAAGCGAAGCCCGGCTGAATATATCCCAGCGACTCAGCAAAGTTGGCGGTTGGGAATACGATATTGCGTCGGGCAAGTCATTCTGGACGGAGGAGCTTTATCGAATCCATGAGCTATCCGCCGATGCCGGCCTGGACCATGTTCAGGAAAGCCTGAAATGCTACCGGCCGGAAGACAGGCCAGCAATACTCGACGCGTTTCGCGGGGCCATTGAGCGCGCTGAAACATACGACCTTGAGTTTCCGTTCACGACCTTCAGAGGGAAACCTCTGTGGGTCCGCATGACCGCCGAACCTGTTTGTACGGATGGCAAGGTTGTGCGCGTAGCAGGAAACCTCATGGACATCACCGAGCGCAAACGGGCGGACGATGCGTTGCGCGCGAGCGAGGAAAAATACCGATCTCTGATTGAGAAGCTTCAGACGGCCGTGGTGGTTCACGCCGCGGACACCCGCATCGTCACTTGCAATGCCGTTGCGCAGTTGTTGCTGGGGCTTACGGAAGATCAGTTGCTGCGGAAGACCTCCATTGATCCGGAGTGGCATTTCTTCCGTGAAGACAGAACCGTGATGCCGCTGGAGGAATACCCAGTCAATCAAGTGCTGGCCACACGGCAACCGCTCAAGAATTTCCTGGTCGGCGTGCATCGCCCGGGCAACGCGGAGGATGTCTGGGTCATGGCCAATGCCAATCCGGTATTCGGCGCGGGAAACAGCATCGAGGAAATCGTCGTTACCTTTATCGATGTTACCGAGCGCATGCAGAGCGAAGCCGAACGGGAGGCGCGTCGAGTCGCCGAAGCGGCCAGCCAGGCCAAGAGCGAATTCCTGGCCAACATGAGCCACGAGATCCGCACGCCGATGAACGCGATCCTCGGCATGTCGCACCTGGCGCTGCAGAGCGGGCTGAATTCGCAACAGTACAACTATGTGCAGATGGTGCATCGGTCGGCCGAGTCTCTGCTGGGCATCATCAACGACATCCTCGACTTCTCCAAGATCGAGGCCGGTCACCTGGACATCGAACATATCCCGTTCGAGCTCGGCGATGTCATGGACAGCCTGGCCAACATGCTGGGCATGAAGGTCGAAGAGAAGGGCCTGGAACTGGTGTTCGCTTTGCCACCGGACCTGCCCAACGCGCTGGTAGGCGATCCCTCGCGGCTGGGGCAGGTGCTGATCAACCTGGGCAACAACGCGGTCAAGTTCACCGAACGGGGCGAGGTCATTGTCGGCGTCGAGGTGCTCGCGCGCGACGCGACCTCGGTGCGCCTGCGCTTCGAGGTACGCGACACCGGCATCGGCATGACGCGCGAAGAGCAGCAACGGCTTTTCAAGCCGTTCTCGC
>Ga0307516_10003703_pt1 | contig 19437 bp, 16 predicted proteins | sample 19_EM_MG_FD_203310 | JGI IMG/M metagenome (GOLD analysis project Ga0307516, IMG submission 203310) | Populus trichocarpa ectomycorrhiza microbial communities from riparian zone in the Pacific Northwest, United States - 19_EM | ecosystem: Host-associated > Plants > Roots > Unclassified | place...
CATGAAGCAGTCCGGACGGTACCCACCGTGCGTTGGCGGTGCGGTCAAGCGAGAGCTACCGTCGAGCCATTCCACGCGGATGGTGATGCCATGACTACCAAAAGTGACGGCCCGCTGGGGCAGTTCTGCCGGGCGCTCGGCGCCCTCCGAGAGATGGCGGGCGTGTCCTACCGCGCGCTCGAGGACCATCCCCAAGCGCCCCGGGCCCGCGCCGCCATCAATGCCATCCTGACCGGAAACATCACCAGGCCGCCGGAACGGTCGGTGGTCAAGTGGCTGATCGAGGCCATCCACGACCTCGCCGAAGACCCGTCCGCGCTGCCCGGTCAGGAAGAGCTGCTGGAACAGTACGACCAGCTCGTCGCGCCGCTCACCCCAGGACTGGCCGACATCGTCATCCGCGTCGACCGCAGCCGGACCACGATCCAGACGCCAGGCTCAGCCCCACTCGCGCAGCCACATGACAGCGTCGGCACCAGACTCCCCATCCTGCTGGAGGAGCTGGAACGCCGCCGCCGCCGGGCCGAACGGAATGAGGACCGCCCGTTCGTGCCGCCCGCGTCCGGCGACGAGGGGCCGGTCGGCGTCTGGTCCGGACAGGTCGGCCCGGAGATCGGCCGGCGGTTCCTAAACGGAGCGATCGGCAGAACGCTGCAGATGGCTCTCGGCTCGGACCGCCGTATCAGGATAGCCCTGTCCGTGACCGATCCCGATCTCGCGGCGCTGCCCTGGGAGTCCGCGGTGGTGCCCGGCACCACTGGACCATGGTGCCGCCACGACAACGTGCAGTTCTATCGACTGGCCGGCACGGACGAACGGGGAACGGGAGTACCCGTCATCCCCGGTCCGCTCAGAATCCTGGCCCTGATCGCGAGTCCGCCCGTCCGCACCGGCCTCTCCGGCCTCCACGAGCAAGGACTTGCCGCAGTGGATGAGTCGGTCGATGCAGCCCGTCGCGAACGCCTCGCCGTCATCGACGAACCGGTGTGGGGTGACCCGGCCAGCCTGCGCGACCAACTCGCCGCCGGCCGCTACCACGTCCTTTACCTGACCTGCCCTGCCGACCGGGACGGCCTGCTCTTCGAGACCGTCGACGGCCGGCAGCAGAGCGTTGCCCCCGGCCGTCTCGCCGACGACATCCTCGGGGCCGCGCCGCCCGTTCCCTTCGTCATCCTACGGACGTTCGCCACCGAACCGGGCACTCAGGTCTGGCCGATGGTCCACGAGCTCGTCCGCCGCCTCTGCGCCGCCAGCACGTGCGGGGTTCTGGTCATCCCGGCGTCGATGACGCATCGGGAGGCGGTCCGGTTCACCTCGGCGATGTTCACCTTCGCCGCGCACTACGCGGTCCGGACGATCATCGACGTGGTCAGCCACGCCCGGCGCCACGAGCGCGACGACCCGTACGGTGAGCCGCGGCTTTTCCTCACCGCCTCGGGAGTCAGCCACATCGTGGTCGGTCCGGACGCACATGATCCTCCCCGGCCGGCCTCCACGCCCCTGTCTGGGCTTCCGACTCGCCGGGCGAGCGACTTCGTCGGACGGCGTCGGGAACTCCGAACGATTCTCGCGGCCTTGCAGGGACCCGGATCGGGTGTGGTGATAACCGGCATCGGCGGCATCGGGAAGTCAACGCTCGCGGTGCAGGCCGTACGTATCCTCGGCCCGGCCAAGGCCGGCATCATCGTGGTCGCGCAGGGCGCCACCTCGGTCGAGGAGATCCTGGCGGCGCTAGCCGCGCGGCTACGGTCGTGGGACGTGGCCGGGCCGGCGCCCAACAGCGTAACCGAACGGCTACTCACCCATCTGGGTAACACCAGGCTCGTCTGGCGGGAACGGCTGCGCCTGTTGGCCGAGCACGTCCTGCCTGCTACACCGGTGACGCTGCTGCTCGACGGGTTCGATGAGAACCTCGTCAAAGGCGTTCCCAGCGGGGAGCTCAATGCCTTCCTCGGCGAGTGGGTACGCCTGTCGGAATCCGCTCGCCTGTTGGTCACCAGTCGTTACGAGATCCTCGTTCCCGAGGAGGCCCGGCCGTGGGTGACCACGCTGTCGCTCGGCCCACTCACCCTGACCGAGGCCCGGCGGCTGGTCTGGCGGCTCCCGGCACTGGACGCCCTGGACTACGACGATCTGCGCTCCGCGATCGCCGCGGTTGGCGGCCATCCGCGCACGCTCGAGTATTTCGATGCCCTCCTGCGCGGAGGCCAGGCCCGGTTCCTCGACATCCAGGCCCGCCTACGCCACGTTCTCACCGAAGACCTACGACTCCGGGACCCGGAACGCTGGCTGACCCGCGGCTTCAGCGACCCCGGCCACACACTCACCGAATCGATCGCGGTCACCGCCGGCGAGGTCCTGCTCTCCTCGCTCGTCGATCAGCTCGGTGACGGGTCGGCCGCCCGGGAACTCCTCCTCCGGGCAGCGGTATTCCGCCAGCCGGTCGACGACGAAGGACTGCTCGGGCTGATCGGCAAGGACGCCGTCCACGCCCGCGCGACGCTTACCAACCTCGGTCTGCTGGTCGAGGTTCCCGCCGAGGACAGGAAGCCCGAGGACCGCCGGTGGCTGGTGCACCGCTGGACGGCCGGCACCCTGGCCCGGCACACCGCCCCGGAAGTGCTCCAGGACGCGCACGACCGCGCCGCCGCGTACTGGCTGTCCCAGGTGGACCAGGGCGGGCCGCCGACCTCACCGGAGGCGACCACCCGGCTGGCGGTGGCGCAACTCGAGGCCGCGCATCACCTTCTCGCGGCCGATCGCGAGCTGGAGGCGGCGTGGGCCATTGATCTGGCCTGCGGCCAGCTGGACGTCCGCGGTGGCTTCAGCTGGATTCTGCAGGTCTGCCGAGATGCCGCCGGGCGGCTGCGCGACCATGGTGACGCCGAGGCCGTCGTGCTCTCACGGGAAGGCGTCTCGGCGGCCCGGCTTGCGCTCTACGAGGAGGCGATCACATGCCTGACCGACGCGCTGGCGATCCGGCTGAACCAGGACGTGACCGAGGGCCTGTCGGCGAACTTGGCCAACCTCGCCACCATGCACCAGCTGTTCGGCGACTACCCGGCGGCGCTTAACCGCTACCGCCAGGCATTGGAGGCGTACGGACCGGGCGACGACGACACTGCCATGGCCACTGTCAATTACAACCTTGGCAATCTGGCCCGTCGCCGGGGCGATCTCGGCATCGCACATCGTTTCTACGCCCGCGGGCTGCAGGCCAGCGACCCGCCGGACGACGACACCACGACCCGGTTACGCGATGACACCCTCGCCGATCTGGAAGCGCTCGCAGCGCCGGCGCCGATCGATCCCGACGCCCCGGCCGCAGGACTTCCCGCATGGGACCTCGGCCGGGTCGAGCATGCCACTCGGGGCACCGGACGACCGGTACGAAACCTCATCCTGCGGCACCGCGGCGAGTATCCCGCTGCCGAGCAACGGAAGGTGGCCAACCCCTTCGATGTACCGATCCGGGCGGTGTCGATCGGATCGGGCCACTGCAACCTCGGCGTGGTCGCCCAGACCACGGGTGACTACGGCGTCGCCGCGGAGCATTACGCGACCGCACACAGCATCTTCACCGGCCTGCACGACCAGGGCCGATTGCCGATCGTCGTACATAACGAGGCGACACTCGCCCAGCTCAGCGGGGACGTGACGACGGCGCGCGCCCGCTACGACGAAGCGCTAACCCTATTTACCGAACTCAACGACGTTGCCGGCTTCTCCACCGGCTATCACAACATCGCCGCTCTGGTGCACTCCGAGGGCGAGTACGACTTGGCGGAGGACTTCTACAGGCTCGCAGACGAGGCCTACGAGAAGCTGCGCGATCCCATCGGCCGGGCCGGCATCGCGGCCAATCTCGGCGTCCTCCACGCCGCCCGCGGTGACCGTGCCGCCGCGAACGAGTCCTGCCTGAGGGCATGGAGCGTGTTCGCTCGCGCCGCTGACGTCATCAGCTGTGCCGCTGTCGCCAGCACCCTCGGCTTGCTGCGCCTGGAAGCAGGCGCGGCAGTCGAGGGTGTGCCCTGGAGTCTGCGGGCCCTACTCACCCGCTCCCGGCACGGCCTTGGCGAGGCGGCGGTGGATGCAGACGCGCTCGCCCGGCAGCGTGCGGCCATCGGACGTCGGGGATTTGCTCGACTGTTGGGTGTCCATATGCCCGAACAGGCCGCGGGCGAACTTAACGACATGATCGGGGAACGGAGCGTGTGACCGTAGTGCGAGACAGGTTGCGAATACAGCGCGTGTCGGCCGATCACAGGTACGAGACCCCGTCATCGCGGCGCCGGCCCACACACATATCCGTCGGGAAGTCCGCGGATCACTCCCGCGTCCGTCGAGTCGGGACCGTGGGAGCGGCCCTTTCCACACCCGTGAAGTGGTCACCTCGGGGAGCAGGGCTACCACATCGCGGAAGCGCTCCCTCGGGGAGCTGTTTGCCCAGTTCAGAGGCCTTCGGGCGGGTACTTCCACAATTCGGAAGCCGTCAAGGCTCCGAAGTGCGCGGAGCGGGTAACGCGGTTCGAGGTGCCGTCGAGACGTAGGAAGCTGTCGCTTTGCCCGACTCGATCATGCGGAGCGACCCGGACTTCTGAAACTGAGAAGCGCTCACCCCTCCAGAGCGAGAGGTGGACGTCCTCCACGACCCCGTTGACCTGCACTTTGACGCCGTTGAGCACAGTTGAAGCCCGTTGAGCGACAGCCTCCGTGTCAAATTTGCCCGGACACGGCCGCTGACCTGCCAAAACGCCGTTTCGGCAGGTCAGCGTCGAGTAGGTGACATCGGTTGACGACCGTTCAATGCCGTTCACGCCCGTTGAGTGCACCCAGCCAACCGACTGCGCAGACTGCCGGTTTGGGGAGCACACGCAATCGGCGCCGCACCGTTCGGCGGCAATCATCGTCGCGCGCTCCCCACATCCGTCCGCTGCACGTGGCGGACTAGGACAAACGAAGCCGAGCCAGGGAGCACACCAGTTACCTTCCCGACGTCCGACCGCCGGCGGCAGCCACTCCTTGGCCCAAGACAGCCTGATAGCGGCGGGAGCACTCCGAGTACGCCTCGACCCGTAACGATGCCCCCGACTTCGCAAGCGAGGTTCTCACGACTTCCTCTGGTTATCCCAACTCACGATACTTGCCCCGTGCCCCGCCAATCTCATGATCGAACACACTGACTGGTCGTCCGCATGTGGCACGACACGGAGCGCACCGAGTGGTACGGCGACCGCGATCCCGGGCAATCTGCATCCTGGTCGTCGTGTCCTCGGCGGCCTGGGACGCCATCACGCTCTGCCTTACCAAGCGCAAAGCGGCGTAGATCGACGTAACCGTCGGATTCCCCAGCGACGGCACAGTCCGCTGCGTGCGCGCCAAGGGACCGGCCGAGGATAGGGGGAGCGGTCCTCGAGACGTCGCGTGACTGATCATCCGGTCAGTGCGGCAACGGACGGCCTGCTGCCGCCACCACAATCCCCGCGGCCGGCGCACTCGCAGCGGCAGCACCGCACCGCGACTCAGCGCCAGCAGCAGCACGGCACCCTGGCGAGCACCGCGAACTGCCACGGTATGGGCCAGCGGGACCCCCGAGCCGAGGATCGAGCCGACGGCGGACGGCCGGCGCCGTCTTGGAACACGCGCCCGCGCCCGTTGCCCCGGAGCCGGTCGAAGCGGTCGACGCTGAGCCGGATGACCAGGAAGGAGGCGCGAACGCTACGACGGACGCGAGCAGGCCGTCGCCGATTCTCGCAGAGCCCGGCGCGCGCGTCGCGCGTGGCAGACACGCCGCAGCACGTATCGGAAGCCGGAGTCTTCCCCGTACCGGTGCTCGGTTGCGGAACTTTGAAATCCGGCACGCTGGGGAACTGCTCCACCTAACCTGGGCGGTGACCCTCTCCCAGTGGACTGCCAATGCCATCGCGTCGGTAACGGAGGCATCATGTTTATCGAAAACCATTTGATCTTTCTGGTGCACGGCGCTCGGACGCAGACCGTCAACGTGTGTACCTCGCACAACCAGCGCGGCCGGTACCAGAATGTCTATCGACTTTCAGCCTCCCCGCGCATCGAAGACGCTGACATCGCTGGTCAGCCCACGCTCGCCAGCCTTGAAAAGTTCCTCCTGGAGCGCGGTGCCCAGGACGAGGGTCCCCGTGACGTCGGCGGTTCGACCATTCAGACGCCACGGACTCCACCCACGGTGCCTGCGGTACAACTTGGTGACACCTGGCTCGACAGTGCCATCCGGACCACCGAGCTTGCAGTCGACGCACTCGTGTGGGAGTTCGTCGAGCACCCATACCTTCACCGCGTTGAGGAGTCTCTGCATGCGCGGTTATTCGGCATCCTCGCGTCCCAGCCAATGTTTGCACATCCAGTACCAATCGGCGGCAGCGGACGCTTTACCCAACCAGTACATAAGGAATGGCCCGAAACGGTCAACCGGCCGGACAAGAGCGGCCGAGGCAACTTTGACATCGCCATCCTCAGTCGGGAGCAACTCGCCGCGGCGAGCATCGAGCAATTCGTAGCAGGGCGGATCGCGGCCTCTATCGTGATCGAGATGGGCTTGGACTACCCGCTGAGCCACCTCCAGGCGGACCACGACAAACTTGTCAACAGCAAGGTCGTCGCAGGCTTCCTAGTGCACTTCGAACGCAAGCGCGAACGGGACCTTGTTGCCGAACAATATCTGCTCGACTCCAGCCGTGAACACCGGACCGCGTACGCCCACCACGCGGCGGACGGCATTTGCACCTTCAAGACCCTTGATGGTCCGGTGGCCCAGACCCGTGCCTGACGTCTCAGCGAGCATCGCGTGCTGGCATTTGAGGGGTCCTGGCCAAGCCGCCGTAAGTCGGCCGCAGACCGCCGGGACGTAGGGGACGCGGCGCAGCTGACGCGTGCGGGTGCCGAAAGATATCATCCGCTTGCGTGCAGCCGTCATCGGACATCGCAGACAGCCGCGTCTCGTCGCCGGCCCACGCTCAGAGCCATCAGGGACCATCGGCGCCACGGCACCGAAGGTGACCGCTTCCACGCCTGAGAAGCGCTCACCCTCCAGACACGAGAATTGGATCTCCTCCACAACCCCGTTGACCTGGACTTCCACGCCGTTGAGCGCAGTTGACGCCCGTTGAGCGACAGCCTCCGTGTCAAAATTGCCCGGACAACGACGCTGACCTGCTAAAGCGTCGTTTTGGCAGGTCAACGTTCGGTACGCGACGTCGGTTGGTGACCGTTCAACGCCGTTCACGCCCGATGAATGCACCCACCAACAGGCAGCCCCGGCAGCCCGGTACGGGGGAGCACCCGGAACCCACACGGCGCCGTTCAGCGGGAATCATCGGCGCATGCTCCCCAAATCCGCCTACCGCGCACGCCACTACCAGCGCAAACGAGGCTGGGACAGGGAGCACATTGGTTACCCTCTCGACATTCAGAAGCGGGCGCCAACTGCCGTCGAACCCGCCATTCTGCGCAGCGAGACACCCCGGCACTGAACGGGAGCTGACGGCGTTGATCCGGGTTCGGCGGTCGATGCCGTGGTGGCGGATCTAGCCAGAGGTGACCAGGTCGCGGTGTTGCGGGAGTCGCCGATGGCTATCCCGGTCCCGCACCGCTGGCAGGGATTGGGCAAGGCGCGCGCCGGTGAGGGGAACCGGCCCTGGTCGGCCGATGCCGGCGCCGGCGTGCTCGCCACCGGCCTTGCGCAGGCAGCGTGGATCCTCAAAACGCTGGCCCACCGTATTCCCGCTTGTACTGTTACCACCCAGCCCGAGAGGCGGCAGGGCCGTCAGGCGCAGCTGCTGGTACTGAGGCGTTCGTGTCAGTTGACGACGCGAATACCTTTTAAGCATGAGTGTCTCGATCAGTCAGGCCTCCGAACCACGCAGCATTGGCTCTCGGTTTCGCGAGCTATGGCGCGGCTTTTGGGGCTGGAGGCTGCTTGCACTTCTCACCGTGCTCGGACTGGCCGCCGCCAGCATCGGTGCGTGGCAGACCGGGTGGTCCGACGCGCTGTGGCTCGAGGTCGCCAAGGGCGGCGTTCAAGTCGTCGCGGTCGGTGTGCTTGGCGGCGCACTGGCGCTTGCTTGGCGAGAGGTCACCGCGCGCCGCGAGCGGCAATCCCAACGCAACGACAAGATCATGACCGAGTTCGTCTCGATGGTTGCCCTGTACAACCAGGTAAAGGGTGTCCGTCGCACCCTCCGCAGCCTCGGCCTTGACCTGAACACGCGGCGCGACCCCGAGATGCGGCAAGTTACAAAGGAAACCGCGTCGCTCACCGACGAACAGGCACGCGGCTTCCATACGCAGATGCTTATACTTAGCGGACTGCAGCTCGAGTTCGAGTCGAAGGTCAAGCAATTCGGCGAGAGCGACCTCCTCGGCATCCATACCCCCAACGTTGTCGACCAACTCGGTCTCATCGAGAACCACCTCAACAGGGTCCTGACGTTGTGGGAGGAAGATGGCTGGACCATCCGGGAAGGGACGCCGCTCGCGCAGGTCTCGGACGGCCTCATAGACCTGTTCCGGATCAGAGGCCATTTCGGAAACGGGGTCTCCAACCCGATGAAAGAGATCCGGAAGGTGATCAACCAGGAATTCTTTGGAGAGGCGACAAAAGAGACTCAGGCTGCTCTGAAGCAGGTCGAGCTTAAAGACCGTAAGCTGACGGATCGCTCCGATGCCAGGGGCGAGAAGAACGTCGAACCGTGACCCGACGCAATGAATGACCTTGCCGAGGGACCCTGACCGAGTCCACCCGTCACGTCGAGATGGCGCCGTTGCGTTCGGAGATCAGTGGACATGGCAGGGCAGGGTGGCGAGGTGTCAGGTTCTGCAGGAAGGCTGGTGTTGGCCAGGCGACGGTTTCGTTCAAGCCAGCGGCTCGAGAGGGCCCTCGAAGGGTCGCGGACGTTGGCTTTGTCGTATGGGCAGGACGATTTCGCGTACTGGATCGTTCAGGGCAGCGTCGTGTAGTTCTCCACCTGCGCGAGCGGCACCCAGTCGCCGCTCTTCAGGTGGATCTGGAAGCCCTCGCTACCGTCCTGCCGAACCGCGTCGGCCTCATGCCAAGACGGCTCGGTCCTCGTCCGGACGTACAGCTTCTTGAACGCGCCGATCAGCGCGATCACCTCAGCCCGGACGTCGGGCGAACCGAGGTCTGGCCGCGGCAGCGGGGCGACGGCGCGCAGGAACGTCGCGGCCACCTCGGCTCGAGCGGCCGTGCGCGCCGCGGTGGCCTGCGCCCGGGCCTGCAGGTCACCAGTGACGAAGAGCGCCGCGGCCAGCACCGTCGCCGAGATGATGAGCGCGGTGGCGGCCAGCAGGGTGATCGCGATCGGCTCGCCCAGTGCCTTACGGAACGGCTCGACTACTGCGATCACCGTGCCGCCGATGCCGGTGAGTAGAGCAGTCCCGCCGCCGACCGCACCGGCCCGCTTCAGCCAAATCCTCGTCAGGTTGGTGACGCCCGACTTGAGCACCTGCAGAGACCCTGGCGTTTCGGCATCCCAGGCCTTCTGCCCAGCCGCGTCCTGCCGCGCGACGTCTGTTCCTATGAACTGCAGGCCGGCCAGTAATCCGCTCAAGGACACGGTAGATCCGGGCCAGGTCAGTCCGTCCAGACTGGTCTTGGCATCGACAGTCGCCATTGGGTCGTTCGGGTTCACGAGAGGATGATGAGCCGTCCCGTACGGCGGTGTCACGGCTGTTGTCCAAGAGCCGACCGGTAGCCCCGAGCAGCACGACCATCTGAACCTCGGGGCCGAGGTGCCCGGTCGAGCGCTTCCACACCCGAGAAGCGGTCACCCCTGGGAGCAGTGCTACCACGTCTCGGAAGCAGTCAAGCCCTCGCGACGTGCGGAGCGGGTGACGCGGTTCGAGGTCGTCAACGAGCTGGATAGGTGAGGGAGAATTTGCCCCGCCGCGCCCGCCGGCCGGCTCGACAGGAAGGTGTAACAGGCCCACCATGACACAGTGGATCTTGCAGTGTAATCCGGAGAAGTGGCGGATCTTCGACTTCTACGCGGACGGCAACCAGCTCGAATCCTGGTCGATCGCCCATCACCTCGACGTGATCGGGAAAGGTGACGACATCGCAATCTGGCTCACCGGCCCGCGCGGAGGCGTCGCCGCGGTCGGGGAAGTGACCGAGAAGCCGGAGCAGATCATCGGCAGGCAAACCGGCGACGGCTACTACACCGAGCCGCCTGACCCGACCGAGCCACGTTGGTCGCTTCCCATCCAGCTGACCCGCGTTTTCCTTGACGACGTGGTATCACGTGATCAGCTGCGAGCAACTCCCGACTTCGTTGGCAGCGCCATCCTGGCCCGTCCTTGGTCGAGCAACCCGTTCCCTGTCACCGACGACGAGTGGCGCACCGTGCTGACAGCTTCCGCGGGCCGTGGCACAACCGGCGACGGCTACCTGCCCGCCGAGGCGCTTACCGGAGCCACAGACCTGCTCCGCCGGCTCATCGGACTGCCGCTGACGACCGTCGCTGGGCGTACCAACACGATCTTGTCGGTCCAGTCACCGGACGTCATCGTTGCCACCGACCGCTCTCCCGACGGCCAACCCGTCCCGATCGCCTCCGTCGACGAGGCTTTACGTCGCCTCACCCGGGACGGTCGCGTCGAGATACATCCGCGGAGCAGCACCTACCGCAGCGCCTTCATCGGCGCAGTTCTGCTTACCCTGCCCGGCGCGCATGCGACTGGCAGCCCGCCGGTCATCGCGCTCGACGAACCCGTCGCCATACCGGGACAGCCTGTCGGCGTGGTGACCTTCGAAGGCGACCTCGACCGACCCGCCACCTCCATCCACCGCGGCGAGCAAGCCCTGCTGCGCCGGCGGCTGTTCGGCAACGCGACCGAAGCGACCTGCGGCCTGTGCGGTACCACCTACCCGGTGCGATTCATCTGGACCGCCCACATCAAGAAACGCACCGCCTGCACCGATCAAGAAGCCCGCGACCTCGACCACATCGCCATGCCCGCCTGCCTGTTCGGCTGCGACGCACTCTTCGAGGCCGGATATATCGCCGTCAACACTGCGGGACGCATCATCGTCACCGACGAGCACCCTCACCCGTCACTACGCCAACACCTCGCCGCACTGCGCGACCGCGGTATTCCCGCGCACACCGGGGGCACGGCCGGCTACTTCGCCTGGCACCACACCAACACCTTCCGTGGCTGAGCCGCGAGCGGTTCACCGATCGGGCGACGAGGTGGCCGCCTTCCAGAAATTCTGTAACCGATTAATGCGCCCGGGGATCGGCTCGGGCTCACGGTCGACCGGTTGGGAGCCAGGACTCTCGCTCGCTCGCTGGCGCGGCGCGGCCGCTCATCCGTGCCGATGAAGCCGCCGACCTGCGAGTATGTGTCACCGCGAACCAGCGGATTAAGAGTCCGTCGGCTCGGTGCCGTCGCATACGGCCGAGGTGCTGGGCGAGGCGGCTTGGAGTCCAGAGGCATCGATGGCTTCAGATGACTGGTGGTTGCCAGGAGCCGGCTCGAACGGGCTGCCACCCTCTCCTCCGGAAGCGATCCATGACGATCATCTGCGGAGGGCCTTGGACTCAACAAGTGTAGACCGAGCCGCGTTCGCGTTCTCCGGCATCAAGGTGTCCGGCAGCGCTCGTGGGCCTACCCTGTAGGTAGCTGACGAGCGAGGTGACGTGCCGAAGCCGAGCGACCGCGACGCCGAGTATCAGGCACGACTGGAAGAGTTCGAGCGTGCGGAGGATTGCTTGGCTGTGCTCGGCGGTTTCGCGGAGACGGCAAGAAGCTCCCTGTACTACCAGCAGCCGATACCCGACTCGATTAAAGGCCAGCTTCTCGGTGCGCTAGTCGAAGCCGTCCCTGTGATGGAGATGCTGTCGGGAAGCACCTCGCTGCCGCTCATGGACTTGCTGAGCAAGCTGCGGGGAACCTCTGTCCAGAACACGGCTCAGGTGCGGGCGTTCGCCGACCTCGTAAGCACCACGGAGCCGATTACCTACGAAAACCTGCTTCCCTTGGTCAACGGCGTTCTACAGCCGTTGGACCTAGCGCTGAAACGCTTCCGTAAGCGTCACCGCCTCGCCGCCGAGATCGGTCGACAGGTTCTAACCGTGCGCCTGACCGATCCGTCGCCTGCCGAGGATGCCCGCGAGTCTCACCCGAATCCATAGCCGAGCTGTCGCTCTTCACGTCGGTCCGACGACGGTTCGCGCGGGCCGACACCCGGATCTTCTCCGAAGGTTGGATCTGTACCGCCGAGCTGGAGGCCGATCACGATCGAGACCTGTTCGGGCGGCGAGAGGTCAGCGAACTCCTCGTCGAAATCCCACGGACGGATCCGGCGGTTGGCCATCACACGCGCCGAGATCGCCACGGCTCCCGCGAGGTCGAGATCGATTACGTCGACCCTGGAGTGACCAGTCGACCAGTGAAAGGTGTCGGCCATGGCGAACTCCAGCTGCCTGCCATGAGCCTCGGCGATCCGAGCGATGGTCCGTCGCAGGTTCCGTCGAACTTCTTCGTCTCCAGGCGCCAGCCGACGCGTCAGATCGCCGAGCCGCCACCAGGTGGAGAAGGGCTGCGATGCTGCGCCGACCGCGACCGCCCGCCGAGCGTACGGAGTGTCGGCCAGCGTCGGCCCCAGATCGGCGGCATCGGGAGCGGCCGCGAGAAGGAGGTAGCGCAGTTGCGCTGGCTCCATCAGCTCGCTCTCGTGGTCCATCCTGCCGGAAAGTAGGGCCTGGAGCCGGTCGGCGGCGCTGATCGAGAGTTCCCGGTTGCCCGCCGCGGCGACGACGAGGAAGTCACCGAACGGCAAGTCCGCGGCGCGATACTCTTCGCCGGCCTCGACCAGGTCGGCGCGGCCCGTGGGGGTGTTCAGAAGCAGGTTCGCAATCGCCGCCGTTCGCACGGAGTCCGCAATCTCGGCTGACCTGACCCATGGTTCGCGCGCGGCGGGGCGATAGTCCTCCCGTAGTTGAGCGGCCAGGAACTGCCCATCCTCGCCGAGCAGATCGACGACGCGGTCACTGCCGCCGGGCAGCTGGCCGTAACGCAGTATCTCCGCTATGCCGCGCACGTCGAACGGCGACTCTTCGAGTTCGGCATAGGTACGGTAAAAATGGGCCTGGGCCTCGATCGCTGGCCGGTCCAGTTCCAGCGCCTCCCAAAGATGATCCGGCAGGCTCACAGCATCCTCCGCTCGGCGAGCAGCGCTGCTGGGTGGCAGAAGCCTTGATTCACCAGGACGCTGGTGATCCGGGGCCGGCCACCCGGCAGCGGCTCGTAGCGCTCGGCGCACAGGATCTGCGCCGAGGGCACGTTGAGCTTGGCCGCCACCTCGCCTTGCCAGTACCACCCGGAAAAGGCGCGACCGTGGTTCAGTTCGCGTATCTCTTCCGCGACGGTCGGGATCCGGACGGCGGGATTGGAGCCGACGACCACGTAGCAGTAAAGGACCCAGCCAGGGCACCGAGGCCGGGCAGGGTCGGCATAGTCGGTGGTGGCGAAGTCCAGCGCCGTGCGGACGGCGCGGTACGTACGGTTCGTCTTCTTACGCACCACGCGATCCACGCATCCCGCGGACAGTGATATGAACGGCGAGACGTCGCAGAAGGGCAACCCGGTCAGTGGATCAGGGCCGCTGAAGTCGTTGACGTGCCGATGGAGGTTCGCCTCGGTGAGGCGCTGCATTGCCCGCCCCACTGGGAACGGCATGCCGATCTGCGTGTGGGCGAGCCAGTCCTGGCAGATCAGGCCAACCGGGTCAGTGAGGATCTCCGTGACGGCGTCCTGATCTAGCTTCGCGAGGCCCTTGCAGCACCACTGGATGATCATGTCCCTACCTCGGAACCCAGCACGGAAACCAATGCCTGGTATCGATCGTTGATAACGTCCGGCGAAGTGCGCTTCTCCTCAGGAGCGAACATGTCGTTCCAGCTTGGATCCCAGTCGTCGATAAACGCCTTAACCCGGCTCCCGTGCTGAGACGTTAGTCCGGTGCGGAACCGCGCGCTCTTCCCCGGCTGGACGAACGTCTCAAACAGCACTTGGAGGAAAACATCGTAAGCGGCGCGCGCCTCCGGCGAGAAGAACGGGCTGTTGGCATAGACGAGCTGGTCCAGTCGGCGCTTACGAAGCAAGATGTCCGGCGGCGAGAACTCTTTCCATCGACCCACCCACGCGAAGTAGCAATACAGATCGTTGAGGTCGGGCAGGGCCTCGCTGAGCAGTTCGATTCGCTTCTCGACCAGCTTCTGGCTAAACCATTGACGATTCTCAGCGCGCCTCAGCGCGCGATTCAACAGGTAGGCGACCACTGCGACGACGACCGGCGTGATACTGGCGACGATCAGCTTCGCGATCTCCAGACTGTTCCACACCGATGGGGCCAGCAAGGGTCGCTCCCTTCTGCCGGAGGCCGGGATAAATCTTCCCAGACCAGCCGCGCTTGCCGCAGCGGCTGAAAGGGCGGGTTTGCTCGCCTACGGCAGCCGGAGCGATGCCCGCCCGGTCAGCTGCGCTGGTAGAGGCCGCATGCCAGGTCCGATCCTCGAACAGGCAACGCGCCGCCGACACGTGGTGAGCGCGAGTGTCGCACCCGGCCGAGCAGACCGCTGCGACCCAACTACGCCGGCAGGCTCGCTTCGTCGCTTAGTGAATCCAGCCTGTCGCGTCTGGTGGTACTTCTTGCAGGCCACTATCGAGCCTTACGACCAGTTGTCATCGCCACCAGTCATCACGATGCCCTGACCAGCGGGACGTGGGCCGGTCGTGGGTCGTTGCGATTGAGTACTTGTACGCAGCTGCTCACGTGTACACCGTCCTCCGCTGCCGGGGCAAGACTCGGCAGGAGACGGCACTGGGAGGTCCTCAGCGGTGCGGGCCGACACGACCAGCGGACAAAGAGTCCACTGCTGGCCGTCGCCCCGCCATACCCGCGACTCCGCGGTACCCCTTCCAACTGAGCCCGGTGCTCGCGATGGACAGCAAGAGCTGGCACCACGCAGGGACACGGCCTGCTCGGGGAGGTAGCAGTGCAGCTGCGCGGCCTGCCGGGCGATGAGGACAGCGTCCTTGTCGTCGTTCTTGCCGCGGGTGTAGTCCTCAGCCTCGCGGGCCCTGGCCACCACCAGCGGCTGCACACACACCAGCGGGATGCCCCCGCCCGGCCGCCAACTGCTGCACGATCATCCACCGGTGACCGGTCGGCTCGCAGGCCACCGTGACCCCCGCAAGCCCGCCGACAACGCCGAACGCAGCGCCCGCTCCACCAGATCATCCAACTGCCACGGCGAGCACCGTGGCCGCCACCGCGCCAACACCCGCGAGTCGTGATCGGTCAGAGCCGCCGCCTGCCGCGACTGAGCCAGATCGATACCCAAGATCGCATGGTCGGATGGCAGTATCGCCCGCAACCCGGCCAGCCGGGCGTTACGGTTCGCATCTCCCCGAGACAGGCCGTTGTTACCCTGACCCACGGACGTCCTCCTTGTGTGATGGGACACCAAGCCCGTCATCACACCGGGAGGACGTCTTGGTGATCAACTCAATCGCTACAAGGCATTACTAGGGGGCGGCGGCGCAGCAATGCGCCGTCGCTACCCGGCATGTGTGCGCACGTGATCATGGGACAGTGGTGTCGACATCGTCTGGCCGTGCGTCGTTGTCCCGCGATCCTGGACCCGTCCGGCGACCGTCGCGACGGCCGGCGCGCCCAGCTCGTCGCCTGCCGACGCCGGGGCACTGGGAGGGCGTAGCAGCGGATGCCGGCCTCTCGAGTGCCCGCAGGGCCGGAGCGCAGCAGGTGGTCGCGGGAGACGAGCTCATCTTCCGCTTCTCCGGCGGGATCGCTGCTCGGCGAGAACGCATGGCGGAGATGTACTGACGCGTCGCGTCGAGGTTCATCAGGAACGGCGAGAGCTCAGCAGCGATCTGGTTGCCTCGCAGCCGGCCCGTGAGGGCGAGGTTGATCGCTTCCAGAAGGTTGGACTTGCCCACGTCGTTGTCACCGACGATCACGTTCATGCCGGCGTTCAACTCGAGCACGAAATCGGGGAACACCTTGTAGTTCTTGATGATGATCTTCTTAAGCACGGCGCGGCGACTCCTGGCGCTCGAGCGGCTAAGGGATGAGTAGGCACGATTGACAAGATCCATGAAGTCGACCTGCCTTTATGGATCTTCATCAGGCTGCACGGATCTTACAGCGGCTCGTCACACACCGTGCGCGACAACGCGACGGCTCTCTTTCAAGGCCCTCCGACTCGACGGAATCGATGCTCTGCGTCATCGACTTGCGGTACGTGCACCTGATCGAGTGCTGACCGCCGCGCAGTGGCGGTACTGAAGATGTCGATCGGTACTCGTGCTTGGGCGGCGAGGGTGCGGGTTCCGTAGCCGGCTTCTTCGAGTAACTCGACGCTGCGGCCTAGTAGGGACGGGTGTTCGGTGGCGGTACCTTCGCCGGGCTCGCGACGGCGCCAGCCGCGCGCGGAGAGGGTGACCATCGCCTTCTGATAGGTATTCTCGGGCATCACCCTGAGTTGGCGGCAGCGCATGAGCAGTGCCTGAAGGCTGACGCCCCACCGCTCCTTGAGATCGAACAGGGTGTTCCAGTCGGCCCGGGTCGGGAGTTCGTCGATGATCGTGTCGGCAGGCATGAGGAACTCGGCGGCGAAGCGGTGCGCCTGGTCTTCGACGATTTTGCTGCCGGGTTCGGAGTCGCCGTGCATGACAAGGTGGCCGAGTTCGTGCGCGACGTCGAAGCGTTGCCGGTAATAGTCCTGCTTGACGGGGTTGAGCAAGATGATCGGCCGGTCGCCGGCCTCGATGGAGAAGGCGTCCACGGCTGCGGCTTGGGTGAGGGAGTAGACGACCAGGACGCCGTGGTTCTCCAGCAGCCGGATCAAATGTCCCGCCGGCCCCGTACCGAGTCCCCAGTCGCCGCGGACCCGTGCGGCTGCGTACTCGGGCTGTCCGACAGCGATTTCCTCCGGCGGTACCGGGTAGCGCGGGACGTCACGGCTGGGAAGCTCGACGTACTTCTCCAAGGACGCGGCAACGTCGGCGGCCAGGCAGCCGTAGGCGTGGGCCTGGTCGCGGACCAGTTGGGTGGTGGAGCGCAGCGACCGGAAGTGCGGCGTGGGTACCGGGTTTTGCGGGGAGTCGCCGCCCATGAAGAACGACGGCTCGACTTTCAACGCTAGGGCGAGCTGGGCCACGGTCGCCGAAGCCGGCCTTTTCGAGCCGTTCTCGTACCCGGCGACCGCGGTCGGGGTCTTCCCGATGATGTCGGCCAGCCCGTTCTTACGCAGCCCGGCGACCTGCCGGGCAAGGGTGAGGCGACGTCCGTTGAAGAGCCGCGCGGCGTCGGCGAGCCGCGCGGCCGGTGGTGGTGCGCTGTTCATGAGCCGGTCGGCTCCCCGGCAGTCTCGCCGCCAGCGATGCGGGGCCGCAGACGCACGGGTGCGTCCGGGACTTCGACACCGCGGGTGGGCGGGGTCTGCTGAGGCACGGTCGTGCGGATGCCGTCGCCACCGTCGGAGCGGTGCAGGGCTCGTAGCCAGTGCCACGCGGACCCGCCGCCGGTGTTGAGCCGCGCCCGCCCCAGGTAGAGTTCGGTGGCGCCGGTGTGCGGGTCGACGCTGTGGGCGAGGATCACATCAACCATGGCAGCGACGTTCGCCGCCATCAGCTCGCCGACGGTCATCTCGTCCAAAGACTGCCCGACCGGCTGGTCGTAGGTATGCGGCAGCAGGATCTGGTCCGGGTTCGCCGATTTGAGCTGAGCGGCGATCCGCTGCTTCGTCGGGCTCTTCCGCGCCCAGGACAGCTCGTTGACCTTGCCGAAGTCGAACGCGGTCGGAAACCAGCGGTACCGACCAAACTTCCACGCCGGTGAACCGCTAACGTCCGCCCGCTCCACACCCGCGCAATGCGGCAACCCGTCCTGCTCCGTCGGGGGCAAGCCGACGCGCAATACGTCCTGGCCGGTATCACCGCTGCCAGAGTCCTCGCCATCGGTGAGGAGGTAGCGCCCCTGCCGGAACACCCGGTCCTGCCGGTCGACCAACAACTTATGCGCGGTGTACCCCAGCACAGCCTGGTCGTGACCGGTCTCGGGGTCGAAATCCGCCCACGCCCGCGCATGCGCCGACCCAACGGCCCACCGCAGCACGGGGATGATTCCACCCTCGGCCAGCGCCGAGACCACACTTTCTACTTCGGTCACGTCATGGACACTAGCACTCGGTCGAAGTTGATGTATAAAACTGAACCTGCGGGCGTGGCGCACTCGGGTCGCTACGGATCACATGCCTTCACCCCGAGAGCGTCCCCCAGCACAGGGCTCGATCGGCCGGCATCTGAGGACAGTGCAAGGGAGGCGGTCCCAGGGCGGCCGGACGTTGCGCCCGGTCACTGTGCGTGCCGCTGCGTAGCTGGCTATCGGGACCACGTTCCGGCTGGAACCTGTCTTTCAACTTCAAGATCCCCGAGCCGGTCATGCCGGTCCTAGTCCTAGTCCCATGAGCCTTCAGGCTGGAGCCAGTCTCGCGGAGCCGGCGTCTTGAGCCGATGACCGGCTCAGGGTTCTTTATTGTCGACCCATCGGCAGAACGGGTCCGTGGTGTCCTCGTCGCCCATCTCGGCGGGCTTCGACACGATCTCCACACGTCGTAGACCTGTCCGTACTCGGCGATGAGTTTGCCGATGACCGGTACGCGGGTCTGCAAGCCTGATCGGGTGACGGATTCGGCGAACTGCGCCCAGGGGGTCCGCAGGTCGGCCTTCGGCGGCAGGGTGGATCGGCTGACCTGGGCCTTGGCGCCCAGGACGGCTCTATTCGCCTTGGGGGTTGGCGAGGTCCCGGCGGTGCTCGTAGGTGATGCCCACGGCTGTCCGGTATGGCCGATGCCAGTGTTGTTCAGTCCGGGTATCGGGGATCGGGTTGAGTCGTACGTCCACGACCCGTGCGACGCCGACGGCGGCCAGGTGTGTCACAAGGTCGTCGACGGTCCGGCCTTGGTATCCCACGCCCGGCCCGCCTCGTAGTTCGGTCGGCGCTCGTCTGGTGGGTGCTGGGGCGGGAGGCGGGTTCATTACTTGATCTTGTGCTCCCATTTTGCTCCCATTGTAAGTGGCACAACGCGAACGGCTCGTTACCGATGATCCGGTAACGAGCCGTTGACCTGCACTAACCCTGGTGGGCGATACTGGGATCGAACCAGTGACCTCTTCCGTGTCAAGGAAGCGCGCTCCCGCTGCGCCAATCGCCCTCGATCTTATTGCCGAGGTGGAGACGGGATTTGAACCCGTGTACACGGCTTTGCAGGCCGTTGCCTCGCCTCTCGGCCACTCCACCGAGCTGGCCCCGCACGTAACCTGTGGCGGCCTCTCCGAGCGGACGACGGG
>Ga0307516_10003704_pt1 | contig 19432 bp, 26 predicted proteins | sample 19_EM_MG_FD_203310 | JGI IMG/M metagenome (GOLD analysis project Ga0307516, IMG submission 203310) | Populus trichocarpa ectomycorrhiza microbial communities from riparian zone in the Pacific Northwest, United States - 19_EM | ecosystem: Host-associated > Plants > Roots > Unclassified | place...
TGATAGATGGCTACAACGAGCTTGTATTCATTCTTCGCATAAGGATAGTCTTGACTTTGCGTGATATGGATAGCGAGGGCTGTCTGTATCCCTCAAGTTGGGACAATCTTTCAACAGATCTTGGGTGCATTCTTCACATTAGTTTCATCGGCTAACTTTCTCCATGTCCACAGTACCAAACATGTTTGGTGCGTGACAGCGCCAGTTGCCCAATTAAGTAATCCCATGCAGCAGACTGAGCCATGCCTGCTACCCACTACCCACTACCTACTAGTAGTACCTACCCATACCTCAGTTCTACTAAGATAGAACAATATTTAGGGCAAGATTTATTGCTGGTGTTGGGAAAAGTGAGGTAAGAAGCCTAACTATAAATTACGACAACGCTTTGGACTATGGCTAAAAAGGCTTATTAAGTGGGAGTCATAGGTGTATTGGCCATCCGTGTCACATCACCATCACCATTGTCACCAGCCGTTGTTGTTGTTGTGACACCATGGCACTCGCCATCTGTGTCACGTCGTCGTCATTGTTGTAATGCTGTGGCACTCGCCATCCATGTCACATCATCATTGTCATTGTCATGTTGTGCATCACAGTGTCATCCATCATGGTGTCATGCATTGTGTGTCGTTGTGATGCTGTGGCACTGGCTATCCACGTCACATCATTGTCATCATTGCTGTTCTCGCCAGCTGTCACCATCACCATTGTTCCTGCCAGCCATCGTCGTTGTGGTCTTCCTCAGGCTGGCATGGACACGTTGTCATCGTGGCATTGGCTGCCATCATTGTCATCTTTGTGACACCAGGGCACTGCATCATGCCATTGTCACTGTCGTTCCTGTGTTGCCACTGTCACATCTTCATCATGGTTGTGGTGATGTCATTGTACTGGTGTGCATGGCAGCTCATCCAGGTGGCAGGCAGTTGTGGTTGTGGTTGCATCATCAGTAGTGCTGGTAGGTCATTGCAAGCAAAACAAAAGAAAGGAGGGAAAACATACCTTGGGACACAATCATACTGTGCAAGTGTGCAGGCGCTTGATGTGTGCGGCCATAATGCAAGGTGTGCATGCATGGACTCATCAATGATGTTGGTGGAGGTTGTGGTCACATCAATCAGTGGTGCCCTGCATTGTCAATGCAGTTGTCATCATTGATGAGGTTGGTGGTGGCCATGTCCAGGTGGTTGTCATTGTTGATGTTGGTGGGGATTGCGTCATCCAGGTGGTAGCCACTGCCATCATTGGTGCTGGTGGGTTTGAAGGGTGGTGGAGTGTACTGGTATCGGGAAGTTGGGACTTAGCAGAATTTTGGGTGCGTCTTACACAGCCTCTGTGGTAACCTTTGACCATTCAAGGCAGGACTGACAATGCCATTGCCCACACCATCATCATGCGCGGATGATCGCGCATGATGAGCAGGCAACAGCGAGCTCCCGCCTTGACCATCATCACCAGCATCACCAACAATGACAGTCAGCATCCCCAGTGTCAACCACTGCCATTGACCACCACCACCCATGTCGACCCTCACCACCACCACCACTGCCAGGGTTGACGATTGACATGAGCATCCCAATGTCGACCGCCGATGATGCTGGCCACAACCATGACCACTACCGCCAGCATCAATGATCGATGCGAGCACCACCCACATCAACGGTGACGATGATGACACTGGCACCACCAATGCAATGTTGGTTGACGATGACAATGGCACCAGCACCAGCACCAGCACGACAACGACATGACCATTGACAACGATGACGAGGTGGAGGTGGTGGGCATGATGCAAAGACAGCAGCACAATGGCAACACCACCCACATCAATGGCAACAACAACAACAACGGCACCAGCACCAGCACCAGCATGACAACAACAATGACATGTCACCCATGGCAAATGCCATGGTGACATGACCATTGACGATGATGATGAGGTGGAGGTGGTGGGCACAACAACGACAATGGTGAGGTGGAGGTGGGCACGACGCGAAGACGGCAGCACAATGGCAACACCACCACCACCGCCCTTCCCAGCATCGACACACCGATGATGACGATGATGCCAAGACAACGATGAGGAGTAGGAGGGCAATGGGGAGGATGAGGGTGGCAACGAGAATGATGAGGGGGATGACAACAGCAACAGCAACAGCACCTCTGCAGCAAGGTGACAAGGACGAGACGCCAAGGATGATGGCCACCACCACCATGTCGCCACCGTCCCACCGCTGGCGTTCACCATGCACAACCACCACAGCCACTACTGTGTCCCCCACCATTGTGGCCACGAGTCCAGTGACGACAGCACGACAATGATGACAATGGGGATGAGGAGGGGGACCACAATGACAACAGGGATGAGGAGGGGGGCGAGGATGTGGACGGGGATGACAATGACAATGATGTCGGGGACAAGGAGAGGGACAACGAACACCAACCGCCACCACCACCACCACTCACCACAGCATGCACGCGTGACAATGACCATGACCGTCTCCACCTCCCCATTGCATGACCCACAACCTCCCACTGCAGCACGCATGCACGCATGACAGCGACGACAACAACCGTCACGGTCTCCACCTCCACTCCCTCCACCTCTAACAACAGCAACAACAGCAACAAAATGGCAAATCCCAAGAAGGATTGGATGTCCTTTACCTTACAAGGTTCAGGCCAATCGGAGATGGTTTGGATTTTGTCCAGAGACATAGTCAGACCTTCAGGGGACAGACAGTAGCCAAGGTATTCCACTGAGTCCGAGTGGAACTCGCATTTCTCTGGTTTGGTGAACAGGCCATGTAACCGGAGTCGGCAGAGGACCTCCCAGATGTGCTGCTGGTGAGACTCCATATCCTCAGAGTAAATGAGGATGTTGTCGAGGTACATGACAACGCAGACATCCAGCATGTCAGCAAAGATGGTGTTGACAAAGCATTGGAATGCTGCAGGGGTGTTAGTGAGGCCAAAGGGCATTACTAACCACTTGTAGGACCCATAGCGTGTATGGAAGGTGGTCTTCCATTCATTGCCCAGAGCAATCTGGACTAAATGATATGCATGCCAGAGATTGATCTTTGAATAGACCTTAGCCTGGCTGGGTGAGTCCAGTAGATCAGAGATGAGGGGGAGTGGGTAGCGATCCTTTTTGGTGATTTTGTTTAGGCCTCTAAAATCAATGCAGAGGCGGAGCAAGCCATCCTTCTTCTTAATGAAGAGGACTGGAGCAGCATGAGAGGAAGTGGTAGGGCAGATGAAACCTGTAGTGAGATTCTCATTGATGAACGTCCAGAGAGTGGAGAGCTCAACCAGAGACAGTGAGTAAAGGGTTCCCAAAGGTGGTGAAGTACCTTCTTCTAGTTTGATCTTCAAATCATAGTCGCGATGTGGGGGCAGTTCAGAGGCTTTTGAAGAAGACCAGACTTTGCTGAGTCAGCAGGATGCAGCTGGAGTTGGTACTTCGTGGATCCCTCCAAACTGCACGCATGCACAAATGCAGCTGTGTTGATTAGAGAGATATGAGGAGGGGTGCAAACCGGAGTGTCAACAGATGGCGCAAGGCCTGGGGTAGACTGGCCAGAGAGGCCGGAGTCAGGGTTTCTGGGCAGAACTGGAGATGGGGTTGACGGGGGCGCTAGCAAACTTCCTGCAGGAGTCCAGAACATTAAACTGCTCAGTACCCAGTCAATCAACAGATTGTAGTGGGTGAGCCAGTTATGTCCAAGGACAATCGAGCATTCAGAGTCTAACGGAGCGAGGTAAAAAGTCATAGGGGTGACATCACCGGATGTAGGGAATTTCACTGATATATTGACAGCTTGAGTGATTACAAAGTTTGATGTACTGTCAAAGAGCCGGAGTGTAATCGGAGGAACGGAGTAGGTGGTAATATTGTTTTTGTGTGCAAATTGTACATCTACAAAGCAATGTGTGGACCCGGAGTCCACAAGTGCGCGGGTTTTAGGTAAGTCAAATGATAAGAGGATAACATGTGGCATAAGAGAGTTTGGGTTGAAAAGAGCAGATGCGTTGAGGCGGGCCTCCTTGGGTGCACTTCCGGAGTCAATGCAGCTCGCCAGTTGTGCAGAGGGCCAGGAGCTGCTTACTCTTTTTTTAACTTGGAGTTGGCACCCGAGTTAGTAGAGTCCATCTTACCAGACTTAGCAGTGACGGCCACAGCGTGAGCCTTGGCCTTTTTGGACTTCTTTGGACAGTTGTCCACCAAGTGTCCAGTACCTCCACAGAACATGCAGAGGTTGTTTTCGAGCCACCATTTGCACTCGTCAGCAGTCAGTTTCCCGTCCTTACCAAGCTTGTTGGTCAAGTCTGGTTTGGAGCCAGACGAGGACTGGGTCAGGGGTTTCCCAACTTGTGTGATCTCATCCTTGAGATGGTCCGGGAGACCGGAGTAGAATAGGCGATGGAGTGTGCCATCTCCATAGTCCTGGACCTGGGATGTGAGGCGGTTCAAGTCTACAATGTACTGTGTCACACAGTACAAGTCTTTCATCTGGAGATGCTCGAGTTGATGCTCAGCATCAGTAACTGGGTCATGAGGACCAAAGGTACTCTGGAGTTCTGCGATAAAGTGGACCCAGCTGTCCATCCAATGTGGATGGTCAGCCGGATTACCGGAGTTGAGGTCCAGTTTGAACCATTCCAGCATCATACCTTTTAGATAAGATTGGGCAAATGTTACCCTTGCCCTATCTTGGTGGAAAGCTTTGGCATGATCCTGGAAGCACAGTTTGCACTGGACCAAGAAGGTCCAGAGTTTCTTTGGGTCCGTGCCATCAAAGGTGTCCGGTTCACGGACCTTGGCACGGGAGGAAGAGGAGTTGTTGGTATGATGAGAGGAGCAGGAGAGGCAGTTGACAGCAACAGTGAGATTGTGGAAGACAGCTCCAGAAACAGATTCATGGTGACCTGGGTCTGCAGAACCACGAAGGCTCTGAGACACAGCATCTCGATGTGGAGTCAAAGGCACTGTAGGGTTTCAAGCTGTAAAGCTCCGGAATTGGCTAACAGAAGCCGGAGGTTGCCTGCGGTTAGACAGGGCTTGCTGGGTGGCAGAAAGATGGAGGTCATTTACTGCACCTGCTTCTTCAGCAAGTGCTGCAGCGGTATGAGCATGAGAGCACGTGGTCATAGTCATAAGGGAATTGAAACTAGTTTGCATACGAGTTTGTATAGTGAACCCACACAAGTGTGAGTCTGAAATACTGTCAAGTCTGGGTCTACTCTGGTAGGGGGTCTGGTCAAGTCCGGATGAAGGTGGACGAAGGAGGAGGGCAGAGGGCTGGACAAGAAGTTAGTCCGGCCAGAGTTGGTGACCGCTTGGATTCAATGACAAGGACGTCATGCGTTGATCCCTTGCATAGGTTCTGGTCAAGAGGTTGGAGATGGAGACGGACAGAAACTGGAGTAGTGACTAAGTTGATTTCAGACTGGGTTGTACAGGATATTCTACAGAGTACTTATACTAAGTAAGAACTAGGGACGAGTATTTACGGTGACAAGTAAACAGCCTAAAGGCAGACAAGGAATGACCAGAGTAAGGACTAGGTCAGGTCTGGGTAAAATAAAGTCAGGTCCAGTGAAAATGCTACAAGGTATAGGATATATTGAGTTCACAGAGAACTCATGTCAAGGCAGGGCAGACAGCGAGGTGTGGTAACGAGTGGATGGAGTATAGACCAAGGGTCGTACTTAACAGAAGATTATCTGCGTGACTGTGAGGAGTTGAGCTGTAGAGCTGCGATGCGACCAGAGTGACTGGATAGGACCCAGAGTTGGACATGGTCATAACAACTATGTTTAGCATGGTACTTACGGTCTGTATGTATACACCAACCAGCAAGGATCGTCCCTAATTGCCTAATCCAAGAGGTTGTGACAAAAGAGTTGATTTGTTGGACCTAGCACTACCAACAGGGACTCACATGTGAGTTACTTTGCAGCATAAAACAGAAGAATCACATACCTAACACAGGCCAAATGGGTGTTGTGGAGTTGGATGACATGCCGCAAGACATGAATGGTGATTGATTCTGGCGAGAGACCATAGATCATCCTGTAAGTATGCAAACATGTCAGTAACTTCATAAACAAAGACCACAGATTCCAACTTACTGAAACATGGGGCTGTCAGAAGGTGCTGGTGATGTGGCAACTCTCTGTTGAAGTGCTCTGAGTGCTGAAGCACGATGTACATCATGGTGGCTATGAGATGATACCTTACATAAGTACATCTCACTTGTCGAACACCATCTACTGTATATATGCCCCCTGCACCTACCTTGAAGCCCAGCCAGCAAGCTGAGGCTACAAAATGCTGGCTTTCCAAGCCTGGGTAAGCCTTCTTATTACAAACAATGTACCTCCTCTCATCTTGACCAGTGTTTGAGAAGTGCAGAACAAGAAATCATGCATCCGAATGCAACAGTAAGTGCTTGCTATGTCTGTACTACTCTGGACTAACTCAGTCTTGTAGACTTTGGGAAAGGTATGCTATATATGTATTGTCCATGCTACTGACATCAACAGACATAGGAAGAAGGCCAGTATGGATGCACAAGTGCCTGCCTGTGAAATCAGTGACTGCCACCGCACATGTACAGAAATAGCTGAAGTTTCTGACTCAGATCACGATCAAGCTTCCTCTGGAAGTCATTGGCAATCCACTCACCATGACAATATGGATCCAGTCCCCTCGACTCTGCCAGAACTTTGTGTTGCAATCCATGATTGGCAAATGGAGTGGGAGCCCAAGGCCGACTGGGACCACAACTTTGACCTTGCATTGCAGTGAGCCAGGGAGAAAAGCTGGGGTTCAGCTGATTGGTTCTTCAAGGAATGTGAAGCCCACATGCATGGGCTGCCACTTTATCCGTGCACTTAGGCAACTGGTCCAGGAGTTGTGCTGTAGCAGAGGGCCCTGAGACAAACTATGTGATATGTTCTTACAGGTGTTTGATCTTCTCATCGCTATTGTATCTGAGGTGAAATTCTTCAAGGTGAAACTCCATGAGTATGCACCCTCAAATTCATATCACACTAAGTTGAAATGTGTCATGAGTTGCATCCTGATCCTCCTATGTACACTCCTGCTTGACCTTGCCATAATACACTACAATTCATATGGTATATAGACACTACCTGCTTCCATTATGCTTCCATTACTTGTTTACATGCTGCCTTTTAGCCAGAGATGAAACATTGATACTTCTGTGTCATGTAGTACAAGAATAATACATAGAACTTGGCTACTATGCTACTGAAAGTGTAAGTTTACCTTGCAAGAGAACCAGTCTGCAATATCTTATGCAGAGTCTATGTCTGTTCCTTTTGGGGAACCCTGTGACTTCTTACAGAATGGTCCACCAGGCTTGGGCATCACATGCAGTTCACCAGCATAGTAGGCCTTGTGGTAGTGCTTCAGAGCATCCTGGAATGTCGTGTAGCTTTTGTAAATGGCACCACTGACATGAGTCACCCATCCAGCAGCATCATTCCTAAGTAGTAGTACATAAACATATATTGTTTGTTATTTCTACTAATAATGCACTGGGGCGCACCAATCAAAGAATATTCTGACTTCTTGACCAGCTGTGATAACATAGAACTTGTTGGGAGTGGGAATACTCTCAGGGAGAGTAATTTGCTTTGGATGAGGAACATTGGGGGGATATCTTGGTGTGTTGGGTGTAGTAGGGGCCATGGAAGTTGGAGAGCGAAGGTTGGTAGGGGTGCGAGGGACACAATCCACAGATCTCACAGATCGGGGGGTCTTAGGAACTTGCTCAGTGATTTCCTTGTGTTGTTTCACTTTTCTTTTGATATAAGTGGTCTCTGAACCATCAGGGTTGGACTGAGTATGGGTCATTTCAATGACTGTCTCAGTCTCCACAATAGTTCATGTAGTAATAGTATTATGGCCTAAATCCATTTAGTTTAAGCCACAGTGCAAATGAATGTACAATGTACCTTCATCAACGGGATGCCCCATGATCTCAAGATCAAAGGGATCAGTTCATGGCAAGGATGGCATCATATCAAAGGGTCATTGGAAATAGATAAGGATCTTTGATGTAATGGCTTGAGTCACGTGTTAAAGTTAACTTTGTTTTGATTCACACGTAGTCAGCCGTAATTGCAGTTCATTTCATTTCACACTGTGAGCCTCTGAGTCACCCTTCATTTTGTAATGGGTCACACAGGGCATCAGAAGGCTAATCACACAGGTTTAGCAAGCTCAAAGGTATGGTGGGTTACTTCCTCTTGCCACTTAAATGCTCACACCCTTCGCCCAGTTCAACAAATTCTAGGCCCAAAAAGGATCACAGAGCATGCAGCAGCTGTGAAAGAACACCATGATGCACATTTGAATGGTGAGTTCTGTTGTGCAGCCCTCATCTCCAACAAGTTCTGACATGCTTAAAGCCATGACCCTTGAACAGAAGCAGGCCCTCATGGCCCTCTGTGAGAGGCAAACCAACAGCCATTCCAACATGGTGGGCAAAAATACTACAGACTTTGGCAATGACAACCCAGACTTCGGGGCATTTGACAGCATCCTCAATGGCACACACCCTCTCGAAATCAGTCACACAGGTGGGGAGTTCCAGGAGATGGCAAGGCAAATCTTGGATGTGATGCACATGAAGTATGTTTCATCGCTTACATTTTGCAAAGAGACTAATCCTTGATCACAGGTTTTTTGTCTCTTGTCGGTCGCACAGGGATTATTGGACCTACAGGGACCGTGCATGGTTACGGGCCATCGCCTTTGAACAGCAAATACCAGCAGTGGCAGAAGCCTATCTTACTTGGAGTTTCAGCTGTTCACAGCGAGGGCACAGAGGGTTCTTCGAGGAGTTTACTGATGCATCTACTAGCAGCATGGACAATTGTACTGGCCAGGTTGTGCTTAATGTCATAGATGTATTTCGTAAGTGGGCCACTCCTCAGCAACTATCACTGATGTAATAACATTCAGGAGCAGACAAAGTCGCATTCATGATTTTCTCAACAGACTCTTACATTCTGCCAGCGGTCATCCAACAAGGCGCAGTTCCCTGCTCCCCTGTGAAGCCTTTGCATGCATTTTCCATTGATATACTAGAGTTCTTTCGAGTTGCACCCAACCGCAACCCACATTTCTCGATACAATCTTTTGTTAAGACGCTATGTGACTTACAAGGGGTATGTATTGAATCTAATCAATGTTGTCTTATTTTCATTTTGAACATAGGTGGCCTTTCGGCCATATATTTCTCATCAACTCACCATCGCATTTGACCAATACCTACAGATCTTACGATATGTGCGGCATATGACATTAACTACGATTCGTCACATGGGCCCCCTTTGGCATTTGAAGAATGCATGTCCCACATGCACATATATTCTACAAGTTGAGCCAGAACTGATGTTCTCTCTACATTACATGATGGATGGCAATGACTCTTTGAAGCATGCCGTGCAACAAGCAGAAGATGCAGATGAAGTAGATGAAATGGATGAAGTCAGCACTCAGTGTGAAGAACTCCTCCCGGGGCAAGTACTCATGTGTGATTGGTTCCTTACATGGGAAAAGGTGGATGTGTTTGCCAAGGATCACCAGGTTGATGTTGATATGCTTACTGAGGTATGGATGACCCTTTTTGTGACATAGGAGATGTTCATGGATTAATCCAGGGTAACAAGGACAACCCGTGTGCCAGCCACTGGAAAAGTATGAAAGACCAACACACCACTAGGATGTGGAGTGTGTTTGATGAGATGGGTATCTTTATGGCAGTTTGCTGCCATGGCTTCTCACTAGTGATTGCTGACATGGTTCGGAGTGGTGAGAGGTGAGTGTATAATGTCTTTTTTTAATTTTCTCTCACACACTATGCAGAGCTAAGTATCTGCTTGCTGTGGTATCAAGGCTCCTTGACACATTTGGCAAGGGACTTGGCAGTGGATACAATATTGGTTGTAAGTTCAAAACTACACTATCTAGGAGCTCACTTGGCAAACCTGTGTGGCTTCTCACACACACTTCCCTCATCGGATCATTCCACAGGCATGCCCATGGTTGCTTGTGCCAACTCGACCATCTCGCAACATACGTTGAAGGACTCAGCATCGAAGACCTGGAAGGTTGTGAGTGTGCATTCTCAAAGTCAAATGCACTCACATCCACTGTTCATTATTCTGGGATGTTCCACTGCAGGCAGGCTATTGCTAATTACTTTGAACACAATGATGAGTACGACATCTATGCTAATCTATGTGTGTACACATTTTCCCTCCACGTCATGTATCATATGACTCACTTGTACAGCCATGTTCCTCCATAACAACTACAAATAAGCCATGAACATTCTCAGAGAGGCCCAGGAGTGCCTGCCACAGCTCAAACACAAGCTCAATATTACTGATGATTCAGTTTTCCATGTGTGGCTTGCTGAAGAGTGGGTGTATCTTTTGTCTCAGAAGGAGCCCGAAGAGGAGACTGTGCAAATGATGTATTGGCAAAGGCTTGTCAACCTTGCCACTAGCAGGTATGTCATCATACAGATACCTTGTTGTAACTAATAAATTGCATCAGAGAATGCCTCACAGCCACTGAATCATGATCAGTTATTACATCAAACACTGCTATGCATGATCTTGGATGCGATATGACATCCACAATGAGGCTAGAGACCGCATGGCACCACGCTCAAGAGACCTATGACAAAGATCTAGTCACAGTGAAAAGACAACAAAGTGTTTGGGTGGCTGCTCCCTCAGATGAGGTGCATTTGACCCAGGGGCTTCTGGAGGTCTGGCAAGAGCTCCCAAGGACTGGGCAGAGTAGGAGAACTAAGGAGAGTAGAGGTGTTCAGTCATTCCAGGACTGAGCTCAAACATATACAGAGGAAAGAGGGAGATTGCTTAGTAAGCTAGTACAAGCCTACATAAGCTAAGGTAAGGGAGTCCAGCACCAGTACTACTATCAGCAACACTACACACCTAGAGACAGGACAGTCTCTACACCTCCCAGGCACTTGAAATGCTGACTGTCCTCAGTCAGGCACTCACCAACCACACCAAAACCACAACCAAAGACCCACTAAACCTTCCAAAACACCCAACAGTCCACCAAAAATGCACAGACTCACATAACCCTGGGGACAAACACTCTGCAATCACAAGGCACACCTGCCAGGCTCTCATTGCAACACTGCAGCAGTGGTCCCCAGACCTAAGAATGGCAATGAGTTGACAAACAAGAATGGGGAGTGGCAGGAGAAACAGTCCTGAGGCAGGGGGATAGGGGATAGCACCCAAAAAAGGCAAAAAGCGGAGGAGGAGCAGGAGCAGGGTGAAGAATTGGAGATATCTCCACAATGGCTGGCCAGATTGACAGAGCGTGGTAGGAGGGTGTTGCCAGGGTATATGGGGGTCAGGACATGAAATGGATAAGCAGGACGAGCCTTAGATCCCAAGATATCAACCAATCAGTCCCAAAACCCCACCCAAATGCGAAAATGCTAATATCTCCACAACCACTGGGCCCATCTCGACGACCCAGGCACCGTTGGACAGCCCTCGTCGAGTAGATCGTGAATCCAGAAAAGCGAAAGATCCGGCGCAAAGGGGAGGGAGATATGCGCCAAACTCAAGGGGGGCAGGAGGAGATGTCACTGAAAACCCAGGGAAAAGACAGAAAAAGCTAAAGGAGTGACTATGGTTGGATAAGGGGGATCTATAGAGAGGGTGGGGAGTGCCTAGACACAGAAACCCCTTGTGGTGGGCTCCAGTTGAAAAGATATGAAAGGGTTTGGATGGCTGCTCCCTCAGATGACTTGTGCATTTGACCCAGGGGCTTCTGGAGGTCTGGCAATGCTCCCAGGGACTGGGGAGACTAGGAGAAATAGGGAGAGTAGTGGTGTTCAGTCACTCCAGGACTGAGCTCAAACATATACAGAGGAAAGAGGAAGATTGCTTAGTAAGCTAATACAAGCCTACATAAGCTAAGGTAAGGGAGTCCAGTATCAGTAGTACTATCAGCAACTCTGTACACCTAGAGACAGGGCAGTCTCTACAGCGGTACAGGAGTTGGAGCTGAAGTTGGAAATTCCTTCTCGCTGGAAGCCTGGAGATGTGGAGTGGTAGAATGTGGGCCATTTGGTGGCTCAACGGAAATACCAATGTGCCCTTGACAACTTGGAGAGTTTGGTTGTTGCCTGTATATTTGAACTCGGAAAAATGAACCGAGCAGGCACTGGTGAGTTACTGGTTACATCCCAAAAAATCTGCCAGAGGATGACAGTTTGTCATAGATTATGTTGTCACAGTATGTCACAACCTTCCAGAGCCCCAGCAATTCTAGATCACAGTGCGACAGAACTGCACAGGACTCACCAGAACACCAGAGTACCAGTACAACATAGTTCACACATGAAGACTTAACAACTTAGTAAAATTTCAGTCAAGATGATTCACTACTAGTATTTATGTGAAAATTTAGTATTACAGCCACTATATGTATATTTCAAGTTTGTACAAAATTGACAACATGGCATTCAAGTAGTCACAAGGCTATTCTACACCACTACATTAGCATGACAAAGGTCCTCATGACTTAGTCGAGTTTAACGGTCAGCAAATGCCTCCCACTGGCATCATGTTGCATAAGGACGCCTGCTCAAACATCAGCTCCCAAACACTGACAATGCAAATAAAACTGTACAACTTACCATTTGCATCAGGCATTTTTTTTGGAAAGGAGGAAGTTGGCACATGCAACGGGACACTCACTTGGTTTCGACTGTGATTGTTGAACACCACGTGGATCCATCTGATGTCAAGATCCAAGTTATTAATGGAATCCTGCATTCGCTTGGCTTTGAAGTGATGCAGATTGGTGATCTTCCCATGCTCCCAAACAATGCATTCTGCAAGCATCTTTTCTGCACGATGAACATCCCGTTGCACACAAACAATGTCAAGGACCAAAGATTCTTGATCTTCTGCAGACTCGGATGCTGGTGACTTTGATCATTACTTTGTTAGATTATTCTGTGTAAACAAGGCTGTTTACTACCTACATTGTGTGTCCCTGGTTTCTTCTCGCAGTATGCCATATGAACCTCTTCAAGAAATGTGCGGGTTGCTACTTCTAAAACTGGTCATCCCTCTGTCAAACAAGAGTCCCAGTGATTCCTTTGTCTGGGAAGGGTGAGTTGCTGAAACTGAGATCAGAGTCATATGGTACAAACAAGCATATTGTCAGATGGATGGGTGGTGGTTGTTCAAAACAGATGTGTCAAATCCGGCAATTACCTGACAGTGTCAACACTCTGATGCCCTGCTGTCCAAGCTGTGGGAAGGGCAGCTTTGCCACCAACAATGCCATCTCAAGGCATATGAGCCAGCAAAAGTCTGGCTGTTCCACCTGGTTTGACAATCTAGTTCGTATCTGCAAAGATCTCCTTGGCAGGGATCATGATGGTCCCAACCACTCACCACACACCACATCCATTGATGAGCAATTTGGAGACATAGGCAAATACAATTCATGGGTCAACAGCGATGAAGAAATGCTTGATGGGACTCAGGAAGATAATTCCAAATCCAGCCCAATCAAATATTTTCCAGGTGCCACGCAGGTGTTTGTTGGTGGTTCTACCTTTCTTGGCAGGTTCGAGGCAGATCAATTCAGCAACTGTAGGTCTTCAAACATTTATTATCCATTTGCTTCCAGGGGGGATTGGCAGATGGGGTCATGGCTCCTTCGCTCAGGCTTGAGTATGAGCGCAATCAACACATTTTTATCTCTCGACCTGGTATGTTTTTTTTGTTGACTGGCTGTGATGTCCTGCTCACAGGTGTATCAGATTAAAGCATTGCCCCTCTCCTTCCATACAGCAAACGAGCTCCACAAGCGAGCCGAGTTACTACCCAGTGGGCCATGCTGGAAGTCACAGGAGATCCTCACATCCCATCCAACAAAGTGGCCCATCTTCCTCTACTGGTGCGACTCCCTCAAACTTCTACAGTATCTCTTCAACTGCCCCAAATTTTGGACTTCAATGGAGTTGACTCCATATTGCTTGTATGAGATGGCAGCATGTCTCTGTCAGGTGTATATGGAATGGATGTTGGGCGATGATGCATGGTCTATGCAGGTCAGTTTCCCGCCATTTCAAAAGTTCCCACTTTGATATCAACCAGTCACAAATCCCTGCAGGTGCGACTCTTCTCAGAACAATACTTTCATTGGACAAAACTAATATTTCAGTCTTGACAGGTGATCACATCGCACATCCATTGCTCATCAGCCTTGCAAACATTAAGATGGCGACCCAGCTCAAGCTTTCCTCCCATGCTTTCCTCCTTGCTGCTCTTCTTCCGGTCCTGAAGTTTGTTCACAAGAACAAGTGGATGAAGGGTGTACTCGAGGACCACCTAATCCATCAATGTCTCGATATCATCTTAGAACCCCTGAAATGAGCTGCTCAAGTAGGAGTAATGTTGTCCGATCCGTGGGGCCACAATAGGTATTGCTTTACTCCTATTGCAAGCTACATCGTTGACACACCCGAAGCTGCAATGCTAGCCACCGTCGGGGGGAAGACATCTCCTGTTACAATGGCCATGTACAAACAATTCAGTGATCCTTTTCAGCATGAACCACGTACTTCCTCAACCACTCTTGCTCAACTTGTAGCTGTCACCTCAAAGGCTGACCCCAGCAATCTCCAAGCCTACTTCTGCGAAGCGCAGAAATTCTGTCTCAATGGTGTCCATATATCATTTTGGTGCAACATTCCTATGTCATGTCCTAGTAGGTTCCTTACTCCAGAGATGCTCCATTACTTTCACAAGGAATTCTTGGATCACGACTGTAAGTGGTGCATCAACGTGTTGGGCCCTGAGGAGATCAACTTTAGGTTCTCAGTCCTTCAACCTGTTACAGGCTTCCATCATTTCAAAGAAGGAATTTCATCGCTCAAGCAGGTGACGGGTCGAACTCACCAAGACATTCAGTGGTCAATTATCTGGGTCATTGCTGGGTCTGCCCCACATAACGTTGTTATCGCTGTCTGTGCTTTAATGGATTTCCGCTATCGGGTACAAGCCTACCACATCACGGAGAAGGACCTCAAACTCATCAGTTCTGCCCTCCATGAATTCCATTTGCACAAGCACTCTATACTCGATGCTGGCCTGCGTCGTGGGACCACCAACAAGCCAATTGATAACTGGTATATTCCCAAGCTTGAACTGATGCAAAGTGTGGTCCCAAGTATCCCCAGGGTTGGTGTTACTATCCAATGGTCTGCTGATGTCACTGAGCATGCCCATATCAACCAAATCAAGGACCCTGTGGGAGGCAGCAACAACCATAATTATGATCCCCAGATCTGCTGACAACTTGATTGCCTGGAGAAATGCAGGGGCTTCGAGCTTGCTATGTCCTTGAAGGACCCTGAGTTAGGGCTGGATACATCTACCAGTGCCATGGACGGTGAACCAGGTGACAAGGAAAATGATCCATCTGTCATCTCATGATGTGTCACAGATTATTTTGCACACTCGCTTTGTCTAGCTTCTTCAACACCCAACACTGTCCCCCTCCCTCATCGCACATTCTTAGCCAGTTGCATTGCATTCAACCTCACTTATGACCCTCATATTTGCCACATCTCTGTCAATAATGCTGCAAAGCAGTTTGGTCTTTCGGACTTGCGAGCAGCTCTTGCCGACTTTCTCTCTTATGAGAGATCTCACAGTGTGGACTCAGTACATCCCATTGGTGGTGGGCCTCATAAGGCTGCAGAGAATGCTGAGCTTCCATTCAAGGACATCCAAGTTTGGTTCAAGTTGCACCTGCAGACAACAGAGATCCACACTCACTCCATTTTACCTGTGCAAACTCTCCTTGCCTCCCCACCTGAAGGCGACTGGAAGTATGGGCATTATGATTCAGTAGTTGTAAACATGGATGGCACCAAGATTTGGCCCGCTAGTGGCCTTCAAGGTCTGTTATCCATCATTTTATTTTGTATTTCCACAATTTTTATCCCATGCCTGATCAGGACACTCAATTGCACAACTCTGCCTCATTATGCGGCCCTTGGGCAAGCCACATGAACGATGGCCATGGGCTGATTGTTTTTTGACTTATGTCCAGCGTTTTGATGTTATCTGCTGCAAACCTTCAACTCAAATGCAAGTATTGAGGAGGGCTATCCGTTCTGGGGGACAGCGCCTTGGTGAAGTCATTCCAGTTTCTCAAATCAGGGCCTATGCGAACCTGATACTGCATTTCGGCCAACATGCAGACTCCCGCCTCATGTCATTCAACAGTTCCAAACATTGCCACAAGTTTTTCCTTAACAAGTACTTCAATAAGAACACCTACTTCTCTTTGACTTTATAAGTACCGTTGGTCCGTGCACCTGGGAAATTTGGACCTTTGTTTCATCATTCCTTTTGTACTCCCATAATGTTTCTGCCTGTTCACCCCAATAAGTTCCATACCGTAGATGCAATACACAAACTGGGTTCATATTCTGTACCAAGGGAAGGGCGTGACATGGCCACGATGGACAAGATTACAACTCAAGAGCTCGCAGGAGCAATCGTTTTTGAGACCACTGCCAATACACCTAGTTGTGCTCACAATAAGTACCTAGGTTTTATTCTTGATCAAATCTACTCAGATGCTGCTGCCATTGATACCACTCCATTGGACAAGCTGGTTGTGCCACCACACACGATCTCAAAGTTCAACCCTAGTGTCATTGAAATGCACCCCAACTCTCTCCAAATCCCCCTCTACAACATGTCTGCTGAGAAGTGGAACTGGCCAATACTCAAGGCCACTTCACCACCTTGAAACAGCAAAGGTGGATCACAGGAGAATCACCTCACCGCATTTTTTAACGCAATAGCGCTGGCGATGAGGCCAGCTGTCAGAGCTCAGGCTTTGAACCTCGATTTGCAAAAACCCACCATCGCCGAGCAATACTGGTTAGGTATATATTCCACTTGCCGTATGCCTGGCAATGCCGATGGCACTGGCGCTTACTGTTGCAAACCGGATATCATTCTCATTGAAAAAGCAGATACTCCTACTGATTCCATCTTGTGGATGAGCCCCAAAGTTATTGCCGAATGCACCAACCAAGCCTGGAAACCCTCCATGCCCCTCATGAAAACCCTCCACACCAAAGCATATCTCGTCTTCCTCAATCAACCTTGGAGGCATTTTGTTCTAGCCTTATCCATTGTGAAAGAGGAAATGTGTGTTCACTTCTACAATCACTCCGGTGGTTCTGTCTCACCACCCATCAACATTCAATGCAATCCCAGAGCCTTTGTTTCTGTTCTCGCCACCATCATGTTTAGTTCTCAGCTTTGTATAGGTTTTGACCCCACCATTACTGTGAGGCCAGTCCAGCCCTTGTGGGTTTCACGACAAAAGGTTATCTACAAGTCACCTCATACCAATGTCCCAGATGCCATCCTGGAGGAGTTGGGTGATGATCACGACCCCAGCTCTCATCCAGAATCAAGCACATCCACACTGCCAGATTCCCTCCCTAACTATGTCAATGTCATTTCGTCACAATCCACTTCACCGACTTTCCTCCTACCTTCCAAGGAAAGTCTCAATACTTCACTTGCTGGCTCAGCCCCCAACTCCGACACTCCTGCAGGCTCAATCAGAGAGATCCAAGTTCACAGTGTCATATATGAAATATTGGAGGTATTGTTCTCTTTGGTGGGGTTCTTAGGCTGAGGGACTGTGATCTCTCTTGCCAGACGCAAGGGGAGATTGTATATTATCAAGGACCATTGGGTAGAAAACCCATCGCAGGAAGCGAGCATGATGAAACTAATGGAAGGAACTCGTGGGGTGCCCAGGCTTATCGATCACTGGGTGGTGGAGGTTTCCCCCGGTGTTGTCGACATCACTTCTTGATATTGTTCGGAGAGGCACCAGACATTCATGAAGGGTATGAGGACACATGTCCGGACAGTCATGAGCCCATGTGGGCACCCTCTCTCAAAATTCAGGACAAAGTATGAATTGGTCAAATGCATCAAGGACGTTCTTATTGGTAGGTGGACGTCTTTCTCTTGTGAAGACATCCAAGTTAATATACAAATCAGTTCAAAAGGAAGCGGTAGCAAAAGGGATCCTTCATCATGATGTCAGTCCCTTCAATGTTTTAATAGATGACTCTGCCAATGAGTTCCAAGGAATGTTGATAGATTGGGAGTTCGCAGTGGAGATCACTGTCCGACAGAAGTATAGTGTTGGCGGTACCATGAGTTCGTTTTTTTTTTTGGGGGGGGGGATCACAATAACTGACTTGATCCAGGGTACTATTCTGTTTCTTTCAATGCACCTTCTTGGGCAAATTTCAGATGACCTTAAGAAGAATCCTTTGAAGAACAGAAGTGCCTACAAGGAGGATGATGCCACGTCTGTGCAACTCCATGTGCATGCTGATGACGATTTTGCTGTTGAGCATGTGCCTGCGGATGATATAGAATCACTCTTCTACATCTTCATTTGGATCCTTGTTCTCTATAACAGACCGCTTGGATGGGAGCGGGAGGGCTTTGACTTTGAATCTTCTATACTTGCCCAGTGGAGCGAGCACACCATTTACAATCTCAAGGTGGTGAAAAATGCGAAGATTGCATTCATTTCTAGTCCCAATGGCAAAGCACTAGCGGACAACATCTCTCCATACTTCGAAGACCTTCTCCCCCTTGCTGAAAATTGGCAGCAAATCTTCAGGACCAAGTGGAATGCTGAGAAGAGAGTTGACTTTGACTCTCTACTCCAGATAACTAACCAGTTCCTTGAGACGATGACGCCGGAGGACCTTCCTGACGTAACAAATGAATGCCTGAGCATGGAAGCCGAAAAGGAGGCCCTTTGCCTCCCACTTCCTTCCCCACCAGTAAAGGTGGACATGGTTTCTGGAAAGAAATGGGTCCGCGATGACAACATTCGCAGCATGGGTGATGTACCTCTTTCTGTTGTGCACAAACGTCCTAAAGGTAGTTGACCTCAATACGCTGTCACGCACCAAACAGGTTTGGTACAGTGAACATGGAAGATAACGTCAATATCAAACGATCCTGATGCGAAGGATGAGCACGACGGAGCCTCATCGTAGCCATCTATCGCACAAGAAGACTATCCTGATGCAAGAGACGACTGCTGACGTCTAGCAGTCATCACTCGCACAAGAACCGCCAAGAAGCAGAAGAAACTGAAGGAATAACATCCATTATGGTATGAGAAAGGAATGCAATCTACTGCAGTCCAACTCCCATACCAGAACGGGCAAAGAAGCTGAAGAATTGATGGAGAAACGAAGGAAAGAAGAGAAGAAACGACGTTAGCGCTCAA
>Ga0307516_10003705_pt1 | contig 19431 bp, 21 predicted proteins | sample 19_EM_MG_FD_203310 | JGI IMG/M metagenome (GOLD analysis project Ga0307516, IMG submission 203310) | Populus trichocarpa ectomycorrhiza microbial communities from riparian zone in the Pacific Northwest, United States - 19_EM | ecosystem: Host-associated > Plants > Roots > Unclassified | place...
TATCATGAACGCTATCAAGTTGGCTGAACCTCTTTTTTGTGGTTCTGGATAACTACGTGGATAGCGCTAGCAGGGGTCCGTTATCCATATCATATCAAGTTGCTATCAAGTTGGCTGAATCTCTCTATTTACTGGTAACAAAACTGAACCCAACTTATCCTACGGCACAGTACTTGAGCTAGACGGGACTCGAACTGAATAAAGTCTTCTTTAGTCTCCTCGCCAAATCTTAAACTTGTCACTCCAGCTGGACGGCGACTACGATCGGTCAAAAGTGTACCGGATGCCATCAACCAATGCTGCACTGGATAACGCTATAACCAGATTTACCGGTCACTGTCAGGATACCCCCAAGATGCCTAGCAAGCCCATCCAGCAATGTTTTAAGTTTCACTGCCTTGCAGACTGGACTCTCTCGACGTGCGAAGACCCGATCAAAAGCGGCTGTGCCAAAACTAGCTATGAAGGTGTATATTATATCTGATACCATACTGTTGGAATTGCTCCTCGCCGCTCCGGTGTGGCGCTCCGGCGTGGCGCTCCAGCATAGCGCTCCGGCGGAAGCGACATAATGGCAATGGCTGGGGAACCCTGGTAACGGCGGCTTGGCATTCTTCGATAGCAGCGTCTTTTGCATACTTTCTTCTGTATACTTACATACTTTTGACATAGAAAAAAGAAAACAAGTTACTCAATACATCTACTCTGTGAACGCTTTCATCACACGCCATCGATCAACATCTCTCTCTCTCTCACACTATTTGTAAAGACTTAAAGTAAGTCAGCGATCGGGTAAACCTTCAACAGGTTATGAGCCCGGAGCTGTAACTGCTCCGAATACCTACAGACCTCACGCCGACCATCATATTCTCGCGCGAAAAATAGCTCCTCAGGAGCCAGTGGTAAACGCGGGGGCCGGCGTTTTCGAGGCTCTTTTCTCCACGTCTTACTTAGAAGCCGTCTCGTTGAAATCGAGCGCTAATCATCAAAGCGATAGAAGATCTGCGACTTTCCTCCTACGAGCGCTTCCCTCCTACATACATCCCCGAAACCGAATACAAAATCTCCTACACGATTCTCATCATGAGTGAAGAATCATTCAAACACCCGCTGGGTAACATCAGTCTCCTCAATCGTACCAACTACGCAGTCTGGAAGGAAGATTGTTTGATGGTCCTTCAACGACTGATGGCCTGGGACATTGTGATGGAGAAGGAAGAGGAACTCGAAGACCCGGGATGACCCAATGACTTTTCCAGAAACCTTGTTCTGGCACGGAAGGCATACAAGGACTACAAGCAACGGAAATCGCAGGCTTTGGCCATCATCTACGGATCCTGCACCAATTCGGTCAAGGTATACATCAAAGGCATGGACGACCCTGTCAAGATGTGGAAAGAATTGGAGGTCCGTACAAACACTGCCAACTCCTCGGTTGGAAGAATGTCACTCATTCGGAAATGCAGCACTCACCGTCCCACTCCCAGACAGCCGCTCAATGCCTACTTCGCCGAACTGCTTGACATCACCACTGAGCTTGCTGGCTCCGAAGAAGCAGTCTCCGACCTGGTCCTCAAGAATCATATCTATACGACACTCCCTCAGGCCTATGCAGTCACGATCGAGATCCTTCAATCTCGTGCAAGAGTCACAGTGCAAGAAGTTATGGATGCACTCAATGAATGCGAGACGAATCGATCGATGACAACCAAACCTGATGCAGTTTACGAGGCTCTCTATACCCAACAAGGAGGAAGAGGAGGAAGAGGAGGACGAGGAGGATGAGGAGGCTACCAGGGACGTTACCAGGGAAATGAGCGATTCCCGAAGCGATGGTGTGAATTGTGTAAAACAGTATCCCACACTACCGCCAACTGCTGGAGCAAGAAGAAGAACAAACGAGCCCGGGATCAGAATGACTGCTACTATTGCGGAGAAGAAGGCCATATGAAGAACGACTGCCCAGCCAGAAGAAGGGGAAAGGCCTTGCAAGATAGCAGAGGATGCGGACGCGACGGACGCAAAGGAGACGGACATGACCAAGAAGGAAACGGACGTGACCAAGGAGGGAACGGACGCGACCAAGGAGGGAATGGACGTTCACTCAACACCACCGGCAGCCAGCAGTGACTTGCAGGCTCCACCTCCCTCAGCTCGGAGGTAATGGTGGCATCATATCGATCGTCAATGACAAACAGGACCTGGGTTATTGATTCTGGCAAAGAAGAAAGGAGTTGTATGTCTGGGTGGATTGGAAATTGAGGCGTACCTCGTTCCGCAATTCCGAATATCTCTCCTATCAGTAGAACAACTCGACTCACACGGATACACGTCGACATTCCGATCAGGGATTTGTTCGATTGCCGATGCAAAAGGACGAAAAGTTCTTAGTGCCAATCTTGAAGGTGGCCTGTACATACTATCAACAGAAGGATCGGCACACATTTCCGAAATCAAGATGCTGCGAACAGCTCCACATTCACACACGGCAAACATGTGGCATCAACGTCTCATGTACCTTAATCACCAAGACTTGAGACGACTACTGGAATCCTCAGGCAAGCGCATTACGGATTCTGACGTCGAGCCGGTGATGGAGCCTATGGACATCAAGCCGGTGATGGACATCGGAGATCGCCGACATCGAGTCTGACAGAAAACCAGTTGCCATACGAAGCACTGTACGGCACAATTCCGAAAATAGGACACCTGAGACGATTCGGCTGCTGAGTATACAAGTACATCTCACCCGCTCAAACAATGGAGAAGAAATTCGGAAACCGCTCCCGTATGTGTATGATGCTGGGATACGTCCATAATACTACGAAAATCTGGAGAATATGGGACTTCAAATTGGGAAGAACCGGGCGAGCAGTGGAATGCTCAAGTGTGGTGTTTGACGAAGAAGAAAATGCACACACAGAAGAGCAGACGGATGCCGTTGAATTTCCAGACACTACCGACGAAGCACAACATGAGATAGCAAATGACGTGAATGAAACGAATGATTCATATGGTCTAGAGAACATCACTGGGCAGATGACTGCTGAATTCAGCAAATGCTGGGCAGTGTGCGGAATTCAGCGAATAAGCTGGGCGATATCTGCTGAATTCAGCGAAATGCTGGGCAGATGCCTGCTGAATTCAGCGAAAGCTGGGCAGAAGACTGCTGAAATCAGCGAATGCTGGGCAGTGTGCCGAATTCAGCGAATAAGCTGGGCGATACCTGCTGAATTCAGTGAAAGCTGGGCAGATGACTGCTGAATTCAGCGAATGCTGGGCAGTGTGCCGAATTCAGTGAACATGCTGGGCAGATACCTGCTGAATTCAGCGAATGCTAGGCAGAAGAAGTCGAGAATATCTTGCGAAAGCGATAACTGGTGACTTATATGCCGAATTCAGTGAATATGCTGGGCAGATACCTGCTGAATTCAGCAAAATGCTGGGCAGATGACTGCTGAATTCAGCGAATGCTGGGCAGTGTGCCGAATTCAGCGAATATGCTGGGCAGATACCTGCTAAATTCAGCAAATAAACTGCGCAGTGGAATACTCGCGAAAAGCGAGAATGGATATGTGGATTCCATATGATTGAGATCACGACTGATTGAAATGACAGACAAGAATGAATACGTCTCTGCCAGGACACGCAGCAAGGCACGCCTTGAAACCAACAAGGCGATTATGACCAAGGCTCACGAAGAAGGGGGTGATTTGACGTCTTCAGAACGCCTTGCCTCCGCCTTTCTGCTACTCGGTATTGCCGAGACGTCGGGGGATGTAGCCGAAATCTAACCGATTGTCGAGTCCAGCAACGAGGGCGAACTATCGACCTACAAGGTGGCACTACGAAGTCCACAAGCAAGTGAATGGAAGGAAGCCATGAGCCAGGAATGGCAGGCATTGGTGGAGAACCACACATTTGATATCGTGTCGAAAGGTAATAATACCATGCATAAGCCAATGGCTAATACAGCAGTGGAAGAACCGATTGGATGCAAATGGATCTACAAAAGAAAGATCAATCTGGATGGATCCACCCGCTACAAAGCTCGACTAGTCATCAAGGGCTACGAACAAAAGGAAGGTATCGACTATGACGAGACCTATGCACCGGTATCCAAAATGGCAACGTTCCGATTGATACTGGAACTGGCCGCTCAGTATGGCTGGGATGTCGATCATATGGATGTGGTGACGGCTTTCCTAAATCCAAAGATTGACCAAGACAACATCTACATGGAGATGCCACTTGGAATTGACTGGCTTACGTCGAGCGGAAGCGCGCCGAGCGGAATCACCTCGACCGGAACACTCTACGGACTGAAACAGGCGCCCAGACTTTGTTCTATACGTGGACGATCTGCTCATTGCGCACAATAGTACAGAAGGACAGGGACATCAGGTCAAGCAGTTGCTGCAGAAGAAGTACAAGATGTGTGACTTAGGAGCGGCAAAGAGGTTTCTGGGAATCGAGATTGAAAGAACTGAAGACGGCGGATTCAGTATCTGCCAACGAGACTACATCAACACAATCATACGACAATTCGGGTTGATGGATGCAAAACTGGCTAAGTCTCCACTTGATCCTCAGACCGATCTGGCTAACACCTGCTGTGAGGACAAACCGGCCAACCACAAGGAATACCTGTCAATGGTCGGATCCCTCATGTATGCGGCACTTGGAAGTCGACCATACATCGCCTTCAGTGTCACTGCTCTCAGCCGGTACAACGTGCAACCTCTCGAGATGCATACAACAGCCACGAAGCGCGTGTTACGATACCTCAAAGCTACTTCACACTTCCAAATCCACTACCGACGACTTCCATCCGGCTCACAATCAGTGAATACACGTCCTCACAATCCACCTCCCCACAACACGTCCATCAACATTATCGGGTATACCGATTCCGACTGGGCGGGAAACTCTATGACTCGAAAATGGGTTGGAGGATGTGTGTTCTGTCTGGGGCACACCAACGCCAGCAAAGAACTCATCATGGCCGGACTGATTCATTGGCAAGCCAAGTCTCAGAGCGTTGTAGCACTGTCAACGCTTGAAGCAGAATATATCGCCTGTTCGCATGCAACTCGGGAGAGTCTCTGGCTCCAGCGAATGATGAAGGAGGCAGCGAAAGGAATGCCAGTAAAGATATCTGATGGACCAGTGCCGATTGGATACGACAACCAAGGTGCAATCAAATTGATTGCCTCCGGAGTTGTGCGGCAAAAATCGAAGCATATTGATGTGAAATATCATCATGTTCACGACGAACAGATGAAAGGCTCAGTTAAGTTTCAATATGTCACATCTGCATCCAATCCTGCCGATCCGCTGACCAAACCTCTTGCGACTACCCGACACCAGCAGCTGCTGCAACTCACTGGACTTGCTTAATCGACACACGTATTGAACCCGAATACGGCGAATGAGACCAACCACGAAAAGGAAAAGGGGGTGTAATTCTCTGGCGAAGAAAAGGGGGTGTTAGTGACAAGAAGTTGGAAAGGAGATAAAAAGTTCTTGCTATTGAGCGTGTTCTTGCATCCTGTCGGCAAGGGTGAGTCGGCACTCTTTTTCCTACTAGCAGGTGTTTTTTCCCACGTGGTTTTCACTGCAGAGGTTTTAATGAGGTCGACGAGGTTTTAATGGGATTGTTTTGATTTGGTGGATTTCTGTTGATACGGAGCGCGAGAAGAGGGGGTGTGTTGGAATTGCTCCTCGCCGCTCCGGTGTGGCGCTCCGGCATGGCGCTCTGGCGTGGCGCTACTGCGTGGCGCTCCAGCGTAGCGCTCCGGCGGAAGCGACATAATGGCAATGGCGGGGGAACCCTGGTAACGGCGGCTTGGCATTCTTCTACAGCGGCGTCTTTTGCATACTTTCTTCTGTATACTTACATACTTTTGACATAGAAAAAAGAAAACAAGTTACTCAATACGTCTACTCTGTGAACGCTTTCATCACACGCCATCGATCAATATCTCTCTCTCTCTCTCACTATTTGTAAAGACTTAAAGTAAGTCAGCGATCGGGTAAACCTTCAGAACATACCCCCACTTGATTGCTGCGGACCTTGTCCTATCCCTCTCAATATGCTACCGGCAGGAAGCTTGCTTGCGGTCTGTGTTACCTGAAATACCGTTTTTTTTTGTTTATTCATACTCGCATGCGACCTATATAGATCATGGCGGCGTACATTTTGCCCGGTTTTCCCGTCCGCAGTCCGCGCAAGGCGGCTCGTTGCAAGCTCCCCTTGTGCCCTCCTCCCGGCCCTCCCGAAAAGTTGTTACGCACCAAGGAAATAGACAAAGGGAAAAGAAAAACAGAAGGAGACCCCTCCCGACCCCTGCTCCTCCCCCACCGATGCCATGAAGGGTGGGGTGGGTCGGAACATCGGCTCCTCTCCAGCCCCCAGCGCCTCCTCCTCTACTCTCCGCTCATCTTCCCGCTCCTGGCATTCCCGGAGCTCCCATTCCGACACCTCGCTCCCTGCGTCGGCTTCCTCTTCCACAGGCGGCACTATTCTTCCCACGTCTGTCGTTGTGAGAAAGTCCAGTAGCGCCTGACCGCACCTCTGGTCGGCGAAGACCTGAAATACTGTGGTGATGGAAAGGGCTCCAAAGACGTACCAATAACCCGGTGATCAAAACCCGGCGATCCTATTGGAGGTGCGACTTGGCCATTTCTGTTTTTTGGAATCGAAACTGCTTTGTTGAACTGCCTGCATTTTGGATAATTTGGTCGGTTCTGATGTGAGTATGGGGCGGGGGGTGTATTAATCGTGAAATTGCACTCAACGACCACCCACATTGACAAAAGTCGCAAACTTAGGTGGCAGAAATATTTATTATACTATGCAAGGCAACTATTTTGAGCTGTATCAACCAAAACCATCATCCAGTGGTCTTATTGAGCAGAATCTTCCCAACGGGGGGCAAGGTTTTGAAAACCATTTGTCACGGAAACCAGTTACCGAGTTACCGACAAGGGGATAGCGGTGAGCGAGCAGCTCGACACTCCATACAAAATACAACACACTCGATTTGATATAAATTCACTACCATCATTGTTGACCTACGGCAGGGAACCTCATTTCTCAGTGTACTACGAATTGGTGATTGGGGCCTTGCGATGACAGTCATGGTAGGATTTGTATACCTTCTTTGATTGGTCATGGTCGTCATTCGTCTCACTCGTTTGCCGGAAGTGCTACGGTGCCCACCAAGCAGGAAGGCGTTGAGACCACGGAACTCCCTTACGCCATCGAATCATCATCATTTGAGCTTATTGGAGTCGCGTCCTGACCACTAGGATCGCCCCTGAAAGGACGACGCGAGCAATGCTAGCATCAACGTCGAAGTCCCCGTACAGAATGGTGGCGACTACGGAAGTGAGATACGAGAACGGAAGGTTTGGCTACGAAGGGGTTAGTGACGAAGAGACTCTGGAACGCTGGGTTGCTCACCCCGGAGAAATACAGCGTATAGTCATTCTACAGGACTTAGAATGTGCAAAAGAACGTCTGAGAAAGGAGCACTCAAGTGAACAAAATGTTGCCCCCTTGATTGACAACGACGACAGTGAGGACACTCCATCAATCATCGGCCACAGGATCGCAATAGCGTCATAAAGGATGACGACCCCCACGCCATTATCCGATCTGCCGTTTCGAGTAACGCCGGGAGAGAAGCTCGATGGTTATTTCAGGGGGTACAATAGGGCTGTGAAATGGGCGGTGTATCCCGGATACCTAGCTGGGGAGGAGTGTAATAAACAGAAGCAGATGAAGATGGCCCAGATGATCCAGGACAACTTGATTGGAAAATGGTTGGCTGAATCAGAGGCTTTTCCGCCATCCACATGTACGACGGTTCAGGCCGTTATAATGCACTACATCAGGCTTTCCCGCCGTCGGAAGGGGCGGCCCCGAATGAAAAACAGAGGGAGGCGAAGGCGATGAGGTTCAATGAAACTTTGTCAATTATTGACCGAGGAACAGGTGAGAGGGATTCGCCAGAATCACACATGCGGGGCCCTCGCTGGTTCGGGCAGTACCTCGCGGAGACTCTACATCTTCGTCTGGCACACTTGTTTCTGGCAGGCTTACAAGACACCCAGCCAGTCCACACTATCAAGAGTACAATTCCTGCCAATGAGCTAATGTTCGACAGTGTGGTTGAGCGGCACGAGAGACGCAATATGTCGGAGTGGGGATCGGCGGCTCCGTTGAAACCGGACGAGGCGGACGATTTGATCCGGGCACCAGATGCTACTATGAAGCCCCGATAGCGCCTCCGAGGGCGGAAGATACTGCTAGTAGCACCTTGTTACAACTATCTGCTAAGGCTATGAATAGGTGAATTGGTATCTAGGAGCGTAAGGCTCATCAAATGGCTCGCCTGTTCGGAACGGTAAGTGCGGACACTGTGGCGTTCCCGTCGGCCCCAGGATGTCCACTCCAAGGCCGGCCCCCAGAATTGACCATGTGTTAAAGTCGCCGGGAGAGAGTTCGGGACCCTCTTCGTCTGGTCTCTCATCATCCGGACCCTCTTCGTTTCGACCGTCGTCGTCTGGACCTCTATCACCCGGGGTAGTGAGACGGATTCCCGCCGGACTATGAAACAATGGAAACGTGGGGTACCTTGTTGAATGGTTATGGCCGTAGGTGTGCGTAGATGGGATTCTTCACGTTGTGGTAGGGTTCGAACGGGGACAATCTCAGTTGCTATATCGGTTGTAAGAGTACAGAAGAAAGAACCTTAGAACAGAGAACACAAAGTACATCTCGCTGCTTCCCCGATTTGTCCCCATTCGGCTCCCTGCTTTAGCTCCTCCGGCGTGCGCTCCCCCAGCAACGCCGCCCGCTCAACTCTGGTCGGCAACAGCGCCGTGCCTCCAGCGCCGAGAAGCTTTTCCAACATACCTCAGGGAGCTGACCGCCAGTCAGCTAATCGTCAGACAGCCGATCGTCAGGTAGCTAGTCATCTGAGACGGAACGTCAGCTTTCAGCGTCGCGAGTTCGTACCAACATACCGAACCATGTCCATCATCAGTGTGCTGCATAGAACAGACATATCGGCAGACCGTCCTGAGTCGGTCTTCCATGACCCTGACGTGACCTGAAGTTTCTCGGTCTGGATAAAATTGGTACCATCAGTAAGATGATGCTTAGTGCAGACAGTCTCAAGAACCCCACCATCTAAACTGCTTGATGAAGTGACGGCCGATTAGCGCATAACTCACAATGGTGAACGTAGTTTAGCGACTGGAGTCGTATTCGTTCTGCAACTAGCTCAGCTCCGCTTGCAAACAACCCACAACCCACACAACCGAAGATGTGCACTCCTGTTTAATATTGTTCCTCTTTTCTTTCCGGGAAACTTCTGTGCATCTATGGCATTCTTACTGCTCTTATGATGATGGCTAGATAAAATGGTGATTGGCATGACAGAGGGGGGGTAATAGATACTACACATGAGAGATACATGCTACCAATGTGGGACCCGTCTGGAAAGTCGCTATTGTCGCCCTGATTGCTGATGAAAATGGTCACGCGATGGCGGTTCCTGCACGGACATGTATTTGCTCCCGAAATTGAATTGTAATCTACCCCATGTGGCTAGTATGTAGGTGCGACGGAAAAAGAGACGAAAATTGACGTCTGACTTTCCGGGGCGCTTCGGCGTTTCTTCATGGCTCTACACATATGTCTTAGGCTGGCTCCGAAAGGCTAGGGGAAAGGGTCTTACCAAACACGAACGAGCGGCCATTTTTACCGCAATCAAAACAGACAAACAGGCAATGAGACAGAATTAAACACCTTTACCCCAATCAAAACAGACAAACAGGCAATGAGACAGAATTAAACACCGGGTGCTGCAGGTTCTGAGGCGGCTAAGTTACTGCTGGTGATCACCACCGTCCGGGTCGAACCGTAGGTGATCCACAAGTGACGAAAACCTTGTATACCCTTTGTGGCATATCGGGCATTGGAACCGCGGGTTCCTGTGATGGGTTACCATATGCGACGTCAGGAGGTAACGTTTCGTGAAGAGTCTGTTGCGAGTGCACCGATCCCAAAGGCACGCCTTGGGGAAGCGCGCGCTCACCGGTCCAAGGATGTCCTTGTCTAGATGGTAGCTGTTTAGGTGCTGCTCAAGCGCCATTCTGTCGTCGAATACTCGGCCACATCTATTCCAAAGGCAGGTGTGGGGACCATTCACGGGGGCTGCCTGACCAGCAGCTGCAGGGGCAGCCAAGTGAGCTTCGTGGCGAGGTGCGAGACCCGGCGCAATCGGGACCGGCGCAGCATCTTCGCGGAGATTAGCAGGTCGAATTGAAGGGAGGGCCTCGCTACTGCCGCTGGAAACTGCCATCGTAGGTGTGCTCTGGTTCTCATTTGCCTGGGCATTGGCATCCGGCTCCGTCGGAAGCTCCAGCCGGAGCTCGATCGCCGGGGCCTTGGCCTCTTCCTCATCCGGAAATTCCAGTCCGAGCTCGATCGCAAGGGCCTTGGCCTCTTCCTCATCCGGAAATTCTAGTTCGAGGTCGCGCGCCTGGGCCTCGGCATCTTGCTCCGTGTGAACCTCAATTTCGAGCTTGATATCAGCCAGGTCGACAGCCGCATCGTCCTTCCTGTTCTCCTCCGGTTCGAGCTTGATATCAGCCAGGTCGACAGCCGCATCGTCTTTTCTCTTCTGCTCCGGTTCGAGCTTGATATCAGCCAGGTCGACACCCGCATCGTCCTTCCTCTTCTTATCTAGTTCATGCTTGATATCAGCCAGGCGGACACCTGCATCGTCCTTCCTCTTCTCCTCTGGTTCGAGCTTGATATCAGCCAGGGCGATATCTTTTTCCTTCTCCTTGCTGACCTCCGGTTCGAGCTCATCTTCGGTTATGGCGAACTCCTCGTCCTCCACCTCCTTCGTCTGCAGTTCGGGCTGGACGTTGACAACTGCGACATCTGTATTATCGGCGGGGGGCGGAGAGGACATCACCCTAGATCGTTGCTGGTGCTGCACGTCCTGCTTCGGCCGGACCCGCAAATCGTTTTCCGAATGATCTTCAGTCGGGGTCACGGCCTTCGCCGCGCGGTTGGCGGTCTGTCCGGTTCCATTACCAGCGGAAAAATCTTTGAGCATTATCTGGTTTTCCATGATGGCTGTTCGGGTACGGGTAGTTGGGTGCGGTATGAAAGAGGTGGGTGAGCAGATGTAAGAAGCGCTGATGGCAGAGATACGGTGTACGTTGTTTGTGAAATGAAAGGTAGGAAAGACGAAGGCGAAAGGAAAGTATGAAGTGCGAAGAGGAAGAAAAGTAAGAAAGAAAGGGTGTAATAGACGGTACGAGGGAAGCCAGGAAGTAAAGTTAGGCAGCAAAAGAAGTGCAACGACCCAGTTATAAATGCGGGATTTGTGGGAGACGCTAGCGTCGGTCTGATATTTGTGGGAGAAGCTAGCGTCGGTCTGATATTTGTGGGCGACGCTAGCGTTGATGTGATACCCTAACTGCTGAGTGGCAGTCGGGCAACTTTCAATATTTGGCCGCTGCAGAGACAACGGAGGCCGAGTGACTATGTAGCTTGAATCACGCAGCGGCTAGAGCAACCCTGATATCGGCTCCTTGATGACAGCACTATCAAGGAAGAACATGCAGCCTTAAAAAGGGTGGCCTAGGTCGTGACACGGCCCAATGCAGTCTGCGTCCTAAACGGCTGGTACAATTCAACCGCGTCTGCGCACAACTGGAAGAACCCTACTGCGGTGCATGGAAGCGAGCCGCGGTACACGCGTAGTACGGCTTAGCGAGTGATTCTAGCAATGGAGGGCCCCATCGAACGACTTCCAGTGCGATATGCGCAAGACGTGAGGTAAGTTAATGTTCATGCGCCTACAACCACCACGAAGACTTAATTACTCTAACTAAAATCGCTTTGGTGCCGAGAGGATGCTATAATCGATTGGTCTATGGGCATGCACGCAGTAGGCGCAGGGGAACCAAATGGCAACGAGCATGAAAAACAGGGGAATTCAGAATCCTCCGAATCCTGGTTATAACCGAAAACCGAATTATAACCCACATGGCAAACCCGGACATGCATAGGAGAACGAGCCCATGGTCCACGCGTGACTTCCATGTTTCAAAGGAGTTGCGCGCTTTGCTACTACGAACCGACGAACATCCACCATCCCAGTATCCATCAAGATCCTGCCAGATGACAACAGGATGTAAAGCCTTAGGGTCGCTATCTTCTGATCCCGAAAGGAAAAACTGGCGTATAGGGAGTGGGCCATGCCAGAGCCTGCGACCGGGTTTGTTTTGTTGTTTAATCGTACTCGTATTCACCCTATCTAGATTGTGTCAGCGTACATTTTATCAGGTTTTCCCGTCCGCTGTCCGCGCGGTGCCGGCACTTTCCGGGCTCCCCTTTTGCACTGCGACCAGGCCTGGCTGAAGAAAATAAGAAGCGCACGAAGGAAATCACGAAAGAAAGTAACAACGGAAACGCGGCCATCCCATAATCCTTGTCCGCCGATGCTATGACGGACGGCGTGGGCGGTGGCAGCGGCAGTTCTTCTCCAGCATCCACTTCCCTCGGAGCACCCAGGTCCTCCGACTCCGCCTCTCGTTCCTCTTCCCGCTCCCGGCGCTCTCGGGGCTCCCACTCCGACACCCACTTCCGGCGTTACACTCTCCCAGAGGCGGTACCAGCCTACCCACATCCGTGGAGGTGAGGAAGTCCAGCACCGCCTGCCCGCATCTTCCATCGGCGTGTAGTTTTCGGAGCTTTAACAGGATATTCCACCTTGCAGTCACCTTTTGCACCTCCTCCCACGGAATCTTCTGTTGAACCTTCCATTCCGGACACGCCTCAAAGAGGTGGTCACTCGTTTGCGAGGGGCACTGACACACTAGCACTGGGAAGTTTTTTTTTGTTCAAACATCACTCGCATGCAATCAACCTAGATTGTTGTAATATCTCACTCGTTGCTTAGTCATGATGGCAGGCATGGGCCTACCCCTATATTCTCCTTTCTCTCGAGGCTTCAGCCTTACTTAGATAATATACATGTTCATCACTTTCAACATAGATCATGGCGAGATGAACAGTCCGTTTCCTATCAACTGTCCCAGCGGTGACGGTACGTTGCAGTACTGGTCAGTGGGGCCAGCCTTAGCACAGTGTAGGTACTATCCAGTGTGGCACTGCTTGTCTTCAGCTGGTAGTACCTAGAGGCGAGTCACTCGGTGCTCTCACCAACTGCGCCGTCCGGCTTGTGGCGTTCCGGCATTTAGTAATTCTTCTTAGTGGTCCGGCCTCCGGCACGTCGCCGCGCTTCCACCCACTCTTTCTTCGAAATCTCCCGTTTGAGATTTGCAAGGGACCGCGGGAGTGGCATGGGGCATTCCTCCACCCGTCCGAGTAGTGCAGCCATTCCCCCCATGAGTATCTGGATCTTCCGCTGCAACTTTTGCCCCCTTGTCCGCCTTCTGATTACCCTCCACCTCTTTGTGCGCTGGGCACCATCTCATCTCGGTGGTGATGTCGGTCCTGGCACGCCGCAGTGCAGCGATGTGCTTCCTTGCCTGGAGAGCGTATTGTAGGCCTGGGCCATGCTCCGACGAGGCCATCGTTCTGATGACGGCTTGGGCGTCGGTGAACATTGTGACTCGCTCCGGCCCAAGGAACTCGCTCCCACACACCGCGTACCAGGCAGCACCGTTGTCCGGCCGCGTCCCGTCTGTAAACATGATGAGCCCGTGTCGATCATTCTCCGCCTCAGCATTAGCCTCGGCTTCTTCCTCTTGCAGCAACTCCGCGTCGAGGGTTGCTGGCTCCTCAAGCAAACTTGTGCTCTCCGTCCTTCTCGGCGCAGGCGAGGACATTTGTAGCCCGCGACCGTGTGGTTTTGTTTTGTTATTCCTACTCGCATGCGACCTATATAGATCATGGCGGTGTAGATTTTATCCCGTTTTCCTGTCCGCAGTCCGCGTAGTGGCGGCACGTTGCAAGGACACCTTTTGCCCTCCGCCCAGGCCTGTCCCAAGAAGATACCGTGCGCACCAAGGAACTCACAAAGGAAAAGACATAAGAAAAGCGGCCGACCCCTACTTCCCGTCTGCCGATGCCACGAAGGTGGGCGTGGGCAGGAACAGCGGCCGTTCCTCCTCGGCACCCGATCCTCCCGCGGCACCCAGCTCCTCCGCCTCGTGTTCCTCTTCCTGCTTCCGGCGCTCCCCGGGCTACCACTCAGACACCTCACTTCCGGCGTCGCCTTCCTCTTCCGGCGTCGCCTTCCTCTTCCGGCGGCGGCAGCTACCTTCCCACGTCCGTAGAGGAGAGAATGCCCAGCACTGCCCGTCCACATCTCCCATCGGCCAGCAGATCCCGGACCGTCCACCTGCTCTTCCACCGCTTGGTATCCTTCAGCACCTCCGCCCACAGAATCTTCTGCTGCGTCTTCCATTCCGGGCACACATTGAAAAGGTGGTCTCTCGTTTGCGAGGGGCACTTGCACCGCCAGCACTGGGCATCGGGGCGGACCTTAGCCCATGCAGGTACTGTCCGGTGCCATGACCGTATGGTGGTGTGGCTTCCCAAGCAGGCGCCCGCGACCGCCGTTGCAAGTTTTTTGTGTTTAATCATTGCTCGCATGTGACCTATCTATATCATGGCGAGGTTATAGGACGCGGAGGCCCGCGACTGCTGGAAAGCTGTAGGTTTTATTTTGTTTATTCATTAATCGCATGTGACCTAGCTATATCATGGCGAGGGTATGTACAGTCCGGTGACTCCGGTTCCCGTCCGCAGTTCGCGCTCGGCGGCTCGTTGTACGCTCCCCATTGCCCGCGGCGCAGGCCTTTCCTAAGAAAGTAAGAGTGCGCCCACCGAAGAAAGTTACGGGGGAAAAAAGAAAAGGAAGAACAAAAGAAAGGCGTACCCATTTGGAGATGTCAGGGCTTGTCTGGGCAGCCAAATGTATGCGTCCATATATGGAGAGAGCCTTCGTCACCTTTCTTACAGATCACCATAGCAATGCTACCTTGTGCAAAATGCAGAGTCTCGACACCACATCTGCAGATAGATCCAGTTTGAGGCTTCACACCTGGGCCATATACTTGGACCAATACCAAGATCACATGCGTGTCGTGTATAGCAAAGGTGCCGATGTCGAATGCCCTGATGCTCTATCAAGGTTGCGTTACAATATTTCTGCGGAGGCTGGGCGCCTACGGGACTGGGCTGCTAGTTTGGATATTCCACTGGAAATGGACGAATTTGATATTCAGGAATGTTTTGCAGTGACGCGTCTAGGCAGACTAAGTGCCAATAAGGAGCAGAGCATGAAGTCTGGTGAGCCAGTTTCAACCACGAGTACACGACCATGGAGGGACCAGTGTCGGCCACGGCTGCAGTGGAATCAGTCGTTTCTGCTGCAGATAAAACGTCCACTGACACTGTCCGGATGGGAGGCGAAGGTATGACCATAGAGCTTGCTCCGGCTTATGCAGACAAGCTCCGTCTCGCCACTCAGAACTTGCAACGTATGCGAGCAGTGTACAACACACTCAAACGCGACGGTACCTATGACAGCCGATTGGAGACAATTTCGATTCCCGCCACCTGTCAGTATGTACTGCACAATGATCTGCTGTATCTGATTGATACGAAGGATAAGCGCTTGCGGCTTGTTCTTAGCAGCCAGGAGTTATGCAAGCAGCTGATGGCGATCGCACACGATGAGACTCATTGGGATTTTATCGAACCTTCAAGTGGTTTACCAGTTTCTACTGGACTTTGATGGCCAAGGACATTGCGGTGTATCTCGCTCACTGTCCAGCCTGTTTGCTCAACAAGCCGAAACGACACAGGCCTTATGGCAAATTGTCACCTATAACTTCACCTTCGGAGCCATTCGAAACACTTACGGTTGATCTCATTACGGTTGATCTCATTACGGATCTCCCTCCGTGCTCTCGTGAAGATTCAGTCGAACCGTTCGACACAATCATGACAGTGACCGTTAAGTTCAGCAAGGCTGTACGCTTCATTCACGGCAGAAAAGATTGGTCCACCATACCTTGGGCCATCTGCTTCTATGACGATGTGGTGCTCAACGGCTAGGGTTTCCTGCGGACGATTATCTCAGATCGGGATAAGCGTTTTCTCTCAGGACTCTGGCAAGCTCTGCTATCCTCCGCTGGAGTAAAGAGCATTACGACAACAGCGTAACATCTAAGTGATGACGGCCAGTCTGAGAGGACGAATCACTCTGGAAGTCATGCTGCACTATATGGTGAGCACAAGCCAGTCGGACTGGCTGGCCAAGCTTCTTCCGCTGCAGGCAGCCTGCAATAACATAGAATCGGCATCCACGAAGAGATCACCGAATGAGCTGATATATGGCAAGAAGCTACTGACGGCTCTTGAAGTATCTACGATGCCACTACCGAAGCCACAGTCTGCAGTTCCCCTCCATGAACTCAGAGCCGTGATGCAGGAAGAAGCGGCTACCTCTATTGCGCTTGCGCAGAAAGCAATGACCAAGCACTATGACAGAAGGCACATCTGGCCGTATTTCTCCACTGGCTATGCCTTTTTATGTCTGAGAGCAGGCTATTCTATCCCCGCTGTACGGAAGCAGAAGCTCGCTCCGCAGCGTGTTGGTCCTTTTAAAATTCTGGTAGTTGTCGGAAAAGGAAAGGCCTACAGACTGCAGCTTCCCCCCCACTATGGAATCCACCCAGTTATCTCGGTTGTCCACTTGGAGCCAAGTCCGGCTCCAGGATCGGACCCTTACAATCGGCCCGTGCCGACTAATGACATAGCTCCCGTGGTCGGCCCTGAGGGTGATCCAGAATGGAAAATTGAAGCCATAGTCAACAAAAGGTTCTCCAAGCGAGGACGTAAGAGGAAGACCGAAAACCTCGTCTGCTGGAGGGGCTATGGCCCGGAATGGAATTCCTGGAACGCTGAGGAAAACCTGACGAACGCTCAAGAATCGATAGCCGATTACGAGTCCAGCAATCCGATAGTCCGCCGGAGGGCGTAGCCTTATTGGGCGCTACTATCGACAAAATGGTCCTCATTTCCAGCAATCCGATACCGTATTATCTCACTTAAGAGGTACACCCTATTAACGCCACTATTGTAGGTCGTGACGCGATGGCGCGCGCTAGAGCGTTTATGGTTAGCGCACCGAGTGTTTTTCAGACGTCAGGTGATCAGCTTGGAGGTACCTAAGCTCCGCTGAATAGGGGGATACAGCTGGTAGTCTCACCGACTACGCGGCATATCAACAGCTTAAAAGAACAATGCGACAATCCATCATTGACGATCAAGTATAAGGCTCCGAGCAGCCAGTAACCCTCCTCACGACGATTTTCTCGCAAGCCTTCTTTCAGCCAACTGCCGATACGTCTCGAACCCCAAGCAATCGTTCACCCGTTAAATTCAAACAACGACCAGGACCTCGAAAACACCCAATCTCTGTGGCCCGTCGCTGGGTTCCTCTGCCGGCAGCCACTCCTTCCAGAGCTAAGCGATGCAGGACAGTTGAGTTTAAGCTCCTGGTATTATCATGGGAAGAACACGGACGGGTGGATGACGTGAATGGTGGGAAACGGAAACCTACATGTGAGGAGGTCCGAGTACGGTTCGGGCTCAAGCAAAGGAACCAGGTGGTGAAATGGAAGAAGGTCTGCTGCGAGGTTATCGGGCTATTAGTGTAGATTACTAATCATCGAGGTATTCACAGGACGAAGCATTGCTACTTCAAGCGAATCGACATACTGTACGTATACGGCGCAGCAACCCGCGGTGGAACAGAAACTTGAGAAACAACTACGCGTCGCGATTGAGGAACGGCGAAAACTGGGACGGATTGTACGTCGCAAGTGGTTTGAACGTACGTCGAAGTGGCTATTTGCAGAGATCTATCCTTATTCAACTATTGAATTCCGCTTTTCAGACGGCTGGTTTTCTCGGTTCCTTCACCGCAATGATATCACACTTCGTATCATCACAAACCAAGCTCAGGAAACACCGGCACAGCACTGTGAGATGATCATCAATTTTCTATGTTTCAACCGGCGGAATTCACAACTGCGAGATGGTAGTGAAGACACTGTCTACGCTGTCAGGGACGCGGCATGTCCGGCCATGGCAGGGCAGGTTGCACGAGTCGAGGCCGTGGCCGTGGCAAGAACCTAGCATCCGCTCGCGTAGCAGCTCCCAACACTACTGTCACAGGCACATCTCCAGCCGCACCTCAAACCGCAGTACCGGTCGTACCCCCTACCGCAGAGTCAGCTGCATGTCGCGATGTAGTACCAGCTGTGAGAATACGACGAAGTGCTGGGAAACCTCAGCACAGTCATGTCATTTCTTTCCCGCAAATTACCGACACTGAGGGTATTGAGGATGAGGATGAAGATGGTCTTGATAACGACTTCAGTTGGCAGAGAGATGGTTTTTAGTTAGATTGTGGGTGCTGTGTTGCTATGTTTGGCAGTAGGTGGGCTGGATGCCATATTGGCGAAATTCAGTCAAGCGCGATTTGATATTGCGCCAGTCCTTAAACGCCCTAGCGCGCTAGTCCGCGCTACTACCTATAACTGTGGCGTTTAAAGGTGTACCTCTTAAGTGAGATAATACGGTAGTCCGCCGGGAAGCGTAGCCTTTTTGGGCGCTACTATCGACAAAAGTTCTTTTCTTTTTTTTCCGATTGTTTTGTTGTTTTACAAAAGAGTCTTTTCAACAATGTTTCCTGGGTGTTTTTAACCTTTTGTATAAGCTCTTTGTTTGCTTGTTTGTCATGGACCCGAGGGCGGTGTCCAACGTTGGGGGCGATTGTGACCCTAACCCGCTTCTGCAAGAGCATCATCCTCGATTATCGCCCTTAGGCAATAACCTCGGAGCAGCACTGCGCGGGTTCCCGCAGCACGTGAGGGTGTTTGTCGCCCGCCGCACTCTCGACGGCGCCGCGCCGAGCTACAGACCCGGGCTGATGTGGCCCGGAAGGTTTATGGGAAGGTTGACGGAGTGTCACACGCCGGTGGCATGATGTTGGAAATGCTTCTCGCTGCGGTGCTGGAATGGATGACGAGGCAGGAATGGATGACGAGGCCGGAATGGATGACGAGGCCGGAATGGATGACGAGGCCGGAATGGATGACGAGGCCGGAATGGATGACGAGGCCGGAATGGATGACGAGGATGGAATGGATGACGACGCAGGAATGGATGACGAAGAATGTGGAAGGTCGACATCTGCAGGCCGGTGTATAAAATGTCTCTGTTTTCCTTGTCTTGTACTCTCCTTTTATCGCTTTAACTATATTTCAATATACCCACTACTGTTCTATCTTGCTCACTACCGCTCAAACTCCTCTTGTGCGCTCCCTTGCTGTCATCGGGACCGACCA
>Ga0307516_10003706_pt1 | contig 19431 bp, 14 predicted proteins | sample 19_EM_MG_FD_203310 | JGI IMG/M metagenome (GOLD analysis project Ga0307516, IMG submission 203310) | Populus trichocarpa ectomycorrhiza microbial communities from riparian zone in the Pacific Northwest, United States - 19_EM | ecosystem: Host-associated > Plants > Roots > Unclassified | place...
TTTCATGCAATCTTCTTTCCAGACTGCGTAGTTGGTACGATCGAGTAGGCGGACGTTGCCCAGAGGATGTTTGAACGTTTCGTCGCTCATGATGAAGATCGTTGTAGATGCTCGTCGAATAGCGATGCGTATAGAGGGAAGTTCTTGTCGGCCGTCAGAGTTCTTCTGTCGCTGAGATGGTTAGCGATCAATTTCGAGGAGAGTTCTTCTATGTGAGACATAGAGGAAAGGGCCTCGGAATCGCCGGCCCCCACGTTTATCACTGGCTCCTGAGGAGCTATTTGTCGTGCGAGAGTTTGACAGCGATGAGGTTTGATCGTATATGGAGCGGTTACGGCTCCGGGCTCATAACCTGTAAAAGTTTGCCTGATCACCGTTTCTCTTAAAGTCTTCACACGAGCAGAGAGAGAGAGAGAGAAAGAGGTTTGACGAGATGATTGTATCGTTGACGTGTGATGATCTTCTATTTCTTTTTCTATATAGAAGTATGTAAAAGGAAAGAAGAAAGAATGCCGAAGACGCTGCTATGAGAGAATGCCAAGCCGTCGTTGCCGGGATCCCCTTGCCACTGCCGTTGCTATGCCATTGCTCTCCGCAGCGTTGCTGTCGTCGCCGTTGCTGTGGTGACGCTTCCACCGGCGCGCCACGCCGGAGCGGCGAGCGGCGAGAAGCAATTCCAACAATTAAGCGGATAGCCTCAGAGGAACTTGGTCCCGGCCAGAGGTACACGATCCAGGCCAGAAAGCAAATCGCGGTGGCGCTTCGGAAAGTCAGATCGGATATTGCCATTAAGATCCGTTGGTGCCTTGCCCAAAGGGGCATTCAGGGACATAACAGGCAAGCATCGTGTTGGAAATGCTTCTCGCGGCGTTCTATGTATTGTGGTGCCGAGACGGTCTTCGGATTTGGTGTTTGTGCCTTAGGGTTTGTTGAGGACACGATTACGCACAGGGGTCTCAATAGTCAGGCCGGCCCGCTGGCTTTTGGGACCGTCCAGTCCGGGGCGGGATTTCTGATGACCCAGTCCGGCTGGATGGGGCCAGCGGCCGGACTGCCTTGACCCGGGTCTGCCGGCGGGCACCCGCGGGCCAGCGCTAATACTAGTGGTTAACAAAAAACACCACCACACATGGCAGCTTTACCATCTCTTCTCCGATTAACAGAATTTCTGAATAATCTTGATAGCCTTATTTTTCCGGTGCTCTTCCGGGTATGTATGATTTTCTGCCTGTTGTTGTGGTGGCGACCGAAAGCTCTCAGTAATAGGAAACCCACCTACACGAGAAATGTCCACCGAATTTCGCTTACAGTTCCACCATCTCTTCGCCGATTAACAGAATTCTTGGATAATCTTGTTCGCCTTATATTTTCAGTACTCCGCAGGGTATTTACGATTTTATATCTGTTGTTGTGGTGGATGCCGAGAGCTTCCAATAATGGTTTAGTTGTAGTTGGAAACCCACTCCAAGATATGGTAAGACGCTAGTGGATCATGAGATCTCCCTCGTTTTCCGGCCCGCCAGCCGACCCAGTCCAGACCAGGCCGGCGCCAAAAAAGCCGGTGAGCCCGCGGGCCGTGGACTAGCGTAGACTGTGTCTCGTAGACCAGACCAGGCCGAGGCCAGGGCTGGCCCGGCCGGACTGTTGAGACCCCTGATTACGCAAGACGCAAGAGCGGGGAAGCGCAAGAGTGGGATATCTGCTGCTCCGCCGGTACTTCTCTTCCTGTTATACATACTTGTTCAATATCCTCTGAAAGTAACCTTCACCGCCAATCGATATTCTTTCAACACAGCGGCCGAACAGAGCGGTATCTGGGTGATCGAAGTGGCTGGCCGGCTGGTTTCACCGGCTGAAAACCGGGCACTGTCTTACGGGCAATACCTACATTGGACAAAGAATCGGCCCACAGCCAAGTGTTGTGGTATCAGTCTTGAAGTGCTGCCTGCACTGGAATCGCCAGCAGAAGATTCTGTGGGCGGGGGTGAGGAAGCAGACTGGGAGAAGTAAATATCGGTTTAAGATCCGGGATCTCTTTGCGGATGAGCGTTGCAGTCAGGCGATTTTGAACTTCCTTCGACCACGGATGTGGGACGAAGGACAGGGCTGGATAGGGCTGAGGAAGACCTCATGAGCGAGACAGCGGAGCTGGAGCTCAGGGAGCAAGAGGAGCAGGAGAGGAGGCTAGAGGCTGGAGAGGAATGAAGTCTATGAGGGAGCGATGAGTTTTGCGCGTATATTTTATTTTGGGTCAGACCAGGGCGGAGGGCAGGGAAGAGCCACAACAAGACGAAAAGGCAGTGAGAAGAGGAACGGGAGGCGGAGGCGGGGGAGCTGGGGGCCACGGGAGGATCGGGTGCCGGGGAGGAACGGCCGCTGTTCCTGCCCACGCCCTCCTTCATGGCTTCGACGGACGGGGAGTAGGGGACGGCCGCTTTTTCCTATGTCTTTTCCTTTGTGATTTCCTTGGTGCGCACAGTATCTTCTTGGGACAGGCCTGGGCGGAGGCCGAACGGGAGCTTGCAACGTGCCGCCACCGCGCGGACTGCGGACAGGAAAACCGGGCAAAATGTACGCCGCCATGATCCATATAGGTCGCATGCGAGTATGAATAAACAAAAGAAAACCCGTGGCAATGGCAGTGACGCTGTGTTGAAAAGGGGGCCACATTGGGATTAGCGTCGTGTGACGACTGGGCGTTCTTTGCTTAGTTCTTTCTTCTTCGTTCTTTCTTTCTCTGATATACCTAGACATTAGAAAAAAATCGTGAGCCGTTTTCTTGAATTGATCTATCTCGACCCACTCGCCACCATCTCGACTCAATAGACTGCTAAGCTCTAACATCCCCTCACCCCACCGTGAACCCACTCTCACTCTCTGACTCTCTGATTCGGAGCTGATCTGGTGATTTCACAACAAGCAGGAGGTTTTGTTTGGCGGGCGTGGCAGTCCTATTGATGTTGAGTCAAAATCCAGAAAATACAACTTTTCATGGTGTGTGGTGCCGAGCTTTCTTTATGATGGAGGGTGAAATCAAATCAGTTCACCAGGCGACGGCCGTAGTTTTCATTATCTATATACATCGTTAATCACGTGTTATGGGCTTCTTCGTTTTGTCATTAATCTCGTGTGTCTTTTCTAGATCGGAGCGAGGAAGTCCCAGATCGCTTAGTTGCATCGCTCGTCCGCAAAAAGATCCTGGATTTGAACCGGTCCTCGCCTCTCCCTGTCCCCCTCCAAATCTCCACCCATATGTATTCTGCTGGAGTTTGCAGTGCGGGCAGCACTTGAAGAGATGCTCCCGCGTTTTGGTCCTGTACGGGCACCACCAAAACTTCGGGGTGGGCCGGTACTTCGTCCACGCCGCCACGCGGGGGGTTGGCCAGTGAGTCAGTGGCCCGTCTTCAGCTGGTAGAATCGCGTGTTATGCGACGGCCGTAAGTCATGGCCGTCGCGAGTTATCTGCATATGTGCGAACCATAGGACGTGTTTGGCACCCGCATCCTTGAGTAATCGAACTAATTTCCTACTCGGGACCGCAAGGCTATCTACCCCATTGTATGTGTTCTAGACTGCCCAGAAATAAGAGTAACTTTTTCCAGGAGACAAGTACACCAAGTATTTCCAGCGGTGTGCTATCTAAGTATCTCGCTATCGCCGTTCGCCTTTCCTCCTCTCAACATCTCGCCTCCCCCAGCAACGGTAGGTCGTGTTCTCTTCCTGCTAAAGGATGCTGTTGCCGATGAACCTACTTCTGCGGCTGCTTGGCTAGCACAGCCGGAAAGCTCTGGTCCTTTGGAAGGAATTTGTGTTCCTCGCTCTGCGTTGGTGTTTTGTTGCAGTGCTGGCAATAGCGCAGCCCAAATCACTCCGGCTGGTAGGATTCAACTTCTAGGGCCCGTGCTGGGCTTCACATGATAGCCTATGGCTTTCCCCTTATTTTTCTATTTTCTATCCATTAATCGGGTGCGACATACAACAGAGCATGGTGATCTACACACACCGGTTCCCGCCCACTGTTCCACCCCAGCCACGACCAGCCAGGGTGGCCCGTCGTAGCTCCCGCCTTTTCTCTGGCCAGGCCTATCCCAAAAGGAGCAGAGCGCACCAAGGAAATCACAAAAGAAATGACAAAGGAAAGACAAAGGAAAGCCGTCCGGCCGCCCTCAGACTCCACCGCAGAACCATGGAGGATGGCGTGGGAAGGAACAGTGGCACTTCCTCACCCTCAGCACCCACCCTCACTGCCTTCCAGCACTCTAGATAGTCCGGTCCGTCCGTCCCGAACCTCGGACTGGACTGGACTGTATCTTGGCAGTCCGTCCAGTCTGGACTGCAGTCCGGTCCGGACTAGGTAGAAAACTGCTGCCTTCTCCCTATCCTGCCTCTCCCAGAGTTCGCGCTTGGCCGCCTCACTCTATGTGTCTTCCTCAGTCGGTGCTGGGACCCGCCTCCCCACATCCGTGGTGGAGGGGAAGTCCAGGACCGCCTGGCTGCGCCTGGAATCGGCGAGAAGGCGCCGGATCCTGAATCGGTGCTTCCCTCCCCCGGTCTCCTTCTGCACCGTCACCCACAGAATCTCCTGCCGGGCCTTCCAGTGGGGGCAGTTTTGAGGGGCGTGCTACTGCGTCTGGGTCCTGTAATGGCACCACCAGCCTCAGCGGTGGGCTGGTTCTCCGTCCATTCTACGTACTGGCTGGTGGGGCAGTGAGCTATCTTCAGCTGGTAGAAGCTCGAGGGAAGCGTTTTTGAACTACCGGCGACCTCCCCATCCGGCCGCTGCTAGGTCGGCGGCTTGTGCTTCTTGCCGGTGACTCAGCCTCCTGCCTAGCGCCTAGTTTCGGCCCGCTTCTTCTCCGAATTTTCCTGCATGAGGTGTGCCAGAGACCTGGGCGGGACACTCGCCATGCGCTGTACCGATCCTAAAACTGCATTCATTCCACCCCTCGGGAGTCCGGCTCCTCCACTGCGAAGTCATCGGCTTCCTAGTTCACCGGGACCCCTTGGTGCGCTAGGCACCGCCGGAATTCGGTAGTGATGCCCAGCCTTTCACCCCGTAGCGTCGCGATGTGCTCCCTTTGCATGTGTTTTACGGCTGGAATCTTCAATGTCAAGTAACCCGACTATATTATGTATATGCTAGCCTGAAGAAAGTCGTCGCGGTGCATGCTGTCTATCACCTGCAGCTGGAATCCCCCCTTTTTTGCCTCTGTATTGCATTTGTCTGGTAGAAAATTATATACTCTGAAAGAACAGGCTCAGTGGATCGAAGTTTTTTTTTTTTTGTTTATTCATACTCGCATGCGACTATATAGATCATGGCGGCGTACATTTTACCCGGTTTTCCTGTCCGCAGTCCGCGCAACGCGGCTCGCTGCAAGCTCCCCTTTACCTTCCGCCCGAAAAGTGTGAAGCGCACCCAAGAAAATGGCGGGGGAGATGATGCCGGCCCAACGGAAGAGACACAGGAAAAGACCCCGTCCCCTACCCCAGTGGATGCCATGAAGGGTGGGGTGGGCAGGAACAGCGGTTCCTCCCCAGCACCCAGCGCCTCCACCTCCTCCCTTCCCTCTTCCTCCGGCTCCATCCGCTCCCGGAGCTCCCATTCCGGCACCTAGCTTCCCGTGTCCTCGTCCTCTTCCGCAGCCGGCACTATTTTACCCACCTCCATAGTAGTAAGGAAATCCAGCACCGCCTGACTGCACCTTTCATCAGCGACAGGGGGTCGAAGCGGGGCAATGCGACAACGACGGAACTTCCTTCTCTCGTCTCCGCATCGGAAGCCAGGGGATGGTTAGCGTCTTGGCGTGAGGAAGAGGTTTGATTCGCGGGAGCTGATCTATCCCATACATACTGTCAAGGCACATAGGAATCAATCACCTCTTTTTACCCGTTGGTCGTTTATCGGGTCTTTCAGTAGAAACAACGCCGAGGGGCAGATGGAGACTATGTAGTTAGCGTCTCGGTGGGGCTTTAAGTTATCGGTGTATGTACAAGATAAAGAGAGTTAGATGTTCCGTTCCACAGGCAAGCGAAGGAGCACCGAGAGTGGGGTCGGGGGCACGAGTGGGGTGGCAGCCAGCGGCAGGGGACCCGGGGGAGGAGTGTGTGGATAAAGGCCGGACTTGAGGCCTTTTGACCCTTCCCTCCTCACCACCGCACTCGCTGTCGTCCGTTGCTTGCCCCACCCACCATCCCGCCCCGGACTCACAAGGACTGTATATAATATCGTCATGATCCAGTAGGGTCGCATACGATTAATGAAGCATCATCATCATCAGCCCCGGACTCACAATAGCTCTCCGGAGACTGGGAGGAGCAGCCCAGCAGCGCAGCCCTCACCATCAGGCTGCGTGCCCGGGCGACACTAGAGGAGGAGACGGGTGAACTGGTTCCGAGTCACGTGGATTTGATTTTTTGAGTGGTAGCGAGAAGTGTTTTCACGTGGTTCTGGTGGACACGGCTAGCTACCTGAGTACCAGGTTCGTACATAAGTATCTGGGTAGTTGTGTAACCATCCAACCCCAGCCCAGAGAGTTGCGCGCCTGATCCGTTGGGGAAGTGGTGCTGGGAGCCCCACTTGGTTGCAAACCCATCCGAATTCAATCGCCGCGCTGAAGCTTCAACTTTTCCACACACTCTTCGCACTCCCGATAGTCGATCTCAGAAAACCACACCGCACTACATATCGCAGCCATCGCCAGTGAAGAATCCATGAGTGATCCGTTTTCTATCGCGGCGGGAGTGGTTGGAATCCTCAGCTTGGCCGAGGTGGTTTACAAGCAGGGCCGCGAGTTCTGGCGCGACTGCAAAGACTGCCCGGAGGAACTCAAGGCGCTCGTCTTGGAAATCAACAGCCTCAAAGGCGCTCTCGAAGCACTTCAACAACTTATTGAAGACGCCACTTCGGAAGAGCTTTGTATGACAGCTCTCATCTCGCTTCGCTTGGAGGCAGCCGGCCGCAGCGCCGGGCTGCGGTCTGTCATTTTCACCGTAGTTTGCTAACATGATCCATATTGACAGACAACTTGCCCAACCTGAGCTTCACAGCCTGCCGCGATGACCTGGCGGCTGTTGGGAATGCCCTTAGTCGGTTCCACCTACGGCGGAAAGAAACGTTCTCGAACCTCAGAACTGCCATGAAATGGCCGCTACAGAAGACGGAGATAATTGATCTCATGCAGAGAATCGAGAGACACAAGAGCACAATCACTGTAGCAGTGATGGCCGACAATCTGTACTGAATTTGCCATCTCTGACCCAGTAGTGGTGCTGATGTGTTTGTTAGCCAAGTGTCGCTGTCCTTATTGGAGAGCAGCAGAGAGGTTACGAAAATCGTCGGTGACTTACGGGATGACGGATTAGAGAGAAAGCGGGAACAGCGGGGTGTGTGCTGCTTCTATTCCTCTGCTTCGGCGGTTAGTTATTTACTAACAGGAAATGCGGCGACTGTGTACGTAGCGGCCCATCGCCTCCGAGTTCTCCAGTGGTTATCGCCTTACGAGCACGACAAGCGGCACAGAGAGGTTAGCAAGAGTGTCAAGGATCGAACTGGGCAGTGGTTCCTTGATGCTCCTACTTTCAAGATGTGGCTCGATGGTGGGTCGTCAAGTTCACCGATCCTGTGGTGTTCTGGTATCCGTGAGCACCCACCGCTGTTTCTAAAACTATTTGATTGTAGGCTAATGTGATGATCGCTAGCGGGCTCTGGGAAGAGCTGCTTGATGTCTGTACTATCCGCTCCGCAGTAGGCGTGCTTACCTAAGCTAACGATACTAGGTCGATCGTTGTTGAACATATCCTAGCCAGAATTCAACAACCAATCCACTCCAGGGCCGCATTGGCATACATCTACTTCGACTATAAAGACCGAGCAAGGCAAACGCCAGAAGTTATTCTGTCTGAGCTCCTAAAACAGCTTGCATTCCGACGGACAGATTTACAAGCAGACACATCAGTCAGCCCGCATATCGAGAAAATGTACGAGAAAATGCATACAGAAGGCAAGCGACCAAGCATGAGCGATTTGCAGGAGGTGTTCATTTCGATTGCTGCCGAATTCAGTGAAGTGTTCCTCATTTTCGACGCCTTGGACGAATGTGGTGAAAACGAAAGGAATTTGCTATTACCGTTCTTGATGCGGTTGCCGCTAGCACGGAAAGGAAATGTTGGATTCAAAATCATGATCACAGGCCGACCGCATCGTGCGGATATGCAACGCGCCTTCGCAGATGCAGCTGCACTTGAATTGGCTATCATCCCAGATGCGGAGGATATGGAGTTAGCTGTCAAGGAGAAGATCGATGTCGCAAAGAAGAGGCACAGAATTCCCGCACAGCTAGAGTTGGACATTGTAGCCAAAGTGCTGGAAAAGGCCGACGGAATGTAAGTCACCCGCTTTAATTCGCATTCCGAATGACGAGTCGCTCATCCCCTACTCTCCTGGATTGGTTACTAGGTTTCTGTTGGCCATCCTTCACACGGAATCCATCCTCCGGCGGAAGACCCCGAATGAAAAACGGCGGGCACTTGGTCTCATTCCACAAGATTTGAACTCAACCTATGCAAGGGCGATGGAAACAATTGAGGCACAACCAGACGAGGACCGAATGTTAGCATTGCAGGCACTGGGATGGATTGTCAATGCGGAGCGTCCGCTCCATGTAGCTGAACTACAGGTTGCCCTAGCGATTGGAGATGGTGAACCAAAGTCACTGCTAGATGAAGACGACTTCATCGAGGTTCATGATATCATCGAGCAGTGTGCAAGTCTTGTAATCGTGGACCAGCAGACGGAGACTGTTCGTTTAGTCCATTACACGGTTCAAGAATACCTCTTACCGCTTTCTAGCATCCGGAATGGAGTGCACACGATGATTGCAAAAACATGCCTCAATTACCTCTCGCTTGATGACTTCGGGGCCGGACCCTGCCTCTCCCAGGAGTCTTTCAATTCGTTACTCCTGAGACACAGCTTCTTGGACTATTGTTGCCGGCACTGGGGCAACCACTGCCGGATGTCATACGAAACTGAGGACGAAGATGCAGATGTTACTGCAAAATCCCTGACCATTATGAAGGATTCGGCACGCTTACATCTTGTATTCCAAGTCTATTTTGCACCGGAAGATACGAGCCACTACGGATACGACTGGAGTCCCAGAGAACTAACGCCTCTTCATGCATCTGCAATTTTCGGGTTATGTGGCGCCATCAAAGTTTTGCTTGCTGAAAGGCAATTTGCAGTCGATTTGACGGACTCGAAGGACTACACAGCGCTGTATAGAGCAGCTCTCGGCGGATACGAGGCCACAGTCCGGCTTCTCCTTGAGAAGGGCGCCGACATCGAGGGGAAAGGCAAATACAACGGTACGGCGATCTGTGCGGCTGCTTTGGGTGGCCATGAAGCCATCGTCCGGTTTCTCCTCGAGATGGGCGCCGACATCGAGGGGAAAGGCGAAAACAGCGGTACGGCGATCTGTACGGCTTCTTGGGGTGGCCACGAAACCATCGTCCGGCTTCTCCTCGAGAAGGGCGCCGACATCGAGGGGAAATACAAATACAACGGTACGGCGATCTGTATGGCTGCTTTGGGTGGCCGCGAAGCCGTCGTCCGGCTTCTCCTCGAGAAGGGCGCCGACATGGAAGGGAAAGGCGAAAATAGTGGTACGGCGATCTGTACGGCTGCTTGGGGTGGCCACGAAACCATCGTCCGGCTTCTCCTCGAGAAGGGCGCGGACATCGAAGGGAAAGGCGAAAAGAGTGGTACGGCGATTTGTACGGCTGCTTCGGGTGGCCATGAAGCCATCATCCTGCTTCTCCTCGAGAAGGGCGCCGACATCGAGGGGAAAGGCAAAGACAGCGGTACGGCGATCTGTTCGGCTGCTTTGGGTGGCCACGAAGCCATCGTCCGGCTTCTCCTCGAGAAGGGCGCCGACATCGAGGGGAAAGACAAATACAACGGTACGGCGATCTGTGCGGCTGCTTGGGATGGCCATGAAGCCATCGTCCGACTTCTCCTCGAGAAGGGCGCCGACATCGAGGGGAATGGCGAAGACAGCGGTACGGCGATCTGCACGGCTGCTTTAAATGGCCACGAAGCCACCGTCCGGCTTCTCCTCGAGAAGGGCGCCGACATCGAGGGGAAAGACAAATACAACGGTACGGCGATCTGTGCGGCTGCTTCGGGTGGCCATGAAGCCATCGTACGGCTTCTCCTCGAGATGGGCGCCGACATCGAGGGGGAAGGCGAATACAACGGTACGGCGATCCGTGCGGCAGCTTTGGATGGCCATGAAGCCATCATCCTGCTTCTCCTCGAGAAGGGCGCCGACATCGAGGGGAAAGGCAAAAACAGCGGAACGGCGATCTGTACGGCTGCTTTAAATGGCCACGAAGCCACCGTCCGGCTTCTCCTCGAGAAGGGCGCCGACATCGAGGGGAAAGACAAATACAACGGTACGGCGATCTGTATAGCTGCTTTGGGTGGCCACGAAGCCACCGTCCGGCTTCTCCTCGAGAAGGGCGCCGACATCGAAGGGAAAGGCGAAAAGAGTGGTACGGCGATCTGTATGGCTGCTTTGGGTGGCCACGAAACCATCGTCCGGCTTCTCCTCGAGAAGGGCGCCGACATCGAAGGGAAAGGCGAAAAGAGTGGTACGGCGATTTGTACGGCTGCTTCGGGTGGCCATGACGCCATCGTCCGGCTTCTCCTCGAGAAGGGCGCCGACATCGAGGGGAAAGACAAATACAACGGTACGGCGATCTGTACGGCTGCTTTGGGTGGCCACGAAGCCATCGTCCGGCTTCTCCTCGAGAAGGGCACCGACATCGAAGGGAAAGACGAAAAGAGTGGTACGGCGATTTGTACGGCTGCTTCGGGTGGCCATGAAGTCATCATCCTGCTTCTCCTCGAGAAGGGTGCCGACATCGAGGGGAAAGGCAAAGACAGCGGTACGGCGATCTGTACGGCTGCTTTGGATGGCCACGAAGCCACCGTCCGGCTTCTCCTCGAGAAGGGCGCCGACATCGAAGGGAAAGGCGAAAAGAGTGGTACGGCCATTTGTACGGCTGCTTCGGGTGGTCATGAAGCCATCGTCCGGCTTCTCCTCGAGAAGGGCGCCGACATTGAGGCGAAAGACTATAACGGCAATACGGCGATTATCCTGGCTGCTTCGGGTGGCGACGAAGCCACGGTCAGGCTGCTGCTTCAGAAGGGTGCCAACATTGAGACGGAAGCTCAAGACGGGCGTACGGCTATGTCCTGCGCAGCTTCGGGCTGCCACGAACGGACGGTTCGGCTTCTGCTGGAGATGCGCACTTGCTCTGAGTCGAATGCGTCATAAGGAGAACGGCTTCCCGCGGCGACGATTCCTCGTCTTTGGGATAATGCTGCCACCGAGAGCAGGCCCTTTTCTGAAATTGCCCTTTGGGGGTCTCTTTTAAGGCCGATCCGATGTGACACGCAGACGGCATTAGAAAAGCAGGTTTTAGTGGGTTGGCGGGGCTATTTTGTTAATGTTGCATAAAAAACCAGAATATTCAACTTTACTAAAGTCTCATGCTGCGCGACGCCAAGCCTGAGCACTCTTCGTGGTGGAGGTTAAAACCAAATCAGTTCAAACTTCACCTGGCGACTGCCGTATCTCCTTTTTTAATTCAGTCATTCATTGCGTGCGACCTGGCTATGTGAATCTACTTAGGCCCTGTTCGGCTCGCACCGTACGGAGGCACATTACGTAGTACGGAGGCCCATAACGACCAACCTGTCAAGTTATTTAAATTTGCGTAACCTAAAACACGAAACCCTGCAACCCTTGCAACCTCGAAAACTCGACAACCTCTCTACGCCCCCCTGTAACTACTGTACTATACTACTTCCAGCTAAGGTGAAACTGTTGGTAACGAGGCGCGCACAGCCCAACAGGAGAACCAATTACATGAATACAGAGACACGGCGACACGACAGAGCTACACCACCATCTTTACTCGACTACTTTCATGAGTCTGCATCTCTTGCCGGTCAGCTCCTTCTCCTCATCCCAGAGGAGTAAACTGGCTGGCGTCTGGCTGCTTGACAATTGCAGTGTAAAGCTCTACCACCGCGTCGAGAACTTTGTAAAAGACGCGGCTGATCGTGTCGCCGCTTTGTTGAAATCGTTCTTGTGCCATGCGGTTGGACGCGTTCTCGCCGATGATTTTGAGAAATATCGCAAGCGGCTCTTCCCCATCGGATGGCGTCTCACGGTTTGGTTCGATCTGTCTTTCGGATGGGTCATTCAATGACATCGAAGTGATTTACTGGAAATTTCCCACGCCGTGCGAGCAATACCGGGAGCGAGCCTTGCTGGGCGAAATATGTCGGGAACAAGCCACGTCCAGCAAGCAATACGGAAATCACCTGCAGCTAGAATCCCCCCTTTTTTGCCTCTTATTTTATTTGTCTGGTAGAAAATTATATACGCTGAAAGAACAGGCTCAGTGGTCGAAGTTTTTTTAGTTTTTTTTTGTTTATTCATACTCGCATGCGACCTATATAGGGAGGTTCTGCAGATTCCGTGCTCTAGAGCTTGATTTATCCAGGGGTACAATAGAGGTTTAGCTTGCTCTCGAAAACTGAGAGGTTCTGCACCGTTAGCGTGAGCCAGAACTTGGTGGGGGCGACCGTGCACGAATTAAAATTAGGTAAGTAGTTACTATTAAGGCGATTATCCCTGTGCAATAGCGAGAATTGTTTCGCAGCTCAGTGATCTCGGTCCGAGTGCATAAAACGCAGATATTCAAGGCACTCATCGTCGGAGTTATCGTCGATAGTCATTTTATTCGTTGGATCGTAGGCGATAAGGCGCTTCGGTGCATAGTCCTTGACTACTCGAGTAGGTCTGTGAAGAAGAGTTGCGATATGCTTTACTCTTTGGTGTCGGTGGAACAGCATCATCGGTATAGGCGTATCAATTGCTTCAATTATTGCAGCAAGCATAGCGGGAGAAAGGTGTACATAGAGGCATCGTCTCTGTCAAATGTCGGTGTCTAAGTGGATACGAGAGATGCTGGGTGGTCTATACCCCTATCCTTGTGACTCCCGTCAATCATCGTCTTTGTTTACATTTTTAAATCGCGCTATTTCGTGAGCTTCAGTAACTCGGTGTTGATCAGGGCCCTGGTCTGCTCTTCAAGTAGTGTATCTGCTTGCCTCTATGCAGTAGGACCCCTGTCCGTTGCTGTGGTGATAAATCAAAATCCAGAGCACGGAGGTTTGCAGAACTTCCCTTAGATCATGGCGGCGTACGTTTTACCCGGTTTTCCTGTCCGCAGTCCGCGCAACTCGGCTCGTTGCAAGCTCCCCTTTTCCCTCCGCTCAGGCCTGTCCCGAAATGTGTGAAGCGCACCCAAGAAAATGACAAAGGAAATGATGCCAGCCCAACGGAAGAGACACAGGAAAAGACCCCCGTCCCCAACCCCTCCCCAGCGGATTCCATGAATGTAGGACTCACATACAGTAGGGGTAGGATCGTGACATACAAGAGTCCTATTCTCTATTCGCCGCGAGCTCTCGCCTCTAATACTACACGTCGGCACTTAACCCTATTGGTTGTTGCCCAGCCTTACTCTTACACGTGCCTCTAGCTATTTACATAATATCTTACATATACTCCTACAATGAAGGGTGGGGTGGGCAGGAACAGCGGCTCCTCCCCAGCACCCAGCGCCTCCACCTCCTCCCTTCTCTCTTCCTCCGGCTCCATCCGCTCACGGAGCTCCCATTCCGACGCCTCGCTTCCCGTGTCCTCGTCCTCTTCCGCAGCCGGCACTATTTTACCCACCTCCGTAGTAGTAAGGAAATCCAGCACCGCCTGACTGCACCTTTCATCAGCGACAGGGGGAACTTCCTTCTCTCGTCTCCGCATAGATACATTTTCTCCCCGCCCGGCTCCTCGGCCCCCGCTCCCTGCTCCTCCAGCCACTCCCGCACTTCCAGCTCAGACACAGCGCTCACGGCGTCCTCCTCCTCGGCCGGCACCCGTCTTCCTACGGCCGTAGAGGAGAGCAAGTCTAGCACCGCCTGGCTGCACCTTCCATCCGCCAGGAGGCCCCGGATCTTCCACCGGTCCTTCCACCTCCCAGTCTCCTTCTTCACCTCCGCCCACAGAATCTTCTGCTGCGGCTTCCACTCGGGGCACTCCTTAAAGAGGTGGTCCCGGGTCTGAGTTCGGTACCGGCACCACCAGCACCGCGGGGTAGTCCGGTCTTTCGTCCAGTGGAGCTACTGCCCGGTCAGGCAGTGCCCTGCCTTGAACTGGTAGAACCGCGAAGCAAGCCTCTTGGTGCTGCTGGCTACCGCGCCATCTGGCTTTTGGCTCTTTGGCATACGGTACTTTTTCTTGGAGGTGCGGCCTCCGGCCCACTGACGCGCCTCCACCCACTTCTTCTCCGAAATGTCCCGCTTAAGGTTGGCGAGGGACTGCGGCAGGGGCATCGCGCGCACTTCCGCGTGGCTTCCGTAGTCATAGTTCAACCATTCCACCCCGTGGGTGTCTGGCTCCTCCGCCGCAATCTTCGCCCACTCATCAGCCTTTTCGTTGCCGGCGATTCCCTTGTGGGCTGGGCACCACCGGATCTCGATGGTGATTTCCAGTCTTGCCTTCCGCAGCGTAGCGATGTGCTTCCTTGCCTGAAGTGCGTATTGCTGGCCGGGGCCGGGCTCGTCGGACGCCATTCGCTTGACGGCTGCTTGGGCGTCGGAGGGTGGGGCTTTAAGTTGTAGGTGTATGTACAAGATAAAGATAGCTAGATGTTCCGTTCCACGGGCTAGCGAAGGAGCACCGAGAGTGGGGGTGGTCGGGGGCACGAGCGGGTAGCAGCCAGTGGCGGAGGGGACCCGGGGGAGGAGTGTGTAGATAAAGGCCGGACTTGAGGCCTTCTGGCCCTTCCCTCCTCATCACGCACTCGCTGTTGTCCGTTGCTTGCCCCACCAACCATCCCACCCCGGACTCACAATAACTCTCCGCAGACCGGGAGGAGCAGCCCAGCAGCGCAGCCCTCACCATCATGCTGCGTGCCCGGGCAACACAAGAGGAGGAGACGGGTGGACTGGTTCTGATTCTCGTGGATTTGATTGTTTGAGTGGTAGCGAGAAGTGTTTTCATTTGTATCGGATGGGAAATACCGGTTCTGGTGGACACGGCTAGCTACCGCGTACCAGGTACGTACATAAGTATCTAGGCAGTTGTGTAACCATCCAACCACTCGCATCCAGTCAGCCCAGAGAGTTGCGCGCCAGATCCGTTGGGGAAGTGGTGCAGGAAGCTCCACTTGGTTGCAAACCCATCCGGATTCAATCGCCGCCCTGAAGCTTCAACTTTTCCACACACTCTTCGCACTCCCGATAGTTGATCTCAGAAAACCACACCGCACTACATACCGCAGCCATCGCCAGTGAAGAATCCATGGGTGATCCGTTTTCTATCGCGGCGGGAGTGGTTGGAATCCTCAGGTCTATCTGCGTATCTACTACCCACACGCACCCATCCGCGGATTGCGGGGGTTCCTTACTGGGACACCCCTACGCTGGTCAAGGGTGTTGATGCTCCGCCGAAGCCAGCCCTGGGGAGGACTGGACTGCCCGGGCTAAGGTCGTCCTCAGTCGTCCAAGTACCACCGTCCGCCATCTTTTCTGGCCCAGTCTGCCCGGCCGCGCCCAGGCAGGTGAATCGCATGCATGATCGATGAGTAAAGGTTGGCAGCCATGGGGCGCCGGAGGGAATCCGGATGGTGGGGGAAGTGGGGCGCAGTAAAGGGGCAGGTAGGTCCCCCATTCCTCTTTCGTTGACAAATACTCAACGATGGTTATAGCTACTACTGTTAGAGCACACAACAGGAAGTGATACAAGGGAAGAAATCCACACAACTCGTGGGTCCACAAGTCTAGATATGCTGTAACTATGCGAGTGTGATTGAACAAAAAAAAAGATAATCTTCGGTCCATACGAGTCGTATCAGGGTAGATAGATATGCACCAACTTTTCGCCAACACTCGATCGACTGCAATATATACCATAATAACTCACTTAAGAGGCACACTTTTTTCGGCGGCAAACACCGTCTTGGCTCGCGTCAGCGCCACTAGCGCTGGTTTGCACTAGGGCAATATCAGAATCGGCAGGGGTACGAACGCACTTCGGGTCACCCACATCCGGCGCGCTCATTTTTCCATTTATGATAATACGTGCTAGAACTCTCCACCCTGCCAACTGTAACGAAAGTCATACTCAACTCCGTCATCCCCTTCAGGAGGCGTTCAGCAACTCGTTTTCGAAGCTGCCTGACCTAAAAGTTGCCTGACTCTTGGCATGGGGGCCAGATTTTAGCACGCCAGGATAGGATAAGAAGCCAACTAATTCATCTAAATCTTGCCTAGTTATCCTATCCAAACGTTCATCTCAATTTTCCCTTTCCTATCGTGGCGCACTAAAATCCGGCCCCCATGCCAAGAGTCAGGCTACTTGGTCTGGTTGTGGGTAGTCGTCTCGGATGAGGTAGGACTTAGGAGAAGTTCCTTCATCCGAAATCTCAGTCACATGATGTTAGAAAACGCCAAGGGAGCTAACCATAAGCGCGCTTGGCATTTTTCTAACGTCACATGACTGGTATTTCGGCCGAATGAACTTCCCCGCAAGTCGTATCTCGTTCGAGACGACAACCTACTACCAGAAGATGTAGATTTGGATATGGGGGGATAGAGAAGAATTGGAAGATCACTACTATCAGTATACCAGAAGCCATGGCAGTACAACCCACCTCTGTTCTCGAGTGTTCCGTACCACCTATAAGTGTCAACGGCCATGGGCTCTCGATACTATTCTCTACCATCAGCTTGCAGTCGACTAGAGAGTTAGCTCACAGCTCGCAACCAGATATTATTGCCCGATCCTGACGGCGATCTATTTACGGACTCACTACCAATTCCTGTGGAAATCCCACCGCCCGCACAGTTCCGCGCCGGCAGCAGCTCGCAAACCAGCAGTGGCCTACATACCGGCAGTCATCTCTCTACTGCAACCTCGCCCCTACCGGTTGATAGCATAGCTGGCTCGGCACAAGATTCGAAAGGCCAGCGAGGACGGAGGCGTGAAAGATCGTCTATGAAGGATTCGGCGCGCTTGCATCTTATATTCCAAGTCTATTTTGCACCAGAAGATACAAATGGCTACGGATACAACTGCAGTCACGAAGAACTAACCCCTCTTCATGCATTTGCTATCTTCGGGTTATGTGAGGCCATCAAAGCTGTGATTGCTGAAACGCAGTTTACGGTCTATTTGAGGGACTCGAGGTATCACACAGTTGTGTGCTGGGCAGCTTCCGGCGGATACGAGGCCACATTACGGCTTCTGCTTGAGAATGGCGCCGACATCGAGGCGAATAGCGATTACGGTACGGCCATCTGTAGGGCAGCTGAGGGTGGCCACGAAGGTACAGTCCGGCTTCTCCTCGAGAAGGGCGCCGATATCGAGGCGAACGGGGATCCCAATGGTACGGCGATCTGTAGGGCAGCTGACCGAGGCCACGAAAACACAGTCCGACTTCTCCTTGAGAAGGGCGCCGACATCGAGGGGAAAAGCGAATACAGCGGTACTGCGATTTGGAGGGCAGCTTCGGGTGGCCACGAAGCCACAGCCCGGCTTCTCCTGGAGGAAGGTGCCGACATTGAGGGGGAAGGCGAATTCTATCGTAAGGCGATTTGTACGGCTGCCTTCGGTGGGCACCAAACCACGGTCCGGCTTCTCCTCGAGAAGGGCGCCGACATCGAAGGGAAAGGCGAATACAGCGGTACGGCAATCTGTACTGCTGCCTCGGGTCGCCAGAAGCCATCGTCCGGCTTCTCTTCGAGAAGGGCGCCGACATCGAAGGGAAAGGCGAATACTGCGGTACGGCAATCTGTATGGCTGCCTTGGTTGGCCACGAAGCCCTCGTCCGGCTTCTCCTCGAGAAGGGCGCCGACATCGAGGCGAAAGACTATTACGGCAATACGGCGATTATCCTGGCTGCTTCGGGTGGCGACGAAGCCACGGTCTGGCTGCTGCTTCAGAAGGGCGCCAACATCGAGACGGAAGATCAAGACGGGCGTGCGGCTATGTCCTGCGCAGCTTCGGGCCGCCACGAACGGACGGTTCGGCTCCTTCTCGAGATGCGCACTGGCTCTGACGCGAATGCGTCGTAAGGAGGACGGCTTCCGGCGGCGACGATTCCTCGTCCTTCGGATACCGTATTATCTCACTTAAGAGGTAAACTTCTAAGCGACGTTAGCCGCACGCTAGAGCACGCTAGAGCACATGTGGACTAGCGCCGTAAGCACCAGAAAACGTCATGTGATGAATACACGACTGAGAGGACACGTTACCGGTACATATGTCGAGGTTGTACGATGTGAAATACCCTAAGGGTTGTGTCACGGCTTGCCTCACTGTCTCGGACAACCGGCAGTCATACCCTCCGTCCCGGACAACTCCATACAAACGGGCGCGACCGTACACGATCTCTCTGCTATCTTCTCGGAAATATATATCCCTACTCGGGAATGACACCTCGTACACCCCCCCCCCCATCCGTTCGCCAGCAAAGCCCAAACCACGTCACTGTCCACGTAAAAAACCAGTAGTAGCAGCCTCACGTTGGATCCCTCCATCGACTGCTACACCCTCGAAACAGCGAGGACGTTGCGATTCCAACTCCAGTGGCCCTGACGAGGATCTACTGGAAGATTTCACAGTTTCCGGTCTGGTGCCGGCCCTACGAGGCCAAGAATCCCGCATGCAATGTTGCACCAGAGGGGCAGTGCGGGGCACTCGGCGGAAAGTTGCGCTTATTGTCAGACTTGGGAGATAAATCTCCACATCCAAGGGCAAGTACTTCTGCAGGGGGATGCCATAGTACAGGCAGGGAGGCAGGGGAAAAGCGGCCGTGGGGAAGTACAGTCCGGTTTCTGCAGGTAAGCAAGACTGACTGGGGATCAGAAGTTGTGATATATACACGCCAGCGCTCAGGAGAAGTAATAGGAAGAAACTTGAGCGCGATCATGTTGTTTCTTTCCCTGTATTGCCGATGCTAAAGTCGGCGAGGATGGTGGTATTAAGTACGGCTTTCGCTGGAAGGAAGATGGGTGTTGAGCAGTTCGTGCAGATAATGAAATAATTGGTGGAAAATCCTCACCCGGGCCATAGCCGCCTTTTGATATTGCGCTAGTCCATAAACGCTCTCGCGCACGGCTTGGCGCGGCTAGTGGCGCTTGAAGTTTGCCTCTTAAGTTTTTGTTTAATCATACTCGCATACGACCTATCTAGATCATGGCGGCGTACATTTTGCCCAGTTTTCCTGTCCGCAGTCCGCGCAGTGACGGCTCGTTGCAAGCTCCCCTTGTGCCCTCCGCCCGGC
>Ga0307516_10003707_pt1 | contig 19431 bp, 23 predicted proteins | sample 19_EM_MG_FD_203310 | JGI IMG/M metagenome (GOLD analysis project Ga0307516, IMG submission 203310) | Populus trichocarpa ectomycorrhiza microbial communities from riparian zone in the Pacific Northwest, United States - 19_EM | ecosystem: Host-associated > Plants > Roots > Unclassified | place...
ACGAGCCCCTCGTTCGCTCGGACAGCGGTGGTGTTCGGAGACTTGACTCTGTTGGACTCCATCTGTTTACCGACTTCTCGATCCACAATTGCTTTCAGACGGTCTACCCTTTCTTTGAGCGAATTTATCAACAGATCCCGAACCCTCGGTTCTACGTCTTCGAAAGGATCTTCGAAAGAGCGGGGAGACGAGGAAATACTCTTGCTCCACTGATCAATCCATGAGTGGAAGTTTTTCACCAAGGGTGCCAAGCGAGGATACAATGCAACAGCATTTTTGAAACGCACTAGACATCTAGTGGTGTAGTCATGAGTCATATTCTCGCATGGAAATGGTACCGAAAATTTACTCATGGAGTACGCCAGCTATAGATGCTAAGGCTCTTGGTCCGATCTTATTACCGAGTCCAAGACCCCCAAGAGGATCTAAAAAGGAACCAGAAGTCATGATAGCCGTCATACAGCTCTCTATTGCATCGGCAAGATTTGGTAGGTTTTGAAGAATTGCAGTGAGCAGCGCACTGTGGTATGCTTAGAAATAGTGCAAAACCAGAAGAGGAAACATACTTGACTCGAGAAACAAGAGTACTCTTCACAACGAAATCAGATGATAGATACTATTCGACAATAGGATGAAACTTCGGAAGAAGACCACGAGACAACGCTTACCCCGAGGAGAGGGAGCACACCTTTCTGGAATGATAATATTTCACGACTTGAACCAGCGCGAGCAGACACCTGGGGCCAACGGATAATGTCCACTATCCGTAAAAGACCATTTTGCTAGAGGAAAGATGAGCCGCAACCTGATATAAATTACGTAAGAGCACAGACCGAGGAAATAGTATTCAGCAGAAGCTATAACAGGAAATGTGAGCTATGATGTCACCGGAAGAAGCTTTCCAATAACCTACTTGACCATCCTCCTGAGTCTACCGCAGTCGATGAGAACAACGTGTAATTATGTACAAGAGACGACTACTTACCCATTGGCCATTGGATGAGTTAGCACTAGTGAGCGGCACCAGAAAGCTATAAACGTGGTAGGTAATTTGAAATCTGTAATTGTCGGCAAGAAACCTCTTGAGAGTATTGTGAGCTTCTACCGGTGACAATGAAGTGGATGGTCCCAGAGTGAGGAAGCCGTCTGTGCCACCAGCATTCAGCCTGGAAAGACCTTGTTCTGTGAGGAACGGCGCCAGACGCTCTCTGAGTGGCGTGGTGGGAGCCACTGGGCGAACGGACTGGATAGGCTGCTTGGGTGCTCCGGGACCTTGTTCGTGTCGATAGCGACAGTTGAATTCTCTGCCACAACGCCCCCGTTCCCAGTAGAAGCGACAGACACCCCTCGGAGGGGGAGGAATATTGCCAGTACTGGCCTCAGAGGTGGCAGGAGAAGATGGCCGAGTGTCGTGGGTGTCGTGACGGAAGTTGCACTGATCGCCACGACGACAACCACCCGGTGAGCTGAAGAAACGACACGGTGGACGCTGCAGAGACATTGTGTTGGCCAGTCTTTGTCCAAGACACTTTAAATAGTACTCCCGAAGGGCAATTACGGTATTAGGACTAATACGCTTATCAAATTGTTAGACGCGGTTTTCTCTGTATTCGCCATGTTGCGTACAACCCTTGTCCGAACATTTCGCAGAGGCTACGCAACAGCTGCTTCACCCCACGCCCTGGTCTTCTTAGAACACCAGGGGGGAAAACTCGACTCTGCCTCGCTCTCTGCGCTCACGGCTGCGTCACAACTCGGCGGCAAGGTCACTGGGCTCATTGTTGGCACGGCTGAAGAGCTACCACCTGTTTTGGAGCAGGCCAAGAAGTATGCACTATCTTTCATTTCTCTCTGCCCAGCTCTCACGCACCTCCCTAGGGCCAGGGGTTTGGATACTTTGTTGCATGCTGCGTCGCCACAGTACTCCACGCCCTTGCCCGAAACTATCACCCCGCTGTTCGAGAAGTTACTCTCAGAACAATCCCCTTTCACACACGTTGTTTCTGCCCACTCTTCGTCTGCCAAATCCATCCTACCCCGTGTAGCTGCTAAACTCGATCTACCGGCTGTCTCCGACATCATTTCGGTGCAGCACGATCAGTCATCCAATAGCACCACGTTCACCCGCCCAATCTATGCTGGAAACGCAGTCTCGACCGTTCGAGCTTCTCAATCCATCTCCATCAAATTCTTCACGGTCCGATCAACAGCTTTTTCCGCAGCTGCACCAGCGGATGCAGAAGCTAAAATAGAAAGCATCGACGCCGTCCCCGTCCCTGATCCATCCACAGAACATATCAGTACCTCGCTAACTAAATCAGATAGGCCTGATCTGGGTGTGGCTTCTCGTGTGGTTTCCGGTGGACGTGCCCTCAAGAACGCGGAGACGTTCAAAGCCACCTTGGATCCACTGGCGGATGTGTTGGGGGCCGCCGTTGGCGCTTCAAGGGCAGCCGTAGATGCTGGATACGCCGACAACTCATTCCAAGTTGGACAAACTGGAAAAGTTGTTGCTCCAGAATTGTACATGGCCATCGGCATATCCGGTGCCATTCAACACCTTGCAGGCATGAAGGACTCGAAGCTTATCGTGGCAATTAACAAGGTAACGTAGTTCCTTCAGCTCTTCACACTACATTCTAGACCCGTGCGCAGGACCCAGATGCACCCATCTTCCAGGTTGCAGATGTCGGCCTTGTCGCAGACCTGTTTGAGGCTGTACCTGAGATGGTGGAGAAGCTGAAACAATAGTGCAAATGTGATTTTAACATTAACCAAGAGGTACACTAGATCTACTAGTTACTCCATCCTCGACTCGATAACACCGGAATCTATGATCCGTACTTCGACCTTAGGTTTCCCAGACTGTGAGTCCTATGCTTCGATCGCTTTCACGACGTCCATGCCTTCGACGACCTCGCCGAAGATGACATGACGATTTTCCAGCCAGGAGGTAATAATGAAGAACTGCAGCATACAGTGACGTAGGAAGTGCACGTCACTTGAATTGATCTCGCCCTTCCACTTGTGCTTCCAGTACCAGTGAGTTCTGCGTTAACATCGCTTTAGATTCTTGCTCCATACGCTCACGGTGGTGATAATGCTGGAAGGTCTGACGAAGGTCCTAGCGCCGTTTTGCATTGGTTTGGTCTGGCCACAATTCCAATAAAAGCGTGCATGAATAATCACCCTGTGAATTTCTGTAACCCAGGAACTCCATCTTTGCCAGAGGAACGCGGAGTTGATGTCCCCGATCCCGACGAAGAAATCCTCGTTGCACTGGTGAGGCTTGAAGGTTTGACGTCAAGAGAATTGACCTTGACAGGGTTATGGCAAATGTTGGGGTAAATGAAGCTCTGTTGAACTGGACATGTCTGCCAGCGTCAGCGACGTTCCCCGTGTTCAGGGTGGTATGTGGAGTGACAACCACTACAGAAACGAGTTTCCCTCTGGTGCTGGATATGGTGGGGGCAAATGACTAAACAGTACTAGTACGTACATAACAAGTGAACACCGGCGCTACATGCACACTTGAGCAAATGTCCTTCAACCAACATGACCCAGGAGAAACGGCAGACGCGATTTACGGACTGACTGAATCCAAGTTTAAAACACCCATTGTCACATTCAACCAGTAGATAACATACTACGCTGCTGGCTGCACCGGGTCATCACTGTTCTGCCCGAAGCCTTCGGCAAGAATGTCTAGTATTCGTGGCTTTAATTCTGGTGGGACACCGAAAGAAATGTCAATGGAACCGTGGCGAGTGTGCCAATTACCATCGACTCCCTTCACCGGGTTGGATTTGAAAGCCCGAAGGTAATCTTTCCAAAATCCTGCAGTATAAAGTCTTGAGCCATCCGGGAAGCCGAAGTGGGCGCTACACCAATCAATCCTAGACAAAATCGACACGTGTTACTCTTCGATGGCAAATGGTACACTCACGAAGAGTTCGAGTTTACAGCTAGCTCGTCCTCAAAGGGTGCCCAGAGCGTCGACTTCCCTGAATTGGTGATGGTCAGTAAGCAGTTGCTCATAGTGCTCAACCAGTTCTTCATATCTTGGGGATCTCGGCTGCGGAGAATGGAGGCACGGATTGCGGTCGCAATCCCGACCATATCTAAGGGCAATTGTTCTGCTGTAGTCTGATATGATAGATGTCAAGAAGCTCGTCGCACCACAGGAACACAAGCACAGACCCATCGTACTGCATTTCCCGCTACACTCTCTTCTATGAATGGCGCTATCACTTTTCGATACTGGTATGGAGGTTGAGTAGCATCACTCAGACTGTACTGTGCCCCACTTACACTGACTACGTTGGTAATTTGTGGTATGGGTTTTTCCTGAGTACGATTTAAGACGGTGACGAGATAAGCCGTGAGGCAGTCTTGGATGGTGAGTGTCTGTTGCTCGCTTGAGCTGATTATCGCATGTAATCTGCGCAGCTCCTCGCCAGTGAACCGCCATTGCACGTTCTCAACAGCCTTAGTGGCTTCTGCATATTTGGGGCCGAGTTCAGCGATGGGACAGACATTTAGTTGACGGGTCAGGGAGCGGTATTCTGCGGCGATGGCCTCCGAAGGTGGTGGAAAGACATGTTTTTGGAATGTGGGTGTGGCAAACTCTGGTGCCTTGTTCTGGTAGAATTGTGACAGAGTATGGGTGAAACGGAAAAGGAAAGTGCCATCGCCTTCCAGTAGTAACAGTCAGTCTCCCTCATTCGACCAGATTCGAAATACTTACCGAGAGCGTGATTCCAGGTTATACCAATGCATGTTTCTTCCATAAAGAAAGTGAGTTTAAAACGCACCAATGGCGCTGTCCCATTTATGAGGTCAGCGTCGACCGGCTGATCGTACACAAGTGATGCTAAGGATTCTTGTATGACCCAGTCGCCTCGCAAAACTGCGCTCGAAGTTGTCTCTCTGGCATAACTGACATCCACGGGAACACAACTGTTTGTAAGTTCTATCTAAGAATGCGGTGAACTGACTAATGAAGTAGACTGTTAGAGGGAGCTACTCACAGACCAACGTCCATCCTGACAGCGTATCTGGCCAGCTGCATGGGGGCACATCTGAAGGGTATCGGAAAGGGCATTCTTAAACTTTTCTAGATCAATCGTTCCAGGGAGAACATGGACGTTAGGGACCTTCCGATGGGAGATACATGTAAGAGCTATGACACAAACGGCCGTATGGACTTACATCGTGCACGATGAACAGATCGTAGCCGGGAAGATCAACTGCGGCCTGATGATTGAGTACAGTGGGCAACGTCGGGGAGACGAGGTGCATCGTAATTATCAAGGGCCAATGCAGAGCGGCGGTAACGGCTCAAAGTAGTGCCACGAACTTGATTGGAACTCGCAGGCCTTTTATTCGAGAACTCTACAACTGAAGCGCGTGTATTTCTGACTCGAAAGCTGTATTCATTGTCAACCGGGTTGTACTAGATGAGTCATATTGAAGGCGTTACTGCCGCCTAACGTTACTAACCAGTTGAACCGGCTCGTTTGGCAACACAACACAAAATTAACCAAGAGGTACACTACATAGATACTCCATCCTCTACTCGATAACACCGGAATCTATGATCCGTACTTCGACCTTAGGTTTCCCGGACTGTGAGCCCTGTGCTTCAATCGCTTTTACGACGTCCATGCCTTCGACGACCTCGCCGAAGACGACATGACGATTGTCCAGCCAGGAGGTAACAGCTGTTGTAATGAAGAACTGCAGCATACAATGACGTAGGAAGTGCATGTCACTCGAGTTGATGATTGCTCACCTGTGAGCTATTTGTGTTTGGGCCAGCATTCGCCATAGACAAGAGACCGGGCTTGGTGTGTTTGTGCACGAAGTTTTCATCTACGGAAGATGAGTCACCAGATAAGAAACTAATTGGCGGATATAAGGTACACACCCTCAAAACGCGCTCCATATATTGATAGTCCACCGGTACCATTAAAGTTGGTGAAGTCACCGCCCTGGATCATGAACTGCACAATAATACTGAGCTACATGGGTAGCGAGTGGCAATGGGAACAACTAGCCTGAGGGATAACTCTGTGGAACAAGCTTCCCGCGTAACCCATTGTTTCGTTCTTCTCCTGTTCTCCAGGCGGGGATGAGAACTGGTGCGGGGCTACGTTGGCCAGCTCCTCCTTCGGGATGCCAATAGCCAGCTTCCGGAAGTTGTCTGCAGTCTTTGGTACCGTGTCATCGTAGAGCTTGAACACGATGCGTCTGGCAGGTGGCTTTCCAACTGCAACGTCAAACTAGCGTGACATAGCAGACGGGGACAGTGCACGAGAGAAAGAAACGCACGAAGACATTGCCTCTTCATACACGAAGTGAGAACAGATCAACAAGGCCCGTGACAAAAAGAGAGCTTACTTGGACTTGGCCGCGGAGGACATAAAACGACGGAAGACCATGGACATTTTGGTGGTGTGGTGACTGGAAGGCAAAGTCGTTGCGGAAGTAACTGAGAAAAAGACGTAAAAAAGAGTCTCTCTGGCGGGGAGTCGAACCCCGCTCTCCCGCGTGACAGGCGGGTGTACTATCCGATATACTACCAGAGACATTTACCACCCCGACGAGACCGCTCCATCCCCTGCAGTCGGGCGCGAAAGCAAGGCTGAAACACATCCTCCCCGTCACCCATGGCGTTCTATCGACCCACAACTGACTACAACCTCGCAGGCAAGATTCTCCTCGTGGTAAGTGCTTGCATCGTCCCACCACCATCCGCAGTCTGTCAATCCAGACCAGCCCATTGTCTCCGTCGCCAATGTGGGGCAATTGGCAGCCGACCTGTTCATCTCGACTCTCAGACTGCGACGCGTCGGCGTCTTGGATCCCAGGCATCTCGTGCCTGTAGTCGGGGCACCCGAAGACGGCGGCTCGGACCTAACCCTGCCTCTCGAATGTATGTCGTCTCATGTACACCTCCGATGGCCGTTCTTTACCCTTCTAGTATTCGGAAGTAACAGCAGTGATATCGCCGTCATCCAGCAACGATCACCGGTCCTAAAAGTGCGAAACAACAGTGTTTGATTTGGTTTTCATTTTACCTGTCGGCTAGATTTTCAAGCAGGACTTCGCCGATGCGTTGCTGGAATTCATATCTACGTCATGCCCATCCGCAGTCATCTTCCTGGCAGGTGTAGATATGTCCAATAGAACGGACGCTCAGATGCTGTAGGTGCCCAAATCGTCGTTACAGTGATGGGTGGATGACCTGTGGTCAGTACACCAACGACATATATACGCCCCCTTTCGTCGCCAGCTCTGACATCGACGCCTCTCATGTCCTTGTCTGCTTTACCTATCCCTCCCTATTCTTCTCCAGTGTCCCAGTTTGTCCATCCAGACCAGGATCTGTCCAAGCTTCCTTTCGTCCCTGGGGGAGGCCTCACTCGCCGAATACTTTCGTCCATCCCTGACTCGTGGAAAATACCCACTGTGTGTTTGCTGCAATATGTTCTGGAGGGTGACAACAGATCGGACGCTCATCTCTTAGCGGCAGTCACGGCAAAGGTACTCAACGCCAACGTGACAAGCTGGATACAGCCCACAACGTGGGGCCATGGACTTTTTGGATCCCCTCATGATCAAACACTATACGGCTAGGGTATTGGATGCAGAAATAAGTACCTACATATGTCATCGCTTCCCCGCAATCCCAATACGATGACGGCCTTTCTTTTTTGCGGCTTGACTGAGAGGGAGATATGCGTAAGGCTCTAGCCCACCTTTCTTGATATCGCCACCCGCTTTCTGTTTCCACAGTGAGGGGAAAGATCAACACATGAACAGTAACCGCACCTTTGCTTTGAATTCATGCCCAAGCTTGACCTCAGGTCGTCGGCGGTTCTTCTTTTCGCTGGTCAGCGTCTCGTCGCCCATCTCCACGTCTCCATCTTCGTCCTCATTTTCACGCCGCCGCTTCTTTGTATCCTTATTGAACTTCACACGCCCCCTGCTATCCCGGGTGAACCCATCAACAGATGTTAAGCTTTCTTTATAGGTTCCCCCTGCCACATCCTTTGCAGCTTTGCGAGCACCGGCTCCGGTGTCGGAATCAGACTCTTCAGCTGGTATGACCATCTTTCCTGACTCCGAATCAACTTTGAAGCGATCGGCATTCTTTCCTGCCTTTCGTCTGCGGTTTGCTGGAGCGCCTGAAGGAAGACACGTTGGTAATTATGGCCAATGGACGTACAAGCTTTACTTACTGGTCACTCGGGATGCAGCACCTTGGAGGAGATCCATCGGGTCATCATCGTCAGCGCGTAGTCGAACGCCATACACAGCACCTTTGCCACTCCCTGCGGTAGGGTGCCCGACTTGCCCTTCATCATCGGTGTCTTCATACTCACTTTCACTGCCATACAGCACGTCTTCAAATGCATCGCCCGTAGGAACATTTCCAGAAACCACCTATCAAGGATTAAGATACATCGAATGAAAAAGGTGAAGCAAAACACTTTTTCGCCACTATCAGCTCCTTCTGCACGGGTCTTCTTGCGCTTCGCCCTATCCTTCCGCTTCTTGATGTTGACAAGTACCTTCGCAGCTTCTTCTTTTCCGGCTGCCGAGTAAATGTCTTCCCAACCGAACCTTCTGATCATGCGTTCGAAAATGTGGCGAACTTTCGCCTTGAAATGGTTTTTGTGGTCGTGGGACCATGAAAGAAGTGCGGGTACCAACTCGGCAAGGTGGGGCTTCAGAAGATCGACCGGAAGAGTGTGAATGGCAAGCTTAATGTACCCAAGTGTTGACTTGACAATCTCGCGATTATTGGACGACAAAAAGACCATCAGGGTAGTGAAGACATCAGCTTGCACCTGTGGTTCAATAACATCTATCGAGAATCGTCAAAGTCTACATCAAACTCCACAATGACCATGCATACCTTTAAACTCGAAGACAAGCCGAGAAATCGCCGTCACAGTGGCGCTTATCATGTGTGGCGTTGCCCCACCGAGACCAGCAGCGACCATGGTGATGTATTCGTTGATAGACGCCTTAGCTGAAGGAAGCACTCAGCTTCCGACGTTTCGAAAGAGAGACCACGAACCTTCACCCGTGTCATTGCTGTCCATCTCGTCGAGCATCTGTCGCTTTACCGTACCACCTTCACACATCTTCCTGCCCATTGTAACGACCAGGTCAAACGCGGCCATCCGTGCCTTTTCGGAAGGTTCTTTAGTTCCTAGGACAGCCTCCGGAATGAGCGACGGGATAATATGCATGGATGTCGAGGGGATCCCGGGAACAAGGGAGGATAACAACACAAATCGGTCCTTCTTGGCCGCAGGAGAGAGTCCAGTCACGAACGAATCCAGCGTTCGAAGAGTGTCCAGCACATCAACTTGTAGCTTTCCGCTGCTTATTGATTTGGCTAAGAGCTTATAGCCACGTTTCTGTATACCGTTGTCCTTGCAAGACAAGACCTCTTCCGACAGACAAAGGCGGAAGAGCGAGGTGATGTCAGGCGTTTCGAGGAAAGGCAGGAGAAGAATGAGGAGATCTTGCATCGTGGCCGCCACAGTTGCATTCTGTTGGTCATTGGGTGCGTTGGTGACTTTTTGCAGATGTTGTTTAAAGAGCCCGACAACGGTGAGGCACGCCTTCGAGACATCCTGGCTCTCTGCAAGGTTCGCCCAGACACCAATGACATCTCCGGCGACCCCTCTGCAATCTCTGTCTACACTGCCGAATATATTGAAAAAAACGGCAAACCAGCTTTCGACCTGGCTCTTTAGGAACGTGACATTTTGCGCAGCCTCCTCGGGTGTGGCCGACCCTCTGATGGTCAGATGGCCAGCCTCCAAATCCGTGCTGGAGTTGTCCTCCGAAGCGACAGCAAGGTTGGATTCTACCAACAGCTTGAGACCCTTAAGAACAGGTAGTCGAAGGTCGGGATGATTGTATAAGAGCTGCGACAGCAACTGAGAAAACGCGGGAGTGAGAGCCTAAGACATAGATTAGAATTAGACCACTGAAGTGTGACGGAAGACACTCACACTCTTTACATCAGGGGATGCATTACAGTACCCGGCGAAACCCGCCCACACCTGCGAAACAAGGACACTCCACACCTTAGCTTCGGACTGTCTGCCCTCAACGTCTGCTTTTTGCTGACGGTCAAACATCCGTTCGCTGAGAGGTACGAAGTATGACACAAAGTGGCTCAACGGGGAGGGATGTGGCTGAGCGAGCATAGGTAGAAGGAAAGCACGCGGCTCACGACCAGCTTGTCTACAGCGTTGATCAGCGCTGAATCAACGGGCTAGAGGATAACACGGACCGATCTTCAGGCTCGAGGTTTAATGGAAGCGCCTGTAGAAGAACCGCAGGACCAACCACTCTCATCGCAGTTGAAACAACGGCATCCGCCGCTTCCTTGTGTTCAAAGTTTTTCTGGACTCTCAGCTCGGCCACTTGTTGTACAAGTGGCATGAGGAAAGCCTCAGCGGCAGTCGTCAATTCTCCAACCTTGACCCTCATGTTTAAATTTCTTATAAGGGACGAGATGATGCTAAGTAGTTCTGGCACTGCTTGAGCGTAGGATAATGAATCCAGAGCCTTCGAGGTCTGTGCAAGGACACTGCGAAGGGCTGATTTTCCATTTTGAGGTTCTCTGGCAGCCGCTTGCACCATCATAAGCGTCATGCACTGCGCGAGACTGGCGATGGCGTCAGCAGCGGCTTTGCGAGTCTGTGCATGAGTCGAATCAAGGAATGCCCAGATCGCTTTCCACACCGTCAGGAACTCGGCTGCGCAGCCTTCCGCGTCCGCAGAATGATACGCGAGCATGGTGTCGCCCAGAACGCGCAGCCACGACGGTGCCACTGTTACATCCGATTTGAGAGGGGGAGACGCGAGAATTGCGGCGAGAACGGCGGGTATCTGTTCGGTGCCACTTTGAGTGCCAGAATTTATGGAAGACGTGAGCAGGTCAGAAAGGATGGAATATGATGCCTGCGATAGATAGGGGTTCCCTAATTTGGGAAGGGTCAGAAGTACAGAGGTGATCGGTGGGATAGCCTGAAGCACACAGTCAGCGGTGGCTTCGGGAAAGAAGACAGCTCACCTCTAGTGGGAGATCAGGTAGCACAGGACGCAGTAGGGCAAGGAGGTGTATGGCTGTATCGGTTGGATTCGAGCCTTTTCCCGTAGATTTAGAGTTTGAGAAAAGACCCGAGCTAGCTTGGTGCAATGATGTTTGGAGCCAATCGGCGATGCGCTCTGCGTATGGATGGCGCAGAAGGGGACTGGGTGCATTCGACAATACATCGCTGACAAGATCTGCGGCCCTCTTTCGTACTTTCGGTCGAGAGTCAAGACATAGTTGTAAGATGGTTGCAAATGATTGTCGGACTTCTGGAACGTCCAGTTGGGAGCGGTCAAGAGCCCGAAATATGGCATTGTATAAGGACAGTTGTGACCTTAGAGGCGGTGCGTGTGCAATGAGAGAAGGAAACAATGGAGCGGTCAGTGATAGCAAGGTGCTCAGGTTAGTCTGTATGACAGCAGGGGGAACGAAGGGAGAGACGAGCGCAAGCAAGTAAAGCTCCGCTGGAAGAATGTCACCATCTCCGAGAGAAATTTCGTTCTTTCGAATCGTTCCATCAAGCGTTGTTATCAATGCCGCGAAGTATGCGGTAGGCGTTTGATCAGTGCCCTTCTCCTGGAACGTCGATTCCAATGCCTGCAGCAAATTCGCAGGTGTCTTTTGATGTGCAAGAGAGGATTTTGTATGGGGTCGTATTTTATCCAGTGCGTCCTCCATTTCCAGAACGCGATGGCAGAGATGATCACAAGGCAAAAAAATGTTGACGTAATACTAACCACTGCATTACTTACCATATGCGGATATTTTATGGATGCTGCGCCAAGCCGAGAACCCGGGTTCAACTCGAATCCCCAGCAAGACCGACGACGAAAACGACGACGACACGACGACCGAGTGCACATGCCCCAGGGTACACCTACTCCTTGGTCGTATATCTTTGTTAGGCACGTTTAGTACTTACCCCTGTGGCTCCACTGACTCCAAGTTTGGATCGTGCAAATTCTGCAGGCTTCTGTTCAAGTTCGTCCTCAAAATATTCTATGGGTCCATTGTTGTCGAGAACGTTGAGCTGGTTCCAAAAACTGGACAACCATGGTGAGGTACTATTTTATTCGCTGTATTCGCCTAACACAAAGTACTTGTATTCTAGCATCGTATGTGCCAACCACAGCAATTCACTGACGGATGCACTGTAAGTGAACTTCCATCTGTCCTTCGGGCGTCCTATTAAAGAAATCCTCTTGAAAGCGTCCTAGTTGCTTCCATACCTTCACGAGTAAGCTTGTCGAGCTGCCAGCTCGGTACAAATCATTAAGGGACCCTTTTCCAGAGGCGCAACATGCTTCGCCTCACAGCCAAATCCACTCAATTCGGCCGTAGGACATTTACAAGTTGGCTTATTGAATCGGCCGGTACTGTGCCAATCAAGAGACGTAAAGATTTCAATGATGAAAGTGTCGACAACTATGGGGTGATGGAGAAGCTCATGGAGGTCAGACAGACATCTGGTTCTACAGAGTTGACTCACGTTAGGGTATATGAAGGCCTTGAAACTTGGCGATGCGATATGCATGTTTCCAGAAGGGATGAGTCGTTACCACCCAACTATTGCTCCGCTGAAGACTGGAGGTGGGTACAATCTTGCATTCCATGACCCGGACTGATTTCTCGTCCCAAGTTGCGCGTATTGTTTCCGACGTTCTAACTCACAATCGGGATGATCCTGACTTTTCTATATCGATTCTCACCTGTTCCATAACATATGTGTAAGTTCGTCAGGTGATGACGACCGTTCGCATTCTGAAGTTTAATGATGCCAGGCATCGCCAACATTTCCGCTCGGATGTCCTGGTTACTTTCCACCCGCCTATCAAATTCACTCCCAATGTACGACGGACCTTGCTGTGCTATGTTTCCTTTGAATTAATATTCCAACGTAGGATAATCCAGAGTTGCTTGCGCCAGTGGAATTTGAGCGTATTCGGGAGGTTACTTGGCGCATGCAAGAGCAAATCAGCTCTGGAACTATTGATGCACCATCTTGGGACCTGATTCGCTCTGCGAAGCTAGCATCACGCATGTATGCTCCGCTGGGGACCCGTATGAGCCTAGGAGACTACATTCGCTTGACACGCGCTTTCGTCGAAGCTTTCAAGGCATCGGAACGTCCTCTCGGAGACGGGGAAGCCAATGGCCGCGATGAATACACCACAGAGGATTTCGAAATTCAACGTCTGCGGCGTGACTTGAAGGTAATTAGCCGCCCATCGGTGCACTGAACGCTTCCTCATTGGGTGACACAGAGGTATCAAGACCAGCTTGTCCGTTGGGGAGTTAAGGACGACCGCATCCGTCGACCGCTATCGAGACGCACGATCCTTTTTCGAATGGCCATCCGCCTTTCCTGGTCTATTTTCCTCTTTACCCTGTCCACACCTGGTCTTATACTCTGGACGCCTGTTTTCCTCACGACGTTCTACGCCGTGCATAACTTCAAAAAGAGTGGCCCTATCTGGGATACATGGGATGAGATTGCCCAATACAAACTTGTATACGGGTTGTTTTCTGGTCTGTTTGTCTGGCTTGTTTCTGTGCTGTTAACCCTGCATATTGCACCCATTACCATGGTCATGGTCCCGGCTGTAATGTGGATGACGTTGAGATGGCTAGAAGACGCCGTCTCTGCGTTTAGAGCATTCACTGCGCTTATGCGTTTGCTGAGAGTAGGGAAGGTGACGTTGCAGTCGTTGCGGGACACTCGCGAGGACTTGCATGCGAAAATACAAAATCTGGCAGTGGGGACAGTGGGGCTCCCTGCCGACCCGGAGAAATACTTCTTAGAGAAAGGTGGGCGGGAAAAGGGACGGGTAGGAGGCAGGTTGGATAGTGGAGCAAAGTATTTCTCCATCCGTCGCAGAAGGAAGAGAGATTGGAATGAGGCGCTGAGGTTGCACGACATAGTGGACTATCCCGAAGAAGGGTTATAAGTCAGGCACCACTGACTTTTCTTTGCTATTTATGTGCACAATCTAATCACGGAAAACGGTGGTATGGGATCGAAGGATGAAACGGCAATCCAAGTGGAATCAAAGGAAGAATGAAGTGCAAGGGGAAAGATAATAGGGTAATTGTGCTTTTGAAAACTCGTCAACGCGTACAGGGCCGCAGGAAGTACCAAAATATCCACCTGATCCCCAGTATAAATCAAGAAATTCTCCCATTTCATCCCCGTATGGGGTAATAAAACCTGTTGCCAGCGGCCCATCTATAACCGCGGTCGGCAGCCATGCCAGTGTAGATTACACCATATGCGACAGCGAAACCAAATAGCCAAGACATCGCGTTAAGGATAAAACCAAATCCTGTGCGGACTCTCTTCAGAACGAATGCACATGCCTGACAGACATGACTCACCGGGCATTGCATACTCAAAGGCAGGGAACCTTTCCCTATGGTATAGCTCCGCAACGAGCATGAACGTGAGCAACTGGAAACTAGCTGTGATAAGGAGTAAACGTGGGCCAAAAGTCCTGTTCGAGTCATAAATGATGTCGCACCATGTAGCAGAACGAGACCTGCAACGGCTCTCCATACCCTACGTCTTCTAGAATGAGTGCTAATGCCAAACAACAAAGCTACGAGGGCGGCGGCAGAGAACCAGATACCCCATTCGGTGAAGTACCGTGCAGACGTCCAAGCGGCACAGAAAATTTTCTTTTCGCCTTCGCACTTGTCCTGAGTGCGAAGAGGAAAATTTCTGCATTCGTAGTCTGAGAGTTCGAAGTGGGGTACTTTGCTCAAAGTACGTTCGCAGCGTTCCATTAAGCCATAACGGACAATAACTTGAGTGTCTTGGACATCATATTTTGCAACGAGCCTTCAAATGGAACGAGTCAGGGTGCTAAGAGGTGCGATACTGTGCACAGGCGAACCAATCCGGCAGACGAGCGGACAGGATGTTCTGAGAGTTCTATTGAGAAAGGGAGATGGAAGGCGGAGTTAAAAGGCTTACAAAAATCAAGAGCGGGAAGACGGCGAGGAATGTGAGCGCATACGAGGCCTTCCGCATCTTGAGAGGAAGAGAGAGCGGGTGGTGAAAAAATGGCCCTGCTGCGATGTTTTTCAAGCTGTTGACCTCAGGGGCCCAGTGTGTGCTTAAATAAGCCCTAATCATACAACTTGGCGCAACAATTTTATCTCCATCACTCGATTCGATGCAGTCCGTCCATTGGCACAATCACCTCTTCGCTGGCGCTGTGGAGCCAGGGAAGATGCCAGGCCATTCAGTGCCCGAGACAGACAACTACAGCATTAACAACCCGTGGCGACACTGGAATATAGCAAGTCCAGCCCACCCTTTTATCGGCTCCAACGTGGGTCTCGCTCCAGATCAAAATGACAAGAAGATTGGTGATAGGATCCACTCGATCCGAGCGTCCGATTGGCCGATAAGATGGGGCGGAGGAGTTCGAGGTTTTGTTCGAGGAGCGAGGGACGTCCTTGTCGATTAGTGGTTAGATCATCACGTTGTGGACCTCCCAAAACCGTGAAGACGGAGGCTCGAATCCTCCCTGGGACAACTTTTTATTCCCTTTATATAATGTATTACGTTAAAAAAAAATCATAGGTTATCCTCAAACTCGAGGGACTCCCTGGACGACCCTCGGATATCTCTCTGCAATCATCTGTCACAAGTAGACTCGCTTCATTCAAGTGAAAATGTATACTCAACGAAACTTACAGCAAAGAGAGCAGGTGCACGCATCGCTAGTACTTGTGGGTCTTCCGCAAGTCCGACGAAACTAGGATCATAATCAACACTAAATCAGTGGCGATGACAATTGAAAAGAGCGCCCACATCGTTGACACGCCGGCTTCGATTGCAGAAGACAATGTGAGGGCTGTAAAGGCACCTCGGATCAGAGCAGACCACCAGTTGTAGCTTGGTTCGACTTACAACATTGCAATCCGATCAAAAAGGCAAATAAAACCACAGGGGCCGTGTACTGTCCGTCGGCGTTATACGATGGATGTGTGACTAAACGCAAACAAGTCAACAGGTGTCACTATAGGCTAAATCAGAATACCAACGTCGCAAGTACAGGTATGCGAATAATGAGCAGAGCAGTCCTATGACGTAGGCGCCAAATATCAAAGCTGGCATTACATGAGATTCCCTCCATGTGAAAATAACCTGGCACATACTGGTTCCAACAAGCGAATCATTGACAAGGGCATCGATGCCTGAACGTACAAGACTTGAAGATTTCCAACAAACTCGGAAGCAGGGAACATTACCTCGATCTCGAAAGAGTCTAAATGTGTCCTTCGCTGCTTTGAGATATGTCTTTCCATACAGTGCTGTCGGGTGTTAGCAGCAGAAACAAGTAAATCATTCTATAATGTACCAATCTCGATGTAAGCATATCTGTTGAAGTACTCAACCATGCTTTCAATGCAACCGACGAACAACTCGGCACAACACGCAAGGCATGCCTCAACAGCTTGATAACTCGTTTATTGGATGTTTACAAAAGGTGAAGCATCGGGCTTACGACTTCCTTCTTGACTGGCATTGTTCCTCGCAACATTCAGGAGAAGGCGAATTAGTTCAAGAATGGTGACGATCAGAGAACCAAATGCGATGGAGCCGAGGGAAATAGTGGATGCACGGGCGAATGCACTGAGAGTAGGGTGTCTTGGCTGTAACGTCATGTGAGACATGATGCTAAGAGGGTTAAGGCTGATGAAGCATCACCATTTGCCCAAATTCACGAGGCCCGAAATAGTACCAGCCTGTAGCAAAATAATCAGCCCTGGTTATTGGTCGTTCGTAGCAACGAACACCCACATCCGTAAGGTCCGCCTGCGAGAGTGGCCAGGGCGACGTTCCCGATGATTTGCGATGTCCACAGGTAGGAAAAGACCGAGTAGATTAAAAGCCCAGTCACTTTGGCGGATGAACATGATGACGCAGTGCCACAGCCTGCATGGATACATGAATGTGTAGAGTAAGATATATCCATATGTGCTTACTTGGATTTCCCGGTGTCCACTTGCCATATCTATGAATAGATGTCATGGACGATACCAGAACCACACGTCTCGACTCACATCGCAATGGCCGTAAAAGTAAACCAACTGATGTGCATGAGTACAACAACGTTTGCGACGCCATAAAGACAACTTACACACTCAATGCAGCCTGCAGCAAAAGTGCAATGAATGCCACAAAATAGACACTAAGATGGTGCTTGGAAACATCCATAACGACTTGAAGGAGTAGAGATGCAAGCGGGATGCGAGCCCTGAATCCGAAGTACGCAAGTACTGATACCAGGGCAATGATGGTGAAGATGATGGCAGCGGCTGTAGCCATGTAGCATTAAAATACACGTCTGGAAAGTCAGAATGACAGCCGTACAATAGTATCCGACGATCCAATAGTATACGCAGATTGCGCTGCAAATGCCTTGAGCAAAGGGACGGTGAACGGAAAGGTCACCTACATATTCGACGCGATTGCTAGCACGAGAGTAATGTGCATTATCACACGAGTGAAAGCGCGCGTCAACATGAGATAGCTAACAGATAGCAGAAGACCAGCAACCGTTACTAATAATAGCAGATAGACCGTATGCCTGGTGACAGGAGAAGGTCTTGAGCAGTCATGGATGGAGGGTGTTGCGCTTTACTAACCAGTTGAGGGTTACAGCACTCCCGCTCTCACCATTACCTCCAACACCACCCCCTAGACCCCCGATTTCGATCCATCCGTTGATAGCGATGGCTGAGAGTGCGGCAAAACCCAGCAGCTGAGAATGGTGTTAATCAGCGATTAGCTGGACAAGTTATCGCCGCCGACCTGCAGGATGAACAGCACCAAGAATATTGGGTCGTTCACTCTCTTCTTCGGCTGAAAGCGCCCACCTTCGTAGGGTGACTTGGTGTCCTCGTTGAATTGTGGTGGTGGGTTAATAGGCTGAGCGTAAGGCTGCGAGTAGCCAGGAGAAGGACCTGGCGGCGCGAGCGACTGGTAGCCCTGCTGGGCGCCCCACTGGTCATCGTTGTACATTGCTAGTGACCGACGTGGACAGAGAAACGGAGGGGTCCGGTTAGGAAGACGACCCCTGCAACCACTGTATGTAATGAAGACGCCTGACCTGGGTGAGGCTGATTACATAATACAAGCAGAGAAGGTGGATTTACGTACAAAATTCCTGACTGGGTGGTCGAGTTTTCGATCGCCAACTTAGTCCTCTTCCACTTGCCCACTCTGCCCTCGGTCGACGGCGTACAACGACCAGCCGTTGTTCTTCGCCGTGCAGCATACAAGCCACCGTCATACCCACCCACTCTTGCTGCGGGAACGAAGGCCTCAGTAACAGTGTCTGCAATCAATCACCTGCAACACAGGTCCTCTCATAAGGCGTCTTGGCTTGTGCGAACGCCCGTGAGCTCTTTTTTCTGGCTCATGAGTGTATCCGTTGGTGGAATCAGCCTGCTTTCTCCATGGTCATCCTTATTCAGCTGGGATGATACCCTTCATCCCAGGACCGGACTTAGATCCTTCGTCTGCGCTCTGGTATTCATCACCGTTATTCTCATCCTCGGTGAGCTTCATCGTTCCAATCGCGTAATGTGTGACATTAATTTTCCTCATCTCCCCTCCCTCGATACCCTTTCTCAATCACCCCGATGGACCATCGTGTCAAACGCAACCATGATCAGCATATCTCACGAATCCCGCAGAAGCATCTTTCAGAACTTACCTCACCGAACAGTCTTTCCGCCAGCATCTAAGCCATCTTGAAGATCTCACTGACGACTCAGGTACCGACATCGAATACACCTCTCCCCGGTCTCCGTCTCGTGGCTCCGCCGCAGGCATCCCGTTGGATAGGGCCACACTTCCATTCCATTTCGCTAATCGTGCCTCCGTTTCGCTTCGCACACCGAAACATGTCCTCCACAGTCTTGGCATCTGTACCATTGCCACCACCCGCGGTGCTGCAGCCACCCGTGGCGGGCGCAGTGGTACCACATTAAACGGCGTAGAACACGGCACACCCGTGGCTCTGGACACTTGGTTCATCGGCGCGTTCGGACATTGGTGGCGTGGTGGTATGGTCGATTCCTGGTGTTATGATGCTATAGTTCGTTCCAAAGACACTGAAGGCTGGAGTTCGGGTATCCTCGGTTTCAAAGCATTGGACAAGCTCAACGAATACAACGGTATTTCGCGCCTACTACTGACTTGAATGTACAAGTTCAGCTAAGCCAACTCTAGGTCTTTTGTTCCCAAAGTCTGGCCCATGCCCTCGTCTATTGCAGCGTGG
>Ga0307516_10003708_pt1 | contig 19431 bp, 21 predicted proteins | sample 19_EM_MG_FD_203310 | JGI IMG/M metagenome (GOLD analysis project Ga0307516, IMG submission 203310) | Populus trichocarpa ectomycorrhiza microbial communities from riparian zone in the Pacific Northwest, United States - 19_EM | ecosystem: Host-associated > Plants > Roots > Unclassified | place...
GGCCGCACGCCAGATGGCCGCGCTGTTCTTCGAACGCCTGGGCGCCTGCGCGGCCGCGCACCGCACCGCCGCGCCCATGCCCTGACGCCTGCGTCGCGCGAGGCGCCATGATCCAATCCCCGGCAACGAACCTTGCACGGAGAAACGCATGTCCGAATCCATCATCGTCACCCGCCCCGAAGGCCAGCCCCAGCAACTGATGCTGCTGTTCCACGGCGTGGGCAGCACGGCGCTGGACCTGGTGCCGCTGGGCCGCGTCCTGGCCGCCGAATTCCCCGCTGCCTTCATCGTCAGCGTGGCGGCGCCCGCGCCATCGGGCGTTGGCGGCGGCCGCGAGTGGTTCTCGGTGCTGGGCATCAGCGAGGAGAACCGGCCCGCGCGCGTGGAGGCGGCGCTGCCGGCGTTCCTGGATACGGTCAAGCACTGGCAGAAGCAAGCCGGCGTGGGCACCGACGCGGTGGCGCTGATCGGGTTCTCGCAAGGCGGCATCATGGCGCTGGAGTCGACCCGCGACCAGCCCGCAGTCGCCGGCCGCGTGGTGTCGATCGCGGGACGCTTCGCGACGCTGCCCACCGAGGCGAACGCGGACACCACGCTGCACATGTTCCACGGCAAGCTCGATCCGGTGATCCCGTACGGCTTCACGGTGGAGGCCGCGCAGCACCTGGTCAACATCGGCGCCGACATCACCGCCGACGTGATCCCCCACGTGGGCCACCAGATCAACGACGACATCGCCGAACTGGTGATCGAGCGCCTGCGCGGACACCTGCCCAAGCGTACCTGGGAGGCCGCGATGAAGGCGGCGCGTGCGAGCGAAGCCAAGGACTGAAACGGGGGAATGGTCGAGCGACGGCATGCTGTCCTACATGGGAACGCTGCCGCCGACTACGGTGCGCGACAGGGGGCATCGCTATCGTTGCGTCAACCCTGAAGGAACGCACCATGAAGACCAGCGCCACCATCTCCAAGATCAACACCGCCCTGCAGGACTCGCTGCTGGCCACCGTCGACGCCCTCGCGCGCCGCCGCGCCTGCGACATCCCGGAGCAGACGATCGACCGCTTCGTCGCGATGCAATGGCTGCAGTGGAATGGCGGCAACCTGCGCCTGACCGCCGCGGGCGAGGAAATGCTGGTGAAGGTGCACGCGTCGATGCTGGGCAACCTGCAAGCGGCCTGATTTCGCGCGCCGGGCTTCGCCCCGGCGCCGCCGTCCCGCCCGCGCGGGACCATGGGAGGCCATGAACCTCCAACGCCTCGACCTGACGTCGCTGTCGCTGTTCACGCTCGTCGTTCGAACCGGCAGCATCAGCCAGGGCGCCGCGCTCGCCCACCTGGCGATCGGCGCGGCCAGCGACATGAGCGTCGCGTTCGCCGCGGGCGCATTTGACGTTTTCACGCGCCAGGCCGTGCAGTTGCGATCAGCTCCCCCGGACTTTGCCCTAGGGGTAGTGCATTCGTCACATGCATTTTCTGGTTAGCATTGCGCCACCGCTGCAGCCCCGCGCGGACCACCTTCCGAGGAGTTCCGATGAATCGAATCCCTGCTTCGATGGTCAGCGTCCTGTGCTGGCTGCCCGCCATCGTCCTCGCCCAGGCCATGCCCGCCCAACAGGGACAGCGTGCTCGCCAGGTGATGCATCTGATCGAGCGCGCCCGTCCGGAGTCGATCAGCTTCCAGGACGCGTTGCCCGCGGGACCAAGCCTCGGGGATCGACTCGTCTACTCCGCCGACATCTTCGATCGATCGGGGCGCCTCGTGGGACGCGACGGCGTGGACTGCGTGACGGTTCGAATCGACACCAGCGCATCGCCGGACAAGCAACAGACTGTCCAGTGCGTCGCCACGATCGAGCTGTTCTCGCTGGGGCAGATGGCCGCGCAATCCCTGGCTCAAGGGACGTCGAACTACTTCGCCATCACCGGCGGCACCGGCAAGTTCCGGACGGTGCGCGGCGAGGTGCTCGTCGAGGACGTCACGCCCCTGGTCGAAGCGAATCTGACCTTCTCGCTGTACGACGATTGAAGCAACGAGGGTGACTCCTGCGGCAAGCAGGCCCCGTCTCAGGCGAGGGGATAGATCGCGACGGACTGGCCCGGAGTGGCGGCAACCAGGCGCACCATCCACTCGGCGTGCGCCATGGAACCCGGCAGGAAACGCTCGATCGCATCGCCGGCTGCCTCCCAGCCGGGCGACGCTTCGGTGATCTCGAACACGCGATCGCCGGCGCCGAGGATCGCGAGACAGAGAACATCGCCGACATACGCATCGCGCTTGTAGGCCTCCAGACGGCGCACCTCGCTCCACGCGAGCAGGTTGCCGCCGATGCCCAGGCCTGCGGCATCGGCCGAGACCGCGGGCGGGCCGGGGCGCCTGCCCTGGACCCTGGCGGCCAGCCGCTCGAAATAGCGCGAAATCATTCCCATCGGAATGTCGTCACGAAGTCGTAGACCGCTTCCCCGGCTTTCTTGCCTGCCTCGCGGCCCAGCCAGCCGACGCCGAATCCGCCCAGCAGGCCACCGACAAGGCACAATCCGCCTTCGGTCACCTCGCCGACGATCGGCACGACCAGGCTCGGCGAGCCCAGGGTGGCCAGGGTAGCGCAGCCGGCCCAGGCACCGCCGGCGCCGCCCGCCACCCCAACGCCCAGGCCGGTGTATTCCCGCGCCGCCGTGCGGGCGCGCTGTTCCGCAGGCGCCCTCATCACGACGACGGTCGTGATCGTGATGTCCAGCACGATCAGGGCCGGCCCCGCCACGCGGAAGACCATGCTGAGGCGGTTCACGGAAGCCCGCGACTTGCCGACGCTTTCCAGCACGGCCTCGATGCTCCCTTTCCTCGTCAGCAATTCGCCCGGCTGCGGCAGCTTGGTACCCGGCTTGAGGATCTCCGAATACGCCTTGCCGAAGGGACTCAAGGGCTTGCGGAATTCGGTGACCAGGTCATTGCGCGCGTTCACCAGCGCTTCGTACTCCACGCGCGTGATATTGCCGCGCTTGAGCAATTCATTGGCCTGTGCCTGCAACACCTTGTCCGCGCGACCGTAGGCCGAACGCCAGAAGGCGTCCCAGGTCATCGGGGCAGTCAGGTCGTTGCTGAGCTGCACGGTGTTCTGGAACGCCGGGCTGAGGAGCACTTGTTCAGAAAGGCCGCGCGAAGCCGGGTCGAGTCCGATGGGGCCCGGCTTGGGCGACTGCGCCCGAATCATCGTTCCGTCGTCCACGTCGTGGCGCTGGCCTGGAGTTCCGGTGACGCCGGCTGGGCGCGCGTTGGCCATCTTCGGCTTCTCCCTGGGTTGATCTGGGCGGATGCCTGCCCGGCAGGGCCACGCGAAAGCGCAGTCGATGGCACACGTCCCTCCGCCGAGTGTAGCGGCGCCGTTTGCCTGCGCAATTCGGTACCCGATTCGGTACCGGGTCTTGCCTCTTGCCTCCGGCGCTCCAGGCCGGAACCGCCACCTGCCCCGGCCTGATCGACATGCAGGCGTGTCCGCGAATCAGCCCATCCCCGGTACTTACCCTTCGCCGCTTTCACGCTTCGCGAACCCTCGCTTGGCGAGGAGTGCCTTCCGCCGGATCGTCCGCGTCTTCACAATCGCACCAACGATACGGAGACAGCGTCCATGCAGGTACTCGAAGGAATCAAGGTCGTCGAACTCGGTCAGCTGATCGCCGGCCCGTTCGCCGCGAAGACGCTGGCCGACTTCGGCGCGCGCGTCATCAAGGTCGAGCCGCCCAAGACCGGCGACGCGCTGCGCAAGTGGCGCAAGCTGCGCGACGGCACCTCGGTGTGGTGGGACGCGCAGTCGCGCAACAAGGAGTCGGTCTGCATCGACTTGCGCGTGCCCGACGGCCAGGCGCTGGTGCGCGAGCTGTTGCGCGACGCGGACGTGCTGATCGAGAACTTCCGCCCCGGCTCGATGGAGGCCTGGGGCCTGGGCTGGGAGACGCTGCACGCGCTGAACCCGAAGCTGGTCATGCTGAGCCTGTCGGGCTTCGGCCAGACCGGCCCGCGCGCCGGCGAGCCCGGCTTCGCCGCCGTCGCCGAGGCCTTCAGCGGCCTGCGCTATCTCAACGCCGAACCCGGCCGCATGCCGGTGCGCAGCGGCGTCTCGCTGGGGGACACGGTGGCCGGCGTGCATGGTGCGCTCGGCGTGATGCTGGCCCTGTACGCGCGGGACGCGCGCGGGGGGGAGGGTCAGCGCATCGACCTGGCGCTGTACGAGGCCATGTTCAACCTGTCCGAGAGCCTGCTGCCCGAGTACGACGTGTTCGGCGAGGTACGCCGGCCCGCCGGGGGCGCGTTGCCGGGCATCACGCCGTCCAACGCCTACGCGTGCGCGTGCGGTTCGGCGGTGCTGGTAGCCGGCAACGGCGACAGCATCTTCAAGCGCCTGATGCTGCTGATCGGCCGCAAGGATCTTGCGGACGACCCGACGCTGGCCGCCAACGACGGTCGCTCGCTGCGCGCCGCGGAGCTCGACGCGGCGATCGGCGCCTGGACGGTGCAGCATCCGCTGGATGAAGTCCTCGCGCGCATGCGCGACGCGGGCGTGCCCGCGAGCCGGGTCTACACGATCGCCGAGATCGCCGTCGACGAGCACTACGCGAGCCGCGGCAACATCGAACGGATCCCGGCGATGGGCGGCGGCACCATCGCGGCGCCAGGCATCGTGCCCAAGCTGTCGGACACGCCGGGCCGGGTGCGCCACGCCGCCCCGAGGCTGGGCCAGCACACCGAGGACGTGCTCGGGCAGGCCGGCATCACGCCCGAGCGCATCGCGGCGTTGAAGAAGGACGGGGTGATCGAATGACACGCATGTTCATCAACGAGGTGGCGCCGCGCGATGGCCTCCAGATGGAGAAGCGCTTCGTGCCGACGCACGAGAAGATCGCGTTCGTCGATGCGCTGTCGGCCTGCGGGTTCGCGAAGATCGAAGTCACGTCGTTCACGTCGGCCAAGGCCATCCCCGCGCTGGCCGACGCCGAAATCGTCATGCGCGAGATCCGCCGCGCGCCCGGCGTCGTCTACATCGCACTGGTGCCCAACGTGCGCGGCATGGAGCGCGCGATCGAGAGCGGGGTCGACGAACTCAATCTCGTGATGTCGTGCAGCGAGTCGCACAACGTCGCCAACCTGCGGCGCGGTCGTGCCGAGTCGCTGGCGCAGTTGCTGGAGATCGTGCGCGAGGCGGGCCACGGCGGCGTGCTGTGCAACGTGTCGCTGTCGTGCGCGTTCGGCTGTCCGTTCGAGGGCGCGGTGTCGCCCGACGAGGTCGCGCGCATCGCGCTCGCGCTGATCGCCGGCGGCGCCTCCGGCATCACGCTGTGCGACACCACCGGCATGGCCGACCCCACCGGGGTGCGGCGCCTGCTCGAGCGCCTGCGCGGCGTGCTGCCCGTGGACGCCACGACGATCCACCTGCACGACACCCGCGGCATGGCGCTCGCCAACGCGCTCGCCGCGCTGGAGGGCGGCGCAACGCGTTTCGACGCGTCTTGCGCGGGCCTGGGCGGCTGCCCGTACGCGCCCGGCGCGTCGGGCAACGTCAACACCGAGACGCTCGTGCACATGTTCGAGTGCATGGGCCATGCGACGGGTGTCGACCTTGCCCGGCTGCTGCGCGTGGCGGCCCGGGTTCCCGCGCTGATCGAGCGGCCGCTCGCCAACGCGCTGCTGGCCGCCGGCCCGCGCGACCAGTTGCACCCGCTGCCGGCTTCATAGCGCGCCAGCGACGCTCTTCCCCCTTCGCTACCCACCAGACCGACCTCCTCGAGAGAGGCCGGCAGGAGACGCTCATGCCGGCGATTTCCGCCCCGGCCGCGAGGGCCCCGGATTGCGAACTGCCCACCCGCCAGGCCGCGCACGAGTTCAGGCGCTTGCGCGCGGTTGAACCGTCAGGACGGCATCAGCGTGGACCACGCCACGGTGGTGGTGCTCTCGTACGTGCCGTCGTCGTCGGCGTCGAGCTGTTCCTGCACCGTCGTCGCATTCAGCACGGTCAGCAGCAGCGCGCCATGCTGGCCCTTGGCCTTGAGCACGCCCGAGCTGGGGTAGGCGTCGGCATCGAGCTGGACGATCGGGGACACCGTCGTCAGCGTCACGCCGCCGCCGGGAGCCGATTGCGCCTGCAGCACGCCGTCGTAGGTCAGGGCCGTGCGCCCAGCCGCGAACTGCTGGTCGACCGTGATGCGCGTGCCGGAGGACAGCGTGACCACGTCGCTGTAGCCCGGCGAGGCCAGCGTGATGGTCAGGGCACCGGTGCCCACGGTCAGGGACGTCGTGGACTCGGTGTCGGAGTCGGTCTCGGCGACGACCAGGGAGCCGTCGATGGCCGACGTGGATGCGCCTTGCACGCTGGATACGTTCTGGAAGTCGGCGCTGGCCGTGATCTGCGACGCGCTGGGAACGGTCGTCAGCGTGATGACCGCCTTGCCGTTGTACAGCGACGTGGCCGAATCGCGGCAATCGTTGAACTGAACGCTCAGCCCGTCACCGGCCGACAGCAACCCATTGCTGTCGCGATCGTCGAACGTCGTGGTGAGCGAGCCGCTGACGCCGCACGCCTGGGTGTCGGCCAGGGCGGCCGGATGCGCCGAGGCGCTCTGGATGCTCATGCGCGACTTGACGCTGGCGGCCAGCGTGCGCTGCATCAACGCCGACAGGGAATGCGCGCGCCCCGCGACGCTGGTGGGCTGTTGGCCGCCGCCAGCGGCGTTGGTCGCGGTCTGGATGTTGGATACGGCCAGGCCGCCCGTGACGGTCGCGTGCGTGACCGCCTCCTGGTTGGCGGACGTGATGTTCAGGCCCGTGGGACTGACCGTATGAGATGTTCCGCCGTCACCGCCGCCGCAGGCGGACAGCAATGCCAGCGTGGACGCGGCGGCGAGGATGGAAAGAGTGGATTTCATGCGGTGCCTCCCTGGCGATTCGATGTCGAAAAGCGCCGGCTTGGCCGGTCGTGCCCGCTACCCTACCACCAATGCATTCGGCAGTTTCAGCGCGGTTACAGACGCTCACTTTCCCCGGCCTGTGGCTGCCATTTCATCAGTCGCCTCTCGACCCGGCCCACCAGCGCATCCAGCGCCAGCGCGAAGGCGGTCAGCACGAGGATGCCGGCCATCACCGTGTTGATGTCGAAGCTGCCCTCGGCCTGCAGGATCAGGTAGCCGACGCCCTGCGATGAGCCCAGGTATTCGCCGACCACCGCGCCGACGAAGGCCAGGCCCACGGCGGTGTGCAGCGAGCTGAAGACCCAGCTGGTGGCACTCGGCAGGTAGACGTGGCGCAGCAACTGGCGGTGGCTCGCACCCAGCATGCGCGCGTTCGCGAGGATGATGGGGCTCACTTCCTTGACGCCCTGGTAGACGTTGAAGAACACGATGAAGAAGACCAGCGTCACGCCGAGCGCGACCTTGCTGGCGATGCCGAGGCCGAACCACACCGCGAAGATCGGCGCCAGGATCACGCGCGGCATCGCGTTCATCGCCTTGATGTAGGGGTCGAAGATGGCCGCGGCCAGCGGGCTCAGCGCGAGCCACAGGCCGGTCGCCAGGCCCAGCGCCGTGCCGATGCCGAAGGCCAGCACGGTCTCCAGCAACGTGACGCCCAGGTGCCGCCAGATGTCGGCGTCGACGAAGAACCAGTGGCCGATCCGGGCGAAGATCTTCAGCGGCTCGCCGAAGAAGAACGCGGCCTGGTTGTCGTCGCTGAACAGGAAGTGCGGCACGAGGCCGGGGACGGTGAGCACGTGCCACAGCGCGAAGATCAGCACGAGCACGACGAGTTGCCACGCGCGCAGGGTGCGCCGGCTGGGCTTGAGATGACGCCACATGCCGGTTCAGCCCGCCTTCGCAAGTTGCTGCTGGTAGCCGGCCAGCACCTCTTCGCGCAGTTGGTCCCAGATTGCCCTGTGCAGCTCGACGAAGCGCGGCGTGGTGCGCACCTCGGCGACGTCGCGCGGGCGCTCGAGATCGATGCGGAACTCGCCGATCGGGTGCGACGCCGGGCCGGCCGACAGGATCACGACGCGGTCGCTCATCGCGATCGCCTCGTCGAGATCGTGCGTGATGAAGAGAACCGCCTTCTTCTTCGCGCCCCAGAGATCGAGCACCTCGTTCTCCATCAACTGCCGCGTCTGCACGTCGAGCGCCGAGAATGGCTCGTCCATCAGGATGATGTCCGGATCGAGCACCAGCGTCTGCGCCAGGCTGACGCGCTTGCGCATGCCGCCGGACAGCTGGTGCGGATAGCGATCGCCGAACGCCGCGAGGCCCACGCGCTGCAGCCACTCGCCGGCGAGCGCGCGAGCCTGCGCGTCGGTCGCGCCGCGGAACGAGAGGCCCGCCATCACGTTGCCGAGCGCCGTGCGCCAGGGCATCAGGCTCTCGGCCTGGAACATGTAGCCGGCGCGCCGGTTGAGGCCGGCGAGCGGCTCGCCGAACACGCGTACCTGGCCCTCGCTCGGCGCCAGCAGTCCAGCCGCCATGTTCAGCAGCGTGCTCTTGCCGCAGCCGGTGGGCCCGACGACGGAGACGAACTCGCCGGCCTCGACCGTGAGCGACACGTCGCGCACGGCGGTGTAGCGCGACGCGTCGCCGTCGCGCGCGACGAAGGTGCAGCTGACGCCGTCCAGCGACAGCGCGGGAACGTTCATCAGGATGCCTCCGTGCCGCGGACTGCGGCGCGGGCGGCCGCCGGCGGTCGGGCGTCGCTCATGCTTTCGGCTTCGCCGCGTTCGCGCGCCTGGCGAAGTCGTTCGTCCACACCGCGCCGAGATCGAACCTGGCGCCCTTGAGCGAGTCGTCGACGCTTTGCAGCGCGCGCAGCGCCGTGGCCGCGCCCTCTGCGGGAAACAGGCCGTCGACCGACAGCGCGCCCTTGCTGGCGAGGAAGGCGTCGATGTAGACCGCGCGGTCGCCCAGCAGGTAGCTCTCGGGCACCGCCTTGATGATGTCCGCCGGCCCGGCGGCCTGGATCCACTTGTCGGCGCGCACGATGGCGTTGGCGATCGCCTGCACCGTGGCCGGGTTCTTGTCGATGAAGGCCTGCGGCGCGTACATGCAACCGGCCGGCATCGGCCCGCCGAAGGCCTTGTCGGCCTCGGCCACGATGCGGGTGTCCGAGATGATCTTCAGGTCGCCGCTGCGTTGCAGCAGCGTGATCACCGGGTCGAGGTTGCTGATGGCGTCGATCTGGCCGGACCGCATCGCGGCCACCGCGCCGCTGCCCGCGCCGACGCCGATGATGGAGACGTCTGCGGGCTTGATCCCGGCCTTGGCCAGGACGAAGTTGGCCAGCACGTTGGTGGACGACCCGGGCGCCGTGACGCCGATCTTCCGGCCCTTGAGGTCGGCCACCGACTTGAAGCCCGGCATCGTCTTCGGGTTGATGCCCAGCACGACCTGCGGCGCGCGGCCCTGGAGCGCGAACGCGCGCAGCTTGATGCCCTTGGGCTGCATGATCAGCGTGTGCTCGAACGCGCCGGACACCACGTCGGCGCTGCCGCCGACGACGGCCTGCAGGGCCTTGGAGCCGCCGGCGAAGTCGACGATCGTGACGTCCAGCCCTTCGGCCTTGAAGTACCCCAGGCTCTCGGCGATCGTCAGCGGCAGGTAGTACAGCAGGTTCTTGCCGCCCACCGCGATCGTCAGCTTGGGCTTCTCGACGCCTTGGGCCCGCAGCAGCGCGGGCGCGGCCAACGTGGCGGTGCCGAGAAGGACAAGGGAGCGTCGTTGCATGAGGGTCTCCGCGAGGCGATGACCCACTTTAGCGCAGGGGGCAAGCCCCCGGGCCCTGGCTCGACGTCAGGTTCGCGCCCGCGCGGGACGCGCGTGCGAGATCAGCCGTTGACGGCGGCCGGACGAACGACGGCCAGCGCCGGGCCGAAGCGGCGTCGCACCGATTGCTCGATGCCTTCGGCGTCGAGGCCGCAGTCATGCATCAGGCGGATCGGATCGCCGTGCTCGACGAAGCGGTCGGGCAAGCCCAGCTGCAACACGGGGATCAGCACGCCGGCGGCGGCGAGCGCCTCCAGCACCGCGCTGCCCGCGCCGCCCATGATGCTGCCCTCTTCGAGCGTGACGATGGCCTCGTGCGTGCGCGCGATCTCGAGCACCAGGTCGACGTCGAGCGGCTTGACGAAGCGCATGTTGACGACGGTGGCGTCGAGCTTCTCGGCGGCCACGAGCGCCGGGTACAGCAGCGGCCCGAAAGCCAGCAACGCGACGCGACGGCCCTCGCGCCGTTTCTCGCCCTTGCCCCACTCCAGCACATCGAGGTCGGCGTCGGGCTTGACGCCGGCGCCGGCGCCGCGCGGGTAGCGTACGGCCACCGAATGGTCCTGCGCGAACGCGGTGCTCAGCGCGTGTCGCGTCTCGCGTTCGTCGGCCGGCGTCAGCAGGCACATGTTCGGCACGCAGCGGATGAAGGCGATGTCGTACGCGCCGCAATGCGTCGGGCCGTCGGCGCCGACGATGCCGGCGCGATCGAGCGCGAACACCACCGGCAGGTTCTGCAGCGCGACGTCGTGGATCAGCTGGTCGTAGCCGCGTTGCAGGAACGTGGAGTAGATCGCGACGACCGGCTTCAGGCCTTCGCAGGCAAGGCCGGCGGCGAAGGTGACCGCGTGCTGCTCGGCGATGCCGACGTCGTGATAGCGCTCGGGGAAGCGGCGCTCGAACTCGTTCATGCCGGAGCCGCCGCACATTGCGGGCGTGATGCCGATCAGGCGCTTGTCGGCCTCGGCCATGTCGCAAAGCCAGCTGCCGAACACCTCGGCGAAGGTCTGCTTGGGCGGCGTGGCGGGCTTCTGCAGGCCGACGGCGACGTCGAACTTGCCCGGGCCGTGGTAGTTGACCGGGTCGGCCTCGGCGAGCTTGTAGCCCATGCCCTTCTTCGTGACCACGTGCAGGAACTGCGGCCCCTTGGCGTCGCGCAGGTTCTCGAGCGTGGGGATCAGCGAGTCGAGGTCATGGCCGTCGATCGGGCCGACGTAGTTCAGGCCGAATTCCTCGAAGATCGTGCCGGGCACGACCATGCCCTTGGTGTGCTCCTCGAAGCGGCGCGCGAACTCGTACAGCGGCGTGTTCTTGAGCACCGACTTCGCACCCTCGCGGGCCTTCGAATAGAACTTGCCGCTCATCAGGCGGGCGAAGTAGCGGTTCAGCGCGCCGACCGGCGGGCTGATCGACATGTCGTTGTCGTTGAGGATGACCAGCATGTCGGCCATCGACACGCCGGCGTTGTTCATCGCCTCGAAGGCCATGCCGCCGGTCATCGCGCCGTCGCCGATGACGGCCACGGCCTTGCGGTTTTCGCCCTTCAGCTTGGCGGCGTGGGCCATGCCCAGCACGGCCGAGATCGACGTGGACGAGTGCGCGGTACCGAACGCGTCGTACTCGCTCTCGTCGCGCTTCGGAAAGCCGGCCAGGCCGCCATACATGCGCAGCGTGCTCATCTGCTCGCGCCGACCGGTCAGCACCTTGTGCGGGTAGGTTTGATGGCCCACGTCCCACACGATGCGGTCGTACGGCGTGTTGAAGACGTAGTGCAGCGCGACCGTGAGCTCGACGGTGCCCAGGTTGCTCGACAGATGACCGCCGGTCTTGCTGACGCTGTGCAGCACGTACTGGCGCAGTTCATCGCAAAGCGTACGCAACTCGGCTCGCGACAGACGGCGCAAGTCGGCGGGGCTGGCGATGGTCGCGAGGAGATTATTGGTCATGTGGCTTTCGAGGGTCCGAGCAAGCCGCGATCCTCTTGATGCTGCAAGACGCGCTTGTACATCAATTGTCGCGCTCGACGATCTTGTCCGCGAGGCAAGCGAGGTAGGCAGCCTGCCCTAATCCGCTGCGGGCCAGCGCCGCGTGGGCCTGGTCGCGCAGGTCGTGCGCGTACTTCTGCGCGGCCTCCAGGCCCAGCAGCGACACGAACGTGGGCTTGTTCTGGTCGACGTCCTTGCCGGCTGTCTTGCCCAGCACCTCGGAATCCTGGGTGACGTCCAGGACATCGTCGACCACCTGGAAGGCCAGGCCGATGGCGGCGCCGTATTCGCTCAGAGCGGCCAGCGCGGTGGCGTCGGCGGGACCGCAGGCGGCGCCCATCATGACGCTCGCCTGCAACAGAACGCCGGTCTTGCGGCGGTGCATGTCGCGCAGCGCGCGCTCGTCGAGCTGGCGGCCGACGCTGGCCAGGTCGATCGCCTGGCCGCCGGCCATGCCGTCGTGGCCCGACGCGCGCGCCAGCAGGCGCACCAGCGTGGACATCAGCCCGGGCGACATGCCCGTGTCGGGGGTCAGCACGTCGAAGGCCAGGGCCTGCATCGCATCGCCGGCGAGCATCGCCTGTGCCTCGCCGTACTTCACGTGCACGGTCGGCTTGCCGCGGCGCAGGACGTCGTTGTCCATGCAGGGCATGTCGTCGTGCACCAGCGAATAGGCGTGGATCAGCTCGACGGCCACGGCAGCGCGCAGCGCGCAAGCGCTGTCGCCGGACACGGCTTCGGCCGCCGCCATCACCAGCAACGGGCGCAGGCGCTTGCCGCCGTCCAGGACGGCGTAGCGCATCACCAGGCCAAGCCCGGCCGGGGATTCATCGGACACCCAGCGTTCGAGGGCGTGTTCGACGTCCTCCTGGCGCGAGCGCACCCAATGCGAGAAATCATCGGTTTTCATGGTCGAGTCCAGGGCTTCAACTGGCCCTCCTCCAGGACTTTCACTTGTTCTTCTACGGCATCCAACCTGGAGCGACAGAATTCCAGGAGTTGCGCGCCTCGCTTGTAGGCGCTCAACAGGCCGTCGAGCGGCATCTGGCCCGTTTCCATGGCTCGTACCAATTCGTCGAGTTCCGCTTGGGCATCCTCGAAACTCGTGGGTGCGTCGGCGGGGGTCGGAGAGTCGGTGCGATCCATCAGTACGTGCTCAGGCAAAGCGGAATTGTAGTCACCTCGCCACTTTCCTTGACGGACGATTGCAACTGTCCGCACCTTTTCGCAGCATCCAGGCCCGGCAATGGGGTCAAGAATGGAGGGCTTCACCGAGACTGGTTAAAATGGCCGGTTCGGCACGCCGGGCACAAGGCATGTACGCTGGTCGGAAACCATCGGGACGACGAACACTCCCGACCCGACAGCGACGCGTCAGCGGCCGCCGAATGTTTGGTACAGATCCACCCGCGGGGCCACCGGGTGGGGGTTGACATTGGTTTTTTACAGATCCTGGGGATCATGTCGGACCTGAGCACTACGCTTGAAGCTCTGGAGCGCGCGCGCTCTCAACTTTCCGTTTCCACCTATTTCGACGAGGGTCTGTTCCGCCGCGAACAGGAACTCATCTTCCAGCACGGCCCGAGGTACCTCGCGCACGAACTGGCGATCCCCGAAATCGGCGACTTCTACGCCCTGCCGCAGGAAGGCGAGGGGCGGGTCCTCGTGCGCGCGCCCGACGGCGGCGTCGAGCTGCTGTCCAACGTCTGCCGCCACCGCCAGGCCGTGATGCTCAAGGGCCGCGGCCAGACCGCGTCCAACATCGTCTGCCCGTTGCACCGGTGGACCTACGGGCTCGACGGCAAGCTGCTGGGCGCGCCGCACTTCGCGCAGGATCCCTGCCTGCACCTGAACCGCTACAAGACGCGCAGCTGGAACGGCCTCGTGTTCGAGGACAACGGCCGCGACGTCGCCGCCGACCTGGCCCGCCTGGGCCCGCGTGCCGAGCTCGATTTCACCGGCTACGTGCTCGACAAGGTGCACGTGCACGAGTGCGCCTACAACTGGAAGACCTTCATCGAGGTCTACCTCGAGGACTACCACGTCGGCCCGTTCCATCCCGGCCTCGGCAGCTTCGTCAGCTGCGACGACCTGGAATGGGAGTTCGGCACCGACTACTCGGTGCAGACCGTCGGGGTGGCCAACGGCCTCGCCCGGCCCGGCAGCGCCACGTACGGAAAGTGGCACGACGCGCTGCTGCGTTTTCGCAACGGCAAGCCGCCACGCCACGGCGCGATCTGGCTCACCTACTTCCCCAACATCATGGTGGAGTGGTACCCCCATGTGCTGGTCGTCTCGACGCTGCACCCGAAAGGGCCGCAGCAGACGACCAACGTCGTCGAGTTCTACTATCCCGAGGAGATCGCGGCGTTCGAGCGCGACCTGGTCGAGGCCGAGCAGGCAGCCTACCTCGAGACCTGCGTGGAAGACGACGAGATCGCGCTGCGCATGGATGCCGGCCGCAAGGCCTTGTTCGAGCGCGGCGACGACGAGGCCGGCCCGTACCAAAGCCCGATGGAGGACGGCATGCGCCACTTCCACGAGTGGTACCGCCAAGCCCTCAAAGCGACACGCTGAAACACCCGCTTCCGGCGCTGCCGCCAAGGCGTCCCGAGCAAAATCTCAAGGGAGCGCGGGATCTGGCTCTGCCAGGCCCGTCGCGGCCGGCCCCTCGGGGAGTGAAAGCGGCAAAGGACTTGCGCAGCAAGGCCCCGCTGGAACGGCATCCGGCCTGCAAGCCGGATGCTTCCCGACCGGGAGCGTGGGGCTCACATCTACGGCGAGAATGGAGCATGTCCGCTCCGCTCCTGATGATCTGCGCCTCGTTCCTGTTCGCGACGATGGGCGTGTGCGTGAAGTTCGCGTCCGACACCTACGGCCCGGGCGAGATCGTCATGTATCGCGGCCTGGTGGGCGTGATCGGCATCGCGCTGCTGGCGCGTGCGCGCGGCGTTCCGCTCAAGACATCGGTGCCGATGATGCATGCGTGGCGCAGCATCGTCGGCGTGACCGCGCTGACGATGTGGTTCTATGCGATCGGCCACATGCCGCTGGCCACGGCCGTGACGCTCAACTACATGTCCTCGGTGTGGATGGCGCTGTTCCTGATCGGCGGGGCCGTCGTGCTGGGCGCACAGCGCGTCGATCCGCGGCTGGTGGCGACGGTGCTCATCGGCTTCGTCGGGGTCGCGCTCGTGCTGCAGCCCTCGATGGATCGCGACCAGCTGGCGCCGGGCATGGTGGGGCTGGCCTCGGGCATGTTGTCCGCGCTCGCGTACCTGCAGGTGACGACGCTGGGACGCGTCGGCGAGCCCGAGATCCGCGTGGTGTTCTATTTTTCGATCGGCGGCTTTCTCACCGGGCTGGCGATGTCGCTGATCCAGGGCTGGCACGTGCACCACACGCTCGTGGGCTTCCTGCTGTTGCTGGCGACCGGCGTGTTCGCCACCACGGCGCAGGTGCTGATGACGCGTGCCTATGCCATCGGCCGGCCCTTGTCCAACGCGAGCCTGCAATATCTGGGCATCGCGTTCTCATTCGTCTACGGGATCTGGTTGTTCCACGACCCGTTGACGTGGATGGCGGTCGGCGGCATGGTGCTGATCGTGTGCGCCGGCCTCGCGGCCTCGCGCCTGCGCGCGACGACGCTGTCCGCCACCGCCCCCGACACCATCCAGCCACCCTCGGATACCTGAGATGACGCCTGCCTCGCTTCCCACGCCCCTGGTTTCGCCCGAGCAACTGGCCGCCGCGATCGCCGTCGGCGCCGCGCCGTTGATCATCGATTGCAGCTTCGACCTCGCGGACACCGCCGCCGGCGAGCGCGCGTTCGAGCAGGGCCATCTCCCCGGCGCGATCTATGCCCACCTCGACCGCGATCTTGCCGGCGCGAAGACCGGCCGCAACGGCCGCCACCCGCTGCCGGCGCGCGCCGACTGGGCCGCCACCCTCGCACGGCTGGGCGTGACGCCTGCGCGCGCGGTGGTGCTGGTCGACGCGCAGGGCGGCATGTACGCGGCCCGCGCCTGGTGGATGCTGCTGTGGGCCGGCCATCGTGCGGTCAGCGTGCTCGACGGCGGCATCGCCGCGTGGAAGGCCGGCGGTGGCGCGATCGAGACGGGCGCGGTGACTCCGGTTGCCGCGCCCTCGCCGTACCCAGTGGGCGACAGCCTGGTGGCCGCCATCGACGCCGACGCGCTTCAGAAGGCGCTGGGCCGCGTGACGCTGCTCGATGCGCGTGCCGGGGAGCGCTATCGCGGCGAGACGGAACCGCTGGACAAGCGCGCCGGCCACATCCCGGGCGCGCGCTCGCACTTCTTCAAGGACAACCTCGACGCGCAAGGGCGCTTCAGGCCGGCCGCCGAGTTGCGCGCCGCGTTCACGGCGTTCGGCGCCGCGCCCGCGCAGGTCGTTCACCAGTGCGGCTCGGGCGTCACCGCGTGCCACAACCTGCTCGCGATGGAGGTGGCCGGGCTCTCGGGTTCGGCGCTCTATCCAGGCTCCTGGAGCGAGTGGTCGTCGGACCCAGCACGCCCGGTCGCCGTCGGTTGATCCAGCTCAGGCACGGCTGATTTCCTGGGGTGCGGCGAGGCGCGGAAAGGCGCACACTTTGCTCGTCGCAACCGCAGGAGAGGGCCATGTACCGAAGCATCCTCATTCCGACCGACGGCACCGAGATCACCGCAAAGGCCGTCACCAGTGGCATCGCCCTCGCGAAGGCGCTGAACGCCCGGCTCAGCACGATCACCGTGAAGGAGCCGTTCCCCTACAGCGCGATCTCCGAGATGCAGCCGATCCCACCGCAGGAGTTCTACGACGCGCAGGAGCGCATCGCGCTCAATCGCGTCAAGGAGGTGGTGTCGGCCGCGCAGCAGGCCGGGCTGGAGTGCCAGGCCTTCACCGTCGAGGCGCAGCATCCCTGGGAGGCCATCGTCGACCACGCGAAGACGCAGTCATGCGACCTCATCGTGATGGCCTCGCACGGCCGGCGCGGCGTCAGCGCGCTGCTGCTGGGCAGCGAGACGACGCGCGTGCTGGTGCACTGCGACGTGCCGGTGCTGGTCGTCAAATAGGGTGTGGATGCATTAAACTGACTGAGTCAGGCACTTTAGCGGACTCAGTCAGATGTCTATCGACCCCATCCCCCACGTCGCCATCGTCCGCGAGTTCTCGCGCTTCTACACCCGGCGCCTGGGAACCCTCGACGAGGGGCTGCTCGAGACGCCCTGGTCGTTGACCGAGGCGCGCGTCATCTTCGAGCTCGCGCAGGCGCCGTCCACCGACATGGCCGCGCTGCGCACGTCGCTCGCGCTCGACTCGGGCTACCTGAGCCGCCTCCTGGCCAAGTTCGACGCGGCCGGGCTGATCGCGCGGACGACTTCGCCTGTAGACGGCCGGCGCCAGGCGCTGGCGCTCACGACGGCGGGCAAGCGCCTGTTCCGCACCCTGGACGAGCGCTCGAACCGGCAGGTGGCGGCCTTGCTGGCGCCGCTGTCGGATTCCGCGCAGGAAGCGCTTGCAGGCGCGATGCGCACCGTGATGCGCACCCTGGACGAGCGCAGCGCCGCTCCGGCGGTCATGCTGCGCGGGCTACGCCCGGGCGACCTCGGCTGGGTGGTGCAACGCCATGGCGAGGTCTACGCTCGCGAGTACGGCTTGACGCAGTCGTTCGAGGCATTGGTCGCGCGCATCGTCGCCGACTATGTGGATCAGCACCAGCCCGAACGCGAGAGCGCCTGGATCGCCGAGATCGACGGACAACGTGCCGGCTGCGTGTTCTGCGTGCGCAAGGATGACGAGACAGCGCAACTGCGCATCCTGCTCGTCGAACGCTGGGCACGCGGCCACGGCCTGGGGGCGCGCCTGGTCGACGAATGCATCCGCTACGCGCGCGACAGCGGCTATCGCAAGCTGGTGCTGTGGACCAACGACATCCTCGTCTCGGCGCGGCGGATCTACCTCGCGGCGGGCTTCGAGCTTGTCGAGGATGAGCGCCATCACAGTTTCGGCAAGGACCTGGTCGGCCAATTCTGGGCGTTGCGACTGTAGGCTTCTTCGCACGTTGACATCTGCCCGGCGGTGCCGGGCAGGCACAATCGCGCGCATGTCTGCCATCTCTCCAACCGCCGTCGGGCCGCTTGCCGCAATCGACATGGGCTCCAACAGCTTCCGCCTCGAAATCGGGCAGGTGCAGGACGGACGTTATCGACGCCATGTCTACCTGAAAGAGACCGTTCGCCTGGGGGCGGGCCTCGACGTGGACGGCACGCTCACCGAGGAGGCCACCGAACGCGGACTGCGCTGCCTCGCGAGCTTTGCGCAGACGCTCAAGTCCGCGGCACCGATGCAGGTGCGTGCCGTCGCCACGCAGACGCTGCGCGAGGCGCGCAATCGCGACCAGTTCCTGGTGCGCGCGGAAGCTGCCCTGGGCCATCCGATCGAGGTCATCTCCGGCCGCGAAGAAGCCCGCCTGATCTATGCCGGCGTCGCCTTCCTGCAGCCGTCGACGAAGCCGCGCCTGGTGATCGACATCGGCGGGCGATCCACCGAGATGATCCTCGGCGACGGGCGCACGCCACGCGTGGCCGAGTCGTTCCAGGTCGGCTGCGTGAGCCTGTCGATGCGCTACTTCCCCGACGGCCGGTACACGCGCGCCGCGTTCCGCGCCGCCCAGGTGGCGGCGGGCGCGGAGCTCGAGGAGGCGCTGGTGCCGTTCGCGCGCCGGCACTGGCGCGAGGCGCTCGGATCGTCCGGCACCGCAGGCGCGGTGGCCGACGTGCTGAAGGCCAGCGGCAAGACCGATGGCCGCATCACGGCCGACGGCTTGCGCTGGCTGATCGAGCGCTGCGTCGAACTGGGACACATCGACAAGCTGGACATTCCCGGCATGAAGCCCGAACGCCGCCCGGTCATCGCCGGCGGCCTGGCCATCCTGTACACGATCTGCGCGCAGTTCGGCATCGACGAGCTGGCGCCGGCCAAGGGCGCGCTGCGCCAGGGCGTGATCGTCGACCTCGCCGAGCGCCTCGCCGCAGGCAACCAGGCCATCGGCCACGACCTGCGCGACACGACGATCTCCGAGCTGCAGCGCCGCTTCCATGCGGACGTGAAGCAGGCCGATCGCGTCGCGAAGACGGCGCAGCGCTTCTTCGAGAGCGCGTGGCCGCAGGGCGACGCCGAGATCCACAACGAACTGCGCTGGGCGGCAGCGCTGCACGAGGTCGGCCTGATGGTGTCGCACCACGATCACCACCGCCACAGCGCCTACATCGTGTCGCACGTCGACGCGCCGGGTTTCTCGCAGAGTCAGCAGCGGCGTCTCGGCGAGCTGGTGCTCGGGCAGCGAGGTGGGCTGCGCAAGATCGAGGCGGGCCTGTCGCGCGAACTGACGGCCTGGCAGGTGCTCTGCCTGCGGCTCGCGGTGATCGAGTGCCATGCGCGCGGCGAGGTGGACGCCAGCGGCCTCGCTTTGACCCGCGTCGGCATCGGCGCCAAGATGGCGTTCTCGCCGCAGTGGGCGGAGGAGCATCCGCGGACAGCCTATCTGCTTCGGGAGGAGGCGGATCAGTGGGCGCGGCAGGGAACGCTGCTCCTCACTCTCAACTGAGTCGCTCGAAGCCCAATGACAAACGCCCGGCGAGCCGGGCGTTATCGTTGGTGCCCAG
>Ga0307516_10003709_pt1 | contig 19431 bp, 21 predicted proteins | sample 19_EM_MG_FD_203310 | JGI IMG/M metagenome (GOLD analysis project Ga0307516, IMG submission 203310) | Populus trichocarpa ectomycorrhiza microbial communities from riparian zone in the Pacific Northwest, United States - 19_EM | ecosystem: Host-associated > Plants > Roots > Unclassified | place...
TAGCAGAAGTTTCAGAGTTCGGTGGGGTTTCTTTCCGGGTGACGATCTTGAAGGCGCCTTCCGCAGTAAGGACTGCCCTCATGTCGTTTTTCCACGAATGGTAGTTGCGTGCATTAAGCAGCTCGGTGACTTCGAATTCGACAGTTTGTCGGGTAGAGGTCATGGTGGTGATGTCGTTGCGTAGCGATGCGGCTCAAGGGGTTGAGGCTTAAAAATCAAGAGTGCAGGGATGAGACACAGAAGCGAGGCGCAAAGCGGCAGGTACGGCGGGTGCGATTATCAATGGGTAGCGGATTGGCAGAGCGTTCAATCAGGGCTCATAACCTGTTGGAATATAGGGATCGATATAGACGAAGATAGTCAATTGGTTGATTGATACAAAGTTGAAGGAGGAACATTCTCTCTCTATACAACGCGCCTGAGGTACTTGCCAAGGGGAAAGGACGGAAGACTGTCTCCCGAACCGGTGCTCGGAGACTAAGGCTGCTGTCATCTCCGCACATGTTGCCTCTGGTCCGTCATCTCCGGACGCCGTCTCCAGTCCGTCATCTCCGGACACCCATTATTCTGACACTATTCATTACATCTAATGCACATCTATATATGCTACCACACTTAGCTTACCCAGGGGCCAGTGCAAGTACCCAGCGTCACATCCATCGCCAAGATCATCCCCTGTAATGCTGTTCCTATCGTGGATAGCATCGCTCTGTAACAGAAACAAAGGTAATTTGCGAGACAAAACATGACGTGATGAGTACGATGTCAATGAGGATGCCGGCGGCAAGGATGGTCACGAATATGACGCGGCACGTAGGTCGACGAGCTTCGTGACATGGTTAGCACAGCTCTCAGAGCGACAGAAACATTAGGAAGTTGTACAATACTACCCAATGAGTATGATGTCAATGGATCCTGGAGACATGGATGGTATCAAGAGGGCGGGAGCCAGTCGAAGAGGGGCCACGAAACAGTAACAGCAGAGCTGGGGCGGCGTGGATAGTGTCAAGACGCGACGAGTACAATGTCGATGAGGATGCCGGCTGCGTGGGTAGTCGATGAGTACCATGTCTACTGTACCTCACCAAAAGCCTCCATGATTGGCCAGATCATGTCTCAGTTTAGCCGCATAAGGTATGCGCTGCGACCAGATGGCGAATGCGGGGATATACCCCGTCCGGACGCGCTCCACTGTGATACACTACGTCCGGAAGATATTAGCCTTGACACACTGCGTCCGTAAGACCCAGGCTGCGTCCAGATGGCAAATGCCATGATACACACCGTCTGGATGCGCTTCGCCGTAGCGGGTGTCGTCTGGATACGCATCACCGTGTCACCGTGCGTTCAGAAGGCCTTTGCCTTGACTCTCTGCGCCCGTAAGACCCAGGCTGCGTCCAGATGGCAAATGCCGTGATGCATCCCGTCCAGACGTGCTTCACTGTGGCAGGTGTCGTCTGGATACGCATCGCCGTGACACATTGCATCCAGAAGGCCTTTGCCTTGACACGCTGCGTCTGGAACTGCTGTTACTGTCTCGTCGCCCCGCTTCGACCAGCGAAAGTTTCCGGCTAGAGGGCATTCGTGAGCCTCCACCCAATTGCCATAGGGGCGCCGACAGGAAGGCTCAGTAACTACCTGTCGTTCTGACACGAAGCTAAGTCCATCGAATGAGGTCTGGCTTGATCCCGAGTGCCTTGCAACAGTGCCCCCGCCACCTCCTCTCCGCCCATCCTCACTGGTCCGGTTCAGCAGGACTGCCACTGCATTGACACCGAAGTTGATAGTTAATGCTTGTTCGAAACCTCACACCAAGTGGAGGAGGTATGTATGCTCCTGCTGCATCCCTGGTAACTCCACCACCCCTGCTCTTCATGGGCATGGTTTTTCCCGTACGTGTTAAGCGCCATGCATTGGGTGGCACAATCTTATCCGCATACTATTTTGCAAAATAACCTTTTTGAAGAAATTTATTTCTGCGCTAATTCTGGCATTGCAGTTAGTGGACTACAAACAAGTATCCTTCGTGGATAACCTTGACCGAACTACATCTGAGATTTGGTAGTGCAGAGGAAACATGTGGGAGCGGTTAACCCAACTCGAATAGAAGCAGCGGAGAGAGCAACGAGTTTCTATAATAGGGAATCCCGGAATATGGGCGACTTTCCTAGGCGGCTTCACGAAGCATTGGGCGATGTCATTCGAAGGATTGTGAGGGTTTGTAGAGTTTGAAATTTTATTTGTTTGTACCTTGCTATATGGTCATGATTTGTTGCATCTACATTCGAATGAATTCGTCTGCATGAGTTTATAATTCTCGACTTCCTGTTCGCGCTTGTCCTGAGAGCGTGTATTTTTAGGGAACCCCGGCTGATTCTATATCTATTTCATTTCAATTTCAATTTTACTATTTCTGTTTCTATTTCTCCCCACAATTGGGGTGCCCTATAGAAGTCCTCTCACGCCCCCCCGGCGAGGCCACCGCTGTCATTGCCTCATTTCCCCGCTTTGACTGGCCTTCACTGCTCCACGCCTCCGCCACCCCCTGCTAAGTCGTCTAGATCAAAATGGAAGCCATCGAACAAGCATTTCTGTGTACCGCCCAGGTGAACCTCAATGTTTTCCGGTTTGAGGTTTCGGATCAAGAGAACGAGGTTACAAATCCCCTCCAACCTTTGGTCACTGCATTCACAATCGACTGTGAGAGAGACTGGGAGAAAAACTATGCCTGCGGAGTAATAGATTCTGTCATATTTCAGGACACTGCTAGTAGTCTATCCAACCTCGCTGCTAGTAGTGTTTCCCACCTGGATCTTACACGAGGTTCCATTTTATGCTTGGAAGGAAGGAAATGTATATTGGCAGCGAAAATGCATCTTTGCGAGGGGGATCGGTGGTGGATAGTTAGGTTGTATTCCGACAGTAGGTAGCACCCTTCCTTTTTTGGACTCGAAACCGACCATCCTAGTAATAAGTGATCAAGCGCATTACTACCTTAGCAACAACAACTTACAGACTATCGGTGATTCCGATGCCGAAATTTACCGTAGGGTTGTGTATTTCCAATCACAGAACAAGCTTCAGGAGGAGGCGGTCTGGAAAGCTAAGCTCCCAGTGTTCAAAAAAAAGCGGCTGGAGCAGTTTCTAAACAAACCCCAATATGCATTGGCACTGAATAAATTACTAGCGATAACAGGTCTCTGGAAAGGATTTTCGTTGGGTCATTTCAACAGGCTGAATCCCTTGCGTTGCGAAGAGGAGATTTTGTGCTATCTCACTCGCATCTGGAGAGTTTGGCATTATATTTTGGATGGCAACACAACCGCAATGAATGCAACAGATGCTTCGACAATTGAACACCTGCAAGGGCGGTGCCCAGGTATCTCTGGAAGCGATGCCGAGCTGATCAAAAAACTGATGGAATGCGGTACAATCTTCAGTTCGGTGCCATCACCGTCATGACCGGCAATTCTAGAAAGGCTACTTAAGATTGACCTTCTCATTCCGAGCATACATACGTTTTTCGAAGACCTTAAGTATCTTGAGGTATGCGCTTCAGCTGTCCAAAAGCTTGCTCCTTGTGGGCGAGAGCGAACCACCTTGTGGCACGCCTTGTCTTCCACGTGTTTTCCTCACACACCTGCATGTTTACTTGTCGAGAACGCGGAAGGGCATTTCCGCGAGGTTTTGCGCACCCCAGTTGAAGAGGGTCTCAGGAGCAGATATCTTCAGCTCTGGCTTTTTGCCATGCGTCACTTACCAGACCTGGTTTCTCCAAGCACCAATTACCGGAAGCACAATAATGGGCAAGATTCCTGCTTCCTTTCCTGGGATATGTTCCGAAATTTATGTCAAGCACTGGATTTCAACACAGATACGCTAGTAGTCAATGGAGGGTTAGAGAAAGAGATTTAAAAATTTCTGGCACGAATTCGTCCAACCAATCTTTATGAATACAATCTTCACGACCAGACCAACACCATCTTAGCCATGCTCAACACCATCCAACGCAGGCCTGTGGAACCCCCTACAGGTGTCACACCGTCGACCACCAGAAACTGAATGCTTCAGGTAAGCCATAGAATGGGGATTCCCCATCGGGCATATCATACAACAGACAAGAGACACCTCTTCCTCCCGACTATGTCTATAAGGAACTCTCTGTGGAATGGCCCCAGCGATCCGTACCAAGATGTATCAACCTTCTTCATCAAACAATGTTTCTTCATCTTTTTCTTTTGCCCCGACTATCCTGTCGAGTTGCCAACTGATGATATCCTTTCTGACAGACCTACATCGCCCCCTAATCTTCTGCCAGACTTTTCTCGAACACTTGATTTCCAATCGGATCAAGACAGACATTTCCTAGGAGCGCTGTCACGTCTAAGGGGCCTGCAATCTCCTACTAGCGACGACATGAGGGTCATTTAGAGGAAGCTGCTGTCTCGATTCGGGCAAGTCAGCTCGTTCGATTGCAAAACGAGGCGGACGCTACACTGTCCCGGCGTTCAAACAAGCGGACTATGCACAGGAGGGCGACTGTGGTAATTATCTTCTTTTTAGGAAAGGGTGAAACAGTTACTAAACACCTGGAACCTGATAAATCATTGCGTAGCTACTGTGAAGATCTCAGTAGCGAACGCTTGCCGCTCCGTAACTCCAAAGACCAATTGGTACGGTATTCTGATGGTGAATTTATACTGGAGGGTGTCAAAATAGCAGAATTTCATGTACGACCTCCACTTACAAGGTCAGAACATATCGAAGAGCAAGAAGGTGTTGCAGGGGTTACAATGGAGAAGGCCAGGCGCCGGGAGAGGCTGGGGATATCAGGTTGCTTTCCTTAGCGCAGCCCACAGGCTAAGTGCGCTGACACCAGCATCAATATCACACGCTCACGTGATCGCCAGGACGGCGATGCTGGAATATGGGGGAGTGCAGGGGCCAGTCGAAGCGGGGTGACGAGACAGCAACAGCGAAGGCAGATGTGGGGTTGGAGGGGGAGAGGAAAGGAGATGGATTTCTTTTGTTTTTTCTTGTTTCCTTGGTGCGCTCTCTATGTTGGAAATGCTTCTTGTGGTGCTCTATGTATTGGGATGCCAAGACGGTCTTTGGATTTGGCGCAAGAGAAGGGTCATTCTGGACGGATCTACTTGTTACAAGGCACGACTTGTCATCAAAGGTTACGAACTGACAGAAAGAAGGGATCGACTGCGATGTATCAGCCTTCCTAAATCCTACGATTGATCGTGACAACAACCTCTTGAAATGCACGTAATGGCTGCTAAGAGAGTACTTCGATATCTCAAGCCTACTTCGGAATTGCAAATCCAATATACCGATTCGGAAAATTGGTGGGAGGATGTGTGTTCTGTCTCGGATATGTCAACACTAGCCAGGAACCTGTTATGTCTGGACTGATCCAGGCTGCGGACCGGTACCAATCAGATGTGACAATCAAGGCGCCATCAAATCGATCACCTCTGCAATCGTGAAGCAGAAGCCAAAGCACATCGATGTTAAGTACCACCAAGTACAAGACGAACAAGCGAAAGGGTCAATCCAATTCTGATATGTCACCTCTACAACCAATCCCGCTAATTTACTCACCAAGCTACTTGCTGTCCCTCGACATGAACAACTACTACAACTCCCAGGACTCGTTCAGACCGATCAGTATACCAAGGGCGAGGGCCGGACTTGTGACTCTTACAGGAAAGAGGGGGTGTGACTCGGAACGGTAAAAAAAAAAAAAGCTTGAGATGGAAAACTGCTCTGAAAGATTGTTCTGTTTATTTTTGAAGTTCTTGCATCAGGTCGGCAAGTGTGAGTCGGTACTCTTTTTTCCTACTAGCAAGTGTTTTTCCCACAGGGTTTTTCATGGCAGAGGTTTTAATAAGGTCGGCAAGGTTTAATGGGTTTATTTGAATTTGGTCGATTTGAGGGGGTGGTGTTGGAAATGCTTCTCGCAGTGCTCTACCGGTCTCTGTTTCGAAGAGGCACAATTTAACGAATTTGTCATTCTTTGATCCTGAATAACAAATACACGGCGGCCAAAATGCAAGGGCTGTGGCGGGTAAACTGGAGTGCGTTAGGGACAATGTTATGCAAGCGGTAATCTGATGGGCAATCAATTACTCGGGCAGGAGTTGTTGGTTAGAAGGAGAGGAGAGGCGAGTGGAGGAGATGAGCCGCTGACACTCGGCGGTGATGGAACGGGATCATTGAGAGTCACTCGTTGGTTCGTAGTAAATCGATTGATTAATACGTCGAAGGAGGAACATTCTCTCTATCTACAACGGACCTGAGGGACTCGCCAGGGATAAAGGACGAGAGACTGTCTCCCGAGCCGGTGCCCGGAAACCCGAACAGCTGTCATCTCTGGACGCGGTCTCCGGTCCGTCATCTGCGGACACCCATTATTTTGAAATACATGCTTTCTGTCCCACCAAATGAGGAATAAAATAGCGTGGGGGTTTATTTCTTTTGCATGACTGACAAGAGTTCGACAGCCATGATAGCGGCAAATATCAACGACGCACCATCTCCGATCATCTATTCCGCGACGGTCCGCGGAGGTTCGCCCATGTCTGCACCTCAATCTAGCACGGCGACCACCCTGTTCGCTCACGTAGAGCCACAACAATGGGTAGGAGGCCGGACCTCCAGTAAAAAGTACAGGATACTGAGCAGGCAGAAGCACGACATCGCGGTTGCGGGGAGTTCTAAGAGGCTCACCTCGAGGTTCTACCAGCTGGAGATGGGTAACTGCCTTGCTGGGCAGTACCTGATGAATCGGCGCACCAGTACTGAACGCAGAAACGGGTTTACTCTTCAAGATGTGCCGGTGTAGCCAGATGGTACTTGCTCTGGCCCCGGCTGAGGAAGCGAGGTGAGGAGGGCAGAGGCGGAGGTGCTGGGTGTTGCGCGCAGCTGGGTCAAGGGGTATTGCCAGGTAAGATGGCACTGCCGCAGTTCCCGCCCCGCCGTGTTGGTGGAATGGGCGCTTAACGACATTAAGCCCTCCTCCTCCCCCGGCCTTTGTCTTCCATTGTGGCCGGTTGAAGCGGGACGACGAGATTACAGACGATTGAGAACCAAACCATTCCGTTGTTTATTAAGGAAATAGCAACTACCGACGAAACAAGACGAAACAATACGAAACAAGTAAGCAGTTATTCTGCAACCGTCCTATCAGAATTACCGCGCGCAGCGACAATTGCGCCTGCGATTGCTACACCTGTGAAGCTATTATTTCTCTTTTGCACGGGAGGTCAGGATAAATCAGCGGAGCGACGAGAAAATGATACGTTGTGACAGCCGGATGCCTAAACGAACTTTGAATGCTCACTGGGAACGTGCGTGGTCATGGATCAAGATGGTGAAGGTATACCTCCAGCACGTGTGTAGGCAGAGATAGATATGGAGCCGGTACCATAGAAAAGTAGCTGAATGTTGTTCGAGGCTCTTTTTAATTTTGTCACTAATCTTGTGCGGCCTATGCAAATCACGGCAATACGCCCTGCCTAAAATGAGTAGCGCGTGATGGTTATCATTCAAGGTGAAGAAAATAGTCTTGAACTAGATTTCCCTGACCTCCCAAATCGTTCGACATCATCTAAGGAAATAAACCTATTCCCCTCGGTCTCAACCCCCACCGCCGCCCGGGAGCCTAGCAGTAAAGAACCAACTTCAGAGAGCACTGCGTCAAGTGGTGTTCATATGACGGCCCCCGCCGCCTCTCAGGTACTCTTTTGGTTTTACTAGCTGTTGTGATTATGATACCCAGTTTCTGAGGATCAAAGTGTGGGGAATCGATGGTGATTCTGGTCACAGGCTTGATTGTTTTCAGGGGGAACCTTCTATGGACACGGAAATGATAAGGAGCATTATCGGGCCGGGAAAGGTGGTAGTTTCTGTGTGTGGGCCCCGAACTGTAGGGCGTAACATGAGAGCAACACTCAGGAGAATGGACCTAAAACTAGAGATAACTTTGAATGATGATTGTTATTGATGTTTCCAATCTTCCGAGACACCATAGCCTACTTCCTCTCCTCTTCCTCTTCGTGTCCCTGCCGCCTGTCCTCCTCTTCGAGAATGGGCAAAGATGCCAAGGAACCATTACGTAGTGTCGATACGGATGCGCACGTCTACGATTTTCAGCTGCTTTGGAGCCTCCGGAGCTCCCAGCAGCTGCGCAGCTAGTTAGGATCAGAGTGAGACTTCATCGCCGTATGCGTGAGCGCCACTTGCCCTTCATCTTCCAAACACTCCTCCTGTTCGTATTCTAGGTGCTGAGAGCGAACGCTGATAGTCACATGTCTGACGGCTAGGGACGCCATTGTGTACCAGACGCTGCTGGAACCGATGCTCCGGAGCTGTAAAAAGTTACCCCGTATGTGTGTGTCGGGTTCTAATTTTGCTGGGTTTCATGACTAAAACAGTTAGTACAACTAAAAGGGAAATAGCTTACCTATTTTGATAGGTTTGAGTAATAGAGTATATAAATGACCAGTCGATTAACTATGGGATCATCCAATTTGCAAAGGTTATTACTCCACCTACCACTCCTCCACCGTCCTACCATGAGCTACTCTCAATTAATCAGCAACTTCAGAACGAGCTGAATCGAAGGTCATACCTAAAAGATATGACCATTTCGCAACCCCAAGCGACGATTGTCGAAACTACCAAGCGACTCGCCGAGCGAGATTTTCACCTGTGACAATTACAAGCAGTGTTAACCTAGTTGACGGACGAGTATGCGAATCAGCGTCCCAGCATTCTCTCCCTCAGATTGCAAACAGCCACCGAAAGGCTTTGACAGAAAGAGCTGCAGATGACATGATTGTCGGGGACTTTACAAATAACGACCAAATCGATTCGCGAGAGGTACCATCCTGATGTTATATTGGTGTCACTTGACGCAGTACTTTTTGAAGTTGGTTCTTTACTGCCGGGGGCTCAGGGGGTTTGAGATAGGGGAATATGTTTGTTTTCTTGGGTGATGTTGAACAGTTTGGGAGGTCAGCAATTCTTATAGACTATCATACATGTCGGCGTACTAGTTAGCACCATGTTGCGCAGAATTCATTTCTTCGCAGCAAGCAGCAGCGGTGCCATCTTCCTGTGGTACATTGCATGAACCGTTTCTCTCCAAGGTTATCCTGGCTGCCTGTGCCCGCACTGACAACTGTTTGTCATCCCCTTCCACAGCCAGCAATAGAAAACAAACCAAGTTTCTTAACGCTGGTTGTAGATGGTAGATAACATCCTAGCGGATCACCTCTTGTTGTCTGATTCTTAATTGGAGCGCTGGTTGTTGAGGTATTCACAGAATGGTGTTAGTGGCGGGTGGCATCCAACTCCTCCAGTATCACGTGTTATGTGTCCACAACATCATTCCACATACTATACACTTGCTCCTTCATCAACGCCCTCGCTCTCTATTTTGCTTAGCTTCCCACTCTTGCTCACTCTACATTCCCTAGGGTACCAGGCATCCAGAGGCAGCTGCAAATTCCCCCCCCCCCTTTTTTATCATTTACTGCATCGTACTCGCTGCCGGCATCCTGACCGCCATTCCTTGCCGCTGGCGTCTTCACCTCGATTTTGACACCCAGCGAGCCGCGCTTACCAGATCACAAAGCTCGGCAGCATACTTATCATGTCTGACTTGCCATCACGATCATTGTGTCTTACCCACTATTGTACTTACCACCGGTGTCCTCCCTCCCCTCATCACGTTGTATTGTACAGCTTCCCACTCTCTCACCAATATATTGGGTCGCCCCTTACTCGCTATCATGCTAGCCGCGTCATATTGCACCACTTCCCATTTGAGCTGTGCTAGTCACATCAAGAGCAATATATACAGGCGATGGTCGCGACGATGGATACAATGCTGTGCTCGCGCTGGGTGCTCTATGTGAGGTAGATGAGCAGATTATCGTATTGTCCTGTTTTCAGTTGCGAGTTTGTGTTGATATCGTACGTGGTTCGTTGGTAGATCACAAAACCGTGTAAGAAACCTCATGCGAAACCACATAAAGAAATGATGGGAAGGTGGTGGAAAGAACTGCCGGGCAGCCCGCAGGACCCTTGTTCTACATCAGCAAAAAATCGAAAACTGCTCCCGGTACTCCCGTAGCTCCCGTAAGCATCGCTAACTCCCGTAAGAGGAGAAGTTATATTTTGCTCCCGTAAGGATTTGTAAAAATAAAAGTGGTTTAATTTTAGCTGAAACCTCGAGAAATGTTAGTTTAAATTTATGTCTGACTTGTAAAAAAAGCAATATACTTGAACTTTCCATTTTTTTGCTGATGTATTGCCGACAAGGTGCTAAGCCAAAGCGGACTAGTGCGCTAACATAGATTCTCTATAAACACATCTCCAAACCACCATCTCCGGACGTCCATCATTTTGACACCCTACGGCTCAACTTTACTCTACCACCAGTACCCGTTGTGCTCGGCCGTCTTTTGCAGTTAGAAAGGTTGATCAACGAATGGTCGTCGTTTCCAAAAAGTGGATCGAGTCCTTGCTGAACCCGAATGAAATTCATGTTAAACGGGCAGCTGCTGATGGAAAAGCCGTCCTCCTCCCGATTAACTAGGGTTACATTCACTGCTTCTTGCAAAGACCTGACTTTGAAGTGTATCTCTTGTAGAAAGATACCCCCTTTTCTAATACCAGAAGTGATACGGTTGTCTGGAGTGAATTTGGGACCGCCGTTGATGGAGAATCCGGCCTCGGTATCAACGAGCTCATTTGCAAGGTGCTTCAGTGATGCCAAGCCCATCGGAAGCTGGCAACAAATGTAACCTAAGCACTGGTAATAACCGCGGACATACTTGATGTCTTGCTTCAATTCGAAATAGAATAGTGCTACCTTGAGGTGACATGCTGTAGTGTCTATAATGTTTGATTGCGCAATGTACTTAGCTGTCTGCTCTTTCATCAGTTTGATGCCGGATATATTGTCTAGCGAGGGCTCCATGCTTAATCCAATAGTCAGTTTGTGGTACCGGTTCATTTCATTGGGTGTGAGTTCGTTTCTCTTTAGCATCCAAATTCTTTCCCCGTCAATCTGCCCCATGAAGACCTTGCCGAGAAGCAACCACAGTGAGTCTCCGCCAGATTGGGCAATGGCATCACAGTGACCTGTGCCAATTGACACAACTACGTCGGGTCTAGCTCCCGGCCAGATACGTTTAGCCTCCCAAATCATGGGATTTATAGGGTTATTAAACCATAAGCCTCCATCTGTAAACTGAATATGGTCCAATTGCTTGTGCAGTATCCTTTTGGGGGTGAAATACCAGGGCGTCCGCGAACCACAGCTTGCCCTATTAGAGTTAGAATTAATCACAAAATGTACGGAAGGATCCTACGCCTCTACCGCAAGTAACTCTGTGGCTTGCGTCTTTCCACGTATGGAGAGATAACCTGGTCATTGTTAGCGCGCCTTGAGTGGCCATGGTGTCGTTGTACCTTACCACAACTATCGTCTAGGTCAATATTACCATTGTAGTTGGTGAGCAGACAAGGAGTGGAGTTGGCTGTAGCTGTCACAAGAATGTGAGTATTTCGAACCCCAGATCGGAAAAGTTTGGCCTGCGGATCCAGTAGATTCCCCAGTGCGATGTCGAGTTGGGTGCCATCGCAAACACCAGACCCAAAAACCGCACCGAACCCTCCCAGAAGACCACCGACCATTGGTATATTTGCGTACCAATGTCTTGAAAGGCAGGCTTTAATTAGAATTTCATACCGAGCTTCTAGACTCTCGAGGGCGATTGATGTCGTTGACAGTGATAAAGCTACAATGCCGCCTCAGCCTCTAGTTAGCATGGTAAGTCGGGAGTAAGGTATCAAAGCAATTTACCTGCACTAGTCTCTCCAATCATGTCAAAGACGTACTTCATATCTCCGATACCCATTTCCATGCGCAGCATTAGTGAAGTAAGCAGTAAAAGGGAAATAACTACGCGGCTGCCCCCGCCATCTAGGGACAGCATTCGCAAACCCGCAGTTGGGGGCTTGAACCTGGCCTCTATATGACCGCTGGTGCCACAGTATATACAGCCACGCAGATTGTATGATAAGGGGGACCACAGACTTCTGATCCCAAAACGTCGGAAATAAACATCGCAAATCGTGTGCCCGCATTTGAATGCATGTTCCGGTTTTTGGCAGAGGCAACTGAAGCAAGTTTGGTTGCTGAAGATTGATCCCCAGCACTGGCGGAAGTGTTGGAGGCTCGCCAGATGTAGTGCCACCGGAGAACTGAATGGTTTGTTAAGCTTCTGTAAAGCTGCTTGTAGTGATAACTCCATGGCAATGGAAAACTGCCGTACGTTATAATCAATTGCCATAGCTGAGGTTGATACATTTGCTAGCCTTTTCCTTAGAGCGTTTGTGCAGTGCTCTAAGTAGAAGCAATCGAGGGTGACAGCGGCGGGAAATTCTGCAAATCTTTAGCTGATGAAGGCTTGGGCTTGGGGAACGGTTCCCACTAACTAAACATCCCTGGAGGATACGCATCCATCATTATACATGACGAGATGACGGAGACTGGAAATCCATGGACGTTGAGATTTAGATCCGCTTGGAATAGCAGCCTCTCAACATGCTGTAGGAAAGAGGATGAAACTGGTCTACAGAGCCGAGATACCTGGGCGAAATCATATGGCTCGACAATTGTGTTGCTAAAGTGCGCAGCAGCACGCCTGAAGAACACACCAAGATGCTGGAGGCTGATATCCCTTTCGTGGGCTTCTAAAATTGTGGCCCTGTCTGTAGTTTGACCAAGGATAGATACCGAATGAAACATGTCAGACAGCTGACCTTGCAGTTCGTCCAGTGATGAGGATTGAGTTTTCTGCATGAAGTAAGGCCCAGCCTTTTCAGAGTCGAAATCAAGGAAGACAATAGAAAGGTCGGGGAGTGAGGGTTCGTTCAAGGTGGCGCCTGGCGCGTTGAACCATCCGAGGAGTTCAAGTGCAAGCGCTTTGTTTTCCTCCATCCTATCAAAGTTGAAGCGAACACTTTGACAAAAAGGGAACACAAGTCTGTGATGAAGTTCACCGATTATTGGTTGTGGCTGGTGGTTAACAGTCCACGCGAGAGTATGAGTTTGGATTTCATGTTTCCTAGAGTGTAACGACGATGAAGTTGGCTTCCAAGGATCGTCTCCCAAGTTCCAGTGTGATTCGACGATGTAGCAGTTGCTACCTGGCTTAGTATTTATGTCCAAGAGGGCACTGGTGCTTCGTGAGTGCCCGAGAAGTGTCTTTTTGCGCGGACCTGCTACGCATACCAGACTGGGATGCTTCTCTGATGGTGCTGTGCTTTCAAGACGGAAGATGTCGAACAAGTTTGAGTCTGCCAATGTGGCTTGCTTAGCCGAGCAGTCAAGGATAATCCACTCCATGGTGTAATCTGACTTTCTACGAACAGGAAGACTGGCTTCTTTATACGATCTCCTGGATGCTAAATCCATTCTTAATCCATTGCGAAGTCTCTAAATAGCAAATGCGTACTTTTTGAATATTGATCGTCTAAATCGAAATATACGTCGGTACGAAACCCAATACAGGGGTTACTGTTGGCACGGGGGCACAGGTTACGGCCAGGAGGTCGAGCCTCGCTAAGCAGTAGAATGGTACGCGAGGCACGGTTTCAGGCTGGTGCGCACACGGCATTTTCAGACGTCATGTTACCACTACAACCAAGAGCCTACAATGAGGAGTGCGCCGCTCTAGCTGGGGTTGCTGGAAACGGCTGTGAGGATACGTACGGCCACAATCTTTACAGACACCCAGGCCGCAATTGAGGAACCTGGCCTCGGCCAGACGTACGTGCTCCAGGCGAGGAAGCACACGGAGGCCATACCCGACATCAGAAGTGGGTGGAGGCCCAGCAATGGGCCGGAGGGCGGGTCTCCAGCAGGATGCAAGGCATCAGAGTAGTATGGGGGAGCGCAGGCAGCGGGAAGGGGAGGGGAGGGCAGAGGCGGAGGAGTTGGGTGCTGGGGGGGCGGGGGGGGAGGGGCGAGCTACCGCTGTTTCTGCTTTGTTATTTCCTTTGTTCTTCTTTGGTGCGCATATGCTTGGGATAGGCCTGGGCGGAGGGCAGAGAGGAGCTTGCAATGAGCGTCGTCTACATAGGCTGAATGTGAGTATGATTAAACAAGAAAATGAGTCGCTCGCCTGGCAGGACACCTTGCTTAGGTAGAGCCACTCGCGTCGAGACGACCACTTCTTCCTCTGCTCTTGAGTTCTCAGTACCCGCGACTGATCACGAACTTCTAATGGTACCATACAACCCACCGAAGAGCTACCAGCTAGCAAGCTAACGACAGCTAGGCCTCTGTAAGCAGCCAATGCCTCTGACCCCCGAGCAAAGTGATCCCGCATAGTTATTCAAGCTTGGGGCTCTCTTCTGGGCCTATCACACACGAACATCGGAAAGACTTACGACCAGGGAGGAGGTCCTTGGCCTCTGAAGGACAAGCACTCCAAGACTGATGCTTTCTAACGCCAAGGTCTTCTATGTTGAGTAAGGTGAGGGATAGCGGTGATGACAGAATTTATTACGATGAGGAGACACTCGCTAGTACATATGATACAGGCAACAGCTGATTCAACCAACACTGCAGCAGCGGTTTCAGAACATTCCAGCCAATTTTTCATATGCCCAGTATTGACTCATCCATGGAACCCATAATGAGAATAGAACATCTGATCGACACGGAAGTCATCTGAGACTCCCTCCGGAGCGCCCTGCTCCATATCACCTAGATCTAGGAAGCCAATGTCAGGGCCCAGAGATAGGGGAATCTCACCAAATTGTTCATGATCTTCGTCTTCGAAAAGTGTTTCGTGCGCGAGGTCGGAACTGTTTCCTTGCTCATCGCCTTCCAACTACTCCTCTTTGTATTCTAGCTGCACTACTTCCACGGCTTCTGAGAATTCCGCTATCCGTTCGGGGAGTACTCGCCAAGTTCCATATTCGAGAAGCTTTCTCCTATGGTCGTTCACGCGGGGCTCGCGAGCGACTGCTAGTAATACCTCGACTGGTTGGGCAGCTGGAAAGTGCCGCCGTAACATGTCTTCTGCTGTCTCTGTAGGGAAGTTAGTGTGGCGAGGAGCTTCTGATACCTTGTTTAGCTCTGTGCTTAGATGATCGAGGGATGCCTGGTCGAATAATTGCTGGTCATAAGCAATTTGCAGCCATGAGCACAGTATCTCCAGGGAGCTTTCGCCGACGAGTAGCATGCTGTAAAGTCTCTCGTATGGGTTAATGGTTTCCCTCCGCGGCATTAGTTTTTGACACCGAGAATGGCTCCACCGTACGCGACACCCCGGACAGGAGTGATCCTGTGTTCATTTGTCAGAGAACCATCGATTTAAGCACTCGAAATGATAAGCTGTCCTGCAGCAACTAAGTTTGACAACGCTTTCGCCATGTTTTATGGGGTGCAGGTAGACCGAGCAGTCTTCAAGCCAGTATTTGCTAATGTCATGTGCAAACGTATGGTGGTGGAGTTCGAGAAATGAGTTATTCATTGCGGCTGCGGATGTGAAAGCTAACCGATGCCTTTAATTTCCATTGCAGTATTCATCGGTATTTCTGAAATAGATTTCTAGTTCAACAAGGGGCTAGATTCACTAGATATGAGGAGACGCGAATTAATCCTATAACACGCATGGTGGTACGACAGGGTTTATCTACAGGGTTTAGCAGATACAGGATTTGACCCCCGCTGCCCTCCCTAGGTCGCACACGATTTAAAACTGATTTTGTTGTCGTCTCTCTTCTTTCTTTTAAGCTAGGCGTCTATGAACTAGTGGTCACAAAATGCTTAACTTCAGGCGCCTTCGCAGGTACTCTACATAGCCACTTCACCTTCAGGATAAGGTTCTCGTGTGGGTGGTTCATTGCAATAATATGCAGGAGGTATGAGGCCTGGCCATTTACATATGTTTGCGAAGGACGACAATTTAGGATCCTTGCTAGTGGCGCGACTGCTAGGCAATAAGGAATTAGTAGACGTGCGCCAAGCGGCGGAGGGTCAGGGTGTGATAACGAGATATGGAGCAATGCGCGGCATCCCAACCAATAATAGATGGCATGCATTAGTGAGAGTCCAATTGGGTAGTGGGGGCCGGTCGAAGCGGGGCCACGAGACAGCCTGTCTCGCCGCCCCGCTTCGACTGCCGCCGCCCCCCGGTTGGGGACATCTTGAGCTAAGGGCCTGTTCGGTGCCAGCTGCATTTTGAATCTACCACACAAAATTTAGATGCAGCTTGAAACCTTGGGTTTCTGGGCAAAGGGTGACCGTTCGGCACACCACCACAGGAAGGGCCGTGTCATCGCTGTAAAAGGTCACTCAGAGGCCAGCAAACCTTGATGATACAATGATGATACATAGAAAAGTGTGGCGTGCTGTTGAATGTCTGGGTTGCCAAATGGGTAGTCCTGGGAGATGAGAGTTTGCACCTGCAGCTTTGGCAACCGTCAACTCACCAGAAACCCAAGGTTTGAAAATGCAGGTGGCAACCGAACAGGCCCTAAATAGGATGCGTGGTGAATTAATATAATTGGGGTGAAGAATAGATAATTCCAGCTGTGGCCTAATACGGCAATACCAAGCCACACTAGCGTCCCAAATTAGGCAGCCAAGAAGGACAGCAGTACACACTCCAGGCGTGAAAGCACATCGCTGTGCTGCGCAATGCCAGGCTGGGAATCATCATCGAAATACGGTCCTGCCCAGCTGACAAGGGAATCGCTGGCAACAAGAAAGCCGACGAGTGGGCCAAGATCGCGGCGGAGGAGCCAGACACCCACGGGGTGGAATGGCTGAACTACGACTACGACGGCCGGTCGGAAGTGCGTACGATGTCCCTCTCACGGTCTCTCGCCAACCTCGGGCGGGAGATCTTGGAGAAGAAGTGGGTGAGACTCGCCAATGAGCTGGGGGCTGGACCTCCAAGACAAAATAATGAATGCCAAAAAGCCAGAGGCCGGACGGCACGGTAGCTGGGAGCACCAAGAGGCTCACCTCACAGTTCTACCAGCTCAAGACAGGGCACTGCCTGACCGGGCAGTACCTCAATTGGACGAGGAACCGGCCCACCCCAGAGTGCAGGTGGTGCCGGTACCCGACCCAGACCCGGGAACACCTCTTCAAGGTGTGTCCGGAGTGGAAGGCCCAGCAGCAGGTGCTGTGGGCTGAGGTGAAGAAGGAGACCGGGAGGTGGACCTCCTGGCGGAGGAGAGGTGCAGCCGGGCAGTGCTGGACTTCCTCTCCTCCACTGATGTGGGAAGGCCGGTGCTGCCACTGGAAGAGGGTGACGCCGGGAGTGAGGTGTCATTGAGGGAGCTCTGGGAGCGCCAGGAGCGGGAGGAAGAGCGGGAGGTGGAGGCGGAGGAGCTGGGGGCTGCGGGGGCTGTTGGGGCTGGGGAGGAGCTGCCGCTGTTCCCATCCACGCCCCCCTTCATGGCATCGGCAGGCGAGGAGTAGGACTTTTGGGGACGGTTTCCTTTGTTCTTCCCTTTGTCTTTCTTTTGTTATTTCCTTGGTGCATCTTACATCTTCTTGGGTCGGGCCTGGGCGGTGGGCAAAGGGGAGCTTGCAACGTGCCGCGCTGCTATGATCTAGGTATATAGGTCGCATGCGAGTATGAATAAACAAAAAAAAAACTTTCTCCTGCTTTGTCAGGCTGACACACACGGATATTCGCGGCTGTCACGATTAGATTCTCCAACACCATATCACTCACTGCTAGATCCTGAAGCCATGCGAGCATAAAATTCCTAAGCTTAAACCAATACAATGCGGACAGGCAAAAAACAGTACAATCCTCCATGACTTTACGTAGACCTGCCAGTCTGTTGGGGCAGTGGATGGCTGAATATCTCTATCGCAGCATTTGCCGCCCCATGGACAGCCTGACGCACAAACCCATCCTGCATTAGAAACTGATCCCCGGCCAACCCCTGAGCCTTGTCAGTTGTCTGTTCAGCCTTAGCAACTGTCGCTTCCACCTGAGCGACCGCTACCAAGCCTACTGCCGCTAAACAAGTGCAAGCGAACGCCGACCACCTGAACGCGACATTTGCGTAGCCGATCTTAGATTCGAACGCGCCAGCGCTGAGTTGCCCCACCAGGTTCACAAACTTTGAGGTGACATGCTGGAGTATCATGCATCCCAGCAGCAGCAACATTCCTAATGAAGCGGTGGCACTGGCGATCGTGCGAGTGATGGCACAGACGGTGATGGTAGGGATACAATTGACGATTACGAGGAGGGCGGTGACAACAAGTGTTCCGGTTATGGCTCGTAGCGAATAACCGACGACGGACGCCCTGCTGCCACAGTTCCAGTTCTCATTGTTGGTGTTAGCATCCGATTGGGATGCAATGCAGATGCCGCCATAGCCGATGCGTGCGTGGCCAGATTTGTATCGGAGGGAGAGTAGGTTGAATTTACATATGCCAGCGGTGGGACTGCTGCAGCCCACCAGGAGGAGGGAGGTGAAGATCAAACTGATCACTAGGTTGGCAAGGGCGAAAGTATAGATTCGCTTGGTGAACTTGGGGAGAGTGACGCGTGAGAGCTGCATACTATGATGTCACCAAAAAGGTCTGTGCTTCTTTTCTCGATATCTCGAGCCACTTTTAAATGATGTTGCGCATTGTAGCTATTTCACATTATGTCTGTTTCGCGTCAGTTTTAGCTCACGCATCTCCTTGGACTACTGGTATCCGCAATACAAGTCACAAGGTCCCCCTATAAACACCAATACTATAGGTCCTGACGCACTGGGCGCACGCTAGACTTCTTAGGGTTATCACGCCGGGCGCAACATCAAGTGATTGGAAGCGCCCGCGCTGGCCCCGTGACTCCTGCCGCCCGCCCCGCCCCCTGACGAGGCAGGGGGGGAGGGCGGGGGCCGGTCAAAGCGGGGTGACGAGACAGTAATTAGCAGCAGAGCTGATCCCTCCCAGCAAGCGTTTACTGGTTAAGTTCAAACAATGCCTCTGGCAGCAGCCTCTCAGTGCAAGGATGGTAGGGAAACCTCTGCGCACTTATGTCATTTCTTTCTGAAGGTGAGGATGCAGATGAGTTTTAGTCGGATTTGTAGATGGTAGATTCTACGGGCAGAGCGCGGTGCTCGCGAAAATTCGGTCTTTGTGCACAGGCACGATTTGTGCACTTGTGTGCGCTTGTGGCGCTATTACCTATAACAGTGGCATTTATAGGGTGGACCTTATAACATACGATACAGACCTGACCTTGCCATGCCCGAACGCCACGGTATGCACTTTTCCGGAATTCATCGTTCGGATATCGATCTCTTAAATCTCGGTTTTGATCTCCCTATAGAGGGGGTAACTGAACTGGCCTGGCCACCTAC
>Ga0307516_10003710_pt1 | contig 19430 bp, 29 predicted proteins | sample 19_EM_MG_FD_203310 | JGI IMG/M metagenome (GOLD analysis project Ga0307516, IMG submission 203310) | Populus trichocarpa ectomycorrhiza microbial communities from riparian zone in the Pacific Northwest, United States - 19_EM | ecosystem: Host-associated > Plants > Roots > Unclassified | place...
CCGGTGCGCAGCTACGAAAAAGTCGATCCGTGCCGGTCTTGCACTCTTCTGTCCAAGTTTTGGAGTGGGGGAGAATGGACGCTTTGCCGAGGCCGGCGATCCGGGGAGTGCCATCTTTGTCGACAATGATGTTTTCCTAAAACGCGAAAAGAATGTGAATTGTATGAGACGAGTGCAAGAGATGGGGCGAAGGCGTACTGTCTGGACGTTTCCGTGAACAACTCCCAAGCTGTGCATGCGGTCCAATCCCCGAGCTATCCCCTCCAACTGTTATCGAGAAGCAAGCATAAGAAGGTCGGCGGATAACAGGGGACTGAGTTCGCGGGAATCAATACCAGTTTCAATCTCCCCGCACCGGGTTTGTTCCTCAGATACTGCCTCAGATCGAGGCCATCCGAATACTCGTAGACGAGACAAAAAGGATGTGCCTCAGTCGAGTACACGCCTACGAGCGGTACTATATCCATGTTTCCGTGGTGGAGGTGGGTCCATACGTGGGCTTCATTGCAGAACCTCTGCAAGGAGGCTATTAGTGGATTACTCGGCACAAGCTGTGGTCGCAACGTACTGCGAAAACCTGGGCAACATCAAACGACGTGGAGCAACGATAAGTCTTCAATGCGACCTTGCGAGTGTCATGTATCCCCTCCCAGATGTTCGCGGAGCCTCCAGCGGCTATTGGGTGTTCACCAACGAGCACGACATCCTCCGCACCCAACCGACGATGGGGGGATGGTAAGAGTTCCTGGGCAATCTGTGCGTAACGTTGCAAGAGGCACACATCGTCCAGGTCCGGAGTGGGTGAGCTCCCGACATCGGGTTGGGGCAGTGTTGGTGGTGGATGAGATAGGGGTTGTTGGGAAACTTGGGGTCTCCCGTCGGTCAAGGATCCCCTACGGGGACCACAAAACCGAGAGAGGAGGAACATGAGAGTGAGGATGGGGGGGAACGGGACGAAGGAGGGGACGAGTGGATTTTATATTCGCCGTGGCCCTAGATATTACCAGGTTTTCCACTTTTCATGTGGCTGGTAATGGGCGCCACATCCACCACCATGCAGAATGTTCAAGGTCGACGACGGTCCCTATCCGCGGCGGGAATCCCTCTCCGCGCCAATTTCCGTCATGTCTATTGATCGGATGTCTCTGTGTGACCATTCGATCCCCGATCAGGGACTTGAAGCACGCCCTAGACCTAATCGAGGCATAGAAGGAGGCATGAGGATACTGGGGGACATCCTACAAAAGCATCCCTGCGATTTTGATTCTGTGCACGGTGTGCACTGGGACACCAACAACACGATCCATCCGCATCAGCAGTGGCTCCGCCAACCGACCGGGACTGGTTGAACGCGCTCGTGGCATTTTGTCCCCAAGAACGTAATCGACCTCCCTAGGGTAACCAAGGGGGTGGTGTGTATTGTTGATGACGTCTCAGCTGAGTACCCACATTACGCCCACATTACGTTTGGGGGTCCCCCGGAGGTAAATTTATTCGGCCAGGGTGAGGTGGGGAAACGGTGGAGGAGCGTTAATGAAAGGCAAATTAGCATGCAAAACATGTCGTTGGACGTAAACACCGACGGTGAGTCTGATCGTCCATAACCGATAAACTGATTCTACGGTCTTCGGCGCTCAGCAGGACACCGTGTTGAATTCAGTCACACACTCATTCGCCCCCACTTGTAAGCCTTGTGATTAAATTGAATCTGCAGGTTATGTTCCGCCGTCCATGCCAGGTTTATCTTATACGTTACACCGGATATACAAGGGTAACCCACATATATGAGACCGTTACTCAGTATAGCACGGCCAATCACAAGTACGTCATACTATACGCACAAAATCCATTAAATAATCCAGCCCAACTTCGTTTCGCCGTTGGGAAAATGTGATAGTTTTCATGTGAGCCCGACTCTCGCCGACTCCACGGGGAATATACTCCCGACGATACTTCCTACTGACACGTGGGGTCGGGTCCCTTGCAACCACGGTGGAAGGCACAATGACCATCGGGTGCGCCGGCCGGATGAGTACTTACCCCGGTTCCTGCTGAGCGCCGAAGTTGAGACAAAGGACCGTAGAATCAGTTTATCGGTTATGTACGATCAGACTCACCGTCGGTGTTTACGTCCACCGACATGTTTTGCATGCTAATTTGCCTTTCATTAACGCTCCTCCACCGTTTCCCCACCTCACCCTGGCCGAATACATTTACCTCCGGGGGACCCCCAAACGTAATGTGGGCGTAATGTGGGTACTCAGCTGAGACGTCATCAACAATACACACCACCCCCTTGGTTATCCTAGGGAGGTCGATTACGTTCTGGGAACAAAATGCCACGAGCGCATTCAACCAGTCCCGGTCGGTTGGCGGAGCCACTGCTGATGCGGATGGATTGGGTGTTGTTGGTGTCCCAGTGCCACACACTGGTGCGCCTTGTGCATCCACAGCGTCGTCAGGTCTCAGGCCGCCCTCTTTGCCAGTTCGCCCATCGTATCGTTCGTGGACTTCACAGCGGCATTGGAGAAACTGTGGACCTTGTATTATGTACCCAAGTCGTTGTGGAGAATACTGTAGGATGAGGGAAGGAACATCAGGCCAAACCCGCGGTCATGTTTGGTTCAGCCGAAGGACCGTATTACTCCTACCCCGGATTGAATGGGTAGCAACACTTGGCTCCCTGGTGGACTTTGTCTAACGTGTTTTCGAAATCTTCGCCGGTGGGAGGGACACCCCGAACCCCGCTGACGAAGATACGCCCAACGGCGATCACCTAAGGTTGTCTTTAAACCTCTAGATTTGGAGTGGATCCGGAGAAATGACCCCCTTTTCACTTCCCCCGCCCTGGGGACACTGGTACCCTCGTGCATGGTCCCGGCTGTTAAAATCCACCCACCTTTCGGTTGCGTTCACCGTCGTCCCTGCATCCCGGAGTTTCAATGACCGTCTCACCGTCGTCCTAGGGCAGTTGATTCAACCTGACAGTGCATCCGCAGAGCGTTTTCGAGCCCCCGAGTTCAAGTCCACCATCTCATCCGCTACCGCTCGCTGCGCTCTCTACCACACGAGGCTCCCCTGGGATACCTTGAATACCCTTGATGTTGATGTTGAGGAACTTCTCCCCTGGCTCTTTCATTCACTTACCCGGCGATGAACGGGATGAATGACGTGTCCGTACAGTTTCCCTGGATCGGGGGCCGCTCAGAGCCGCTGCATCTCCGCGGTTCCAGACCTCGCATGAGCATGCCCAAGTGCTGGAAGAATCCCTGACACGAAATCGCACAACGCTCACGGATTTCGTGGTAATAGACTTTCCTTTGCATCCGGAGATTGGTTTGGGCCAAAAAGAGGTACTTATCTTCCACTCCCCTCTATGTTGGCGGTGGTGGTATCGACAGGGGATAGTCGCTACATCCCGCGGGCCGTCAAAACAGTGTTTGAACATACCCATGGCTCAGTCTTGGCCCGGAATCGCCGCTAAAGTGGCACCGCCCCGAAGATAAATTCCTGTTCGTCGGTGTCATGTGGGCAGGCAGGCCACTGAAGGGGGCCGCAAACGAAGGAATGGGTGGTTGGATTGGTGCCTTTTCCCTAGATTGAGTGTACGAAGGAAGGAAATCTTGTTGAGTGAAAGCGGTTATGGCAAGGTAAAAAGAAGGGCTCGGAGGAAAGCTAGGACCGCTGGTGATCGATCATCTGCATCCGTTTATGCTTGAAATTTTCGAAAGTCCGATCACCGACATCGCCCACGTCGTCATGGAGGGACCCGCTCACAAATTACGACAGACAATGGGGCTTGGCGCGACGTTCGGTCCACGGATCACCCGGTGAAAGTCTTTGCTATGTCCCGTGGTCCTCGCCAAAGTACGCGTGGAAGGGAGGTCCCTTTCAGAAGTCGAAATCACGGTCCGATCCACTCTACTCTTGAGGATTCGGTGGGGCAGTTGGATCGCTCTGAGGGTTATCGTATCCGTGAGAGGGTGCTATGTAGAAGGCTGTAATTGCGCCCGGCAGCCTAGTTCGTGAAATCGATGCTTGCGCTCCAGTTTCCTCGCCCCCGGTGCGTTCGAGCGTATCATGCGGGAGGAGAACTCGCAAACCGCAACCATCACCCCTATCACCGACTTCCTGTGGTGGGCTATTGTGGAATTCGCGCAGGGAGTGAGCGCCTAACGATTCCGGTGATGGCCGGAGTTTCAACACAGCGGGACTTGTGATGCGTCCGTGACAATCATGACTGCCACCTCACCGCCACTACTCGTGTTGTGGCTTTGACCTCCATCCAACCCCGGCGACCCATATACCGCACTCCATTTCCACCTTCAGAGGCTACATCGAAACTAGATGGATCTAAACCGCTTGAACCGGCTGAAAGACCTTGACCCTTCGTCGACAATAGGGCCCCACCCTTTTTTTTTTACGTGGGCTGGCACGGCCCCCATGGTGCATAGACCACGCGAACAATCCGCTTCATACATCCCTTCATTGTATCACCCGCCCTGATCTCGAAGCACGATGTACTGCCAAGCCTTTCGTTCACACGAGGACCATGAGGTATCCCGTCGTCAGGGGGACTCCGTGTGTGGCTCAGTATAAATATCGATGCCAGACCTCTGCAAGCTTTTCCCTATCCCTTAGGCAGGTCCCTCTTGGCTTTTAGTCCCCCGCGTTCAATCCTTTCTCCGTCGTCACCAGTTGCCAGCTCCTCGACAATGTTCTCCAACTCCCAGCTTGTCGTGCTTGCTTTTTATGCTCTCTCTGCCCTGGCGGCACCCTCCCCCCTTTTACGAATTTCCAAAGCGCAGGACTCTCTACCCGGAAGATATATCGTTACCCTCAAACAGGAGCCGGGAACATCGAGTACCGAGAACAACGTCAAGACATTTACGACCATCGTATCATCTGCATCAAATATCACCCACCAGTGGGAATCCATGGGCGCGTTTGCGGGAGAGTTGTCCGACGACGATCTGGAGACCTTGAGGGCCCACCCCCGGGTTGAGGCCATTGAGCAAGACGGGATCATGAAGACCTTGGCTAACGTTACCCAGTGCGTCCCCCTCTATCCAACCCCTGTGACGAGTACCAATGTTGACGAAACTCGATTAGGAACAACGCTCCTTGGGGCTTGAGCCGGATTTCCTCCGCAAAAAAGTTGGCTAATCAGGATGATAAGGCACTCAACTTCGCCTACTCATTCGATAGCACCGCCGGTGCTGGTTCCACGGTTTACATCATTGGTGGGTCCAAGTTCACCGCTCGGGGCACAGAACCTCATCAACGCCTGCAGATACCGGTATCTTCGTCCAACATCCCGAGTTCGAAGGTCGTGCCACTTTCGGAGCCGCCTTGTGAGTCAGAGATCTCGGTAATCTCGGTCAGCTGGAGAAGTGTCTGATGTTTTCCCCTAAAGTGGTGGATTCCTGGAACAAGACGGAAACGGACATGGGACCCACTGTGCTGGGACTGCCGTTTCCAGCCAATTGTGCGTTGCTTTTGTCCCATTATTCTCTTTATCGGGTATTTACGCGCCCTCTTACCATTAATAGTGGCGTTGCCAAGGCCGCCAACGTCGTCGCTGTCAAAGTTCTTAGCGATCAAGGTTCCGGTGCAAACTCTGACATGTGAGACTGACCCTTTCATTGTGCAAGACAATGGTTGCTCACCTATGGATACTCCCTATTCACAGCATATCCGGCGTCAACTTCGTTGCCACTGAATTTGCACGCACGAAAACCCCCGCTGTTGCCTCCCTGAGTCTCGGAGGTGGTGTCTCAAATGCACTCGACAGCGCCATTGTCCGAGTAAGCCCCATGACTTACATCAAGCCGTTTATCCCCCTAATCCCCTTTTCTAGCTCTTCAACTCCGGTGTCCCTGTTGTCGTCGCTGCCGGAAACGACAACAAGGACGCTGTCAATACTTCTCCCGCCCGCGTCAAGGAAGCCATTACCGTTGCCGCTTCCACTATCGCCGACACCAAGGCTTCCTTCTCGAACTTCGGCGCAGGCATCGACGTCTGGGCTCCTGGTCTCAACGTCATCTCCACCTTCAACGACGGATCGACTCAGACCCTCTCCGGAACTTCCATGGCCACCCCGCATGTCGCTGGCCTCGTCGCTTACCTCCTTGGTCTTGATAGCACCTTGAGCCCCACTGAGGTTGATACTACCATCAAGAGCCAAGCACTCAAGAATGTTCTTTCCGGAGTTCGTGAGTACCATCCAACCCTTCCCCCGTCCCTCCCAGCTCTGACACTTACGGCTACGTTCTCTTTCAGCTCAAGGGACTCCTAACCTCTTTGTCAACAACGCATTCTAAGCTCCCTACCCTCCTTGCATTCATGGGTGACTTGCGGACAGGCACTGGACAATATTTATCACGACATTCGTTTCGATAGACGATATTCGGACATCATGTATTTAAGCGGGGAACTAATAAACACGATACCTGTCATTCTTTTTTTTTTACTACGTTCCGCGCGGATATGCCTGCACGCCTGATTGCCCATATGCATGCTGTCATTGGCAGGATCCCCTCTCATTCACTCCCCTTGTGCTCGCAATTCCGTTCGACCCCAATCGCGGAGCGACCACCGTTCCCAGTCCGTACCCCCGGTACTTTACACATAGACATCTACCGTGTGGATCAACAATCTGACCCGGCTCCGATCCTTACCATTCGGACCCAATTCTCCCAACCAGGGTACATCGCCCGACCCACAGTGATACGCCCGAGATCTTGGCCTATTCCCTCAACCGGGCCGAGGTGTGGAACAACGACCGAGCTCTGGGATTCTATTCTATGCACTCAAAAGGTGACCCGGTGGCGTCGTTGATCCTGGGGGATACTCTGAGAGAGGCGCATACAACCAAATACTATCACGACGGTGCGGGAAGTAGGAGTGTCCACGAAACGTCCTTATATTAAACCACCTACTTAAATCATTTACGGGACTGATTCGAAACGCCCGGTAACGTTCTTTGGCTATGGCCGTTGTTCTCGGAATCCTTACCACGAACGGTTTAAGAATGCCCTAGCAAATCGTATGTCGACCGTACTTCTTCTATGAAGGCGGCGGTCCGCCCGCCATTTTCGCCTCGAACGCCTTCATCTTGACAGAATCCACATACTCTACAAACCTCGCGATCTTCAAAGAGCCGTTTGCGTCTTTCGTAAAGTGGAAGAGCAAAAGGATCTCCTCGGAAACTGGGCCGGATTCGGAGGTGAAGGTGGCGTCCGTCTGTCAGGGTAGCGTTGGATCAGCCCACATCCGCGAGTGAAATTCCTCGAGGTCAGATCTGCTTACCTGGACAACGACGAACAAGGGGTGTTCAATGACGTGGACGAAGTCCAGCTAGGAGTATCGTCAGTCCTCGGTTACGTTCACATCGTCCCACGACCGTGCGCTGACCTTGATGGACTGCACCATAGCGCACATACCGGTCATCATGTAGGTCCACTCAGCCTTGGTGAGCTTCCTGGCGACTCTACATAGCGTTCAGTATCCAGGAAGTGCCACCCTGGAGAACGACAACGGACGTGGAAGGGAGGAATTCACAGGTCATATCCTCCGCCATATAAGGAACGATGGTGTCGGGTTTCATCGTCTCCAACGCCTCCTTGAATTTCTCAACAATCTCGCGTTCGGTGGACATGTTCAGGTGTGGGTGGTAGAGGTAGTTTGGTGAGGTCGCCTCTACGCCCTTATCCCTTTTTTAAACCGTTTCTGGTGGGTTTAACTGCATGGTCAGGTCACGCACCGGGTAAGTAGCTAATTAACCCCCACAAGCTTGGAAGTGCCTGAGAGAATAGAATCGCCTCGAAGGGAACAGTCAGGTTCGAAACGTATCCGTGTGTTTCCATCGTAGACAATGAACTTCGAGTGCTTGGAACACAAATATATTGAGGGTGGTTCTTGGAAGTTCTGGAACTGCAGGGAAGCACAGTGGATTCATGGGGTAACCCAGCATTTTTTCCACCACCAAACAGTTCTGGCTTGAGTGATTTCGTTCGATGGTACTGCGTGTTCCAAGAGAAACGGACGCAGTGCCATCCCTGCACCTCCGCCACCTCTATCTGACCTCCAGCAGGGACGTCCAGGATGGTATGGTTTTCATGGAGGTTGTGTAATCTCGCGGCAAATCCCGCATAGCAGTGAGCCATGATAACGTGCCTGGGCATGCAAGTTGGGAGGAAGGGGCGCTAGCGCTGCACACAGAGACGCAGAAACAGATAACACACATGGCAGGGGCGGTGCATTGATCTCGGGGGGACTCCGGGAGGGTGCATAGAACCAAACACTCATTCCAACGTTCCGAGAAGATTCGCGGAAGAGTCCATGCAATTTCCTTGTACTGAATGTAATCTACAAAACTAATTCGAAACGTCCGGTAGCGTTCTTTGGCTTTGGCCGGTCGCCCCTGGAGACCCGGCCATGAACGTTTGAAGAATGCCCCAGATCGTATGTCGACAATACCTCTGCTACCAATCACTAGGAAGGTGGTGGTCCGTCCGCCATCTTCGCTTCGAACGCCTTCATCTTGATAGAGTCCGCATACTCTACAAACTTCGTGATCTTCAAGGAGCCGTTCGCGCCCTTAGCAAAGTGGAAGAGCAAAAGGATCTCCTCGGTAGCGGGGCCGGATTCGGAGGTGAAGGTGGCGTCTGTCTATCAGGGTGGCACTAGATGAGCCCACGAGTGATTTCCTCGAGGTCAGATCTACATACCTGGACAACAACAAACAAGGGGTGTTCAATGACGTTGACGAAATCCAGCTAGAAGGGTCGTCAGTCGTCAGTTATATTCACATTGTTCTACAACCGTGTGCTTACCTTGATTGCCTGCACCATAGCGCACATAGCGGTTATCATTTCGACCCACCCAGCCTTTGTAAGCTTCCTCCCGACTCTACATCGTAGCGTTCAGTATCCAGGAAGTACCGCCCTGGAAAACGACGACGAACGTGGAAGGAAGGATTTCATAGGCCATATCCTCCGCCATGTAAGGAACGATGGCGTCGGGTTTCATCGTCTCCAACGCCTCCTTGAATTTCTCGACAATCTCGCGTTCGGTGGACATGTTTAGGTGTGGGGGTGGTAGAGGTGGTTGGGTGAGGTCGTCTCTATGCTCTTGTCCCCTTTTTAAACCGTTTTTGGTGGGTTAAATTGGGTGCTCAGGTCACGCACTGGGAGAATGAATCGCTTCCACGAGCTTGGAAGCGTTTGGGAGAACATAATCCGAGAAATTCAAGGAGGCGTGCAGCGGTTCCGCGCGTTTCCGTTGTTGATAGTGAACTCCAAGCGGTTGGGGTGCCAAGATATCGATGGAGGCGCAGGGAAGTGCATGGAAGCATACCAGATTCCATGCGAGTGAAGACTCGGAGGAAGGAGCGTTAGCATTGCACACAGCAACGCAGAAACAGAAAGCTCGCACGACATCAACCGAGAGGAGCCCTGCATTCTTCGTCAGTCAGCACCTGGCGTGGTGGCAATCGCGGGAACCGGGAGGCATCATTTCATCGGGTGACACCCCGTTATCTAGAAAACACGGTTAATATCTCGCATTTATAAACGTTTGTTGCTCGTTACTAGCTTGTAGGCGGCTTGTTGTGTTCGAGTAGGGCGGGGTAGATCTATATTCTATAACCCATGGTGCGTAAAAGTGACAGAACATCAATCTTACTCATGGTTATGTAGCCCAAAGGAATCGTACTCGCGGTCAAAGCAGGGATTCCAAAATGGGGAATGTTCGAGCCGGTCGTTCGCTTTGAAGAATTTCCGCGAAATTGCGGTCGCGCAGTGAAACGGACCGTCCACGGTGCGGCAAGCCCACTCATGGCCTTGGAGGATGGTGAGGCAGAAAACTTATGGGGTATTGTAGATCATGCCCTACTTCCCCGGTAACGGCCCAGTCTCGAAAACAATTCCCTCCCTCGCGACCGTCGGGGAGGGGGAGGGGGGCCGAGGGCTGACTGCCAGTTCACTTCCTCAGCCTAGCGACAGCCTCAAACCCACTCTCGACGTCTACCCTCAAGCGACTCACCAAACCGCAGCCAGCCATCTGAGCCGGTTCAGGAATTGCGATGACCATCTCCACCTCTGGGACGGGCTCCGAGAAGAAGGGGAAGTGATAAAATTTCCTTGTATTAAATCGTTTACGAGCTAATTCGAAACGTCCGGTAACGCTCTTCGGCTTTGGCCAGTCGTCCCTGGAGATCTGGTCACGAATGGCGTAAGAACGTTTCAGATAGTAGACTCGATATCAACCATATCTCTTTGACGAATCACTCGGAAGGTGGAGATCCACCCGCCATTTTCGCCTTGAACTCTCTCATTTTGAAGGAGTCCACATACTCAACAACGCTCGCGACCTTCAAAGAGCCGCTCGCGTCTTTAGTATAGTGGAAGAGCAACACGACCTCTTGCTCGAATGGACCAGATGGGAAGGTGAGGGTAATGTTCGCCTATCAGGGTAGTGCGGATGAGCCCACAAGTGAGGTTCATCGAGGTTAGATCTACTTACCTGGACAACGATGAACAAGGGGTGTTCAATGACGTTGGTGAGATCCAGCTAGAAGAGTCGTCAAATCTTCAGTCACGTTCAAGTCGTTCCATGACCAGCCCTGACCTTGACGGACTGCACGGCAGTGAGCATACCGGTCACCTGGCCGATCCATTCAGCCTTGGTGAACTTCCTCCCGACTCTGCATCATGACATTCAGTACTCAAGAAGTGTCACCCAAAAGAACGACAACGAACGTGGAAGGAAGAAGGTCATAGGTCGCATCCTCCGCCAAATAGGGAACGATGAGGTCGATGTTCCTCGTCTCCATCGCCTCCTTGAATTTGTCAGCAATCTCGCGTTCGGTGGACATGTTCAGGTGTGGGGGTGGTAGAGGCAGTTGGGTGATGTCGTCTCTATGCTCTTGTCCCCTTTTTAAAGCGTTTCTGGTGGGTCTGAGTAGGAGGTCAAATCACGATACAAGGACTGTGATCAACGCTGCGGGGTTGAACGCGCCGAAATCCTACCATTGGTTGACGACCCCGTGCATTCTCCCAGCAGACCCCTGAAGCGGGCTGTGCAGCTGGGCTACCGCAATCACCCATCACTTACCTGAGAGACCACCCCCGACCCTTCTTGTCGTCTCACTTCAACCCGGATTGGTGATTTGCTTCGTGTGGATCACTGAATCCTGGTGAACTCCATGCAAGAGAACCGGTAGCGGCCACGGCGGACGCGGACTTTCACGTCAGAGACTGGAGGTCGGATCGAATGATGGGTCTGAGAGAAGGGCGCCTCCTGCTATCGCCAGTTCGCTCACGGTGATCCACTCCCAGCTCCCACGCGGCAACAAACGCTAGGAACCCCTCTCGCGACCATTTACGAGCGATGGAACTGATGGAAGGGTCGAGGGCATACAGGGCCAGCGGCGAGTGGATGGGAGTTCGAGCAGATTTTCTTTCCGACTCGTGAGTACCACGGGTGGAGGGCCTGGGAGTACAAGGCGTCGGGCCGTATGTTTCTCGCAGGTGTGAATCCGACATGACTAGACGTCTATTTTGATCTCCTCACCTTCTAGGTTCGGTCTGGTATATTGCATACACTCGGCTTTTCTCTCCATGTTGTCTACACTCGACTTTTCTCTCATCATCCCTACACCGTTGACTCTGAGTTATTCAGTTCATCTCCGGCATCGCGAATGCAAACGCCCAAAGCGCGGGAGCGAGTTTGGTTGTCTGGGTTACGGCCGGGATACCCCTGATCGCTCCGTGGAATCGCCGTATGTGTTGGGGTCCTCAGTCCGAATTCGTCTTCTATCACCCCTCCTACATGCGACAAATTGGTCTACTAACACCAATACGAGTCCTCGCCCATCCTCCGTCGGTCCCAGGTAACCATCAAAATCCTGCGTGTGGCCCACGCAGAACTGCCTGGTGACCGCAGTCGCGATATTGTTACAAGAGCCGTTGTTCTCAGGATTTTCACGGAGGATTTGGCCGGGCGCTCGACCGTTGCTCTCGCTATCAGAGGAACCCCTCGCATTGCACGTTGGGTCTCTATGTCGGCCTTTTCCTTCTTGGTGTAGATGAAGGGTTAGGAGCTATGTTAGGCTACGAGAACCGAAGGGAGGGACTGATCGGAAACCTTGGTACTTTGCGACGGAACCGACGACGGAATTTCGGATCGCGGTGGAGAACACTGTTTTCTTTTTAGGACCGTACTGTGAGGGGAAGGTTGTTTATTCCCCCGTCCAGTATTTCGGTTCGAACCATGCTACGCCCGGGGCCCGTCCTCTCTTCGAACTCACCCCAATTTATCTCTCTTCTCAGACTTCTCTACCCTCCCCTAGCGTCCTTCGTCGCCGGACAAGCCCTCTCGGTCGTCCGTACCCGAATTCACAACCCAAATCCCGGAAACTTACCATTCCCCTCCCCCACTCTTGCGTATACCCGTGGAGACACGGACAGCTTACAGGCCCGCGAGATTCCTGTCATCCTCTGTCCTCCGAAAAGGCCTGCTCCTCCCCGGAATTCATCAAGACGCGATGTATACTCAACTCTACAGTTTTACCCCGCGTAGACCCGTTCAGGATCTGTACCTCAAGGAACTCAAGATTGACAAGCCAGCGATAAAGGCACCACGCCGCGTGTCTTCATCCGTCCTCAGCCCCAACTCTCATTCACGACCTTTGTCCCGATTCTCAGGCTGCCAATGACAACGTCAGTCCCGTAAAAGAGCTGTCCGTTCCCGACCTCCCCCCAACATCGTATCAGAACTCGCCCAGTACGACGCGACCGAACCGGTTTCCACTCCTTCCACCACCACTGCTGGCGTCGGCCGCGTCGCTTCCGGAACGACCGACGCAGACGCATTCCTGCCGTTCCTGGAGGCTGATGTCCCAAAGGACGACTGATACCACGTGTGCTCTCCGTTTCTGCGATTCTGTGTGCAGTGCTGACGCTCCTTCCTCCCCACTCACATGGCCAGGTACGTTATCACGCCTCTCTGCAACGCGTGATCGGCCGCGGGATCGCACAATCTCCCTGAGAACGCAACTTCCTGGGCGTCCATGCTGGAGGTCGGACCGAGTTGTTCGCAGAGAGGCATGGATGCCACTCCCTACGCTACCCCTGGAATGTACAATACCATTGGCAGCTATTTGCGTCTCGATAGACCGCCTTCAACGATTACGGCCCGAATTCGTTGTTTACCTTTTGATCGTATTGGGGCCCGGTATCGACCGGCCCCAACTCCAAGTCCCAGCGGACTGGTGACGTGGTCCGCCTATCCACTTTTCGGCCTGTTGGGCTTCATCAATCGTGGTTCACGGTTTGGGTCGTGTCCTTGAGTTTCACAAGTGATTTGAGGGGAGGAAAGCAACTTACTGTATCGACAGAGACCCGGCGGTTATGGCATCATTCCGGACTGCCGTTGCTCGGCACATTGGCGCATCACACTGGTCGGTTCTCACAGCGATCTCAGCAGGCCGGCAACCCGGTTTTCCTGCGCATGTAGGGTTGTCAGGACCCCGCGGTTTATGGGGCGGCATACCAACAAATCCCGCGGATTGACGTGGTGGTCGGGACAAGTATTCGCAGGGGACCTGGTTCCAGCCCCCCGGATTGTGCCGGGGTGCCGAGCCCTAGTACGATCAAAAGTCGTCAAGGTGTTCCAAGCACTTGGACTCCACTCCCAACGATGGAAACACACAGAAGCGCTCCGAACCCGACCACTCTATCCCAGGCGACCGTATCCTCCCAAGAGCCCCCAAAGTCACAGGGACTGGCTGGGTATTCTTCTGATACGTGACGTGACCACCCAACCAAACCCAGAAATGCTTTAAAAAGGGGACAAGAGCACAGAGACGACCTTGCCGAACTACCTCCACCATCCCCACACCTAAACATGTCCACCGAGCGCGAGATTGCTGAAAAATTCAAGGAGGCGTTGGAGACGATGAAACTCGACACCATCGTTCCTTACATGGAGGAGGATATGGCCTACGAACTTCTCCCTTCCACGTTCGTCGTCCTCCAGGGTGGTACCCCCCTAATACTGAACCCTATACGCAGAATCGGGAGGAAGCTTACCAAGGTTGAGTGGGTCGACATGATAAACGGGATGTTCCCTATGGTGCAGTCCGTCAAGGTCAGCACACGGTCGTAGGACGATGTGAACGTAATTTACGGCTGACGGCACTTCTAGTTGGACTACGTTCACGTCGTTGAACGCCCCTTGTTCATTGTCGTCCAGGTAAGTGGATCTGACCTCGAGGAATTTCACTCATAGGCTCATCCGCCACTACCCTCATAGACAGAAGCCACCTTCACCTTCCCATCCGGCCCAGCTTCCGAGGAGGTCCTTTTGCTCTTCCACTTTAACAAAGACGCAAATGGCTCGCTGAAGATCACGAGATTCGTTGAGTATTTGGACTCTGTCAAGTTGAAAGCATTCGAGGCGAGAGTGGCGAGTGAATTACCACCTTCCTAGTGATTCGTCGAAGCGTCACGGCGTTCTTACACCATTCGTGGCAAGGTCTCCTGGGGCGACCAGCCAAAGTCGAAGAGCATTACCGGACGTTTTGAATCAACTCTGTAAACGGTTTAGTACAAGGAAGTTATAGACATTTCTACAGATCTTCTTGGACCGTTGGAAGGAGTGTTTGATTGTATGCACCCCTCCCGGAGTCTCCCCCCAAGATCAATGTTCCCCACCAGGTTGCCGTGTGAATGCATAGAATGGAATTCCGGAATTCCGCCCCGCTATTCCGCATCTCAGGCCGGTTGAGGTATGTAATAGGTTAAGACCCCTTCGTGCCGCTCAGATGAGCGCAACCGTCAGAACGGTACGGGTCGACACGAACGAAAGGCGCTACTATGCTCATGTTGAATAAAAACGGAGGCCGCTTTTTTACAGAGCTCCATCACGGCCTAGACGTGACTAACCTCGAGACAACCCCCACATTGGATATTGAAACCCGGTGGGACATTCTATTTGCATAGTCCTCGTAGTGCGGCGAAGTTGGCCTCGTGGTCAAGTTTGGCATTTCCGGAGATGGGCTCCCTGACCGATCATCGATCACACCCTTACATCGTTAGGTTCATACCACCTTCCATTTCCCGTGGAACACCGTTGAACGCCGTTGTCTCCGCTCGTCCGATAGTCGACAGGGAGGATAGAAAAGTAAAACCCTTCTTGTTCCCCATTTAATGCGGTCATTTGATGTATCCTAGGATCACACCGAAGGTTCAATCTTCCGTTTGCCCGCACCAACTCATTCACTTACCCGCCCGCCATAGACGGTCATCGATTCATCCCCCATCGGGTCGCCCATCCCCATCAACTACGCCCTCACCCGCTTCAACCACCTCCGACTCTTACACACCGCCGCTCAGCACACCACATTGCCCAAAGGATCGCCGGGTCGAGCTCTCCCACAGCATTTCGAGGTTGGTCGTCAGTACACTCTCTATGGCCACCGTTTACCTCCCCGGCCTACGCGGTATCCCGTACATCGCGGGGAAGTATGGCTCGAGGCGGAAGGTCACAGACCCTTATACTGGACTCTCAAGCCCAGAAAAAAGTTCGGGAGGTCGGAAACGACTGAGGACGACGAAGTCGATTCAATTGAGTTGGGATCGTCCGGAGTCGATGGGAGTTGACAAATGTGAACTAAGGAAAGCTCGGGACGACTCGCACGGTTTTGCGACGCAATTGTCTTTTTTTCAGCTGGTCCACTCGACTGCACCCGATTCTTATCAACGACAGACGACGTGCATCGACTAGATAATTACGCTCCCCTGGTCGGTATATTAATTTCGCTCAATTCGCATCGATTGGGATCAACTCGTATCAATTGGGATCAAGTAACAACGATTCATATCGAGTACAGGTCAGGCTAATATGCACCCCAATCCCACCTCCCATCCGGTTATCCGACGCTGCTTCCGGGCTCGCGATACCATTTCTTCTGGAAAAGGGGGCACATGGGTGGCATGGAAACCGAGCGGTAATCGGGACTCACGTATGATTTGATCAGTACCTGAGTATCGAGAGCAGCGTCAGATGAGAGAAGGTTATTGAGACGACTGTGGCGTACTTCCTGCGCGCCCTTCGAGAGGCCTCTCCAACACGAATCGAGCCCGTTCCGTGAGATATACCTGGACTCTGGGCCGTTGCCCTTGGCGTCGGCCGAAGGCTTTTTGCCCCTTTTCCACACCTCAAATGCCTTTTGTCTGTGCTCCGTGTGTCCATTAGAACGGTGAATCCATCTGCTGAATTGGTTATTTGCTTCGGGGTCAATTTTGCAGGCTTTGGACGGGTGGGATTCGAGGGACCAGCGACAACCGAAGGGCCAGCGATAAGGTTCGAAGGGCCTGCGACTGGTCCCTTGATAGGTTTGGGTGAGGAAGACCCCGTGACAGAGGAATCGTCCATTGCTGGGGCCGGGGTAGTCAATCGGGTGTATGGCCGGGTAGCGATCGGAGGCGCCGGGTCGTACTCTGGGGAGGGTGAGGCGGAAAGGTTGCTCGGCGATGATGGGATACGGGCAACGACAAACGCGTTTGAGATCGTGTTCGCATCCTAGCCTGTTTGTAGGGCTGGAGTGGTGGTCCGGGAAATGGGGAGGGGGGATGATGTTTCGGGGACGATGTCATCTCCGAGTCTGCCGCGGGCTTCTATTTTGCTTGCAATCATTCGTGAGTATAACGAAGTGACGAGACGGCCCCGTAACAACGCACCTGGGGGATTTGGGGCGCTGAAATAGCCGGGACGATGTTCATTGCTCTGGGTGCGGGCATAGTTAGTCGGGGGATCGGGTGGATGTGAAGGTGGAATGAGATACCGTAGCGGGCTGACCTAAATGTTCGCGTAAGCTTGTAAGCGAGGTGAGGGACGATATTTTACTCACTTTTGCATTTGCCTTTGGCTTGGGTTTTGGGCTGCGGCGGGCGGAAGTCTAACTCAGTGACTTGCTTCGCTTGGACGTCCCTGCACCTAAATTGTCAGTGCTGTTACGTTTCTTACCAGCCCTAGCCACGCCATTGTCACTACTGTCGACGACGATGACGCGTCATCAATGTCGCTGGCGTTGCAGACCTCGGCGCTGGTGGTGTTGACTTCCGCACAATGCTCCCAAGAAGGTTATTGTGGGCATTCCTGAGAGAGTCGTGAATTGCATGAATTTTGCACATGAGAAAAGAAATGCACACTCTAGACCATCGACGCGGCATTGTAGGCCAGCATTTTCCTTGCGGGGGCAGGTGAGTTCGGCCTAATACCACAGGCAAAAGCATCAGAAGTTGAGGTGGCCCCAGAGGAAGACGCAATAGTCAAGCTAAAGTGGAGAGCAAGAGCACGGGTGGCGGAGCGAGCAGGACAGAGAGTACAATCAGAAAAACGACGATGATCAGGAGACAACCAGGCATCGAGGCTACGAGATTACCATCAGGCTGGATGGTACACGGAGAGAATTTCGAGAGGTGGATTGTTTGGGGAGGCGAGTAGATGGGGGAAAAGAGAGAGAGAAGGCGGGGGCGATTTTGTTTCCCGGGCGTGTGGGACCGGATCGGGCCATCTCGCTATTGTACCACAGAGGGTTGGGACTTAGCAAATTTTCATTTTTTCACGCGGAGTCAAGGTACAAACAGGTCTGAGAAGATTACACTGAGGCTCGATCCCAGTCGTCCGGCGTTGATTTGGTCACGTGCCGTCGTTCCAAGTCGTCGCCCGTTGATACAAGCCTCCCGAACTTTTTACTGGATCTCAAGACTCGTCCCAGCAGGTCCCAGTGGGGGCTATGATGGCCGATACGTTTGTTTCGATCACCGTTATCAGGAGCGTCCGCGCCGGATTTGCGGACCCTAATCACGGAATCTCCCAGCGGGTGTCTCGGGGGCCACGGTTTTCGGACACAATCTAAAGGATGCCATGGTTCTTGGAGATCGGTGCGGTGATCAGGGGTTGCTGCGGACTAGTCTAATTCGGCAAGAATTTCCTCGTATGCATTGGGCTTCAACTTGTTTGGTGAGCCGCTCTCTGGTTCGATCTTTCGTTTAGAGCGATGCCCACTGCCGGTATTGCAGGGGAAGACATTATGGGATCCCTGTAAGATCCGCTACCGACCTGGCTTTGGGAAGGGCCACGCCAGTTCGTGAGTCCAGCAACACCGAAGGCGCTCGAGCCGCCACGAAATCCTCAAAGCAGCCATTCTCCCACTCTGTGTTCCTCTGATGCAGGCGGTTGGCCACTAGCACCATTGAATGAATGACTGGTTTTTATCCAAGGCCCCTCGGGCCAGAACCAGTCGGTGGTGGTAAAAGAGAACGCTGGGAATTCGATGTGCTCCCCTGCACTTCTAGGCGCTTCCAAGCCCTCGGTGTTCACTGTCGACGATGGAAACGCACGGAAGCGCTTCGAACCTGATCAGCCCATTCGAAGCGATTATATTCTCACAAACGCTTCCGAGCTTGCGGGAGCTAACTAGGTACTCTCCCGATGCGAGGCCTGACCACCCAATCGAACCCACCAGAAATCGTTTAAAAAGGGGACAAGAGTACAGAGACGACATCACCCGACTACCTCTACCACCCCCACACCTGAATATGTCCACCGAACGCGAGATTGCTGAAAAGTTCAAGGAGGCGATGGAGATGAGGAACGTTGACCTCATCGTTCCCTACTTGGCCTGGGACTTGACCTGGGATATTCTTCCCTACACGTCCGCTGTTGTTCCTCCGGGCGGTACTCCCCAAGTACTGAGCGTTATGATACAGGGTCGGGAAGAAGCTGACAAGGGCTGAGTGGATCGGCCAGACGACCGGTATGCTCACTGCCGTGCAGTCCGTCAAGGTCGGGGCTAGTCGTAGAACGGCGTGAACGTAACTGAAGATTTGACCACTCTTCTAGTTGGATCTCATCAACGTCATCGAACACCCCTTGCTCGTCGTCGTCCAGGTAAGCCAATCTGACCTCGAGGAGTTTCACTTGTGGGCTTATTTACACTACGCTGATAGGCGAACGTCGCCCTCACCTTCCCATCTGGTCCATTCGAGCAAGAGGTCGTGTTGCTCTTCCAGTATACTAAAGACGCAAATGGTTCTTTGAAGGTCACGAGTGTTACGGAGTGCATGGACTCTTTCAAAGTGAGGGAGCTCAAGGAAAAGATGGGGGCAGCCCTTCATCTCCCTTGTGATACGTAGAAGAGGTACGGTCGGTGTACGGTCCGCGGTCTGAGATGTTCTTACTGCCGAAGAACGTTACCGGACGACGTCCGAATTAGCTCCGTAGATGATGGAATACGAGGAAGTTACACATTCTACGAATCTCCTCGAACGCTGGTATGGGTGTTTGCAGGTTGTATGCACCCCTCTCGGAGTCTTCTCCCCTCTCCCCAAGATCAATACATAGTCCCACCGGGTTGC
>Ga0307516_10003711_pt1 | contig 19428 bp, 25 predicted proteins | sample 19_EM_MG_FD_203310 | JGI IMG/M metagenome (GOLD analysis project Ga0307516, IMG submission 203310) | Populus trichocarpa ectomycorrhiza microbial communities from riparian zone in the Pacific Northwest, United States - 19_EM | ecosystem: Host-associated > Plants > Roots > Unclassified | place...
CGGACTTTGGCATCTTCGAACCTTGAATTGACAAAATGACGGACGCAATGATGGGGCGGATAGGTGGCGGTGGACTTTTCTTCCTTTTGTTACTTGCCTGATACCCCCTCTCCCTGGTCCTTTGTCGTATACTCCCTGCTATTTTTGCTTTTGATTTCTTCTCGCGGGTACGATTTTATGTTTGGCGGATTGGAAAGATGGAAGCCCCATGGGGGTGGTATAGCGAGGTGGAGTGCATATAGGCTGTATTCCTCAAGCACAATAGAAATAAAAAGCGTATTATCTCCCTCCACAGACCTATCTCTCGACCCCCATGAACCGGCGCTGCGACCACCACCTGTAAGACCCCAGAAGTGATTAGGGCGAAGACGAATACCTCCACAGCGAAGCCGAATACCACAACGATACCACGCCAGGCGTGAAGAGATTAGGGCGAAGCCGAATACCACCACAGTGAAGCCGAATACCACAACGATACCACACCGGGCATCAAGAGATTAGGGCAAAGCTGAATACCGCCACAGCGAAGCTGAATAGCGCAACGATACCACGCCAGGTGTGAAGAGATTGGTGCGAAGCCGATAACCACCACAGCAAAGCCGAATACCGTAACGATACCACGCCAGACGTGAAGAGATTAGGGCGAAGTCGAATACCTCCACAACAAAGCCAAATACCGCAACGATACCACGCCGGGCATGAAGAGATCAGGGCGAAGCCGAATACCACCACAGCGAAGCCGAATACCGCAACGATACCATGCCGGGCGTGAAGAGATTAGGGCGAAGCTGAATACCGCCACAGCGAAGCTGAGTACCACAACGATACCCCGCCGGGCGTGAAGAGATTAGGACAAGGCCAGATACCGCCACAGCGCAGCCGAATACTGCTGAGCAGCGACTAAGACTACGTTACCTGTCGAGCAGCACGGGCTAGTGAGACAGGATCTTGACACTAGATTACATCCCCCCATCGACACCTGATGTAGCAAGACATAGTAACTTCTCAGGGCAGAAGCACCGAGGACCCCCTCAACCTTCCGGAATTCAGGGACGTCCCGGACGACCAGCGAGTGCCGAGCCCAGTAACCGCAGAACCCGGATCTAGACCACAATCACCCGAGTCACCAGAACAGCCAAAAAGAATGACGGAAGGTCCCCATCTACTGACATCAGAAATGTTGCAGACACGCCTAGCAGCACGCGACAGACCGCCACAAACCAGCTATTCAAAGCTCTGGGACCCAGAACCATTTGAAGGAGAAAAAGCGAAATTCAAAATGTTCTTTGCCCAATGCGAGCTGAAGTTCAGAACAGAGGGAAACTGATTCGACGACGATGAAAAAAAAACAGGATATACATCATCCCTACTCTGGGAGGTGGCATGAAACTGGGTGGAAACCTTCCTAAACCAGGAAGGGGGAATCAACCTAACATGGGAAGAACTGAAAACTAACATGAAACATGCTTTTGGCCAAGTAGACGCCAAAGAAATAGTGTTCGAGAAATTCCAGAAAATCCAGCAGGGAAATCGGACGGCGGTAACCTACTCGGCAGAATTCCAGCGAATCAAAGCAGATGTCCCATACGTAGACAATGTATGCATCGCATGGTTCTGAGATGGATTACACCCCGAAGTAAAAAGACACCTAGTCATAAGCGAAACACCCGCCACAGTTCTGGTAGATTATGCCACCGCAGCCATCAAAACCGATAGCCGCCTATGCAACCTGTGAGTCATTAGTCGACACACCGCAGCCAGCCCAGAAGCACGCTTCCATGTCCACACCAGGGAACCTCCGGCGGCACCCCCGGGTGACCCAATGGACCTCGATGCCACCCGACGATTCAAGTTCACCCAGAGAACGCCAAACAGGTTCCCCCGACGAACGAACACAGAAGACTGCTACAATTGCGGAAAGAAGGGACATTTCGCGAGGGAATGCCCCCAACCCAAGAAGATACGACGCCCAGGGAAAAAGCCATACCAAGTGGCGGGGCCACATACGAAGGAAATCCCGAAGAAGAAGAAACTCAGGAAGAAGAACCGTCGGGAAATGACGGCCCTCGGGAATAGGCCATAGCAACAGCCACCCGAGGGAGAAACCAATTGCAGAAGATGAAGATCCGCCCTATCAGATTAGAACAACCAGGTACGACTGCGAGGAAAAAGTCATGATCAAGGTAAGGATCCGAGGAAGTGATGGAACGGAACAAGCCACCACTGCCCTGGTAGACAGCGGGTCATCCGAAAACTTTATCGACAAGGCCTACGCCAAAGCCAGTGGGATATCCATGCAACGAAAAACGGCACCATGACAAGTCCTAACCGTAGACGGAAGTGAGGTCACCGGTGGGCCAGTGACCCATGACGCCCAAATCCACCTCACCTTCAATCATCACGAAGAAGACATGCAACTGCACTGCATCACGATCGGAAATGCCCCAATCATTCTAGGACTCCCATGGCTCAAACTGCAGGACCCAGTCATAGGATGGAAAAACCACACCGTGAAGTTCCACTCCGACCACTACGCTGAGCGATGCCTACCCAGCTCACCACAAGCAAATACAGTCCCTGAAGAAAAAGCCATAGAACAATACTACAAGAAGACTCCGGAAGAATGGGAAATCGGCAAGACGGATCCCTGGGAAGTCTGCCAGACGGTAATCGACAAGATAATAAAAACGGAGAAGAGAAAGCCCCATCAGACGATCCCAACGGAATACCATGAGTTCCTCCCGGTATTCACCGAGAAAGAACCTATGACTCCACCACCCCACAGGATGCAGGACAACCATATTCCCCTTGAAAAAGGAAAAACACCCCGGTATGAGCCACTACGACCACTAAACGACGAAAAAATGAAGGCACTCAAGGAATACCGCGACACCAACGAAAAACGGGGATGGATCCGGGCATCCACCTCACCAGCCGGAGCACCCATACATTTCGTGGAAAAGAAGGATGGAGGACTACGATTATACGTAGATTACCGACAACTAAATGAGATCACGATCAAAGACCGAACGCCGCTACCATTGATCGGAGAATCCCTGGATCAACTGTCCAGTGCCACCATCTACACCAAACTCGATATCCAAGACGCCTATTACAACCTCCGAATTACAGCAGGAGATGAATGGAAAACAGCCTTCCGAACCCAATACGGACTATACGAATACTGTGTCATGCCTTTCGGGTTAACCAATGCACCAGCGACGTTCCAACGATGGATGAACGAGATTCTGAGCGAATACCTTGATATCTTCTGTGTGGCCTATCTAGATGACATCCTCATCTTCTCGCAAAATCTGGAAGACCACCGGAGACACGTCCAGACAATCTTGAAACGAGTTGAGGAAACCGAGCTCACACTGAAAGCATCCAAATGCGAATTCCATACAATGGAAACAGAAGACGTGGGATATGCCATCTGACTAAAGGGACTACGAATGGATGAAGAAAAGATTTGAACAATCAAGGAATGGAAAGAGCCAACCAATGTAAAAGGAATCCAGAGTTTCCTAGGGTTTGCCAATTTCTATCGTTGCTTTATCAGGGACTATAGTAAGATCACAACACCACTCTCCTCCCTCACAAGAAAGGAAAAAGAGTGGGAATGGGGTGACAAACAGCAAGAAGGGTTCGATACCCTAAAAACGGCAATGATCACGGAAGCCATACTACAGCACTTCGACCCAGAACGGGCCGTCACCATCGAAACGGACGCCTCAGATTGTGCCATCGGAGCCATTTGCTCGCAACCCGATGACAACAGAATTCTGCACCCAGTAGCCTACTACTCAAGGAAACTCAAAGACCTGGAGCGTAACTACGATGTCCACGACAAAGAGCTACTGGCGATCGTGGACGCACTGCGAAAATGGGATACCTATGGCAAGACAACGGGACCCAAAATCACGATTCTCACAGACCACAAAAACCTCGAATATTGGAAAACAAAAAAAGATCTCAACCTACGGCAGGCCTGGTGGGGTGAGCGATTAGCTAACTATGACTTCTTGATCAAGTATCGACCCGGGAAATTGGCCAGCACTCCAGACATCCTCTCTAGAGAGTCAGGAGACCCTCGCTGGGAAGGGGAAATGAAGCATCGCCAGAACCACGGCTGAATCCTGTTACCCGAAGAAGCGTTCGAAGCACTCCTGGCCAATACAACAGAAACCATCAACCTTGAGATGGACAAGGAACTCCTGAATGAAATCCGGACACTAAGCACAGCAGATAAAGAGATCCAAGAAATCCGGAGGAAAAAGGCGAGCGGGACCACCTGCGAAGGAAAGATCGCGCTAGGGTTATACGAGGAAAACAGCAGGTTGCAAATGTATGACGGCCTCATATGGATCCTGGACAATGACACCCTGCGACTACGTATATTAAGAGACCACCATGACACGCAAGCCATGAGACACCCGGGCCGAGCAAGAACCCTGAAACTCGTTAGCCGAAGCTACTACTGGCCAGGGCAACAAAAGTACATCCACAGATACGTCGACCACTGTGACACCTGCCATCGCATCAGGCCAATTCGACACGCGCCATTTGGACTGCTAAAGCCACTCAAACTCCCACACTAGCCATGGGACGCGAATTCAACGGAGTTAATCACTGCGCTGCCGATGAGCAACAGAAAAGACGCATTATGGGTAATAATCGACCGCCTCACAAAGATGGGAAATTTCATTACCTGCCAGGGCACCATGAACCCCGAAGACCTGGCAGACCACTTCCTCCGACAGGTAATAAGACCCCACGGACTGCCAAGCAGTATTGTATCAGACAGAGGGTCCCTGTTTACCTCAGACTTCTGGAGACAAGTAACGGAAGCACTCAGGATATCACGCAACCTCAGCACAGCCTTCCACCCACAAACGGACAGACAAATGGAAAGAGCCAATGCTACCCTCGAGCAGTATCTCCGGGCATACTGCAACTACCAACAGGACGACTGGGAAAGGTTGTTGCCAATTGCTGAATTCTGCTACAACAACACACAAACCGGAACCACAAGAATAACCCCCTTCTTTGCCAACTATGGATATAACCCTCGTTTCATGCCAGACCTCGGCATGCGGAATGAGGAGACCCCGGAAGTATCGGAATATGTTGCGGCATTAACAAGGTTGCATGAAGAACTTCGAGCAGAGATTAAGTAGCCCCAAATGCCGCAAGCAGAGTAAGTCAACAAAGCATGACATCCGGATCCGGTACTGAACCCAGGCGATAAGGTCTGGCTACGACGAAAAAACATCCGGACAACCCGACCATCGAACAAACTGGATCGCAAGCAGATCGGCCCATACCCCGTCCTAGAGAAAGTGGGCTCACGAGCATATAAGTTGGACCTACCGGCCACGGTCAAAATCCACCCCGTCTTCCACATCAGCCTTCTTGAACCCACAGCCAGCACCGAACCCATCCCAAGACACCAATAACCACCGCCACTGCCCGTGATCATCCAAGAACAGCAAGAGTGGGAAGTAGAAAAGATCCTCGACTCCCGACGCCATAGAAACCAGATACAGTATCGAGTCAAGTGGACCAGCTTCCACGACCCTGATCGTACCTGGTACCCAGCCCGCAACTTTGAAACCTCATCCTACCTCATCCACCAGTTCCACGAGGAGTACACTGAGAAACCTGCCCCCCAAAATTAGCAATATGTCCACTACCGCCATGATCGATACCAACGAAGGCTGGACCTTCCCCGACGACAACAACGCTGTTCTCTAATTCCCTCCCACGACCGAGCCCGACAACAATTGGGGTATTCCTCCCGCAGCACCTTCCCTGCTGCCGTCCGCTGTAGGACATCCCCATACCAACGATCACGCCTCCCTCCACTTGACGGCTTGCTACGATGACTACTGCAACACTCACCACCAAATGAAGGAAAACAACTACTACCCTGACGCAGCAACAACCGCCACCGCCGCAGCCACCAGCAGTGCGACTGGCCCAATGCCCACCCATACGAGCTGGCCGACGTCATCCGTGTGAGACACCTCAACCCATGCAAGGCCTGCACCGATTGGCAGAAGGGAAGGCGGGTCTACCCCGACTGCCGATTCCTGGTAAACTTGAACGACCACCACCTATGTTGCCCAAGCACTGCGCAGCGCGCGCCACTGGCCGACATCATGCCACCCCAGGAGGCTCCCGCGGCCACGGAAGAAAACCCCGACGCCGAGGTGGCTATGCCTCTGGACGACCAAATCCGCCTGTTGGCGGAAATCATCACCAAGGTCCAGAACACAGTCATACAAGAAGCCCGCCATAACTACGGGATCCAGCGCCTGCTGGCCCAGACGATGCGCAACCAACACAATGCTGACCAACGATAACTCCAGAGGATGGCACGAACCCTGGAAACCATCACTGCTGAACAGCAGCGAATAAAGAAACAACAAACCCGGCAGCAGGCTAGCCGACCCATCCGCATCTAACGCACTCCGATCCGCCGCCGTACGACCGCCACCCAGCCTGACCTCACCGGAGCTTTGGTCTGGACGGGGGACCTACTGTCATGAACCTGGCGCGACAGGCTCCAAGGTGCCACCACGGGCGCCGCGTTCACCCTCGCCACACTATGGCTGATCCTTGCCTCCGCCGCCACGGCCACCGTCATCCTAGGTGCCTAGCTGCAGTACCCCAGCCCCTGCCAATATCGCGCCGGAAGCGATATTCCTCAGAACCTGGTCGCGGGCCGCCCAGGATTTTCCCCGCTTGTTTCCTTACTGTCTGTGTGTCTGCCTCACATTACTCTGTGTTATGTTTATTGCTTACCACGTTGCGCTTGACATTTCCTTACTGTCTGCGTGTCTGCCTCGCTTTACTCTGTGTTATGTTTATTGCTTACCTTGTTGTTTCCCTACTGTTGTGTGTGTCTGCCTTGCGTATTGCAGGAGGATGAAGGGCCAAGTAGGATCATGTGTTTCCTTGGGCGCAGCGATTGAGTCATGATAAGCTAGGGAGAAACTGTGTCAGTCTTGTGGGCAAGCTGTGATTCCACAGAGGAAAGGAAAGGTATAAAGGAAGGGCGTAGTAGATAGTCTGGAGATTCTTCTCCACGCAATCTATTATCTCTCTCCACAGGCCTATCTCTCTACCCCCGTGAACTGGTGCTGCGACCACCACCTGTAAGACCCCAGAAGAGATTAGGGCGAAGCCGAATACCGCCACAGCGAAGCCGAATACCACATCGATACCCAGCCGGGCGTGAAGAGATTAGGGCGAAGCCCAATACTGCCACAGCGAAGCGGAATACCGCAACGATACCATGCTGGATGTGAACAGGTTAGGGCGAAGCCGAATACCGCCACAGTGAAGCCAAATACCGCAACGATACCATGCCGGGCGTGAAGAGACCAGGACGAAGCCTAATACCGCCACAGCGAAGCCGAATACCACAACGATACCACGCCAGGCGTGAAGAGATTAGGGCGAAGCCGAATACCGCCACAGCGAAGCCGAATACCGCAATGATACCCCGCTGGGCATGGTGTGATCAGGACGAGACCAGATACCGCCACCGCACACCTGACTACTGCCGAGCGGTGGCCAAGACTACGTTACCTGTCGAGCAGCACGGGTTAGTAAGACAGGATCTTGACACATTGCTCTACTTGTCGGAAACATAGGAAAGTTGGCAAATACGACACGACACAATGAGCACGATGACTATGAGGAGGATGGCGATGAGAATGCCAGCGGCGAGGACGATAGCAAGTAGGACGTTGCGACTATGACAGAGAGTAAGACTCGGCGAGGATGATAGCGAGTAGGATGCAGTGAGTATGATAGTGAGCTTTGTGACAAGCCTAGCACAGCTCTCAGCGTGACAGAGATACCGGGAAGTTGTAGAATACACAGTGACGAGTACGATGTCAATGAGGGTGCTGGCGGCGAGGACGATAGCAAGTAGGACGTGGCGACTATGAGAGCGAGTAAGACACGGTGAGGACAATAGCGAGTTGGATGCGGCGAGTATGATGGTAAGGTTTAGGACATGGTTAGCACAGCTCTCAGAATGACAGGAACAGCAGCGGGAAGTGGTACACTACGAGGTGAGAAGTACGATGTCAATGATATTGCTGGCAGCAAGAAAGATAGCAAGTAGGATGCGGCGAGTATGATGTCAATGCAAAGCGCCAAGCCATTTCTACCACTTGCACTTCCTCATGGTTCGGCTTGCTCTTCGCTCCTACGTAGATCCCTTTTTTCTTCTCCTTTCACCTCGACCTAGATACTCATTGTCGTTCTTCGCATTTCCATCATACTCGCCACCATCCTTACTGCCATCAAACTCATCGACATCCTCCTGATTGACATCGTATTCGTCGCATCATATTGTACCAGTTTCCTCCGCTATTCCTGTCAGTCTGAGAGCTGTGCTAACCATGTCCCAAACCTCGCCATCATACTCGCTACGTCCTACTCACTATCGTCCTCACCGTGTCTTACTCGCTCTAATTGTCACCACATCCTACTCACTATCGTCCTCGCTGCCAGCACCCTCGTTGACATCGTACTCGTCACTGTGTATTCTACAACTTCCCAGTGTCTGTCACTATCAGAGCAGTACTAACCAGGTCACAAAGCTCGCCATCATACTCGCCGTGTCCTACTCGCTATCATCCTCGCCACGTCTTACTCGCTCTCATAGTCACCACATCCTACTTGCTATCGTCCTCGTCACCAGCACCCTCATTGACATCGTATGCGTCACTGTGTATTCTACAACTTCCCGGTGTCTCTGTCACTCTCAGAGCTGCGCTAACCATGTCAGAAAGCTCACTATCATACTCGCTGCATCCTATTCGCTATCGTCCTCGCCGCGTCTTACCTGCTCTCATATTCGCCACGTCCTACTTGCTAGCGTCCTCGCTGCTGGCGTCCTCATCGCCATCCTCCTCATAGTCATCGTGCTCATCTCATCGTGTCGTATTTGCATGTGATGATCGTGGCAATGGGTGTGACACTGGGTGCTTTTGCTGGAAATGCGAAGTGTGTAGTAGCATATATAGATGTACATACCATAGATATAAAGAATAGAACTGGACTGAGTCACTATGCCTGGAACCCGCTACGTGTTTGCGAATGCGACCCGACTATTTGCTGCGACATTCCATGCCTTGACAGCCAGCGTGACCGTGCTGCCATGACACACATCGTCTGGACACATCCAGTAGGAAAATGCCCTGACACAGCTGCGTCCAGAAGGAAAATGCCCTGACACGGCTGCATCCAGAAGGAAAATGCCCTGACATGGTTGCGTCCAGAAGGAAAATGCCCTGCCATACTCCATCCAGTAAGCGGATGCCGTGCCGATCTGCGTCCGGACGGATGGTGCCTTGGCGATCTGTGTCCGAGTTAAGCAGGTTGCATCTGAAATGTCCAGTGCATCTAGTGCGTCTGGTCACTCAGGACGCAAATTTTTTATTTCCTGATGGTAGCAGCGAGATACGGTGATGTAAGGAAAAGCAGGTACCGAGCAGGAAAGGTTGCGTAAGGAGTGGCAGACGTTTATCAATGCTGAAATAATTCAGTACCATGAGGAAGCTAGTGATTTCAACTTTCCCAAGATAGTTCAGCTGCTTCATTTCGGGGAGCAGATACGACCGTATGGATCGCTCAAGTAATGGTCTACCAAGACCAGAGAAAGTTCACACCGTACCCAACTAAAGGATCCATACAACAAGTCGAACTGGTCTGGCAATATCTACACGCAGATGATGGAATACTACCAATGGAGCGACGTATTTGCAATATGAAGGTGCAATATTGCTGGGATGAGAGGTGACAATATTGAGAGTGGTAGAGATGCCATCGAACTTTTCTTTAGCTGGCGTGAAATTTACTTCCGAGCAAAGCTCCTGTGGGTCGATAACGATCATCACCTTCACAGTGCTACTCGAATCTGTATGTGACGACTACCTTCAGAATGAGCTACGCCACGACACAAATTGCTTCCTTCTTTCCCGCAAGATCCAAATTAGTCCCAAAGACTGGCTTCAGTGTGGGGTAAACATCTATAATGGAATATAAATCCCACTCAGCAATATGTATGGTGAGCAGTTGACCCAATACGTTCGATGCACTGGAGAAAAGTCCTGGTATGGTCAACCAGCACGCTATGACTGGGTATGGGTTAAGGTTTCCAACAAACGTGAGGACCAAGATCCAGCATATGGCGTACTTTGGGGACATCTGCCGTACCGTCTTTTAAAGCTGTTCAAGCTTTCTCCTGAAGGAGGACCCTTTTGGTACGTGTTCCTCCAAACAACAACCTCAGCGGCAGGTGGTACGTCTGAAAGAGCATCCAGCATGGTGAAAGTGATCAAACCTACGACAGGTAGTGGCTACGTCGCGATCAGCAGTGATAAAATTGGGGGTGCAGTGCATCTGATTCTGGAGGAGCCAGACTGCTCTGGAATAAAGAATAAAGGATGATTGGTGAACAGCCACATTGATTTAGCTACATGGAATAAGTTTTACTAGCCACAGGAGGGCATTTCTCCTTGTGTTCAAAGATTGCCAAGTTTTGTATGTAGACAGTGAACATCTTGTGTTGTATTACGTCCGTAAAACTACGCACTGCTTAATGCCATACATTGAGTATTAAATTAATGACCGAGAGTTGCATATTACCAGAATGACCAATTGAGCATTTGTGAAGCGAATGATTCGTTCTCTTTTCAACATTCGAACGAAAGTTGCATACGAATGCCTTGTGGATAGTAGTGTCCTGCCAGATATAGCATTTGAATGGAAGTTGCGATGGTATATTGCATGGATAGTGGATGCTATGCCAGAGGTAGCATTCGAATGGAAGTTGCGAAGATTCTCTGCCTGGATAGTAGACACCCCACCAGGCGTAGCATTAGAACGAACGTTACAATTGTAGATTGCGTGGATAGTGGATGCCATACCAGACGTAGTGTGCGAACCGAAGTTGTGAAGATACTTTACATGGATAGTAGTCGCCGTGTCAGATGTAGCGTTCGAACAGAAGTTGCGATGGTATATTCTCTGGATAGTAGACACCATACCAAATGAAGTGTTCGAATGGAAGTTGCAAAGATTCTCTACGTGGATGGTAGACACCCCACCAGACGTAGCATTAGAACGAAAGTTACCATGGTATATTGCATGGATAGTGGACGCCATGCCAGACGTAGCGTCTGAATGGAAGTTGCGAAGATACTTTGTGTGGATAGTAGTTACCATGCCAGACGTAGCATTCGAACGGGAGATGCGAGGGTACTTTGCTTGGATAGCGGATGACAGGTAAAATGTAGTGTTCGAATGGGGATTCTATGTACAAACTACAACGATACATTGAATGGGTTTTAACGGTAAATTGCTTTCGGCAATACATTTCAACGCTCCCAATGTTGCTAACACAACGCCATGTTGCAATGCATATTTTTTTTTCCTGATGAAGGACGATTCTGTTTGGATGATGTTGTCCATCACAGGAGGAGTGGACATTTATTCGACTTGTTGACTGGGCAACTGGTCAAGACCAAGATCTCTGGATTGAACGGCAGTATGCACCTGGATGATCTGAGAGTGATTGTGCCAAGAGGGGAAGACGTGGGTACAGGGCAGGTTTCGTGCGTGAAAATGGACTGGGACGGGAGAATGCGGTTAGACGGCAGTGTCGGAAAGGAAGTTTGCTTAGGATGGGCGATTTGTCTTGGGAAATTGTTGGCGGAAGACATGAGAGAGATGTTGCCAAGAGGGGGTCCTCTCGCTGAAGGATAGGAAAGTAGCTGTGGGACTGAAGTGCCAAGAGCATTAATTGGGAAAAATGAGGGACCAAGGGTGCAGCGTATTAGTCATTCTAGGTCAATCTCTTGGGCTATAAATTGCTTGTCCCGAGGACATTCCTCTTGTAACTAGATATCATCCTCCAACCTCTGCACCGTGAGATAGCTTTCTCAATTGAACTCTCCTCCACCCCCCTCATCTCTCACATTTTGGATCTCCTCTCCTCCCCCTTTTTTGGAACTTGACCGAGGCACACCCCCACAGTGCATGAGTGTGGTAGACTTAGGGGGATCAAGAAATATTATTTGCCGAAAATGGGGGGTATTGTGGTAAATACAAAAAAGGGGACTATTGGGTTAAAGTCTCGAAAAAAGGTGGGTATCGTGTTAAATAGCCGTTAAATTATTCTTTTTATTGTGGTGCAGTGGAGTTTCGGTCGGCGAATGAGGGTGGTTTTGCCCACCACGCTACCCTGTACCAGTGGCGGTCACCATGCAGGCTGGTTCCACTTATCTACGGTAACTCTCTCATCAGTCAGATTAACTAAGATAACGCCTCTACCACGTGAGACGACGTCATCGCCGCTAGCGTGATGGGCTGAGTCAACGGCGTCGCCAAGCACCTCTTATACCCCCAATCCATCTCGCGTACCCCAGTTCCCTCTTACGACCACCAATTGTCGATATTTCACCAACTCCATTTCCCTAACTCGCCAACCGTCGGTCCCCTTACCGTACTCCTCGGCGATCATGAACGCCTCCGGTGCCACTCACCAGCTCACCCCGGAAACTGCGAATCCCATAGCTTCTCCCAACAAAAGCGATCTACTAGCCGGAATGCGAGACGAAGACGCCGGCTGTTCCGTCGATGCGCGCATTACGGTCGACACGTTACCTTATCTGCCGACAAGAGCTACCGCCGTAAAGGAGACCTCCTCTAATTCCCTTGAATCCACCGGTAAACCGTCTCCGTCGTTCAAGAAATTTCCGGATATGGCTGACGCAACAGCGATCGTCATCACGGTAGTCGCCAGGACAAACCCGACGGAAGCTCAGCAACCCACAAACCAGAGAAGCAATTTCTTTATCCAACCCGAAAAGCGTGTTACCGGCTCCACTAGCCCCGTGAGCAGCTTCAACTCGTGGCAAGCTCTCTTTAGAGCACGCCCGATTGACTTGTTGCTTCCGTTCGGACATTTGCCACCTGTATCCCCAGATGTGCACCCTATTCATCCGGGTTCAACAGGCACAGACATCGGTAGCCAGTCTATCGAGCCTGGAGACAGGAACGATGTACCCGGGGGGCCCGGTGTTCCCTACAACTACGAAATGCTAGGGTCACATATTGGCGACCCATTCCATCCTTTCTTCTCTGTCAACCCAAACTCTCGGTGGATTTCCGCGTCGGAACAGAAGATCTGCATCGCGCTCGCCGATTTCTTTCTTGACGTGGAGCCCTGCGAGGCCGACTACCTCTTCCTTGCGCGACAGGTTCACACCTTGCCTGATATCCAGTTTTCACAGGTGGAGGGACTCTTACGACATGACGTCTTTCCGGCGCTCTGGACTCAGCTAGTGGCACCCGTGCCAGAGTGGATGAGCATTGACTACGAATGGCTTCTTTCTGTCATCGAATTCAGACGTCGGTGGAAGTTGTATGCCCTTCTGACTGAGCCGTTTCTTGCCTTGCTGTGGCTACCAGTTCGCGGCATGTATTTTCGGCCCGTGCTTGCCCGCACATACCAATGGCTTGAGAAATTGGAGAGTGGGGAGGAAATTGATCTGGAAGAGTTGTTCGGGCGGAGAGACTGAATATTATTGCGCTGGTGGCATATCTTTGACAGTTTTCAGTTCCGGTACCACGTAATGTGGGTTGGTAACTCAGGATTCGGGATGCCCATCAGTCGTGTTTGTTTAGCTTTGTTCAACATGTAATCCAAATTGAAAAGACTTTCTCCGTCTACCGCTCGATCACTTCGCGGGAAATATAATTTGACGTAAGAGGCGGGTTGGATGACACCTCCTGAACTCGGGCATCGCTTGGCTAGGTCCCCGTGCCCAGAAGCCGTTCCCTGGGTGGGGGCGTCGGACGCAACTCCCACGGCACTGAACATCGTAGAGAAGCGTTCCATCGCATCCGCATTCTAGGACGCCGACATCTGGCGGGTACCACCCGGTTTCAGGCGTAGTGGCTGAATCCAGTTCTATTCATTATGTATCTAACGAACAGCTATATATGCTACATACCTGACGTAGAGTATTCAGTTCAAGCACACGGAGTCGCATCTATCGCTGCGTACACCGCTGCATCCATGTTCTCGTTCATCGATGGCATCCATCGTCGCGCTTATCGCCTGTATATTCTGTTCTTGGCGTGGCTATCAAAGCCTGAGCGTGTCAGAAAAACAGCGGAATTGTTGGCTAATAAGAAACGACGAGTATTATGGCACACCTCTCAGGGTGTCCGTAATGAGGGGAACTTGCCATAACACGCGGCGTGTACGGTGGCGATAAGTACGATGTCGATGAGGAGGATGGAGGTGAAGACGACGGCAGCGAGCTCGATGGCGACTACGATGCCGCAGTATCGACTACTGAAGAAGAATTTGCAAGCTGCTCCGAAGCCACGGTCAAGGCCCGATGCCTCATACAGCTGTATAAGGAGGTTACCGGCAGGCTCGTCACATCACCGATATGCTGGGGCAGAAACGGCGCATTCAAGGCTGATCCGGTGTTTCAAGGGCAAAGACGAAGCACATCGATATATTCGGTTCCACAACAGTCGAGAGCTTCACGCTTGGTGTCACGAAGCTCGCCATCGTACACAGGAGCTGTTCTTCGTTTGCCAGTCTATCCGTCCGCCGTATACGTAAAAGCTGAAGCCACCTTGAAAATTTCTATCTGCTCTGTCACCAACGAAGTCCGAGTTGCTAATAGCCGTGGAAGACATCCGAACAATTCGTATCTGCTTCAGATTGTCGATGTTACCTATTCCCTTCCGATATCTTTACGTATTCGCTCGCGATGACGATCTTTCAGTATTCACTTCGAAGACGATCTTCCAATCTTCATTTCCGATTGCAATCTTCCGGTATTCGCTTCGAAGACGACCTTCTAGTCTTCACTTCCGGTGACGATCTCCCAGGAAATTCTAATTCAGCGTTCGAAGTACCCTTTAGATATCGGAGAATGCGTTTCACTGCCGTCAGATGTGTCGTGTTCGGCTCGGCGTAATACTCGTTGAGTGTTGCCACTGAACAGTCGATAACGGGCCGTGACGATGTAGCAGCATTCATTAGGCTTCCGATGACAGCCGAATCCACTTCCCGGTCCGTCGACATCGATTTCCAGTCGAGTATTGTGGTTTAGTAGTCTAGGCGCCGCGTTTGCATCTTCCATACGGAACCACTTGACGTCGAGTGGATATAAGTCTGCTGTCTAAGGACGGTTGAGCCGTCGAACTGCTAGGCCGCACTGAAACTCGGCACCTGGAAATATCGTCGACGTGTGGGAGTAGTAATACGCCGTCTCTCGTATGTAAAAGTCCTGATCATTAGATCTGTCAGATGTATGGGTCGAGGGCCAGCCTAGACCCGATGAGGCTGCGGCGCTCAGTTGTGTCCGGAAGTCATCAGGTGGTGGAGGTGGTAATTCGCCACTGGTGACACAGCAAGCCCCCACTGGGGACGCCTAGACCGGAGGTGGCAAGTTGCCACCCAGGGTATCTGGACGAGTTGGTGATGGGTAATGGGCTTGATTCTGGGTATATATAGAGAGTGGTCCTCTCGCTATGGTGAAAAGATTAAGCAACTGAATTTCTACATAACTACCCAATCACTCGAATATCTTTGACATGATCAATGTAAACCGATGGACATATATGGTTTATTGCAATGCAGAACATAGTGCTGCAGCTCCCTAGTCCGCTGGGAAGATGGTGTCGACTCGATGTATTTCACAAATATCCAGCTATTTCTGTTTCGTTTTCTTCGTGTAAAAAACAAAGTAGACGTGGTACATAGATAGTCGTAGCCAATAAGCGGCCGTCGAACTGTAGTGCTAATATGCAATCCTAGAAAAATATCCTTAACTGCGCTTCTGACCACACACTACCAAGCCACATTTCAGTTCTATCGAGTGACGACAAGGAATCAAGATTCAATGAGTGGGTTGTATCGCGATATGTGTCGGCTAGGTCTGGAAAGGTGGTGTCAGTACTGTTTGGAATGCAAGAGGAAGGGATGTGGGACGAAGGTCAGGAATGTGGATCACCAGAAGCTTACGGATGTCATTGCGGGGGGTGACAGATATTATAAGGAGCTGTCATCCAAAGTTAAAGATGACACCCCCAGGACGTCAAGGAGGTATCGACACAGGAGGAGGGTGCAGAGGGTGAACGGGAGACCTCTGCTCGTTTAGCCTCAGTTTCGCAAGCAAGAGCTCACTAGAGTCTGCTCACGTAAACTCCCACATGACTCAGCTACCGAAACTACACATACGCCGATCGCCACCGTGTTGAGCTGGCTCCCCAGCAATACACACACCGAAACCACCGAACCGCCCCCTTTGAATTATTCCGCTGTGAACTTCGATAAACCTGACTCTCTATCGATTTACCATGCCTCTGGTGTCTCTCGATCACCCCAGGCTCACAGCTTGACTCGGAGCCGGACTCGCACTAGAGGAACGCAACGACGGGCTCGACGACAAACGCGGCACCAGACTCGACACGGGACTCAGATTCACCAACTCCAAAATCACCAAACTCTTTTTCAATGCATACAACTGATATCCCTTTCCAAACGATGTGCTGAGCATGATAAAGAGACAAGTCCACTACTGTAAGGACATTATACTGTCGGAATGTTCTTGGAGTCCAGCTGGCAGGTTGTTGTATCTAGGAAAGTTTTATGTCCCTACTCATGGCCTTCTGAGAATTTATCTGATTCAAATGTACCACAAAGTACCAGCAGTGGGTCACCCCAGGCGATCTAAGACTCTCGGACCTTTCTCAAGGAACTATTACTGGCCAAAATTGCTGCAAGATGTGGAAATGTTTGTAAGGTACTGCCATACCTGCCAGCGATCCAAAACCACTCGCCACGCGCCCTATGTGTCAGAATATTGGGCGTCCGGATATGACTAACTGGAGACGGCGTCCGGAGATGATGGACTGGAGTCGGCACGCCCGGAGATGACAGCTGACTTATGGTCTGTTTGGCTCGCAGAGTATTTCGTAGCTACCACACAAAATTGAGCTGATGTCAGTTTGGAAATACACTGAGCGTTCAGTTCAACCACTTGAAGAAACTACAGCACGAAAAAATTCTGCGTCCGGACGCAGACACTGTGTCTGGACACTCCATACGCATCCGAAACGTCTGGATGCACGGGACGAAACCTGGCAAGGTAGTCTCACTCCGGAAGACACAAGTCAGCGCACATGCCACTCCAGACGAGAACCGCCCATGTATATGCGTACTAGATGGAGATGAGTAGCGCATTGACCTTCCGGACGAATGGTGCCTGGGCAAATGTCATCCGGTCGACGCGCGCCACGGCATCTACTTTCCGGACAACGCGTGCCATGGCTTTTGCCATCTGGATGAGAAGTGTTACGGTATTTTTCCTTCTGGACACAGAGTGTCAAGGCAAATATGGTGCGGACGGCGTGTGCCATGGCATCTGCCTTCCGTACAAGGAGTGTCAGTGCATTTTTCCTTCTGGGCGTACAGTGTTAAGGCAAATGTCATCTGAATGGCGTGTGCCACGGCATCTGCCTTCCGGACGAGGAGTGTTGGTGCATTTTTCCTTCTGGACGCAGAGTGTCAAGGTAAATGTTGTCCGGACAACGTATGCCATGGCATCTGCCTTCTGGACGATACGCGCCATGGTGTCTGCCTTCCGGATGAGGAGTGTCAGGGCATTATTCCTTCCAGACGCAGAGTATCAAGGCAAATATCCTCCGGACGATGCATGCCACGGCATCTGCATTCCAGACGACGCACGTCACTGCGTCAGCCTTCCGGATGAGGAGTGTCAGGGCATTTTTCCTTCCGGACACAGTGGGTGTCTTACAGACGCAGATTGTCAAGGCAAATGTCGTCCGGATGGCATGTGCCACGGCATCTACCTTCCGGATGAGGAGTGTCAGTGCATTAAGCTTCTAGACGCAGCACGTGTCTCCTTGACGCAGGGTGTCAAGGCAGATGGTGTCCGGACGACATATGCTATGGCACCACGCGTCCAGATGTAGGTGTCAAGGCAAAACGCGTCCAGACGCAGCTGTCAACGCACCACGTGTCCGGATGCAGCTGCTGTAGCATATCCCTTCTGGATGTGGAGTGTAATCACAATTGCGCTCAGGACGCAGCGCGTGTCTTCCAGATGCAGAGTGTCAAGACAAACGTCTTGACGACGCTTATGAAGGCGCACGAGATACAGGTTACAGAGCGGTCACGATGGTAGCATCCAGACGCGACTGTTAGGGCACGTTACAATGCAGCGAAGACTATTAAACAATTGTGACTCAATCCAGTTCTATTGATTACATTTAATGTACATCTATTTACCACACTTAGCTTACACAGTGCAAGCACCCAGGTGCGACACATCCAACGATGATGGCCATCGCTAGGACAATCACAAATAAGATGCGGCAAAAAGATTGACGTACTTCGTGAGATTGTTAGCGTAGCTTTCCAAGTGCCAGACAGTGGGAAGTGATACAATACAACGCGACGAGTACGATGTCGATGAGGATGGCAGTGAGGATGATGCAGGCTGCAAGGTCAATTGCAAAGAAGACGCAGCGAAAAGATCGACGTCCTTCATCAGATTGTGTTCATCGACAAATCACTCAGCTTCCTCCACCACGCCACATTGGCCGTGGCCAAAGGAAACAAAACACTTGGCAGCCTAAGCTTCCTACGCCACCGGTCATGTGGCATCCCCGCACACATCGCCCACCATCTGGCAATGACGGTGATACTGCCAACCATGTTCTGGGCGTCCCCAGCATGGTGGACAGGCACCCCAATGGTAACAGCTACCCTCCATCAGCAAAAAATTTGAGAATTCCTATGGAGCTCCCGTAGCTCCTGTAGCTCCCGTAAGTATCGCTAACTCCCGTAAGAGGAGAAGTTATATTTTGCTCCTGTAAGGATTTAAAAAAAAAAAAGTTCTTTATTGTTAGCTGAAACCTCGAGAAATATTAGTTCAAATTTATGTCTCACCTGTGAAAAAAGCAATATACTTCAACTTTTCATTTTTTTGCTGATGTCAGCACCACTTATAACCCAATCGCCCGATAGATCACAGGTCTCCCACTCAATACCAGAATCTTCAACCTCCTCACACTCGCCCAATTACCACCCCTGGAAGCATACCTGGACTACCTGTCACTACGATACACCATACACCTCCACTTCCTCCCATCCCATTATGTGTTACACCCAGCGCGCTGGTGACACCCCAAGACATGCAATTAGTATGACTAGCCGAACTCAATCTGAGGATTGAGGCCGAGTGAGATTTCATGAGTGAAAGTCACAGGCTGGGGCAAGCTCTGAAAGAGAGGAGTATTACCGACCCAACAGCAGCCAGGTGGTAACTCAAGGTTACCAAAGGG
>Ga0307516_10003712_pt1 | contig 19427 bp, 29 predicted proteins | sample 19_EM_MG_FD_203310 | JGI IMG/M metagenome (GOLD analysis project Ga0307516, IMG submission 203310) | Populus trichocarpa ectomycorrhiza microbial communities from riparian zone in the Pacific Northwest, United States - 19_EM | ecosystem: Host-associated > Plants > Roots > Unclassified | place...
GTGGAAACCGTGAAACAAGCAGGCACGCTCCCCACGTTTCCTCGTCCCACAGCCAAGTAGAATCCGCGACAATCAATGCCGAGCAACGAGGTAGGGGTGCAGCACCTCCGCGTAGCCCATGACTCTCCCTTCAAGTCCGGTACGAACAAACGAGGCAGTCTTCTGGATAAGATGCGCCTGGGCCCTGCGCCTTGATGGGGGACTGGTTGGCTCGGCGCGGCGGCGGATGGGACGAGCGTTCCGGAGGGGTGTGCGGAAGCAGTTGATCGGATTCGCCAATCCGCATTTGGTCGGAAGTCCGGTATAGCCAATTAGCGGCGCCGCATTGACGCGTCATACATCTTGGCTACGGTCGGCGGAGGTGAGGTGCAGGTGCGAGCCCGTTTGCCGGGCGCAGGGGACAACAACCTCACGAGGAAATTTTGAATCGATCTTTGAAATTTCATTCTATGTAAGTTATCGCCTCCCGTTCAAGTCGGGGTATCTTGAAGTGTATGAAAGGCGACGTTGAACGTCCGACCGAGAGAAAACAAATGTATGCGATGCGATACGGCCCAATATGAACACCCGAAGAAACCATTCTTCCCTGCATGGGGTGATCGGGCCACCGCAGTAGTCCGAAAAGACCATTCAATCCTCTAAGTATCATACAAGAAGGTGGCGATTACAACTTAATAGGAAGAAGCGTAGGGTATGCTGATTAGAGGAAGGTGACCGAGAATTATCGTGCCAAAAGATGAGAAAGGAAGCCAAGGAAATCCGGAAACAGCGGATTACGCTCAGGGGCGGCGACGCGCGTACACGTTCTCGAGTTGCACGAAATACTGAATTTTCGCGCCTTGGAGTTCTTCGTTAATCTTCCTTTCAAAAGCGTCGAGGAGAGCTTCGTCCATTCCACCGCTCAGCAGTAAAGGCCGAGCACCCAGTACAAACGCCTATTATTAACAGATCAGATAAAGAGGATGCACGACCAGGACCAACGTGCCTGGATGTCATCCCTCATAAAGGCACCAGAGCGATTCAACCTGGCGGCGTCAGGATGGTCTGGTGGGAGCCATGGCGAAGCGGGAAACCAGAAGCTCCTGTACACGACATCGGTGAACGATGGATGTTCAGAAACCCACCGGTGGAGGTGAGTCGCAGACTCCACTTCTCCGCCTCGCTCTTTCACAGCCGATCTGACCATACCCAGCCACCGAGGAAAGTATGGTGGAGCGAACTCGAAACCATCAAACGGTACGGGCTTCTTGTCTGCCCCGTATATGATGAAGTCAGTTTCGGTGAGGCTAATCAAACCGTTGGGCCGCAAGGCCTGGGCAGCCTGGTCGACGAGGCCCGCATAGTCTCTGACCTGCAATCCAATTAGAACGCGTGTTGATGGAATGGTCGCGATGCGGGTGCTCACTCCAGAACAAATCAAGCGAGCATTGATTACGTTGAACTCTCCCTGGTAATGTTGGAGGCCGAGGTTGATATCGTCGATTTCACTCCTGCAACCACATCAGAACACAGGGCACGTGCAAATAATCACTCTTCTCGCTAACCTGCAATTAGGGGGCATGTCGCTAAAACCGACGCGTGTAAGGACACGGGTCGGAACGTAGTGACGGCAACGATAACTCACAACACCTGCATGGGGACGAGATCGACCGCGACGCAAGAACAATGGGGGAAATCCCTCGCCACATCCAGTATCCTAACGCGCAAGTGAGTATTGGGAGTAAAATCCACCGTGGATGAAGGCGCACCAACAACCGCTCCCACAGCCCAAGTCAAGGCAAGCCACTGGCGGTTCTCCGGGAGCTGGTTCTGCAAGAACTTCCCTCGTGGGCGGCGGGTACCGGCCCATGACCTCCATGAACATTAGATGCTGTTTATCTAATCAAGTATTCAGTCCCTATGCGCGCTAAGTGGAAGCCTGTTGTTACTCACTGAGCCTCTCCAACTCTTCGTCGTCGGCTGGGAGCTTGTAAACTTCGGAGTAGTTGTTCAGACCGCGTCCATATTCGTGTTTAAACGATTGGGCGCGAATTGAGCTTGACATTGAGAAAACGGAGGCTCCAGAAGAAATCGAGGCGTGATCCTGGATGTCGGTTGCGGAGGAAGCAGACGTGCCGCTAAATGGGTCGAAGGACATCACGCTTTCGGTATCCATGTCCGAGCTGGAACACATGTCGACGTCGGGGGTTATATGTGACCAGGACATTGCGGGGACGGGGTGTTGCGAGGTGGGCTGGCACAAGGCCGTCATGGGTGTTTATGAAGGGAGAGAACGCGGTATATATTGGGGGGAGTGGAAGGAGCTGGACGAGGGCCACGAGTTCACACCATCTCCGCCGATGCCTGCCAAGCTCGCACTAAGAGGTGAAGGTGGGAGAAAATAAAAATAATCCTCAGAATCCGATCCCCATCTCCTGCGCCTGGCTTGGGCGGTTTCGAATCACAGCAGGAAAAACGGTTCGTGCCATTGAGCCATGGTCCAGGCCACAGAGTTATCTCCGCCTGCAACTTCCCCCATACTGCGCACCCTACCGCTTCTTCAATGCTTCAAATCGTTTAGCCAACGCCTCGAATTCATCTACCGGTCCATCTTCTTTCGCCTTTGGTTCTGGGTCTTCGGTCGGAGGCATGTCCGGCAACTTGGGCACCCTCACATCCGTTTCGACCTTCGCTTTCACATTGTCCAACACCTCTTCCTTTTCCTTCTCCCCGACCTTTGGTTGATCATGTTCGCGTAGTTTAAATGTGATAATGATGAGCCGTACCTCTGTATCCCCTTCCGCTTTCTTCGGCTCGCCATCGCTCCCACCCTCCTTCGCGAGGGGGATCGGAGGACTCCAGCTAACTCCGTAGCCCTTGGCGATTTCGAACAGGTACGCATCTACCAGTTCTGGCGGGGGCGTGGATAACGCAAGTTTCTTCATGACCTTTGCCGGAATCAATCATCCTCACGTAAAATCGCGGCCGGGGGTCACAAAACCCTCACCCGTTCGCTGACGCAATTGTCTCGGTTTTCCATCACCCCCAAGGAAAACTCCCGACCGTACTTGTGCATCATCATGTCCCTCAGCACATTCAACTCTGGGGGTTGGAAACACGTATCCTGAGCGTGAACGATAGAGGGTGTTTCAGAGACCTGCAAACCTTTCAATTCCGTGCGCGGCGCAGCGTGTATGATGCTGCAGATGCTTTCCAGGACACGTGGATCAGGATCCCTAACCCTGTTGGGCGGAGTTCAGAGACACAGTCCAAACGCTCGCACAAAACCCGAGACGCCTCACGGCTGATCCAGGAGACCGAATCTAGCAATGATCAGTTCGCAGTGGAGCTCGAGGAGCTCGAGCAACTCGACGTAGATGTCCTCATTGATTACTGTTCACCAGGAGATCAGTGCACGGTTACCGAGGGCAACCGGTGAGACCAAACTGTTCTCAACCTTGATTCTTGCTGTCTCGAGCTTTCCTCGCTCCAATAATGTTGCGATGTCTCGCCTGGCGCTCTTCGCCTGCGCTTCCTTCTTCTCCTGGAGTGTTCGGAGACGCTGGATAGACAGACTGGTCGGAAGAGACGTCGGTGGGGTCGCTTCGCTGCGGAAAAGAGTGATCAAGTACCGTGTTTGAACCTGGGGATCATGTCAGGAATCGGAAGGGGAAAGCCCATGTGGTAAATACCTACCTTGGCCTTTGTCGAGTTCCAGGCGATTCTTCCTGCGTTGCTCATATCAAATGGTCGTAATGGTGATTCCCACTGGTGGCCTGATCATTCCTGATCGCTTCGAGAGCCACATGATCGAGTGAGGTCAGCCCCCGGCGTAGTAGGCCAACTTTACGGGAACGTGTACCTGGGTACCTCCCCGTGCCGGGTTTCGTCGTCCACGATGCCTAGGCGACGATCTGATGTCGCGGAGGAAATTGGAACTGGTCCCAGCCAGCGATCTTGCATGGCTCGCCCAGGAGCAAACCGATCAAGAATTCATGATGTGCTATTTTACCCTCAACATCAAGCCAGACCCTACAGGCGGCAGTGTTTCTGACACAATCACGGGCTCCCAGAGTGCCGCCCTCCGAGTTTATATAATCTAGGCTGGAGGGGGGCGTTCCGGGTTGTCGCAAGGCCACGCCCTTACTGAATGATCCCACCGGTTGTAACATCAGAAAAATCGATCATCGATCATTTTAAATCTATGCCGGTTCTCTCGCTCCTTTCTGGCGGCCGACTACAAGCGAAAAGCTAAAGGCGGGTTGACCGGCCATTCGCTTCTCTTTCTGCTGCTGGCAAGCAACTTCTCCACCGCTACAAGCCGGTTTCTGGCCGACAAACATCATGAGGGGCAACGCCAGGTTGCGTGGCTCCCTCCGTCTCTCCATCGACGCCTCTCCCTACCACCTCCAGGTCCAGCCATTCAACGCCCCAGATTCACCTTCACCCCACAGCTCTAAATTCTCCGCGTCTTCCGCCAAATCTTCCGCAGGCAGCCAGGGCTATGTGATATGCTACGCGCTGTGTTTGCACGACTATCGCTCGGACGACCCCACTCATCTACCTTTTAACCGAAATGAAATTTTGGAGATTATTGCCCAGGAGGATACTGGTTGGTGGGCTGCTATGAGGCCTGGCGAAGAGAAAGTGGGGTGGATCTCCAGGTGAGTCCAGCTGTGCGTGCCGGTGCTGTTTTCCACAGGACCCTCACCCCCAACCAAGTGCTTTCGTTGAGCCACTCGCCGACTCAGTCGCAGAAAGACTCCTCTCCGTCCCCGCTTCTTCAAGATCCTACGAATACGAGATCATCTTCGCCCCCACCCCAGCTTCCGCGAGGTCTTTGCGGGCGTATGATCTTGCCTCCCCCGTTACACCCCCATCTTTCACCGGGAGAGACGGTTGGCGGTCATCGGTTGGGAAGAAGGTAAGATTTCGTTACCAGTGCTAGGGCAACTGCCAACGAATGTGAACCGGATTTCCAGCCGCTGCTTCCAACTGTCGTCGAACCCTATGATGAATCCGGGAGTAGCCACGATGGCGAAGGGCAATCAATTGGTTCCGCTTCCTCGGTTACGTCCGCTATCGTGTGGCCTTCCCCAGATTCAAGCCCAAAGGTCCCTCCATCACCGATTACCCCACTACCCGTTCCGACATCGAGAACAATATTCGGCACGGTCCCCTCCCCAATACCGATCTCCCCCTGGCCCATTTCCATCCCCGTCGACAACGACCTTCCTGGGGATACCCACCATCAGCGTAGTCGATCTGAAACTCTTCCCCCCATACCGGGAACTAGAAACCTACGCAGACGGCCGATGTTGTTGGACGACAGGTCGCACCTCTCTCGCCTTTCGACGCTCATCGAGTCGAACAACGTGACAGAGATCGAACACTTCTCCAAGAGTCCCGTCGTGACCGAGTCTTTCGACGCCTTCCACAGAGTTGCCTTGCAGTCGCCCGCCCTGAGAACGGGGCGGATGAAAACGCCAATGAGGGAGACCATGTCACCTCTACCATCCGCCACTTTGCCGTCAGCCTCTATTTATTCCGGCAGGAGAGACCGAGCCGCCCCATCCACTTGGTTTCTCCGACCCACATACGGCGACGATGATATCAATCTTGACTATGATGGCACGGTCATAGCCGGGACTCTACCAGCCCTGATAGAGCGCCTGACGCTGGATTACCTCAGTACGTTTGCCCACCGCCGCCTACACTTCTTACCAAGGTCTAACTGTCTACGCTGCAGAATCTTCCCAAGAGACCAAGTACCGGCATGCCTTCCTCACCACCTTCAGGTCGTTCACGACATCGGGTATGGTTTTTGATCAGCTCGTGGGACGGTTCAAGTTGGAACCACCGGCATACTTGTCTGAAGGCGAGTTCGAGGAGTGGGCGGAGAAGAAGCGAAGGTCGACTCAGCAACGCGTGCTGACCCTCTTTACCGTGTGGCTCGAGGATCATAGCATGATTAAGGAAGACCCACACATCGTCCACCGGTTACGGGAATTCCTCCAGTCAATCGTTGACCCACATCCATTGGCAATCCCAGCTAGGCTGATTATCGAGGCGATCGACCGACTGGTGGGCACACAAAAGTTACCCTCGCCTCGTATTCGCTCCTGACACTCTTCTAGAGCCATGTCCCTCATGCGCCTCTCACACCCCTTACGCCTGCACAGACTCCGAAGCGACGGAAGGCCCCCAAATTCCCGGTAACCGAACTTGCGAAGATGGACACCCAGGATATCGCCCAACAGTTAGCACTGATCGAGCACAGGCTATATGCCAGAATACGCGTCCAGGAATGTTGGGAGTGGGGGCGCACAGGGAGTCTGTTGCATGACTTCATGTCAACCCATGATAAGCTGGCGTCTTGGGTGAAGATGAGCATCCTGAATCTTCCCCACGCGACGAAGCGAGGGGAGATGATCGATTTCTGGATAACCTGTGCTGAGGTTTGCCATCTCTTCCATCAGGTTGTTATCCCCGGTACTGACAGCCGATTCGCCGACAGAAATGCAGGATGATAAACAACATCTCATCAATGCATGCCATCATCAACGCCCTCTCGAGCCACACCATCTCCCGTCTGGAACAAACTTGGGCTCATACGAGCCAAGCCGTCGTTCTCGATAATCTTTTCGCCTTCGGTAATCCAGCAAACCGATTCGCCACCTACCGGGCCGTCGTTCGGGCATCTCAGGGTCCCTGCGTCCCTTACATCGGGATGTGGCTCTCTGAGATTGCACAGATAAGTGACAGGTACCCGGACACCGTGCCTTCGAATAACCGGGACCTTGCGACTTTGAGCTTGATCAACTTCTCGAAGAGGACCAAGTGGTTCGATGTTCTGGAACAGATGCTTAAATTCCAGAACAAACCGTACATGTTTCCGGAGGTCCCACACACCATGGGGTATATCGAAGGCAATCTGGTCAACGCGATAGGGTTGACTCCGGAAGTCCTGCAGACGAAGAGCAGGGAGATTTCTTAACATATGGTGTAGGCGGTTCGCAAGTAGTGGATTTTCGTTCATTCCCTTTTCCTTTATATCTTTCTCATTTTTGGTTATGGTGGTCTTCCGCCTTTAAGCTTTATGCTCCAGCTATTAATTCACCCGCTCCTGCCTCTCTCTTGGTTTTCTTCTTAGCACGTACGGTCATGTCATGTACTGGTCCCCGTAACCGATACACTGGTTGACTGTGGCTAGTGCATGTACCGACGCGTTTCAGGATGCGCAATGCGAAACGAGGTCGCTACTGAAAAATCGTGAAACAGCCAACCTGGGTTTCGACCGTTGCGTAGTTGATTTGCCGTTGGGTGTTTTGGATGGGTTCCTTTACTTTTGTTGCCCGGATCGTATGAGGGGGGCTTCGAACAGGTCCCAGCGGTACGCAGCCGGCGCCTTTCGTTCCCCAGCAACGGTTCGTTGTATCACGCACTGTACATTCTTCCATGAGATTGGCAGACGGGGGAAGGTTGAGATTTAGATGCCTCATCGGAGGTAGGGACGCAAGAACAACTCAGAGCTGGCCAGGTGGGCTCAGTAGTACGGAGCGAGCGCTCTAACCGACAAGAGACCATAAACCGTTTGGTCCCGCTGAGTGGTGCGCGACTGCAGATTAATTATCATTGCAGCAGGTTGCCAACCCAATGAACCTCCCCAAGCGCTTCTGTGACCGAAGGTTTGCCCCGAAGACCGACCGCTTAAAGAGATGGAGAAGGTCCGTATAATGTATATGAAAGCGCGCAAGCATATTTACAACGGGCATGAGAAACAGCACCGAAGCGGAAGAGACCCGGCAGACAACCAAAATAGTGGCACAAGGGAGGGAAATGGGGAGCTACATGAAAAATGGTTTGCGGTGTATTATGGATGAGGGGGGACACGACACACGTCTAGCAGTTGCAGGTCTCAGCTTTCTCAACGGCGGTGGGTCTCCTGTTAAGGTCTACACCACCCTGCGCGCCAGGGGCGGATCCGCGACTAACACCAGGCCTGGATTGTGGGGTAGACAATGGCAACTTCTTGGCTGTGGGAATGATCAGCATTCACGGGAAATCGCGCGGGCTTGGAAGGGCTCCCACCAATCGCAGTGAAGATGTCTGAAACGCCGTCACCGGTCTTTGCGCTGGTCTCCCCCCACATCAGACCCTCTTCGTCGGCGTATTTCTTTGCTTCCTCTTGCGAGACTTGACGGCGAGCGTTCAGGTCGGTCTTGTTGCCGCACAGAGCAATGACGATGGAGGGATCGGCTTGACGCTGGAGCTCCCTGACCCACGATCGAGCCTTCTCGAGAGAGGCGGTCTGTGTGATGTCATATACGACTACGGCACAGTTGGCGTTTCGGTAGTACATGGGTGCCTTTGAGCATGGTTTGAGGAAACGCGGCCGAGGAGTATGTAGGGAATACGTACGAGCGACTGCAAGGGAGGAGTGGTTGTAAGCGACCGGCCCAAGGAGACAAAATATGGTTAACCCTCTCACCTTGTATCTTTCCTGTCCAGCGGTATCCCTGCAACCACAAGCGTAATTAGGAAACCACGAAATAAGTCCTGAAGGGATGCAAATACCAGATTTCAAACTTTACCGTCGTCTGGTCATCGAGTGTTACTGTCTGGGTCAGGAACGCGGCTGCGGTGCATCGATGTTCGTCAGCGATACGCCGGTCCGAGAGCTAGGCAACCCTCACCTCCGATGGTGCTTTCCCGGTAGTCATCGAACTGATCCTTCACGAATCTGAGGACCAAACTGGAGGAGGATGAGTTCCTGGGACGTGCAGGTGTGGCGCACGGCTGGGAAGTACCTTGACTTGCCGACTGCGGACTCTCCTGCAACCCCAAGGTTAAAAATTGCCGGAAAGTGAGAGATGGGTGCGTACCGAGGAGGACGAGCTTGAACTGGAATTGTTTCGACATCTGTTTGGGATCCGTGGTCGGTGGGAGAGTAGAGTGGGGTGAGGGTGATGATGGCGGTGCTGAACTTGGGGCGGGAGCCACGTGGTTTTCTGTGACCTGTCGCGCGCCTCCAGCAAATTTCCTCTCCTCCTTGTTCTCCGACCACGACTGTCTCCCTTTCGATCAGCTCACCGTTCCCAAAGTAAAGCCGGGTTTCGCCCCTCAACGACAGCTCTCGCGTTAGCCTCAACTCCTTGAGTCCAACGCCCTGCCCGTCTACCCGTGAAAACCTGGTCATTGGTCATTTTCCGTTGTCAGAGTATATTCCCTCACCACACACACACGCACGCGTCGTCGGAGTCTCTCTCTTCAATAAGTGCCCCCTTTTACTAAGTCTATGAATCGACACCATCCATACGGCGGGGGTTACGATGGTCCTCCTCGCAGGGGCGGTCCTCCCGGCGGCGGTCCGGATAGATCCAACCGATTCTCTGGTGACAGGGGCGGCCCCCGTGGAAGAGGCGGCTACCGTGGCAGAGGAGGTGGCCAGGGTCACCAAGCGCCAAATTATCCCTCATACAGTGATCCCGGCCCCAGTCCCTATGATCAACCCCAAATTCAAGGCGACTACAACGGATATGGTGCCCCACCGCCTCAAGACCCTTACTATCAGAGTTACCCCCCCGCTCCTGGCCCATACCCCCCCGTTTCAGAGCAGCCCGGTCCCTACCAGGATTACCCACCCTACGAAGGTACGCTCCGGAGCCATGATTGAGGTTTTTGTTAGTTGCATGGCCACCCCTTGCTGTCTCGACCCAACGCCACATTTCGCAAGGAGTCGTTTGTTTTCCTTCTCTTCCATCGAGTCCACCGATGCTCAGAGGATATCTTATGAGATTCAGCTGAGAAGGCATTTGAGCTCTCCCCTCTTTCGCGTGAGGGCGATTTTCAATCGCGAATGACATTGTGAACATGATTGTCCACGATCTGTCAGGATTTAGGCGCCATTGTTGAGAGCTCGTCACCTCATTGCCATTCAAATTCCTTCCTGGTGGCTTCCCGTTTTTATATCCCATCCCTCCCCCCATTCCCCTCGCTCTATCGTCAATCTCACTATGTTTTTTCCTCCCGTTCAGATCAAACTCCTAGCTATTCCCAAGGAGGCTTCAGTGACCAACAACCCCCAAAACGTCCGATGCGTCGAGAAAGAGATGACAAAGTGCACGACTCACTCATCGAAGAGAGAATTGGCCGTGAACGCCCGTGCCGAACCTTGTTCATTCGAAATATCAAGGTAAATTCATATCAAGAAGCTAGCCCCCGTCGGGGAAACTTGAGCCGACCCACCGCCTTGAGTTTCCCTTTCAGGGTGTTCTGTTTTATGCGGTGATGCTGATCGGCAATTTTGTAACGCACACAGTACGAAACCCATAGTGATGATGTTCGCCGAATGTTTGAAGAGCATGGAGAGATCAAGACCTTTTTCGACCTAATAGCAAACCGGGGCATGGTTTTTGTGACATACGTGAGTCTGCTACGACATTCCGGCGCGAAGAGGAGAATCCAACCCCGTTCTTCAGCACGATATTCGAGCGGCTGAAAGGGCCCGGGAGCGTCTGCAAGGTTCAGAGATCAGCGGTCGGCCGGTAAGGATTTGGCTGCTCGGACGAGTCTCACCGTGTGTTGAACTATCCCCAGATCGACGTACATTACTCCCTCCCTCGAGACGACCACAAGGGGCCGGACCGTGACAGAAATCAGGGCACTTTGATTGTATCTTTGAGGAATTCCGCCTCGGGCCAGCTCATTGATGACAACGAAGTTCGTCGCAAATTCCAACAGTTTGGTGATGTCAAGTCTGTCAGCTCTGGTGAGAGGAGTGACGAACGCCTTGTTGAGTTCTATGATATGCGGGTAAAGCGCCCCCCCCTACTCGCTTTGGAATGTTAATTTTGACACCGCGGCAGGCTGCCGAAGAGGCGTATGATAGGTTGAGGCACCAAGGTCTGCAAGATGGCGTCATGGACATCGCTCTTGCTTGGGACACGGATGAGCAGCCACGGGATCAAAGGTAAGCGCAAAGGTGGTGACGCCTACCCCCATCTCACTTGCGTCTGTACAGGGGCATGAGAGACGAGCGAAATGTTCATCGCCCGGAATGGGAAGACAGAGGTGGACGAAGAGGACGCGGACGCGGACGGGGCAGGGGGGGTCGCGGCGGTTTCGCCGTACCCCCTCCCCAGGACGAGTGGGACAGGAGGCCAGATGCTGATGAATACGGGCGAGAAAGGCGCGGTAGTGGCCATGATGGAGACTTTAACAGGGGCGGACAACCCACTCGAGGTAATCGTTTCGAGGGGAGAGGTAGGGGGGGACGTGGTGGACATGGCCCGAACCCCGACTACAATCATGGACGACCCCCTCCTGACTACGGGCCAAACCCACTCCCCCCACCTCCGCCACAACACACCACGTACACGGCACCACCCCAGTCTGTTACCCCGTCGTACTCACAGCCTGCTCCACCCCCTCCTGGGCCCCCTGTGCATGGGCCTCCTGTGAGTAGGATCTCACATGGCTTGATAAACTTGATTGACGAGTGATGGTATAGGCCGTTGACGACCGACTCGAACAAGCTCGTAAAGTACAGCAACTCCTCGCAGCTCTCAAACAACCTGGAAGCGCTGGAGGAACCCCGCAGCCGCAGACGACCACGACGCCCCAGCCACCTCCGGCGCCTCAGTATTACCAACAGCCTCCTCCAGTTCCCTACCCTGGAATTCCTCCCCACTACCAACCCCCACCACAACAGCAACCCGTTCAAGGCGGACCGCCGTCAGGTTACCACGGGATCCCACCCAACCTGTTGGCGGTGCTTCAGGCATCCCCTTCAATTCCTGGACAGGTTGGGTACCCACCCCCACCAATGTCCGGAGGGTATGGAGTGCCACCACCCTCAGGTCCTGCGCCCACTTATGGGCAACCTTCATATCAAGTGAGTGAAACCCACCGTCCGAGAACGAGCTTCTGCTTACCGCTGACAATCAGAATCGGTCGTGATTGGTGTCATTCTTCTTGGACGCCCCAAACAAACCCGTGAGTATGCTTAATTCAACCGGTTCATGCTACTCTGTTACAGACATGGACCCTATTTCTTTGATAAACTATCGTAGTTTAAGCTATCGCCTCCGATACTTGATTTTCCCCACTCCTACTCGGTAAATCGTTCCAAGCGGACTAAAATACGTAGAGGATTGCCGGATCATGAGGATCGTCATGCGCGGAGTGGGAGCAACAAGTGGAAGATCCGGGATTGCATTCTTCGGGTTCTCCCGTTGCATAGATGCTATTACTGTCGTCATTGCACAACCTTCTCCAGCAAGTGCTGTCCCTGCCGGAGTTGCACACCGCTGTGCTGTTCACTCCCGAGGGGCAGTTGGTGTCCTACGCGTCCGACTCGTCGAAACCGAAGGACGAGATCCGGGTGTTTGTTGGGGTCAGCGGCGAAATCTGGCAGGAGACGAAGCAACATGGGATAGGGATGGTTGATAGCGAGGTTTGGGATACCCTACGTTCATTTCCATCGGTCCGAACTGACGATTGTCGCAATCCCAGATAGGTCGGATAATCGTCCTCCCGGTTCTTCCGTTAAAAGACAACGGTGGTACGAACAAGGAGCCCGTGTCCGACGAAGGAGACCCGGTCATGTTGGTGGCTCTCAACGCGAAGGAATCGGTCGACTGGGATAGGTTACGGATCTCTGTGTGTTGATTTCCTCCCGCTTGCTTCCGAGGTGGCTCGCGCTGACGTCGAGTCGCTTAGGCCAAGGAACTCGTCTATCATCTTGAGAAACCTGTGAACCGGCTCAAAGGAAGGTTGAGCACAAGGGTCGCTCAGCTTCCGCCTATGAACCCCAACGCACGACCACCCGTGGCTCCTCGCGTACCCAAGTCGCGTTAGACATTTCGTCCTAGCCTTTGTAATATCATACGCTATTTGAATGCAATTTTTCTAAAGCCTGGGCCTGATACTTCGGATGGCCGGGATGTGCGCGTCTAACCGGAGAAATCTTATTGACGCGTAGTTGACCCACTGATCCCTCCCGGTCTCGACCCTCTTGTCCTCGACGTTCCGGGGACTGTCCACCAACCCAATGCGGCGCTGGCCATCTTCCGTACCACGGTCACGTACCCGCGCTTCGCTCATTCCACTCCCACGGAACGTCTGCCAGCGTCACTACACTCCAGCAGCAGCAGCCGCACAGGTGAACGTGGTCACTCAGTCCCCCCTACCCCCCTCCTCCTCCCAACCTTTCCAAGATGCGCTGACGACACACCGAAAGCCTACAGTCGTCCCACCTCACACGGACCCGTTCAAATTGCTCGCACCGCAAATCGCGCAACTGCGAGAGTCGCTGATGAACTTGCTGGGTTCATCGCATCCGGGTTTGACAGACATTGCGCGGTATTATTTCTTGCACCCGTCGAAGCAGCTTAGGCCGCTGCTCGTGTTGCTCTGGTCACAAGCTGCGAATGGGCTCGGACACGACTGGAGGCTCAAAGCGTGGGCTGCGGAGTGCGAAGGGGTTGGAGGTCGAGCGGACGAGCTCGATCGTCCCTTGACGCGTCCCGACGTGTTAAACGACTGGAACCCCAACATGCCAGACCATACCGCTTCATTTGAGTCCGTGTTCGCCCTACGATCATCCCGACAGACCTCGATCCCCCCCCTCCCACCTCCGGAACTCCTCTCACCGATCGAACCCCGCCAAGTCGCCTCGTCGCTCTCAGTCCTACCCACTCAAATGCGCCTCGCCCAAATCGTAGAGATGATACACGTCGCGACCCTCTTACACGATGACGTCATTGACGAATCACCTCTCCGAAGAGGAGCTGCTTCCGCTCCGGCCGCGTTCGGAAACAAATTTTCGATCTTGGGTGGGGATTTCTTGTTGGGAAGGGCTAGCGCAGCGTTGTCCCGGTTGGATTCTATGGAGGTCGTCGAGCTCATTTCGAGCGTGATCGCGAATTTGGTCGAGGGTGAGATCTTGCAGATGAAGGCTGTCCATGGGAGGGATGAATCCGAGCAGGTTCCACCCACCCTTGGGAAGGAGAACTGGAACATCTACCTGCGGAAGACCTATTTGAAGACGGCGAGCCTTATGGCCAAGGGTGCCAGGGCTGCCGTTGTTCTCGGTGGCTGCAGGGAGGGCGAGATCTGGAAGGAGGTCGCGTACGCTTACGGTCGTAATCTTGGAATCGCCTTCCAGGTAAGCCCACAAGTACCTCGCATTGAGCGTTGACTGAACCCTCCCGTGCCTCCGCTAGCTCGTGGACGACATCATGGATTACGAGTCCGCGGAAAGTACGATGGGGAAGCCCGGCGGGGCTGATCTACAACTCGGTCTCGCGACCGGCCCGGCCCTGTTTGCGTGGGAGGAACATCCAGAACTTGGCCCACTCATCGAACGCAAGTTCAAGGAACCCGGAGATGTGGAACTGGTTCGTCGATTTCGCGTCACCTCGCCACACCGCAACTGACACCTGAATCCCCCAGGCCCGGGATTACGTTCGACGTTCCTCTGGTTTAGAGCGGACGAGGGAGCTCGCACAGGACCACGCCGACAAGGCCAAAGAGGTTTTGTCGCACTTGCCAGACAGTGACGCCAAAAACGCGCTGTATGCGCTCAGCGATCGTGTTGTGAAACGGACTCGGTGATTTACCTACCATTAGATAGACCTGCTTTTGATGACCTTGCGAACACACCCACTCAGTACCCAACGCTCAACCCCCGTTACCCACCACTTAATATGGAAGTCCGTCAAGCTGTTTCCGCTGATCCAGAATCCCACTTGTTAGGGACAATGGTGCGCTACGGCGGCCTCGAGGACTGCTTCTCATCACACAGGGTCACACAGGCCTTTGGGCTTACGGGTGTATTATAAAGAAAAAGTATGAACAAGTCCCAAATGCATAGTGCTATAACTATCAGTAAGAATTTACTTTCGCTTCTTCACAGGAGTGTCAGTCTTCTTGTCCTCGCCAGCCTTTGAAACGGGGGCCGTCTCGGTTTTGGTTTTGTCGTCAGGCGTGGGAGCGTCAGTCTTCTTGGATGGCTAAGGGACAATGAGTATTTGGTATGCGATGACGATGATGCGTGAAAATCAGACTCACAGCGGCAGGTTTCGGTGAGGATCCTCCGGAGACGAGGCTGAAGAGAGCACCGATGAAGAAGAGAACAACGAGACCGAGACCACCGGCAACCTCTGGCTTAGCCTTGGCGGCGAAGACGGGATCGATTTTGGCGAGTTCAACAAACTCGAGAACCTTCTCGCGGATGAAACCAACGGGATCTTCCTTGAAGATAGTCTGAATATCTCCGGCTTCCTCAGCCTCGGCCTTCTCCTCAGCCTTCTTGGCCTCCGTCTCGATCCCCTTCTTGACTTCGAACGTCTGCTCGGCGAGCTTCTTCGCGTCCTCGGGGGAGTGGCCGATGTACAAGTTGTCGAACAAGATGTCCTCAGTCATGGTCCAGAGTTCAATGCCAACACCGCCCTATATAGCGTCGTTGAGTGAGGGAAGAAGACGACAATCGAGACGCCTTACAATCCTCTCGAGGCTCTTGACGGGAGTGTTATCCTCAAAGTAACCGGGGTTAGGGATCTTTCGTGGGGCCCACTCTCCCTTGTAATCGGGATTGTCAATCATCGGGGCGTACCACTTGCCCTTGAAAGCTGGATTGGCCTTCAAAGGCTTCTTCCATTCACCACACCCAGGAGCATCAGCGCACTTGGGGTTGGCGACGGTCGGAGCAATCCAGTCACCATCCTCATCGTCATCCCACTCCTCGGGTTTCTCGGAGTCAGGGTCAGGGATAGTCTGAGGTTCGTTATCGAGCCAGCCCTCGGGCTTGACGGCATCCTCGTCGACAATCTCGTAAGCAGCGTCTTCGTCCCAGTCGTCGGGCTGCGTAGGGGGTTAGACAACAGAGGAGGCGCTACGTTGTGACTGGTAAATACCTTGGTGGCGGCAGGGTCGGAGATCCGCTTGAGGTCGACCCAGTCGGCAGGCTTCTTGTCTTCCGGATCGTCGATCTCCTTAGGTGGGTTGACAGGTGGCTGGAAGTCGACGAGCAGGCTACCAGTTTCGGGCTTGCCATTGTCAATGGTGACGGAGTAGGTATTGTCAGGGCTGAATACATGGATCAGGATGTTGGCTGATCCGTTAGATTAATGAAAGACGCGTACTTGATCACGAGAGTATACAACTTCGTGGACTTGTCGATAGAAGGAATGGGGGCTCCAGTGAGGTGCTTCTCCTCGTATTTACCCGTGATGGGGTTCTTGTGACGGAAGATGAAGTGAACCTGCGCGGAGCGGTTAGCATGTGTGGCGACACGTGGAGAGCCCGCCTACCTTGGTTCCAGGGCAAGTGAGATCAGGACCAAACATGACGACCCAAGGAGTCTTGTCAGAGAACTCGGTGGGGCTCGACTGGAAACCGTCCTCGAGAAGTTTGATGTAGCCGCCACCGCAGTTTCCGCCCTTCTGGTACTTGACTTCGTACTGAACGACCAAGGGTTTGGTTTTGAAGTCCAGGGGGGCTTTCAGGGGGGCGGAGATGGCGTGGTGGGCAGCCTTGCTCTTGGCGACGAGACCGGTGTCGCCTTCGATAATTGGGGTGCTAGGCTCCTCGACCTTCCATTCACCAACATAGCTAAATGTTTCAGTACCAACGGGGGTCTTCTTGGTGGCCTCTGAGGGTGTCCAGCGCGAAAGCCAGTCACTAGTGAACTGTTCAAGGAAAGGGGCTTCGATCTTGGTGGACTGTAGGGACGTGTGTCAGCGATAACGGGGTTGGGAGAACGTCATAGCGAGGATCCCATTACCTCGAAGATTGGCCTCTGCTCTTCGGCGGCGACGAGGAGGGCGAGAGCGAGAAGACCAGCAGAGAGCGCTACGCTTCGCATTGTCAACGAAGGACCAAAGACGAAGATGGAGGGGACGGTGAGGGGATGAAGGAAATAAACTTGAAGCTCTTGAGTTTTGCTGGCAGACAATGAATTTATGCCAACACCGCTCTGTTTGTCCTTGTTTGTCCGCCACGTAGACAAGCTTCCAACGTCACGCGCCGAGCGCCAGCGACGTGGTCAAACCGACTTCTCGAACCCTCCAAAGCATGAACAGGGTGGATAAGCTACACGACTATCTAGCTGACCGGCCCTCTACCACCAATGATCGAAAAAAAGATCCTAAGCTTATCTTGCTGAGTTGTAAGGCGTAGCCGAACACCCAAACGGCCAAAGAAACAAGGCGGGCGCCCCACTGACCATGGAAAACTGGCCACTCTTGTGCGATACCACAAGCCTGGAAACCGAAAGGCCACGATCATTGGAACGTGTCTGCCGGTTGATCGTTCTGCCCCTACAGTGTCGTGGAAGCACACGACGACGGCGCCAGGCCAAACCCGCACGCGGCTGTTCGAATAGGAGCAGAAGTTCTCCGTGGGGAAAGGTGGGTCAAGCATAGGTTGGGGACCCGCTGGGGGAGGGGACAACCACAACAAGATCTTCAGATGGATGGAGTTTCCTCACGAGATGATCGCTCGTGTCGAAACCCAGGCAGAGGGTCACAGCCAGATAGAGAAGCTGCTTTATCTCGAAGAAACAAACCACCAGCGGAGAGCATTCCTGGAGGTTATCCAGGCCAGGACGCTCAGCGGGAGATGGTGGGCGTCAACAAGAGAGCGGATTGAAGATTGATCGGACCGCGACTCCATCATCCGCCCTTCCGCCAACCATGGCCACATTATCCGACGAAACGCTGAGAAAGGTTTGCTCTCACCCAAACCCCTCTTTCTACTCCTCCAAAATGACATAGACTCAAAGATCCTGATCCAAATCCAACAAACCGCGATCCAATCCCAACGGTCCTTGAACATCTCCCGTCAACAAACCGCTGCCAAGGAACGCGAGAGGCGGATCCTCCAGTTGACCATCGACGAAGTTAGTTCGATCGACAAGGGGGTGAACACGTACAAGGGAGTTGGGAAGATGTGAGAGTGCCGAAGACGCTCAAGCGGCCCTTGAGCTTATGCTAAATGCCCCGCTGCAGGTTCATGATGGTCCCCCGAGTGACTATGGAGGCAGACCTGAGGCGGCAGCAGAGGGAGCTATCAGACGACATCAACAACCTCAACAAAAAGGCAAGCACTCCTCGACAATGCCTGAACCTGACATCTCACTAACAGCTCACCATAGACGAAATTCCTTGAAAAACAGTTCAATGATGCCCAGGCGCAGATACGCGATATCGTGAGTTCACCTCGCGGCATCTCCCAAGACTAACTGATTAATATTCCCCACAGTTCCACCATAGTCCTAGGGAGTGATGTTGGTCACGCGGGGGGGGGGAGTGTCGTATCTGTAGATGTAGACCTCGGAACCTCTTACATGTTAGAGGATCTCCATCCGATCACCTTCTGAGGGATCTAAGCCTATGGGCAATCGTGCATCCGCATCCATGTGTCAGGTTATAAGTCCCGCAGACTTACCCTTGATCTAATCGCGCAGCCCAATCCTTATATCACGACCCCCACTTCCCCGCCCTATCTTTCTGCCCAATGTCCGCCCAGCCCTTGAAGAACCTGGGCCTACCCCCAGTCCCACCAGAACTCAAACCCATACTGGGGTTTCTGCAAAGAGCAGACGAGCTCAAGGCGCAGGAGCCCGTTGTGGCGTACTGGGGTGCGAGTTTACGTTCATGACTCTCTAGATTGGACAAAGCGTTGATAAGGGCCTCGACGTTCTCAGCATTGTATCATGCGGCGCAGGTCGGGATCGCCGCTAGGGTGAAGGACCCCACCGCAAGGGGCTACCTGTCCCCGCTACTCAACGTCCTCGAGAAGATGAAGAAGGAGATAGGACCAAATGACGCCATCGACAATGATGTCGTTGCTGCGGCATATGTCGAGAACTTCGCCTTGAGGGTGTTTGGAACGACAGATTCAGAGGATCGAGCAGGAAAGGCTACTCGTGGAACGGCCAAGAAGTTCCTCGTGGCTGCAAATCTGTTCGAACTCCTAAAAGTCTTCGACAAAGCCAACATCCCCGATTCCGTCCGTACTCTTCGCTGCGCTCGTTCTATGACGTCACCAGGCTGATCTGTTCTCACCCAGGTCGATGACAAAATCCGGTACGCAAAGTGGAAAGCGGCAGACATCGCGAAGGCGTTCCGCGAAGGACGGAAACCCACTCCTGGACCTGCCAACCAAGATCAGGCGGAAGAAAGCCCTGTGCCAGACATCACTATCGAAGCTGCGTCCCCTGAGCAATCCATCCCCACGGACCCTGCAAGGGGTTGGCCGGGGACGCCCTCTGGGTTTGATTATAATCCGTCGAGTCCTGGGAACTGGAGCACAATCGCTACGCCGGGCACGGCTGACTATCGCACGTTCGATATGCCCATTAGCCCCTCACCCAGTGGCTGGCAAGACCAACGGAGGGCAAGAGTAAGTGGCGAATTGGAAGGAGTTCCGGAGCTGCCTGC